>BNJU01005501.1_pt1 | contig 101304 bp, 117 predicted proteins | sample 8539281 | NCBI WGS metagenome assembly BNJU01 (sample SAMD00202456, study PRJDB9452) | human saliva metagenome | isolation source: human saliva | place: Japan | reverse complement strand
ATGTTACGTATTGCTCCATCAGCACCGTCTACCATCGGTCCATCTACCATCGGTCCATGCCGTCAGAAATCATCCTGGGCACTCGGCTGCGGCGTGTGGGGAGCGAGCCACCGAGTGGCTACCGACCGGCGCCGCCGTCGTCTTCCTGGGCGTCTGCGCCTGGAGATACTCACCAACGCGCAAGGCGCGGCAAGGAGACGGCCGAGCTCGTCATCGGCGCCGTGTGGGCACTGTTCGGCGTCGACTATCTTGTCCGCCTGGTCCTGGCGCCGAGCCGGGAGCCGCTGGTTTCCTTCGCCACCCTGCCCGACCTGGCGATCATTGTTCTGCCGATCCTGCGGCCGCTCAGGCTCCTACGCCTGGTGACGCTCGTGAGCGTCATGCAGCGCAGCGCCGGCACCGCGCTGCGCGGGCGCATCACCTTGTACGCGGTCGGCAGCGCCGCCCTGCTCATCTTTCACCTCGGCACTGGCCGTGCTGGATGCGGAGCGTCATGAGCCGGGCCCTCGATCCGGACCTTCGCCAGGCTCTGTGGTGGGCGCTGACGACGATCACCACTGTCGGCTACGGCGACACCTTCCCGCTCTCACGCAGGGGCGTTTCATCGCGGCGCTGCTCATGATCGGTGGGGTGGCAGTGGCCGGCGTCGTCACGACGACCCTGGCCTCGTGGATCGTCTCGCTGGTCGAGGAGGAGAACGCCGAGCAGGAGGCCGCCACGCAGGCGCAGGTGGCAGCCCTGCAGGCAGCAGGTCAGCGAGCTGAGCCGGCGCATCGACCGCCTCCTGGAGGAACGCGGCTGGGACGCTGACGGTGTGCCTCCCCGGTCCGACGTCGGCTCCCACTGACCGCGCAGACACCGCGCCGAGCCGGGCATCTCGCGGAGGACAACAGAATTTCTGTCCGGCTACGCGAAAGTGCCCGGCTCGGCGCGAGGGGCTACGCCGCACAGATTCGCAAGCTCAGTCATTCATCGTCGGCACGCAGAAGCGGACCATAGTCGCGCCCGCCGTAGTAGACGCCGATGATCTCAATCATCTCATCGGTGATGGCGAAAGCGATGACAGCACGTCGGCGAAAACCCGATGGTGCGCAGGCCGGGGCGGATGTCGTCGCGAGCGCGACCAACCATTGGGAAGTCGGCCAACCCATCGCACCGGTCCATCAGCGCGGGTCACGTAGGCCTCGGCGCGATCAGGAAGCCCGACTCGTGTGCGATCCAGTCGTAGAGATCGGTCAGATGACGCTGCGCCTGCGGAGAGTATCCCACACGCCGGGTCACAGATCGCCCTCACGCCTCAGAGGTCCGGCGGGAGTGATGGGCCGCGATGTGGGCACGCACCTGCGAGGCATTCAGAGGCCAACGAGGGATCAGCCCTCAGCTCGTCATACGCCGGCGCCACATCGCCGCGCAGCCAGGCATCAACGGCTCCTCACGGGCGAACAGCTCCCGGAGTCCATCAGTGACTGCCTCACTGCGGTCGGTGTGAGCACCCGATGCGACGCGCTGCTCCAACTCGTCCGCCAGATGAGTTGGCAGAGTGACACCACTTGTCTGCTCACAGGACACCTCCTCTCTCTGATGGACGGGACTCCCACACCGGGCTCCTGGGAAGATCGGCGGCCGCACTGACCGCAGCAGACCGAGCCGGGCGTCTCGCGCAGCCCGACCGTAGAACGGTCGCCTCACGCGAAAAGTGCCCGGCTCGGCGAAAGAGAGACCCGGGTCAGCCCCTGCAGCTCGGCGGCCACCACCAGCGAGCTCGACGGCGTTGAGGGCCGCGCCCTGCGCAGGTTGTCCCCGACGGCGAAGAACTGCAGGCCGTGGCCCGGCGCGAAGGCCTGGTCGGCGCGCAGACGCCCCACGAAGGTGCCGTCGCGGCCGGCGCCCCTGAGGGGCTGGGCACGTCTCGTAGGGTGACGCCGGGCGCCGCCTCCAGCAGCTCGCGGGCGCGCTCGACGCTGATCTCGCGCTCGAACTCGGCGTTGATGCTGAGCCCGTGGCCGGAGAACACCGGGATGCGCACGCAGGTGCCGGAGACCAGCAGGTCCGGGATCCCCAGGATCTTGCGGGACTCGTTGCGCGCTTCTGCTCCTCGTCGGTCTCACCGGAGCCGTCACCGGCGTCGCCGCCGGCCCAGGGCTACGGCGTTGAAGGCGATGGTGTCGACGTAGACCTCCGCGCGGGGAACTCGACGGCCCGCCCGTCCAGGGCCAGGCCTCCATGTCCTCGTTCACGACGGCGCGCACCTGCCCGGCCAGCTCGGCCACCCCGGCCCGCCCCTGAGCCGGAGACGGCCTGGTAGGTGGAGACGATGAGGCGGATGAGCCCGGCCTCGTGCAGCACCTGAGGGCCGGGCATGGCCGCCATGGTGGTGCAGTTGGGGTTGGCGATGATGCCCTGGGGCGCTCTGCGCAGCGCGTGCGGGTTGACCTCGCTGACCACGAGCGGCACCTCGGGGTCCTTGCGCCAGGCCGAGGAGTTGTCGACGACGACGGCCCCGGCCGCGGCGAAACGCGGGGCGTGCTCGCGCGAGGCCGCGCCCCCGGCGGAGAAGATGGCGACGTCGATGCCGCTCAGGTCCGCGGTGGCGACGTCCTCGACCTCGACCTGGGCGCCGCGGAAGTCCACGACGGTCCCGGCGCTGCGGGCCGAGGAGAAGAAGCGCACCGAGCGGGCGGGGAAGTCGCGCTCGGCCAGCATGGCGCGCATGACGCGGCCGACCTGGCCGGTGGCTCCCACGACGGCGACGCAGACGCCGTCGGCCACCCGGTGTAGGTGTTCACGGATTGCTCATCGTCCGGTCCCTCCGTAGACGACCGCCTCGGCGGCCTGGGCGTCGAGGCCGAAGGCGGAGTGGACGGCGCACGGCCTCGTCGAGTACGGCAGTCGTCGACCACCACCGAGATGCGGATCTCGGAGGTGGAGATCATGGGATGTTGACCCCGGCCTCGCTCAGCGAGCCGAACAGGCGCGCGGAGACCCCGGGTTGAGCGCATGCCGGCCCCCACCAGGGACAGGATGCCGATGTCGGGGTTGAAGTGCAGGCTTGAAAGCCCGGGCTCCTCGCGGGCGGCCTCGAGGGCCTCGCGGGCGGCGGCGGAGTCGCCGTCGGGGCAGGTGAAGGAGATGTTGGTCAGGCCCGTCCCCTCGGCGGAGACGTCCTGGACGATCATGTCGATGTTGGCGTCGGTGCCGGCCACGATCGCGAAGATGCGAGCGGCGGCGCCGGGGACGTCGGGCACGCCCACGAGCGTGATCTTGTCCTGGCTGCGGTCGTGGGCGATTCCGGGAGATGACGGGGCTTCCACTGGTCCTCCTGGCGGTCGGGCGGGGGCGGGCCTGGGCCCGCGCTGCGATGGCATTGCGGTGCGCGGTGTCGACGACGGAGGCCGAGGGCCCCTCGTCGAGCCCGGCGGGGTCTGAGGGCGAGGCGGAGGGCGGCTCCTGCGGCCTCGCGGAGGCGGCCGGGCTCGCGGCGCTCGGGGCACTGGCGCGCTGGGGCGCTGTCGGTGTCGGCGGCGACGACGTCGTCGAGCCTGGGCGGCCACGACCGAGGGCACGAAGGCGCCCTCGCGGCGGCCGTCGTAGATCCAGGTCCCGGTCTTGTCGGAGAAGGAGGAGCGCACGTGCAGCGGCACCCCGAAGCGGCGGGCGTACTCCACGGCGCGCAGGTGGAGGATCTTGGCGCCGTGAGCGGCCGTCCCAGGGTCTCCTCGCTGGAGAGGGACCTCGATGCGCTTGGCGGTGGGGACGATGCGGGGTCGGCGGTGAACAGGCCGTCGACGTCGGTGTAGATCTCGCAGACGTCGGCGTTGAGGGGCCGCGGCCAGGGGCGACCGCGGTCGTGTCGGAGCCGCCGCGCCCCAGGGTGGTGGTGTCCTCGACCTCGTTGATGCCCTGGAAGCCGGCGACGATGGCGACCGAGCCGGTCTGGATGGAGCGGGCCACACGCTCGGGCAGCACGCCGACGATGGAGGCCTTGCCGTACTTGGAGTCGGTGAGGACGCCCGGCCTGGGCGCCGGTGTAGGCGCGCGCCGGGACGCCGAGCTCGGAGACGGCCATGGCGAGCAGGGCCACGGAGATGCGCTCACCGGCGGACAGCAGGATGTCCATCTCGCGGGCAGGGGGCGTCGGTGGTCAGGGCGGCGGCCTGGTCGAGGAGCTCGTCGGTCGTCCCCCATCGCGGAGACGACGACGACGACCGTGTTACCGGCCTCGCGGGTGGCGACGATGCGCCGGGCGACGCGCCGCATCGCGTCGACGTCGCTGACGGACGAGCCGCCGTACTTCTGGACGACCAGTGCCATAAGGGCGCTCCTCGGGTCCTGGAATCAGTGCGTGTCTCAGCATCAGGTGCCCGCGCCGGTGCGGGCGTCCTGGCAGGGGCTTCCGGGGGTGGAGCCGTCGCCGTGCGGCGCCCACGACGACGTGGCTGAGGACAAGCATACGGTGCGCCGTGTTGCCTGCACATCACGCGGCCCGCAGCCCTCGCCCTGCACGCCCTGCGACCACACCTCGACAGAATCTTCAGAATCGACCCGGAGCCGCGTCGTTTCTGAAGTTTTTAGTCGAAGTGTCGACGTGAGGCGGGGCCCGAGAGCCATCCCCCTGCTCACACCCACTCTTACATACTCTAAAAATGTTAGAGTAGACCATGGGCCACGACGACATCGATGCGCTACTCAACCTCCCCATCAACGAACGCGGTGAGCGACTGGCTCAGACGCAGGAGAACCAGTGGTTCGAACGCAAATCCATCCGTGTTGACCAGAAGAGCTTCGCCAAGGCCATCATCGGGATGGCGAACGCGGAAGGTGGAACTGTCGTCGTCGGCTTGAGCGAGAAGCGAGTCGAGGGACCGACTCCACCCTCTCAAACCAACAGGCTTCGCCAGGTACCGATGACCATGGCGGCTCCACCACTGCGCGTCCACTTCCGGGAGGTCCCGGTGATGAACGACGACGGCACGCAAGACCATCTTCTCGTCGCCCAGGTACCTCCCAGCCGACACGCACACCGGCGCAGTGACGGAACAGCCTTCCTGCGCATGGGCGACTCCACCGTGAAACTTTGACGGCCCGATGTGGGAAGAGCTCGTCTCACGACCGGGAGGCCGAGACATATGAGGCCCAGCCCGCCGGTATCACGATGGCTGACCTGAGCGGAAAAGGCAATCGATCGACTACGAGCGGAGATCGGCGCACACGGAGACGACAGCCACGTCCTACGCAGCCGCAGCCTCCTGACACAGGACGGCAAGCCCACCATCGCCGCAGCTCCTGCTCTTCGGCGCCGCACCCGAGCAGCTTCTGCCGCAGGCACTGGTGCGCGTCCCTACGCTACCGAGAGGACGAGACAGGCACCGGGGCACGCCAAACCATGGAGGCCGACGGCGATCGACGCCTCGAGGGCACCATCCCAGACGTCATCGCCAGAGCGGCTGAGCTCATCGATCAGTGGGCCCCTAAGCGCAGGGCTCTGAAGAACGAGGGGACCTTCGGCCCGACGGACATCATCCCCCGGGACGCCTGGCTGGAGGCCGTGGTGAACGCCGTCGTCCACCGCTCTTACTCGATGGCCGGGGACCACATCCGTGTGTCGATCTTCCCCCACCGTATCGAGGTTTCCAGTCCGGGCCGCTTTTCCCGGGATGAGCGATCCGAGTCGCCCACTCGAGATCGCGCGATACGTCACGCAACCCGCGCATCGCCAGGGTGTGCGCGGACCTCGATCACGCAGGAACTCGGCGAGGGCATTAGGCGCATGGTTGACGACATGCGCCGGGCCGGCCTCGCGGACCCTCACTATCGTCAGACCTCAACCAGCGTCATCGTGAGGCTGGATGCGACGTCGGCCATCTCGAGCGACGTCATTGAGAGACTGCCTCACGGCTCGCTCGAGGTCGTCACGCTCCTGCGAAGCACCGGACCATTGGGCACGGGGGAGATTGCGTCGGGCGTCAACGCATCCCGCCCTACGGTCCTGCGGTGGCTCAAGACGCTGCGCGAAGAGGGACTGGTGGAGCGAAGAGGGCAGTCACCTCGAGACCCGCGAGCCACATGGTACGTCCCCGGCACCTGATCCCCCGCCACTGCCGCCCTCACTGCCCGCAGCAGAGTCCTCCGGCCACCCACTGACATCTACTCTAAAATATTGAGAGTAGCGACGTGAACTTGCAGAACGTTGGAATGACAAGGAACAACTCGCCTCGAACGGCGCTACTGCCAACCTACTCGAACGCTACTCGAAGCTCTCTCAACAGCCGCCGGACCACACTTCGACAGAATCTTCAGAAACGACGCGGCTCCGGGTCGATTCTGAAGTTTTGGTCGAAGTGTCGACGTGAGGCGGGCCCGACTTCCACCCACCGGCCCCGCGCCGACGACGTAGCCTGGCCGCATGAGCATTGAAGTCTCCCAGCTCACCCGTTTCTTCGGTCAGCCGGTGACGGCGCCGGCGGTGCACCAGCTGGACATGTCGGTGCCCAGCGGCGCCGTCACCGGCCTGGTCGGCCCCAACGGCGCCGGCAAGACCACACTGCTGCTCATGCTTGCGGCCCTCCTGGCCCCGGACCACGGGACGATCCGGGTGGCGGGCCTGGACCCGGTGACCCAGCCGCGCGAGGTACATCGTGCCGTGGGCTGGATGCCCGACGCCTTCGGCACCTGGGACTCCCTGACCTGCACCGAGATCCTCCTGACCTTCGCCGCCGCCCAGGGCATGGACGCCGACGCCGCCCGCCCCCGAGCCGTCGAGATGCTCTCCCTGGTCCACCTCGAGGAGATGGCGCACACCCGCCCGGGTCCTGTCCCGCGGCCAGAAGCAGCGCCTGGGCCTGGGCCCGCGCCTCATCCACGCCCCAAGGTCCTGCTCCTGGACGAGCCGGCCGCCGGCATGGACCTCGCGTTCGCGCGCCGACCTGCGCGTCCTGCTGCGCGACCTGGCCTCGGGCGGCACCACGATCCTGCTCTCCAGCCACATCCTCACGGAGATGGAGGAGATGGTCGACGGCGTCGTCTTCATGTCCCACGGGACCGCCGTCACCTCGCCGCCGGGGTGGGGCCTGGCGCCCGGCCAGGCGGGGCTCGGGCGCGCCGGCCCGCTCCCGATGCAGCGGACCTGGCGGATGCGGGCCCTGGACACCGGGCGACTGGGCCAGTGGACACGCTCCGCGCAGCTGCCCGTCACGGCGGAGGAGGACGGCGCCGTGCGCCTCCCGGTCGCCGACGACGCGGCCGCGGCCCGCCTGCTGCGAGGGGCCGTTGAGGCCGGGGTGGAGGTCGTCTCCTTCGCCCCGCTGTCCGGAACCCTGGAGGAGACCCTACCTGGCTCTGGAAGGAGAACGCCGATGACCTGGACCGTGTGCGCACCATCATGGTGCTCGAGCTGCGTCAGCGGGTGAGGGCCACGCGCTGGCGCATCATGCTGGGGATCTGGCTGACGGTCCTCATCGTCCTGTGCGGCGGGCTGGTGATCGCCGTCGAGACCACGAGCTCCGCATGGCGCGTCCAACGACTTTCTGCTGACGCTCTACGACATCGTCGTCTGCTTCGTGCTGGGGATCGGGCTCATCGTCGCCCCTACCTTGTCGGCGACCTCCATCAACGGTGACCGGGCCGACGCGACCCTGGCACTGCTGCAGGCCACGGCACTGCGCAGCCAGGAGATCGTCGTCGGCAAGCTGCTGGCGGCCTGGGTGGCCGCGATCGCCTTCCTGGGGGTGGCAGTGCCCTTCCTCATCGGCTTGACGGTCGCGGGCGGTTCGCACTGGCAGGGCCCTCCTCGCCCACCTGGTCATCCTCGTCTTCACCCTGGGGCGGTGCGCCATCGGCCTGGGCTTCTCGGCGCTGGCGGCGCGGCCCTCGGCCCTCGGCGGTCCTGACCTGCACCTCGTGGTGGCCGCCCCTCGTCGTCGGGACTCCACTGTTCATGGCCATCAGCTCACCCCCTGGCGGTCGGCAACCAGACACTGGCGACCCACAGCGTGGACTACGACAAATCCACCAGACGGGCACGCTCGTGTGCAAGACCGACCCCGAGGTCTCCGTCGAGGAGGTCACGCACACCGATCGGATCTGGTGGATGCTGGCCCCAACCCCTCATCATCCCGGACGCCACCGCCCACGCGCCCCGTCGGCTCAACGGCTGGGGCCACCGCAGCAGCTACTCCCCGCTGGAGGCCACGGGTTCGTGGACCGACGAGTTGCGCGACCCCAAGCCCGATCGAGTCGTCAGCAACTTCTGTAAGAACCGGAAGGACTCCTCCGACGCTCCTTCCAGCAGGCGCGACAGCGAGGCTCCGTGGCCAAGCACCTGGTCTTCTGGCCCGCGAGCCTCGTGGTGCTCATGGCTCTGGGAGCCGGCGGCGTGGTGACGGCCAGCAGACGTCTGCGCGTCCCGGCCGGCCGACTGCCGCGCGGCGTGCGCCTGGCCTGACCCTCCTGTTCCGCCCATCGAGCCGGGCACGTCTGGCGGAGCCGGGCGGTGAGATCTGTTGGCGGCCGCGAAAGCTGCCCGGCTCGCGCAGCAGCAGGAGGGCGGTCAGTCCTCGACGCGGCGTCGGCCCTCGAAAGCCCGCCCGAGGGTGACCTCATCGGCGTACTCCAGGTCGGCGCCCACGGGCAGGCCGGAGGCGAGCCGGGAGACGGGCACGGCCATGGTGCGCAGCATGCGGGTGAGGTAGGCGGCGGTCGCCTCGCCGACGACATCGGGGTCGGTGGCCAGGATGACCTCCTCGACCTCACCGTCTCCCAGGCGGCTGAAGAGCTCGCGCACGCGCAGGTCGTCGGGGCCGACGCCGTTGATGGGGTCGATGGCGCCGCCGAGCACGTGGTAGAGCCCCCGGCACTCGCGGGTGCGCTCGATGGCGACGACGTCCTGGGCCCTCGACGACGCAGATGACGCGCTGGTCGCGGCGCGAGGTCGCGGCAGATGGCGCACTGGGGGCCTCGGCGATGTTGCCGCAGGTCTCGCAGAAGCGGACCTTGGCCTTGACGGCGCGCAGGGCCTCGATGAGGCGCTCGACGGCGGCCGCGTCGGCGGCGAGCACGTGAAAGGCCATGCGCTGGGCGGACTTGGGGCCGATACCGGGCAGCTCGCCGAACTCGTCGATGAGGTCCTGGACGGCGCCTTCGTAGACGGCGGGCATGTCAGCGTCCTTCCTGGGTCACGGTGACCTCTTCGATGACCTGGGCGCCGAGGATCCGTTTGACGACCTCGAGCCCGACGACGCCGGCGTCCTCGGCGTCGGGGTCGTCCTCGCTGGGGTGTCGTCGGCCAGGAGTCGGTGTCGGCCTCCTGGGCGGCGGCGGGCGGCGGCCATGGCGGCGGCCAGGCGCGAGCCGGCGATGCCCGACGGCGCCCAGGTGGACTCTGTCCTCGGGTGGGGCGCTCGAGGCGCTGGGCTCCTCGGGGCGGGCCCGGGCTGAAGGCTCGACGCCGTCCCTCCCAGGTGACAGGGGCCAGGCCGGGGATCCTGCGGTGGTCTCCGAGGAGCCGGGGGCGTGTGACGCGCTGCCGGCCCCAGGCGCCTGCAGGGGACGGGGGAGGAGGGCGTCTGCTGGAAGGACTGGGGGCTGCCGGAGCGGACGCGGCCCCGCCGGGAATCTCCGGCAGGGCGCGCAGACGGTGGACGGTGGCCAGGGGGCGCCTCGTCGGGCGCCTGCGCGGCGGGGGGCGGAGCGGGACTGGGCGGGTGAGGCGGAGGCCGCTGGGGCCGAGGTGGGGGCCGGAGCGGACTGGGGGTCGGTGGGCGCGGGGATGCAGGCAATCCTGAGCCTGCGCCTGAGGAGGGCCCGGGCGGCGGGGACGAGGGCGCGGGGCGGATGCCGACTGGGCGGGCACGGTTCCGCCGCCGGGGACGGCGACCGGGCCCCAGCCGTCGTCCAGGTCGGTGCCGCCGCGCGGCAGGCGTGGAGACCGGGGCCGGGGCCGAGCCCCCGCCGGGGATCGCGACGGGCTCCCCAACCGTCGTCGGGATCGGAGGGTTCGCGGAAGCGGGGATGCCGGCGGCTCCATGGGAGCAGCGGTGGGCGCCGGGGACGTGGAGGCAGCCGAGGGATGCTGGGGAGACCGCCTGGAACTCGGTGGGGGCGGCGGGATCGACGCCGACCTGGGCCGGCTGCGGCGCTCGGGCGAGGTCGCGGCCTCCTGGGCGACGGCGGCCGGGCTGAGGCGGAGTGCCCAGCAGAGCCGCTGGGCTCATCGACACTGAGAGCCCCACTGACGTACCCGGAGTCCTCGGCGTAGGGATCGGCACCCCAGTCGTCCTCGGGCGGGGGCTCGGGGATCGAGAGCCGTCGTCCCAGGTGGTGGAGACGGGACGGTGCGCGCCGGGGCGGTCGGCAGGCTCGACGTCGGTGGGCCGTGCCGGCGCAGCAGCGGGCGACTGCGCGGCGGGCCCCGCGGGGCGGCGGCGTCGTGGACAGCACTGGTGGGGTGTGGGTGCAAGCGCCTGGGGGTCGGGAGCGGATGCGGCGACCGGGTTCACCGGTGGAGACCGCGCAGCACCGCACTGTCGACGCGGGGCCAGAGCCACCGGCGCTACTCACGACGGCCGGGGCCGGTGCTTCGGCCGGGCCTGGCCGCCGGAATGCGCCCCGATGCCGTTGACATCCTGCCCCGCCGCTGGCGGCCGAGCCCGCCGAGTCGAAGGCGCCGGCCTGTGGTCCGGGCCCGCTCGGGCCTGCATCGGGGCGCCGCCACCGTCGAAGCCCTGCGGCTCCGCCGCGTGGCCGGCACCGTGAGCTGACGCTGGGCCGTCGCCAGCGGTGTGCGCCGTCTCCGCTCCGGAGAGCGGCGCCGGAGCCGCCCGGGTCCTTGCGGTCCACGCGGGCCGCCTGAGCCGCCAGGGCCACCGGGGACCACCTGAGCTACCCGGGCCGTCGTCGCCGGCGACGATCGCGTGCACCTCGAGACGCAGGCCCAGGGCCTGATGGAGGGCCGCGGAGAAGATGGGGCCGTGCGCCGTTCTCGAAGGCGCCCACGAGGCCGGGGGCGGCGAACAGGAGCGTGAAGACGCCTCCGGAGACGGTGCCCGGTCGGGAGTTGGGGCCGACCAGCGCCCAGGTGGCGCGCCGCGAGCGCTTGGCCGCCTCGAGGACCTCCTCCCAGCGGGTGCGGATCATCTCCGCGTCGGCCGCCCTCGCCCCCCGCCCGAGCTGCCAGCAGCGGCGCCGCCCTGGGACGACGGGTGCTGAAGGCCGCAGCAGGGGCTGCCCTCAACCGGCGCCTGCCTGGGCAGCGGGGGCCGAGGGCGCGGCGGGTGCGCTCGGGGCGGCTGGGGCGCTGGCCGGCTCGGCCGCGCGTGACGGCTGCTCGGCTGGTCGTGAGGCCGCCGCGGCCGAGGGTGCGGAGGGCCCCGGCGAGGCGGCGGCGCCGTCATGCGGGCCGTCCCAGCTGACGGCGGGGCCGGCCTGCGAGGCCGGTGCGGTCGACGTCGGACCCGCAGCGGGCGCTGAGGGCGCGGCAGGGGCTGCTCCCCAACCGGCGTCGGAGCGGGGAGCCCCAGGGGCGGTGGGCGCCGGGCTCCCGACTCCCTCCGGTCCTCCGGCGTTCTCGGGTCGCTGGCCTCCACGCCGGCCGGCGGCGTCCGCGGAGGCCTGGCGGGCGATCTGGGCGGCCATCTCGCGTCCCGACCCGGCGGGCACGGCACCGGCGGGTGCTCCGTCCCGCCGCGCCCGCACCACCGGGGGCGGGCGAGGCCATCGGTCCGGCGCTCCCAGCAGGGCCCGGCCGCAGCGCCCGGCCGACAACGCCACCACGCTCTGGCGGCGCCGCCGGCGGGGATGAGCAGGCGGGCCACGAGCAGCCTCGAGCTGGAGTCGGGGGGAGGTGGCGCCGACCATGGCGGTCAGGGCCTGGGCGGTGGTGTCGGCGGCCCGGGAGAGAGCAGCGGCCCCCATGGTGCGGGCCTGGAGGTCCATGCGCTCGAGCTCGTCGACCGGCAGGGAGCCGAGCGCCGCGCCCGGCCTCGGAGCCGGCCAGGGCGATGACGAGCAGGTCGCGCAGCCGGGCCAGCAGGTCCTCGACGAAGCGGCGGGGGTCGTGCCCGGAGGAGACGACCCGGTCCACCACTCGGAAGACGCCGGCGCCGTCGGAGGCCGCGATGGCGTCGACGCACTGGTCGAGCATAGTGGTGTCGGTGTAGCCCAGCAGGGCGACGGCCCGCTGGTAGTCGACGCCGCCGTCGTGCGCCCCGCCGATGAGCTGGTCCATGACGGAGAGGGTGTCGCGCACGGAGCCGCCGCCGGCGCGCACCACGAGGGGAAGACGCCGGGGCCGATCTCGACGCCCCTCGGCCTGGCACAGGTGAGCGAGGTAGCCCTCGAGGACGTCGGGCGGGACGAGACGGAAGGGGTAGTGGTGGGTGCGCGAGCGGATGGTGCCGATGACCTTCTCCGGCTCGGTGGTGGCGAAGATGAACTTCACGTGCGCCGGCGGCTCTCGACGAGCTTTGAGCAGCGCGTTGAAGCCCTGCGCGGTGACCATGTGGGCCTCGTCGAGGATGAAGATCTCTGTAGCGGTCGCGGGCCGGTGCGAAGGCGGCGCGCTCGCGCAGGTCGCGGGCGTCGTCGACGCTGCTGTGGCTGGCGGCGTCGATCTCGACGACGTCGAGGCTGCCGGGGCCGCCGGTGGCCAGGTCCCGGCAGGAGGGGCAGGTGCCGCAGGGGGTGTCGGTGGGGGCCTGGGCGCAGTTGAGGCAGCGGGCCAGGATGCGCGCCGACGTCGTCTTGCCGCAGCCGCGCGGGCCGGAGAAGAGGTAGGCGTGGGTGACGCGGTCGGCCCGCAGCGCCGCCATGAGCGGAGCGGTGACGTGGTCCCGCCCGATGACCTCCTGGAAGGTGTCGGGGCGGTAGCGGCGGTACAGAGCGGTGGTCACGGCCCGAGCCTAATCGGCCGGGCCGACACCGTGCGAGGCTCCGGGCGGGTCGGGTGCCGTCTGGCACGATGGGCGGGCCGGCGCGTCGCCGCCTGGAGGAACGGAGGAACCATGACCGTCACCGAGGCTCTTGTCTCCCGCAACGCCGCCTACTCCGCCGAGGTCCTCGCCCGCGGGCGGCCTGGCGGCCAAGGGGAAGCAGAAGGTCGCGGTCGTGGCCTGCATGGACTCGCGCGTGGACGTCTTCGCGGCCCTGGGGCTCGCCCCGGGCGAGGCGCACGTCATCCGCAACGCCGGCGGACTGGTCACCGAGGACACGATCCGCTCCCTGTCGATCAGCCAGCACCTGTTGGGCACCGAGGAGATCCTCCTCATCCACCACACCGGCTGCGGCATGCTCTCCTTCACCGACGAGGAGCTGTGCTCCGCCCTGGAGGCGGACACCGGCGCGAGGCCGACCTGGGCGCCGGGGGCCTTCACCGACCTGGCCGACAGCGTGCGCCAGTCGATCGCCCGCATCAAGGCCTCGCCCTTCATCCCCCGCACCGACGCCGTGCGCGGCTTCGTCCTGGACCTGGCCACCGGCCGCCTGGCGGAGGTCGACGCCGCCGCGGCATGACCCTGACCCACAACAGCAGGAGGACTGCGGGACGCCGTCGAGCCCGCCGGCCTGCCGCCCGAGCAGACCGCACCGCCGCTGCTGGAAGACGTCAGGACCCCTCGCGCACCCGCCAGAGCCTGCTTACCCTTGCTACCTTCCGGTCCTGGGGGATTCACTCGATGACGCCGCACGAGGGCCGAGCGAGAGACTCACCCGATCCGGCCCCTCGGTTGCGAACCGCCCGCATGCGGCCCCACTGCGCCCGCCCCGTCCCTGAGCTCGAGGACGCAGTCAGGGACAAGGGACAGGAGGGTCCGAGGACGGTCCTGGAGGTACGCCCTGAAGGCCTCCGGTGCGTCCTGGCGGGGTCGACGCCGCACAACCGGCTTCGCGTGACAGATCCCACCACCCCGGGCTGGCCCCGGGGATGGGCGTTCCGATATATTCCTTTCTCGTTGCACGTGGTTGTCGCCGCGTGAGCGCCTGGAGGATTCGCCCTAGTGGTCTATGGCGCACGCTTGAAAGCGTGTTGGGTGCAAAGCCCTCGGGGTCTCGAATCTCCCATCCTCCGCCACCACCCCGGAATCCGTGTGATTCCGGGGTTTTTCCATCTCCTCCGCCGTCCGCAGCAGGCTCCCGATCAGGTCTCCTCCCCATCGACGCCGCCTCCCGCTCCCTGCCACGATGACCCCATGCGCACGAAACATCCCATCCCTCATCGCCCTCCCGATAGCACCTCCTCGCCGTGAGCCTCAGCGCCTGCGACGAGGAGGCGGTGGGCACCCCCTCCACTCCTCCCTCCTCCTCGGCCACGGCCGACCCCACGGACTCGTCCAAGGACGAGCCCTCCCAAGGCTCCGACGCCACCCCCTCGGCCACCCTCAGGCCGACGCCTCCGCCAGTTCCAGCGCCAAAGCGGAGGGCGAGGCCAAGACCGTGAGCATCCAGGACCTCAAGACCGGCAACTGCATCTCCGAGATGGTCAACGGGGCCGAGCAGGGCGGAACGGATGCCACGGGCGCGAAGCTCGTCGACTGCTCCACGCCCCACCAGTACGAGGTGACCGGGACGGGGCAGTCCACAGCCTCCACCTACGCCGAGGCGAGCACCTCGGATGAGGTCACCGCCGTCTGCAACCCGGTGCTGGAGAAGTACGTCGGCTCCTCATCCAAGGCCAAGAAGTACCGGGCGGCGGCCCTGACCCCTCACAGTCCTCCTGGGACCAGGGGGACCACTCGCTGGTCTGCTTCGCCCAGAACCGGGATAACACACCATTGAATAATTCCATCAAGAACTCCTAGTCTGTCCCCAACGAGCAGGACGGCCGCACACGGGCGAACCACGAATGGAGGGGACCACTTCTTCCCTTCCCACGCCTTGCGAACACTGTCCAGCCTCCCACTCCGGCCGGGTGGCGACTCTCCGTCTCTCCGTCTCATGTCGCCACCCGGTCCTTATCCCGGATTATTCAGCCGCCTTTCCGGCCGCAACCAGGAGCCTGCAGAAAACCGGCACAATGCCGCCATTCCGACTGTTACGGTTCGACCCATGCGCACCCGGACCACGCTCCTCACCCTCCCCGTCGCCGCCGCCGTCACCATGGGGCTGACCTCCTGCAGCCTGTTCTCCTCGCAGACCACCACCGCCACCAAGGACCTCGAGGTCGGGCAGTGCTACAACACGGTGAGCAAGGACTCCGGCGGGGATCAGGCGATCGGCGAGGTCGTCGTGGTCGACTGCTCCAAGGCTCACACCTACGAGGTCATCGCCCAGACCACCTTCAGCGATGACATCAAGGACTTCCCCAAGCAACAGGCACGTGACTCCCTGGGTCAGGGCTTCTGCCTGGGCGAGGACTTCACCAAGTACGTCGGGATCGAGTCCGGCAAGACCAGCTACCAGGTCGAGTACCTCACGCCGGGCGAAGGCACCTGGGCCCAGGGCGACCGCAAAGATCACCTGTGTCGTCACCCAGGGGGACAAGTCACAGGTCAAGGGCTCGGCCAAGAACTCCAAGAAGTAGCCCCCTGGAGCCGTCTTTCCGGGCGGCCGCGGCCACCCCGAAACCCTGAACAATACTGAATATCGCGTCGATAGCCTTTCATAAAATGAGGCCAGCCGTCACACTTTTCCGGGAACGCCGACCCCGATCAAGCGCCGCGTTCTTCCGGAACTTCTCGAGTTGGAGAGGAGGCCGGCATCACGCGCAGCTGCAGCGCTCGTAATCTCCTGGAGTGACCAGTGACGCCCTCAGTGCACCGCAGCCCGGCGCTCCGCTCGACGACGAGCCCTCCGAGCGCCGCCCTGGCCGCTCGCGCCGTCGAGGCCCCAGACGTCGCCCGGGCGAAGGCGGCAGCCGACCGTCCTCCACCCAGGAAGCGATCCTGACCGCCGCACGCGAGTCCTTCCTGACCCAGGGCTATGAGGGCACCACCATCCGCGCGGTGGCCCGGGCGGCCGGCGTGGACCCGGCACTCGTGTCCTACTACTTCGGCTCCAAGGGGACCTGTTCGGGGCGGCGGTCAACCTGCGCGTGCGGGCGAGTCAGGAGATCGCCACCGCCATCAGCGGGGATCTCCTCTCGGCCGGCCCCCGGCTGGTGCGCCTGTCGCTGACGGCCTGGGACGACGACGCCGACGGCGCGACCTTCCGCAGCCTGCTGCAGTGGATGGCCACCGACACCCGCAGCCCGGAAGCGATCCAGAACTACGCCACCGAGCAGGTCGCGGCTCCGATGGCCGAGGCCCTTGAGCAGTCGGGCCTGTCAGTCGCCTCGCCGCGCGAACGGGCCACCCTGGCCGGCTCCCAGCTGGTGGGACTGGCCATGATCCGCTACGTGCTGCGCCTGGAGCCCATCGCCAGCGCGAGCATCGACCACCTCGTGGAGGTCGTCGGACCGACGATCCAGCGCTACCTCACCGGCCCGCTGCAGTCCGCGTGAACAGGGTTCGCCCCGGTGACACGTCACCGGGGCGAACACAGGCGTACCGAGGATGTCTCGGGTTCGGCTCAGAAGGTCTCGTAGCGCCCCGAGCTGAGGAAGACGCCGTGACCGGTCTCAGTGTTGCGGCAGGTCATGCCAGTCTCCTCGGAGCTGCACACCCAGGAGCCGAAGGTGACGGACTGGCCGTACTCCACCACCTGGGGCGAGGAGCCGCCACCGCGGAAGGCCCTCATCGAGAGAAGGCGCCCTCACTGCGGCCGGCGAGCTGCGGAGTTCCCCGGAGCTGAGGTCGAACCACCACTTCGGCGAGCCCGCCTCATCCTTACCGTAGGTGCCGTTGGAGCGGTAGGACAGCACACCGCAGCCCGCGTAGTGGGCGGACAGGTCGCAGCCGATGTTGCCCGACGGCGACACGATCATGGCGGTCTTCTCCGAGACGAGGTTGCCCGGGACGAAGGACGTTGCCTGGCTGGGCTGCTCGTCGGCGGGGGCGGCCGGCTCGGCCGGGTTCTCGGCGGGCTTGTCGGCAGGTGCCTCGGCCGGCTTGTCGGCCGGTGCCGGCTGCGCGTCAGCAGGTTTGTCGCTGGGCAGGCGCCTCAGCCGGCTTCTCGGCGGGCTTGTCAGCCGGCTTCTCGGCCGGCGCCGGCTGCTCCGCGCGCTTCTGAGTCTCAGGGGCCGGGGAGCTCGGGTGCCTGAGTGGATCCGGCATAGGGACTTACCGGCGTCGTCGGTCTTCCCCTGAGCCTGAGGGGCCTTGGAGGCGCCGCTGTTCTGCTGCCCCGGAGCGTCCGTCTTGCCGGAGGCCAACGCCCTGGTGGCGTCGGTCCCGCTGGCGGCCGGACGGGGCTCGTTGGCCCGCGGGCTCGCGGGACGGGACTGGGAGCCGGAGGGCTGCGACGCGGAGGAGTCGGCGGGGCCCTTACCGGTGGGACTGGGAATGCGAGGAGAGGCGTGCCCCGACTTCTGGCCGGAGGTCGCCTTGGCACTGGCCGTCGACTGCGCCTTCGCAGATGACGATGAACCCGTGGTGCCCTGCTGATTGGCGTTGGAGGCACCACCGGACTGACAACCGGCCAGAAGCATGGCGGTCGAGGTGAGAACAACAAGGGACAGGGGAATGGTGAAGCCGCTTCGGCGGACCGCGATGGTCATGGCTGCGGCATCCTTTCGGTCGAGGTCGGTGCAGCGAACACGGTACTAGAGCCGCGAAGCAGAGGGGAACAGTCCGAAGGTCAGGCATGCCGCCGATTTCCGGCATCAGACATCCCACCTTCCCAGTAAACCACCAGATATCGCAGCGATAACGCCAATCACAAAGAGATGACGAAATCGCCGTCCTGTCGGCCACATTCCAACTAGTGAGACAGATAACGGAAACGACTCCCCACCTCGAAGGGGCCCGGACAGGTTGAACCCAGCGGACCGGCGCCCCGGGACAAGTCGATCCCGTCGATCTTGTCGATGCAGTCGACGTCGTCGATGTTGGACGACCCACGGCTCCCCCACGCACCTACGGCCGCTTCATTCACTAGGATGTTGCCGTGATCTTCAAGGCAGTACGCGAGAGGCCCCCCTACCCCGACCATGGGGTCACCACTCAGCGCGATTGGGCCGTCATCGCACCTCGACAGATCCGCCTGGCCGATCTCACCACCACCCGCGCAACCCTCGATCTGCGCAGCCTCCTGGATGACGACTCCACCTTCTACGGCGACCTGTTCGCCCATGTCGTCTCCTTCAAGGGGGACCTCTACCTGGAGACCGGGCTGCACCGGGCACTGCGCGCCGCCCTGCAGGGGCGCACCGCGATCCACGCCCGCATCCTGGAGGTCACCGAGGAAGGGGTGCCGCGGCTCGCCCCGGCACCGCCGAGCGCCTGATCCTCGCCGGCAGCACCCGGCAACCCGCCCAGCACCCCGGTCCACGGCTCGGTCCCATGTCACATCGAGCCCACCACCACCCGATGAGCGCCGTCGTCCATTACCCTGGATCGCGTGAGTAGTCCCGCAGATCCGCGCGCCGAGTACCGGCGGCACATGCAGCACCGTCAGACCACCGTCATCGGCGCCATCCTGGCCGTCATGGTGGTCGCGGTCGCCGTGAGCCTCCTGGTATCGCTGGGCATCCTGCCCGCCTACAACCCGGGCTTCTCGCAGCCCAAGAGCACGGCGACCTACGTGCCCCAGACCTGCCCGCCCAGCGGCGCCAAGACCGTCGACGTCACCACGATCGAGAAGATCAACATCTACAACGGCTCGGAGACGGTGGGTCTGGCAGCCACGGTGCAGCAGGAGCTGGAGGAGGCCGGTCTGACCGTCACCTCGGCGAATGACTGGCCGGGAGGCATCTACAACGGCGAGGTCCAGATCATGGCCTCCAAGGGCGGCCTGACCAACGCCTACTCCCTGGCCCAGATCTTCCCCAAGTCCACGGTGCAGCTCGACAAGAGCCTGTCCGACGACGACACCACGGTCTCGGTGGTCCTGGGCAAGGAGTACCTGCAGAACGCGCTGAAGTCGGACGAGATCAAGCTCCTCGGCGCCGACAAGCCGATCACCGCCCCCAGCGACTGCGTCCCGGCGGACAAGGCCGCCACGAAGAAGCCCAGCTGACCCCGGGGCCGCCCGGTCCGGGCAGGGAGCATCGCGACGACGACTCCCAGCCTCGATGGCTTCCGCCTCGATCGAGGACGTACTTCTCCGACGAGGACTGCGCTGTCCCCCAGACGACTGGGAGCTGACCTCAGTCATCTAGAGGAGAAGGACGTTCTGGGCGGGAAACGCAGCTCCCGATTCAGAGCGTCATAGCGCCTGAGACGCCGGCTCGGGTGAGGTGCCGGGATCAGGCCGGTCTCGCGCGGGGCGAGGCCGTGATTCGACGCCGGCTCCACCCTGAGCCTCACCCGGGCGGCCTAATCACGAGGGTCGGGATCCACTGGCAGGGTTGTGCACTGCACGAGGCCCCACTACCCGCAGTACACACCCTCCTCCAGTAGCACCCCACCCTCGTGCAGTACGCCCGCACACCACCCGAGCGACAGCGAGACCGAACCAGCCCCCACCGAGGAAGCGAGCGTACGTATCGCGACTCAGCTCCCCACCGGCGTCTTGCGCTGTCTGGCAGAAACCCTCAGAGCATCAGGCAACGCCCCGTGACGAGTGGCAGTCGAGTGCTGAACGACACATCGACTGCCCATCTCTGCCGCGGGCGGCACCTCCGCAGGGGAGCTCAGCCGCGGCCCCTACCGGCCCACTCAGCGCCATCGGTGCTCGACGACGTCGGAGCCTGCGCCTCCGAGGCGGCCGAGGGCGAGTGGGCGGCGCGGCTGGAGTAGGCCGGGCCCTCCAGCTCAGTGCCGGCGGGGGCCGAGGCCGGGGAGGCCTGCTCCAGGTTGGTGCCGCGCAGCTTCGAGATCCAGCGCATGGCGTGGTAGACGCCGATGGCCGCGGCCGAGCCCAGGGCGATGCCCTTGAAGGTCATGTCGCCCCAGACCAGGGGTGTAGTCGGCGATGGCCACCACCATGGACACGGCCGCCGTGTTGAGGTTGACCGGGTCGGAGAAGTCCACACGGTTCTGCACCCAGATGCGCACCCCCAGCATGCCGATCATGCCGTAGAGGACCGTGGCCGCCCCGCCCAGGACGCCGGCGGGGATCGAGGCGATGATCTGGCCGAACTTCGGCAGGAGGGACAGTCCCAGGGCGCTGAGCGCCGCCACCACGTAGGCGGCGGTGGAGTAGACGCGGGTGGCGGCCATGACGCCGATGTTCTCCGCGTAGGTGGTGGTGCCCGAGCCGCCGCCGCTGCCGGCGAGCACGGTGGACAGGCCGTCGGCGAACAGGGCCCGGCCGGTGACGTCGTCGAGGTCCTCCCCGGTCATGGCCGAGACGGACTTGACGTGGCCGATGTTCTCAGCGATGAGGACGAGCACCACGGGGATGAACAGCCCCAGGTAGCGCACGTCGAAGGCCGGGGCCTGGAAGTCGGGCAGCCCCAGAACGGGGGCCTTGGCGACGGCGTCGAAGTTGACCTCCCCGCGCAGCACTGCGGTGGCGTAGCCGATGAGCACGCCGATGAGGATCGCCAGGCGCCCGATGATGCCCTTGAACAGCACCGTGATGACCAGGATCGAGACGATCGTGACGACCGCGGTCACCGGCCCCTTCGTGACATTGCCCCAGGCCGCGGGGGCCAGGTTGAAGCCGATGAGGGAGACGATCGCTCCGGTGACGATCGGGGGCATGAGACGGTCGATCCAGGCCGAGCCGACCAGGTGGACGATGATGCCCACCACCAGCAGGCACAGTCCCACCGAGATGATCCCGCCCTGCGCCAGGGCGGCCTTGTGGGGGTCGAGGGGGGCACCGCTGTCGCGCGTGTAGCCGGTCACCGCCCCGATGGGGGCGAGGAGCGCGAAGGAGGAGCCCAGGTAGCTGGGCAGGCGCCCGGAGGTGATGCCCAGGAACAGCAGGGTGCCCACACCGGTGAAGAACAGCGTCGTCGCCGGGTCGAAGCCGGTCAGCAGCGGCACCAGGAAGGTGGCGCCGAACATGGCGACGACGTGCTGGACACCGATGCCGATGGTTCGCGGCCAGGTGAGGCGCTCACCGGGGGCGACGACCTCGCCCGGAGCGATGGACCGGCCATCGCCGTGCAGGCGCCAGCCACGAGAGGGAGAAGAGGACACGAGTGAGCTCCTGCCTAAGCAACGAGGGAATGGCTGTGTCCCGTGGGAAATCCTCTCGCAGGAGACCCGCGGGACGCTTGGCAGGACCCGGCAGAGCCTGCCGGAACTTCAGCATAGCCCCTGCTCGGCGGGCACGCGGACCGGGCTTCTCGCGGGCACCTGCCGGCCACTTGGCGGCTCCCACCCGATTCGTCCGCGGGAAGGATGCCGTCTGCGGGCGCCGACGGTGCATGATGTGCTCATGAGCACCGTCGGGACCTCCACGCCAGGACAGAGCGCGCCACGCTTCTCGCCGAGCTCGGAGCAGTACGTCGACGGACTTCCCCCGGGATTCGTCTTCCCCGGAACCGAGAATCTCAATCCGGCAGAAATCTTCTCCGGCCCCGGCTACACCGCACCCGCCCCGCAGCGACTCCGGGGCGACGGCCGCCCTGGTGTGCGGACTGCTCAGCTTTCATCCCCTCGTCGGTGTCGCCGCGATCATCCTGGGCATCGGTGCGCTGCGGCGCCCTGCACCACAGCTACAACTCCGGTGAGGGACTGGCCTGGCTGGGCCTCATTCTGGGCACCATCTCCGTCATCCTGTGGCTCTGCCTCCTCATCCTCATCCTGTTCGTGGTCTAGAGGTCACACGGCCACGCCCGGTCAACCGGTCCCCTACAGTGGTCCCGTGAAGCCTTTCATCATGGTGACCACGCGCCCCGAGCACGAGGCGGCGCAGGACGAGTACGAGTCCTTCCTGGCTCAGAGCGGTCTATCGCGCGATGACCTGCAGCACATCGCCCTGGAGGAGGTCGATTTCCTCGACTCCTTCACCGCGGCCGATGTCTCCGGGGTCCTCATCGGGGCCAGCCCCTACAACGCGGACACGCCGGCGGCCGAGAAGACCCGCAGCCAGCTCAACGTCGAGGAGCAGATCCGCGAGCTGCTCGGGGTGATCCTCAAGGAGGGCATTCCCTTCTGGCCACGGGCGTCGCGCTCCAGGTGCTGGCCGCCTACCTGGGCACCGGGACGCAGGAGGAGTTCGGTGAGGAGCTGGGCGCCGTCGACCTGTTCCTGACGGCCGAGGGTCGCGAGGACCCGGTCCTGAAGGGGCTCCCCCAGGCGGTCACGGTCTTCGCCGGCCACTACGAGGGAGTCGGGGAGGTGCCCGCGCACGCGACCCTGCTGGCGAGCTCGCCGGACTGCCCGGTCCAGATGCTGCGCGTGGGCAGGAACGTCTACGCCTGCCAGTTCAACCCCGAGCTCGACGCCGTCCAGTTCGAGCGGCGTGTCAGTATCTACGACGAGGCCGGTTATGGTGACCCGGACATGAGCGAGGACATCCTCACCCAGGCCCGGTCCTCCGAGGAGCACGACGCCGGACAGATCATCCGTAACTTCGTCTCGCACTTCTCCCGCAGCTGAGCTGCCGCTCCTTGGGGCCGCACGCCCCGAACGACTCGGCGGTCCAGGCGCGGTTCTGGAGCTGAGAGCCACGATCATCAGGACGTTGTCATGACTTACCCGCCCGCCTATCCGCCGCCACAGGGATACAGCGGCCCACCCAACCCGCAGTACCCGCCGCAGGCAGCCTATGGCTCTGTCCCGGCGGGCGCCCCGCAGAACGGGGCGACCTACGGGCAGGCGCCGACGCCGGCCGGTCACGGCGCGTACATGCCTCCCGCGCAGAGCGCGATTCCGACCCAGTCAGTGCTGCGCCCACCCGGGGCTCCCTCCTTCTCGGGCCAGCCCTATCCGCCTGCGCCCGTGCAGGCCTCCGCGCCGCAGTATCAGCCATATCAGCCGTACCAACCGCAACAGCAGCAGTTCCAGCAGTTTCAGCAAGGCGCGGGCTCGAGCACCGGGTCGGCATACCTGAGCGGAGCAGTCACCGCACCGGGCTACTCCTCTCCTGCCAGACCACCGCAGGTGGGCAGCCCGCGCCCGGGAACGACATCATCCCGGCCCTTGGATGCACCACACCATGTGCCATGGCGCGGTTTTGAAGGCGGCGACACTGGTCATGATGATCGTTGGCTGCGCCCTCGAGGGCGTCATCTATATCACCTTTCTTCTCCTCATCTGGCGTCGGGGCAACATACTGACAGACCCATCATCTGCGACACCCCTTATTCGTGATCGCCACACCAGCGATCTGGTGGCATTATTTCGGATTGCGCCACCTCTTCCACAACCAGCCAGTCACTGAAATGCTAGGGCTCGCACTGTGGTTCGGCTACGGCGTGCTCACCATGCCAATTGCCGGCACCAGCAAGGACCCGTACGCGAGCGTGCAGAACGTTACCATTGTCCTCCTACTCATCGTCACCGCAGTGGGCGCCACCCTCACCACACGCCTCAATCAGCACTTAAGGACTCCGCAGCCATGGCCCACCACCCTAGCCATAGGCGCCTGCCAGTTCATGCTCATCAACAGCGCCGTACACATCTCATATCTCACCATATCGGCCTACGTGAGCATATCGGCAGGAAAGGGCCTCAGCAACTACACGACCAGCGCCTGGTTCATATGGTCAGAATCAGGGGGCGCAGGCCTTTCCGTCGCAACAGGACTGCTCATTTTCACCGTCGTCACCTCCCTGGCCGCCGCAGGCCTGCACTTGGGAATGCGGCGCCCTTTCAGCACATCGTTCCGAATCGTGTCCACGAGCGCCGTCTCACTTTTGACGCTCTATAACATCGTCGTCGTCCTCGCCTACGGGTTGCCCACCGTTGGCGAGTACGCTTTTCAGCCATCCAGCACAGGAATCGCGATGGCGATCATCATCGGCCAGGGAGCCCTCCTCATCGGTTCGACGCTGATGGCCGGACGCCGATCCGCAGCCGCTCCTCCCGGTGGCCACAGCCGGCAGCAGTATGGCGTCGCGGGCACAGCCGGCCCCCACGGCATGCAGAACCGCTTCAGCAGGCAGCACCGCTCCCAGTCGCAGTGGGGGAGCGGGTACTGATCCCGCCCCACCACCGCAGGGTCGGCACACGACATCACCTCGGTCATCGACACCGACCGACAGGTCAAGCACAATGCCGATATGCGGCAGCCACCTCAACCTCAGAGCAGCTCCACACCGACGCCGTCGGGCACTGACGGATACGGCCCGGCGACGCCATACGGCGTGATGCCACACGGGCCGTACGCCCCCGCGTCGCCACCGCATGCGGCCCTCACGCCGGGCCACGACCCCCAGAGCGGGCAGCAGGTCGACTACCCCTATCTTTTCCAGGCCCAGACCGCTCCTCCGACGCAGCCGGTGGCGCCGCACCTGTCCAGCATCGGCCAGCCGGCCAGCAGTATCATCACCAACGGCGCTGATATCGACCCCTATTCGGCCGGGCCCACTGCCAGCTTTTCCCAGGTTCGCCCCGCTCCAACCCCCTGGCCCCCTCCCCGCGACCCCCACAGCCTTTCGCGCCGCCAGCACCGGTCGGCGCGCCACCGCTCGGCGTCACCCGCGCGACCGCCTTGCCCTCACCCACCCGCTGGAGGCGAGACCGAGTCATCGCCCTCGTCACAGCCCCTGATCGCTTGCGGAACTCAGGTCGCATGGGTCCTCTACGACCTCACAGGCAACCCAGATTCACCGCCCTCCGGGTTTCACACTGAACTTCATCCTGTACTTGATGTTCTATGCGCTCGGCACCCCGGGTGTTTGGTGGTTCTTCCTTCACTTTTCGTCACTGAAGACTATCTTTGAGAATCGCCCCACCTCAGTCATGGTCGCCGCGACGTTTCAGATACTGCTCATCGACATCTTCATATTCAACGACAGCATCATTGTCACTCCGATGCCGATTCTGTGCCTCCTGACGACCGGCAGCGCCGCAATCGCCGCAACCATCATGAATCAACACACACCCACTGCGCGACCGTGGTTCGTCACACTTGGATCAGCAGTCAACCTCTTCATGCTCGTCATAGCTCTTCACCAGTTGGCGACTTCTGTGCAATACATGCTGAACGGCACCAACGGAAGTAAGCGAACGATCAACCTCTGGCTGTCGGTCTCAACCGCACCCAACTACCGAGGAGCACCTCTCGTCAGCGGCATCATTCTCATGATCGTCATAGCCCTCATCGCGACCATCAGCCTCTACCTGGGTTCTCAGAACCATCACCGAGTGGCGTTCTCACGCATCGTCGGCGTTGCCCCATTCATCATGGCTCTCACGAACATGTACATCCTCCTCGCCTATGGCATTTCCGTTACCTCCATCGGCTCCATGCTCGGGCTGAGCAGCATGGGACAGTCGTTCCCGTATGCCGCTTTCCGAGCGTGGGCTTCATCGATCCTGCTGGGAGCCATCGCCGTTGGGATTATCGTGCTGCTACGCCGACACACGTCCGCCATGAAGCACGCAACGCATCAGTTCACACCGGTGGCCACAAGCAGGCAACAACCCCAGTACGTGAGCTACCGGCCCTACATGTAGGGGAAACCTCCGCCCATCACGACACACAGTGAGCAGAGTCACTCACGTATCCCCCATCCGCTGACCCATCGGTTCCGAACTCCTGGTGACGGCGCACTACGTCGGTGCGCCACCACTCACCCTGGCCACGTCGCCAGCCCATGTCACCAAGGAGTTCTCCCATGCGTACTCGCAAGATCGTGTCAGCCGCCCTGCTCGTTGCCGCCCTCGCCGTCGGCACCGCCGCCTGCGGCTCCACGAATGCCGACAAGGACAAGATGGAGCAGACCTCCACCCCGAACGGCACCATGAGTGACGGCAAGATGTCCGATGGAAAGATGAGCGACGGCAAAGACCGAGGGACGGGAAGATGTCGGATGACAAGATGTCCGACAGCCCCACCTCCGGCAGCATGTCGGACGGCAAGATGAGCGACGACAAGATGTCGGCCGCCCCCTCGGCCAGCGCCATGTCGGACGGCAAGTAGGAGCTGCCGCCGGACGGATAGCCGCATGACGTTGGCCCGTACCCGCAACAACGGGTACGGGCCAACACTCTGGCGGACGAGCCGAGCACGCCCCCTGTCGGAACATTGAGGGCGGCGAGGATATCTTCAATTTCGCTGTCTCCAAGATAAGCATGACAATCCGGTTCATCGGCGCCAACCGTACCGGCGGACATGCTTCCCAACCCGCGCAGCGAACCAGAGACAGTAGATCGCGACGATAAGGATCACTGCAGCTCGGCTTCTACTGAGCGCCACACCATACAGTCCTCCGACGACGAGCAAGTCGCCCAGGATGTAGGTAGCCACACCGAAGCGAAGAGACTCAGTGCGAGCAATTTGCTTCCAAGCACATACGAGAAGCCAAACCGCTCCAGCAATGAGTGCAGCGTGAATAATCGCGAACACCCATCGATATCCACTCACCCCCTCAACCAGCCCCACAGCAGCCGCCAGCGCACCGCCACCAGCTACAGCCTGACCAAGCGTTCTTTTAGCACTGAGCGACGGTTTCGCCGAATTTACCCTACTGTCTGCCACCGCTAAACACCCTCACTCATTCAATCTCTGGAGCGATTGGCGGGAAACCCCAATCGAGATAGAGTGCAACGCCTTTACCCTGAGCAATCGCTCCAAGAATCTTGCCTGCAAGATTAACGAAGAAACCAATTCCGAGCAGAGCAACTCCGCCGGAAACAATAGTTCCTACCGGGCCGCCAATCATCGATGATACGCCAACCCAGGCCGCCGCAAGCGGTTCAGGACCTGCAGGCCGCCGCTGTCGCCAGAACAGCGAACACGCCCGCCGTCAGATCATCGTAGGAGATGTAGAAACGGGCGCCAGACCTCGCCTCGTAATCCTGATTGAAGACACTTTTGTCGCCACGAGCACTCTCGGCCACAACCGCCCGAAGGTGCTTCACATCATCGTCGCCGAACCCAAATCGAGCGCGAAGATCATGATCTGTCAGCTGGACAGACAGAGCCCCCGTGTCATCCTTGAACCTCAGATTATCGCCAAGCGAGATTACTCGCCGAATGAATTCAGGAGACGAGGGGCTTGACGCACCTTTGGCCACCTTAGGCAGCTCGGCACCAACAGCAGCAGACCCAACCTGCCACCCCTAGAGCGACACCCACAGCCGCCGCCGACACCCCTTTCACGAAGTCACTTCGATTAACTGTCACCATGACGCTCACCTCTCTGTTCTCGTCGCTCCTGATGACACAACAATCGTATTCAAGCAGGGTAATTCACTCACCAGTAAATTATCTTCAGTGCAACCCTCTCGAGGCATCAGCTTCTCGCATTGCCACAACTCTCCGGGCTCCTCGCACATGCACGCACCACAGGATGCTTGGAATGGCCGTCGCTCACTGAGAACGCCAGTCAGAGCCTGTTACAATGCCCGCTCGCGATGAGATCGCAGTGCAAGCAGCGCCGACTCCTCCGCAGGTCAGCAGATTTCGGCCTCGAGGTCTCCACGCCGGTCAGTCGCGGGCGTGGACGGACACGAAGTTGGCCAGCAGCTTCCAGGAGTCGGAGACGTCGTCGAGGCGCACGCGGGCCTGGAGGTCGGCGAGCTCGTCGTCGGCGAAGTAGCCGTGACCGGCGTAGAAGCCGAGCCGGTGGGCGAGGTAGTCGCCGTCGAGCTCGGGGTGGAACTGGGTGGCGTACAGGGTTGGACCCGATCCGGAACATCTGGACCGGGCAGGCCTCGCCGGTTCCCAGGACGACGGCGTGGGGCGGCAGCGTCGTGACCGCCTCGCCTGTGGGCGACGAAAGGCCTGGAAGACCTTCGGGACGCCCGCGCAGATCGGGGTCAGCCAGGCCGGCCTCGGTGAGAGTGACGTCAGGGGCGGTGACGGCCTCGCCGTAGGTGGTGTCGACGACGGCGCCCTGGTGGCAGGCGAGCGTGCCCACGCCGTAGCAGGCGCCGAAGAAGGGAAAGTCGGCCGCAACGACGCGGTCAAGCAGGCCGGATAGCTCGGCCTCGACCCGCTTCTGGGTGGCGGACTTCTTCTCCGCCGGGGTGGAGGCGTTGAAGGAGCCGCCCACGAGGATGCCGGACCAGTCGTCCAGGTCGATCTGCGGCAGGGACTCAGCCTCCAGGCGCAGGCGGCGGAGCGTGGACTCGTCCAGGCCGGTGCGCTTGAGGAACGCCTCGTACTCGGCGTCGGCGGGCTCATCGTCGCTGCGGGTGGCCAGGAAGAGGAAGGGTTTCACGAGATGACCTTAACGGGGGCCGGCGGCCTGGGCAGCATCCTTTTCCACGCCGTTCCCAGAATCACGTTCAGGAACCGGCCCGCAAAGCTCTGAGGATCTCCTCGACGGCGGCCAGGGTGACTCGGAGGCCTGCCTCAGGGAGAGCTGCGCCCGCCCGAGGTTCCCGCCGGCGGCCGGGGCGTCGAGGTAGGTCAGGGCGGAGACCGCCACTCCCCTCGAGGCCAGGACCATGGCTTCGGCCACGGAGTCGGTCACGGCGGCGTCGGCGCCCAAGGAGACCAGTGCGCGAGACTCGGCCGGGCTCGGGCGCAGGGGCCCGGGCACGAGGGCGACGACGGAGCTGCCGCTCACGCCGCGCAGGCTCCCCAGGCGCTCGGTGAGCGTCGCGTCCCAGCCCGCCGAGACCATGCCGGGGGCCGGGAAGAGGAACCACCCGAGACATTGAGGGTGGTCGGCGACGACGCGCACCTGTCCCGGCGCCGAGCCGCCGGCCACATCACCGGAGCCGCGCAGCGGGGTGGCGCGCGTGACGAGCAGGGCGGCGCGCAGGCGGGCCCCGCTGGCGATCCGGGCCAGCGCCGTCGCACCGCGCGCGGCCCCACCCTCGTACATGCTGGTGCGCCCACGGGCGACGAGGACGCCGAGTCCACCGCGCTCGTAGGACACGAGCGCGTCCTCGTGGCCGGGGGCGCTGGGGGCCTCAACGCCGGGCAGGAAGGACAGGCGCACTCGGGCCGAGGGACGGCCCCAGGCCTGGTCGAGGTCGCGCAGGAAGGCGGGCTCGGCGATGACGAGGAGGTCGTGGCGGGCGCGGCCCGTGGCCAGGAGGATGGAGGCGCCGTCGAGGGTCCTCGTCCCAGATTCCTGGCGGGGCGGACTGCTGGACCATGGATTCTCCTCAGGTGCGCCCGGGGCGGGCAGTGGGACAGGGGAACGATGGCCGGCGCGGGGCGCCGGTCAGGGTGGAGCGAAGTCTACGCGAAGACGCCGGTGGCCGCCGCCCGCACCACCCACGCTCATCAGCTAAAACTTCAGAATCGACGCGGCTCCGGGTCGATTCTGAAGATTTTGTCGATCTGTGTGCGGGCCAGGCGGCGCACCGCGTGCGTGCGGGCCAGGCGGTGCACCGAGCGGGCGGCAGGGCTCGGGCGCACCTCCACGATCTACATCGTGCGGTTGAAAGTAGATGCTTCCTCCGATGAAACTGACCAGCTGCAGCCACAGGACGACAACAACACAGCTTCATCGACCCTCCGAAGGCACCCACGGTGCCAACGACAACATTGCCGACGAGCCCAACGACGCCAGTGAGTGCCCAGGCCCGCTGCGAAGCGGCCCTGTCCCGCTCGTCCCCCGCTTCTCAAGCTCACGGACAACGAAGGTCTCGTATCCGCGCCTCTTGGCGACGATCAGGGCGACGTAGACGAGCATCATGGCTGACGCTCCACTGGCGCCACCATAGAGAAAGCCGTTGGACATCGGGATCGTCAACGCCGCCACCCACAGAAGGGTCACGACGACGACAACGTAGACCATGCGCCCGACGACGGGCGGCCGCGGCTTTAGCGTCCTTCAGGCCCGCCCTGAGCACTCGGCGTCAAGTCGGAGGAGGACGAACCGGCGGCCGCAGCGGAGGAAGAGGGTGGGCGTGGGCGGCGTGGGCTCTGACTCAGACATGGAAGATCTCCTCAACAGTGGTCTCGAAGTAGCGGGCGATGGCGATGGCCAAGGGAAGGGAGGGGTCGTACTTGCCCTTCTCGATGGAGTTGATGCTCTGTCTGGAGACACCCAGGGCGACTCCGAGCTGGGCCTGGGTGAGACCGCGAGCCTCGCGCAGGCTGCGCACGTCGTTATCCACGGTCTTCACCGCCCGGGGCGCGGCGAGACAACCGGCTCACGCCGCAGCCGCGTTCCGGACGGCACGCAGTCGCGGGGACAGCCACGCGACACCGACAATGGAGACACCGATCATGGCGGCGCCCATAAGGTGAACGACCAGCAGAAGTGGTCCGGCGGAGAGATGGCTATCCGCCGGGAACACGAAGCCCACCATGATGCCGGTGGGGAGGGCGCAGACGACACTGGTCTGCTGCCGTCCGAGCTTCTTGAGGAGCTCGGACGCCTCCTCGGCACGGACCTCGGGCAGATGGCGAGACGAGTAGCGGTAGACGAGCAGGTAGAGGACGATCCCGGCGACGATGCCACCGACCACCCCGGCAACGAAGGTGACAGCGGGGGAGGTCGACGACGTGGCGGCCAGGACAGAAGGAGCGGAGACGGCGGAGAGCATGGCGATCATCCCTTGATTAGCCAATCACCCCGAGAGAGGGTGTCATGTTTGCTTGACATGTCTAGTGTGCTTGACAGGGTCGACCATGTCAAGCGTGCTTCACTCGAAGAGTCCAGGTCCCCGACACCCCACCCCACACACCAACCAAAACTTCAGAATCGACGCGGCTCCGGGTCGATTCTGAAGATTCTGTCGATCTGCCTGCAGGCCAAGCCAGCGCGCCGGGCGCGCCGGCCAGCAGCGAGCCACCTTCATGCAAACGTTATTGAACGTGATGTGCAAGAACAATGGAGTATCGCTTAGCATCCCGCCATGGCTGAGCGTTTGTACACTATTAATGCACCAATCGATCAAGTTCGATCAATCGTTACCGAGTTCTTCACTCAGGAGGGTTGGACCGTCGCGCCCTTCTCCGCCGACACCCTCCAGATCACCCGCGGCAAGAAGGGCATGTCCATCGCCTTCGGCGCCCTCATGGGCAGCAGCTTCTACCTTTCGCAGAACCTTCAATTCGGGACCGGCCCGCACGGCGAGACCCTGGTGCGCTACCTGTCCTCAACGGGGTCAGCCATCATCGGCGGCGCCCTGGGCATGCGCAAGGCCGTCAAGACGCACGCCGAGTACGCCGAGAGCTCGCCGACGCCCCGAGGCGCGAGACATTCTCATGAGCGTGCGGTAGCCGCCGCCACCCGCACGTCTCCCTCGTCCCTATCCCCCACTGCGCCTCCGGTCCTCCACCGACCAGGGGCCACCTGCTACGCAGCCCCTCCCCCGATCCGACGTCGGCACCGTCCACTCCCCCACCGGGCACAATCGGGGCATGACTCGCACCAGGCCGCAGGGCCGCACGCAGCCTCCGCAGACCGACCCCATCAGGGCGCTGCTCGCCTCGCCCCGGACCTGCTGGTGGTCGAGGTGCTGCCCGAGCTGCGCGAGCTCCTCTCGCCGCTCCCTCCGCCTCCGACGACGCAGGCGCCGGTGCCTGCCTGGTCCTCACCGCCCCGCCCGGCACCGGTAAGACGACGCTCGTCCCACCGCTCTGGCCGACGTCCTGACCGACGTCGCTGCCAGCGCCCGGGAGTACGCCCAGGAACGCCGGCCGGGCCGCGTCATCGTCACCCAGCCGCGGCGCATCGCCGCCCGTGCGGCCGCCCGCCGCCTGGCCGACCTCCTGGGAGAGAGGTCGGCGGCACTCGTCGGATACGCGGTGCGCGAGGGGCAGCGTGCCGCCCGGACACGCGGATCGAGGTCGTCACCGCCGGGCTCCTCCCTGCGCCGTCTCCAGCGGGACCCAGAGCTGAGCAGCGTCGACGCCGTCATCCTCGACGAGGTCCACGAGCGCTCCTTGGACAGCGATCTGCTCCTGGCTCTCCTGGCGGACGCGCGCGCCGCCCTGCGCGAGACCTCACCCTCGTAGCCATGTCCGCCACGCTCGACGCCGACCGCCTGCGCAACATCCTGGGCGGCTCGTCGGCAGGCTCGTCGGGCAAGCCGCGCCGCTGGTGGAGGTGCCCAGGGCGCCTCCACCCCCTAGAGGAGGTGTGGGCGCCGCCGGGCGCACCGGCCGCCTGGGGCCGCGCGGGGTGCCGCGGGAGTTCCTCGCCCACGTCGCCGCCACCGTGGAGCAGGCCCTGGACGAGCGCTCCGGTGACGTGCTGGTCTTCCTGCCCTGGGGCCCGCGAGGTCGACGACGTCGTCTCCCGTCTGCGCGGTGCGGCTCCCGAAGGCGTGGACGTCCTGCCGCTGCACGGTCGCCTGCCCGCGAGCGCTCAGGATGCGGCCCTGACCCCGAGCCCGGAGGGGCGGCGGCGCGTCGTGGTGGCCACGAATGTCGCCGAGTCCTCGCTGACGGTGCCCGGGGTGCGGGTGGTGGTGGACTCCACGCTGGCGCGCGAGCCGCGCCTGGACGTGGCCCGCTCCATGAGTGGCCTGGTGACGGTGGGGGTCTCGCGGGCGGCCGGGGTGCAGCGGGCCGGGCGGGCGGGACGCGAAGGTCCCTGGCGTCGTCTACCGCTGCTGCTCGCCCACGGACTGGGCGCGCTCGCCGCTGGCGCCGACCCCGGAGATCCTCGGCCGACTCACCGGTGCGGCCCTGGAGCTGGCCGTGTGGGGAGTTCCCGACGGCGCGGGGCTGGCCTGGGTCGATGAGCCGCCGGCTGCAGCGCTGGCGGCAGCACGGGAGGCCTTGGAGCGTCTGGGCCTGGCCGGTGCCGATGGCGTGACGTCCCTGGGGCGGGCGGTGGCCGGGCTGCCTGCGGGCGTGCGGGAGGCGCGGGCCCTGCTGGCGACGGCACCGGTGCTGGGGGCGCGGCAGGCGGCGCGGGCGACGGCGCTGCTGACCGCCGACCTGCGCGCACCCGGCGGGGACCTGACAGCCCTGGCCCGACAGGTGCGCGCGGCGGAGCCAGGTCAGGGGCGTGGAAGGCGGAGGCACGCCGACTGGAGCAGGCCTGCCGGCGCGCAGCCTTAGAGCAGCCAGGGGACCCTGAGGCCCCGGACTTCGCGAGCGGTGGTCCTCAGGCGCCGGGCACCGGGCGCGGCCGGGAAGAGACTGGCAGCCCCGACGCCGTCGGCGAGGGCACCAGGGCGCATGACCTGGAGTCGGCGGTGGCGCTGGTGGCCGGGACGGCGCAGCCGAGTGGATCGCGCGACGTCGGGGGCCGGCCCGCAGGCGGGCAAGGAGGCGCACTATGCGAGCGTCGCCGGGACCGGTCTGCGCCTGCCGGCGGGCTCGGCGCTGGCGGAGTCCGAGTGGCTGGCGGTGGCCGGCGTGGACCTGACCAGTGGGCGCGGCGACGCACTCATCCGGGCCGCCGCGCCCCTCGACGAGCAGGCGGCCTGGAGCTGGCCGGGGCCTGGCTGGCCGAGGAGGAGCGCACCGTCTGGGAGGGCGGGCGGCTGCGCACGGAGCGCCTGCGCCGCCTGGGGGCCATCACACTCACCACCACCCCGGGGCCGCCGCCGGGTCCGACAGCGGTGGCGGAGGCCGTCGTCGCGCGGGTGCGCGCTGAGGGGGCTGATGCCGGCCTGGGCGTGCTGCCGTGGGATGAGGAGGGCGCTCGGCCTGCGCGCCCGCCTGGCCCTGCTGCACGAGCATCTGGGTGAGCCCTGGCCGGATATGAGCGATGCGGCCCTGGCCGAGCGGGCCGAGGAGTGCTGGCACCGGCGGTGGCGAGCCTGGCCGGGCAGGCCGGAGGGGTCAACGGAGCAAGCGGGCGGGTGGCTCGGCGTCGGGCTCTGGGGAGTCGGCGTTTCAGCCTGGAGCGGCTGGACGTGGCCCAGGCGCTGCGGGCGCTGCTGCCATGGCTGCAGGCGGCGCGCCTGGACGAGCTGGTGCCCGAACGGATCGAGGTCCCCTCCGGCTCACAGGTGCGGGTGGACTATACGGGGCGCTCGGCGGGGCGGCGGGGCATCTGGCTCGGTGGGCTCAGCGGGGATCGGCCGAGGCCGGGCGGGCGGGTCGGCTGGTGCTGGCGGTGCGGGTCCAGGAGTGCTTCGGCTGGGCGGCCACGCCGCGGATCGTGGAGGCCGGGTGCCGGTACTGCTGCACCTGCTCTCCGGCGCGCCGTCCGGTGGCGGTCACCGACGACCTGTCCTCCTTCTGGGAGCAGGGCTACCTCGCAGGTGCGTGCCGAGATGCGGGGCCGCTACCCCCAAGCACGCCTGGCCGGAGGATCCGTGGAACGCACCCGCGACGAGGGGAACCGGGCGGCGCCGGTAGGTGGGGGCGAAGCTCACCGGGCGGCGGGGCCTCACCAGGTGGAGGCGTCCAGGCGGCTGAAGCGGAAGCCCGTGGGGTTGCGCTCGGTGTCAGGGGTCGGCGTCGGGCACGACGTATCCGACGATCTGGAGGTTCCAGGTGCCGCGCCCGCCCCACAGGGTGGCCGTGGTGCGGGTGCGGCCGCGCACCACGGGGAAGCCGGCGATGGTGTCGGGCTGGACGGAGACCACCTCGTGGGAGTGGTAACGCATGGCGCCGTTGGCGATGTCGCTGAGCCACTCGACCTGGGCTGGGGGTAGCCGGTCATCGCGGGTCAGGACGCAGTAGTCGGTGAGCAGGGCGTCGATCGCCTTGGTGTCACGGCGACCATGGCGTCGCACAGGAGCGAGTGAGGTCAGCGGCCGCACGCGGCGCGCGATCTCGGAGGCGTGGGGTGCGGTGGACCTGAGTGCGGGAACGGGACAGGGTTCCGGGATTCGTGGGGACGGCGACTCATAGGCCAAGAGTACGGCCCGACGTCGAATATATGAGGGACCAACAGCGCTCCGGCGGCCGGGTCGGGGCACGGGGCCCTGGCGAGCTCCCACCTCTCCCCGACAGACGACGACTTTCATCGCTACTGCCTCCATGCCGCGAGCGCGACGGGGTCAGACCCTGGGTGGGTCTCTAGTGTGGTGGCAGTAGACCGGCGCCCGGATGGGTTGGCGTGGCCGCACAGCGGGGACCGGGGCATGCGCGAGCCGGCCAGGTAGCTGATCCGCCGGCTGTCAGCCTGGCTCGACGACCCGGGTGCGCCGCGGTTGTCATGGAGGCAGGGCGGCAGCCGCGCCCGGGGTGGGGCGCGGTGTGCGCGCTGGTGACCGGTAGCCAGACGCAGGGGTGTGGCGCACCTTGGCACAGATATGGGTGACAGGGAGAGACCACCTCATCAGGGGCCTTCTCCGCAGCTGAGCTCACGGGAAAGGTGGTGCGCCATTGGAGACATTGGAGTCGGATTCGGACTCTGGTTCTGGGGTGAAGTGGCTGGCCACGGGCGCTATGGCCACGAGCCTGGCGCTGGGCCTGGTGGTGGCTCTGGTGGTCGGGCCTTTGGTGATTACCGGCGTGTGTGCGTCGAAGCTGTTCGGTTACGAGAGCTGGATGGTTAGTACCGGGGTAGTCTGCGACTACCAGGGCTCGAGAGTGGTGACGCCTGATGGAGTGAGGTTCAGCAAGCCCCAGCTGTCCAACGCCATGTCGATCATCCAGGCCGGGAATGAGGCCGGGGTCGGTCCCTCAGGGGCAGAAGATCGCCCTGATGACGGCTCTTCAAGAGGCACGTTGCGGAACCTGGCCAACCCTGGGTCGAGGGGCTCCAATGAGCCTGACCCATGAGGGCACAGGAAGCGACCACGACAGTGTCGGGTTGTTTCAGCAGCGTCCTTCAATGGGATGGGGGACGGTCGAGGAGATCATGACGCCGTCGAAGTCTGCGGCAGTGTTCTACTCCAGGCTCAAGGATGTTCAGGGCTGGGAGTCGATGCCTCCGGGACAGGCGGCGCAGAGCGTGCAGCGCTCGGCCACGCCGACGGCCTACGTGACAAGTGAGAGCCGACCGCTGCGTCCCTGATGGCTTCGCTGGCGGGGTCGTCCTGCAAGCCCAAGCCCATAGGGGCGCCCAGTGGTCAGATGGCGATAGGAACGGCGGGCGTGTCCGGGGGCAGGGCGGCGATCCTCGCCTACGCCCAGGCCCAGGTCGGCAAGAGCTATGTGCTGGGCTGCTGAGGCCGGATTCCTTTGACTGCTCAGGGGTTGACGCCTGGGCTACGCCGAGCAGGCGGCGTACTCGCCTGGAGCACTCGTCGAGTGCACGCAGCTGGCTGGCTGAGCATCTCTGCCTCTGAGGCCCAGCCGAGAGACCTGCTGTGCGTGGCCCGGGCCACATCGCCATCTACACGGCAGCGGCAGGATGATCGGCGCCCAGACCCCCGCCGAGGGGTACGAAATGGCGGTCCGGATCGCCGACCCTACATCCGAGTACCTGGCCTGTAAGCCGGTGGGCCGGATGCTAGCGACCAGCATTCATGATCAGGAATCAATCGAGGGTAAGGGAGAAGGAACAGTGCTGAGGAAAGTATCTGACTGGTGGACCTGGAAGTGAGCGCGTGCACGGGACGTTCGTGATGGTGGCCGGCGAGGCGTTCCACCTGGTGGTGGTGCTGCACGGCGAGCCATGGTGTGGGTGGGGGCTAACACCGACCGCCTGCCTTCCCCAGCGGCGCGGGACAGGCCTGGGCCGACCGTCGAGTCCTGGGGCCACGGCCCCGGCGTCAGTGCTCAGCAGCATCGGGAGACTCAGGCCATGTCACCTCCTCAACCGGGAGTGGACTTCGGGGCTTCTCTGCCTCGCCTGAAGGCCTCACCGTTCGCCAAGACCAGCGACCCGAAGGTCTTCGCCCTGAGTGTTCAGGCATCAGTGGGCTACGACTACAGCAGCGTCCACCCGACCGACCCGGGGGCGAGACCAAGCGGATCACGGACTCCTGGCTGTCGGGGATGACCAGTGAGGACGGGCCCCTGGGCGCGGAGAAGCACAAGATCCTGCGTCAGGCGATGCGTGACTCGATCAGCCCCGACTACATCGCCTACCAGATAGACGGCAAGCAGCGCGATGACGTTGATGTCCTGGGCGTGATGGACACCGAGAACTCCGCCCTGCGCAACGACGTCGGCAACGAGGTCTACCTGAAGGTGGTCGACAACAGGGACACGTTGCACGCGCTGACCACGACGGCGCGGATCAAAGACTCACGATGCAGCAGGTCGGAGACGTCTCAGGGTTCGTGCGCACCACCGAGACCGCCCTGAACATGATCGTGCGCTGCGACCCAGCCGTTAACGGCGGGGCGTGCGAGCTGGTCGGCATCGTGGGCGGAGGCACGGCATGAAGACGATCAGGCAGGGCCTACTTGTGGAGGTGCGCTGTGCTGGTCACTGCCCTGGGAGTCCTTGTGGCAACGCTCGTCCAGCTGAACGGAGGCGCATGATGGCACGGAGTCAGTCAAAGACGGTACGCCTGCTGGCTGTGATGCTGCTCGGACTGGTCACGATGGTGGTACACCCTTCAGCGGCCGCAGCGCCTGCGACCGGCATCGGGGCCCAGGCGGTGGTGATGCCGGCGGATCCCTCCCGCCCCTAGCCTACCCCTGAGACCGATAACCAGAACGGAGGCTCAGACGGCCAGGGCAACCGTCAGCCGACGCCATCGGGTAATGGCGAGCAGTCGGATACGAAGGATAGGCCCCGAGAGGACGAGCGCCTGTGGCCTGGCGACCTGCAAGACAAGGGCACTGCGCGGGCAAAGCTCTGTCGGACAAGCTCAAGCCGGCCAAGGAGGTTGCCGACGGCGTAGCCAAGAAAGTGGCTGAAGGAGCCAGCAGAACGGCGGCGGGGAACGTCAGGATCTTCGAGCTCGTCGGGACCCACGAAGTGGATCAGGACGGCCTGGAGACCTCAGCGGTCTGGATCGGTGACATGCTCAGGGCGGGCTGCGGCGTGGGTCATCACGTCGATACTGCGATCGTCTTCGACGCTAGGGTCACCGAATCTGGGTGCGGACTACATCTACAAGTGGACGTCGCGCACCTTCGCTGTGGCGATCCCGATCACCATTCTCTTGGCATTCTGGCAACTGGCGAGTCAGCTATCCAGGCTCGTGGCCTATCGGGAGTGCGCCGCGCGGCTGGCGGGGCGGTGATGGCCACAGCCGCCTCGATGGTGACCCTGCCGATCCTGGTCAGCCTGACTACAGGGATCGATGAGCTGCGCACCGCAATGGTGTCCTGGCTGGGCCTGGACGTCCAGGCCCTGTCGAAGCAGATTACCGACATCTTCTCCTCGGACACTACTGGCACTGGCTGGGGTCTCTCCCGGTGCAGCGGTCGGGGCGGCCGCTGCCGCGATGATCGGCTTCAGCTTCTTCTGCCTGTTCGTGCTGTTCTTCGCGATCGTGCTGCTGTTCGTGATGGTGCTGCGCAACCTGTTCCTCCAGGCTGCGACGGTGGTGACACCTGTGGCGTACAGTGGTCTCGCAGCCGATGAGACCAGGTCGTGGCCCAGGACCGTCCTGGGCTGGCTAATGGCTCTGTTGGTGGCCCCCTTCGGCATCGTCATCGTGCTGGGGCTCGGGTTTCTCGGGCTCAGCGAGATCGACAAGACCAACTCGATCACGGGGGCACTCAGCCAGATCGCAACCTGCAGGGGCCGCTCTGCTCGGTGGCCTGGCCTGCCCATGGGTATTCTTCAAGCTTTTCAGCTTCCTGGGTGAGGACGCAGTGGCATCGATGATCTCCCAGATGCGCGGAGCGGTGGTGGCAGGGGCCAGCACAGTAGGCAACACCATGAAGTCAGTGGCGTCTGCGGCCTCCTCCCCCACCGAGGGCGGACCGATCGGACAGACCGTCAGAACGCAGCCGCCCGAGGGGCTTACTGGAGATACCGACGGCTCTGGCGTTGTCAGTGGGGCCGATGGTCAGGGCGCTGGCGAGCAACAGGGGCAGGGCGGCGATGGACAGAAGGCCAAGGTCGCCGCGGCGGCGGCTGCCGTGGCCACGGTGGCGCCAGCGCTGCCGCCAGCGCCGGCGCTGCTGGCGGCAGCACCGGAGTGCTGCCGCCTCGGCTTCGGGCCCTGGCACCTCAGCATCGGCGTCCTCTGGCACCCGGAGCTATGGGCGGGGCAGGGTCGACTGGGTCGGTCGCGGCCGCCTCGGCTGAGACTCTGGCCTGCAGGGTGCGGAACCGTAGCCGGTGGTGCGGGAAGTGGGTTGTCTCCCACTCCGACACCAGGCGCCGGGGCTCCCGGTGAGGCCGGTGGCGGCTCGGTTGGTTCCGTGGCCAGTGCTCCTGCAGAAGGCGGCGGCACGGATGGTCCAAGCCCGACTGCGGGTGATGGAGCCTTAGACGGCGCTGGAAGCGGTGGAGGTGGGTCTGCTTCCACCCCGGTATCGGCGCTCTGCTCCTGTATCTGCTGGTGGTTCGGGCGTTGGGGCCGGTTCGGTCAGTTCCGTGGCCAGCACACCGCCAGCCGACGGCGGCTACAACCCGACTCCTTCCCCGCCGCCCGTCACGAGTTACTCATCGAGCTCGTTGTACGGCTACGACAGCCCCGGTAGCTCGGGGTACAGCAGCTTCGAGCCGGGTGGCCAGGGCTATCGCCCGCCCGCCCCTGGCTGATGACACGCACTTACCGCGGTGTTCGCCATCCCAGGTCGCGCCGATGAGCCAGTCGGAGCGGACGCGTTCGTGCCTGCAGGACGACCCGCGCTATTGGGAGGAGTGTGAGCCATGAGGGTTTGTCACCCCGGATACCTCGTTGTGGAAGTACCTGTCGAGTGCCTTTGACACTCTTGGCGGCATCCAGGCCCTGGTGCTGATCGCCTGCGTGATCGGGGTGATTACGGGCGGCGTGCGTGGGCAGTCGGTGGCAGCGCCAGCATCGGGTCTCTTTGCGAGCAGGGGCGTTGGGCTGTGATCGGCACGTTTGGAGTGCCGCCACTGCCGCAGTGATCGGCGCGCTGATCGCGACCGTGATCGTGAGCCTGTCCTGACGGGCTGCTGCACGTGTCACTTGCCATGCCCCTGACCATCCCGCCCTGGTGGTCAGGGGCGTGGCACACCTTGGCACAGATATGGGTGAAAGGGGCACCAGGCCCCTTCACCACAAGGAAGGAGGGGTCGTAGTGAATAATTACGGCCGGGCATTAGTCCGAACTGGGTGTTCTTCCCATCTCATGGACAAGCTCAAGAACGCCGTCGGGGGCTGGCAGGGCAACAGCCCTTGTGGTCGTCGTGGCGTGCCTGATCGTGTCCGCGCTGATGCTCGCAGCAGGGCACTGGTGGGATCACGGCAGGAGCACCCAGGCCGGGAAGGGCGGAATCATTGCCTGCTTCATCGCAGCCGCCCTCATTGGTACCGCCAGCGCGGCGGTAGGGTTCTTCGGCAACATGGGGCTGTTCTGATGACCGGGCCAGCAGCGGAGGTCATTCCCCGCAAGAGTTCGTCTGGTGTCTTCCTGGGACTGTCGTTTCGGGCGGTGATGTGCCTACTGGCGGGCACGGCGGTGCTCGTGTTCGCCACCCCTGTATTCGGGGGCTTTATTGGTCTCGCCTACACGGCGCCTGTATGGCTTCCGCTGCTGGTCCTGGGAGCGTATCCCGTGTCGTATATCGAAGGACGTGCGATCGACTGGGTACCGATCGGTGTGTCGTACCTAATACGACGCGCTACCCATCAGCATCTGTACCGGGCGAAGGTATGGCGTACCCGCCCTGAAGGCACCTTAGGGCTTCCTGGTAACCGCGCACGCTTAGAGATGCTTGTCGATGAGGTGTCGGGAGCTGTCATGGTGCTCGATCGGCGTAAGAAGACGCTGATCGTGGTGGCGGCGGTGCAGGGGAGCTCATTCCTGCTTGATGAGACCGCGGACCAGAACGCCAGGGCAACGGCTACGGGCGGTTGATGTCGGTCATGGGCTCGACTGAGGGGATCAAGCGAATCCAGGTCAGGACGCGCTCCGCGGCCGACGTCGGTGCGGACATGCGCGCTGCTGGACGCAGAACCGGGCTCAGATGAGCCCGAACCATCCGGTTCAAGCGTCCTACAGGGATTTGCTGGCGTGGGCAGGCACATTCATGGAACGTCACGAGGCCACGATCACGATCAGCGGTGGACCTAGGCAAGGTCAAGAAGTCCGTTCGGTCCTATGGCGGTGGAAAGGATGGTGCCGCAGCCTTGATGCGACAGCGCATGAGTACCTTGGAGCAGCAACTGGATGCCGCGGGCCTGAAGCTGCGCGGGTGGCTGACTAAGGATGACCTGGCAACGGTTATCCGGTGCGCTTACGATCCGGCTGTGACCGGGCGCCTTCAAGCTCATCCCGAACAGGTTGAGGATCTGGGTGAGGCCGGTCCGATGGCGGTGGACGGTGGATGGGCTCGCGTGCGTACTGACTCGGCTTTCCACAAGGTGATGCGTATTGCGAAGTGGCCGCGTGAGAAGTCGGTGATCGGGTTCCTTGAGAAGGTCATCCTGGTGCTGCGGGAACCGTGGTGACTGCCTCATTCATCTACAGTCCCGTTCCCGACAGCAAGGCGGTCAGAGATGCGCAGCGGGAAGGTAGCCGTGAGGTGGAGGCCCACAGGACCGTAACCGTCTGGGTAGAAGATCAACGGTGGTCAACCAGACTGACCACGCTCAGGCTGTCGAGCACCTTGCCGAGCTCAACCGCGGTCATACCGACTTCGATCATGCGGTACTGGTGACGGTGTCGGCGCCGACCGAAGAGGCCCCTGGCCAGAGGGGTCGAAGATGCGCAGTGCAGCCAAGGCGAGTCATGACTGAGGCGCGCACCGTGATCGCTCAGCAGGATGAGCTCTTCGAGGCCGCGGGTTCTGCCGCTGGCACTGGGGATTCGCTGAGCATGGGGGTGAAGGTCAGGACCCTGGTTGTTGGACGGCGGGAGCTTCCGTCAGCGACGGGCTGCAAAGCCGGGCCGAGCGACGTCTGTTCCACGATATCAGTCAGGAACAGAGGGAGAACAGACGCTATCAGAAAGAGGTGGAGGATGCCTGTGGGAGGGCGAATCCCTACCTGTTGAAGGTGAGGCAGGCTCCGGATGGGCCGGTCGGTGATCCCCGCATACGTGAGCACTACTCGGATCACTTCTAACAAGGCGCGTGTGCAGTACCCTTTTTGGCTCCGGCTGGCCGCGGAGGGAAGTGTGCTGATCGGTTACGACAAGTTCACTAGGGGCCGTTCTGCTTCGACCTTTGTCGACTATCGCAAGGGTCGGCTGTCAAACACGAACATGGCAGTCATCGGCGCCATCGGGACAGGTAAGTCATCGCTGATGAAGTGCATGGCACTGCGGGACCTGGCGTTCGGACGCAGAACCTTCGTTCCAGGTGACCCTAAGGGCGAGTGGACCGGCGTCGTTCAAGCCGTCAGAGGTACGGTCATTACGCTCGGAGGCGGTTCTGGGGCAAGGCTCAACCCGCTGGACGCCGGTCGGCGTCCAAGCAGGGACCGTCAGGAGGGCCGATCGGTCGATGATGAGCAGTGGCGCATCATGGTGGATAACCAGCGCCTTGACCTGCTTGAGGCGCTGGTGTCCACCTTGATGAAGAAAGACTTATCGCAGTCCGAGAAGGCTGCGCTTAGGGTCGCTCTGGAGACGGCGTCGGACCGTCACGGGGGCAGTCCGATCATCCCAACAGTGGCTGAGGAGATCTTTTGGTCCCAGCACCCCTGATGAAGACCCTTGAGGGCTTCGAGACCACCAGGACCTCAAGAACATCGGAGAGAGGTTGGTTTCGCCTTCAGGAGCTGACGAGAGGAAAACTAAGAGGGCATTCGACTTTGGCCCCTCAACGGTCGGATTTGATCCGTCGTCACCGATGATGTCCATCAACCTGAAAAACTTCACGCAGGGCTCTCAGGCCATGTCTTTGATAATGGCTTGCACGGGCAGTTGGTTCGAGGCCTCCTACAGGGAGATGACCTGGGGCAGCGCAACGTTATTTTACGAGGAGGCTCATGAGTTGATGAGCTTCCCGCAGTTGCTGGAACGAATGAGATCGAACTTTAAAGCTGGTTCGCGCATGGGGTCTGCGTAACATTATCGTGCTGCACCGTATCAGCGACCTGGATGCTGTCGGGTCGCTGAGGGTCCAAAGCAGCGGGCGGTAGCCGAGGGCTTCTGTCCGATACCCTCGACCAGAGTGATCTACAGGCGGGAGTCCGACCAGCTGGCGAACACCCAGCGGGTCCTGAGGTCTGAGCGACAGCAGTCTGAATGCCATCGAGAACCTGGCCATTGGCAGTGGGCTGTGGCAGGTCGGCAAGCAGGCCTACCTGGTGGCTCACCCGTCGTACCGGCTGGGAAGAAATGATGACAAACACCGACTCAGAACTGGGGAGCGGCAGTGAGCAGGGCGAGCAGTGGATCGGACTCGATGATGAACTTCGGCCTGTTCGTTGCTGGAGCCGTGACGGCCACGGCGGTTACGTCCCGGGTCTCGGCGGGTGTGGCCTGCACTGTCAGCGGGTGCACCGATCCATCGCGACCCGATCAGCGGGACGATCGCCTCGGTCTTCCTCATGGCGCCGGCTCGGGCCTGGGGCGCCCAGGCGCATGAGCGGGGTCGTGTTCTGGCTGTGCTGGGTGGTCATGCTGGTCCCGGTCGTGGCCGGGGGCGGGTGGGGTGTGGCGCCAGGCCAGCGCACGAGGCCTGCTGGGCAGGTCGGGTCGCAGCGGCGACCTTCGCCACGAGAAGGGCATGGCCACCAGAGGTCAGGCGGCACAGTTCTTTGGGGCCAGGCAGCTGGAGAAGATGATCTGGCTTCGCCCGGACCTGGAGAGGCCGAGTTGCTGGGAACTGGGCTACCGGGTGGGAAGGTGCCGGGGAATCGATGCCTTCCTCCCCAAGGAGGACTCCCTGGTGGTTGAGGGGCCCTCGCGCAGCTCCAAGTCGCGTCTGCTGATGGAGGCGATCTTGTCGGAGTTCACCGGCGCGGTGGTGGGTACTTCGGTGCGGGCTGAGATGGCGGCCCGCACCGTCTTGCACCGCCAGGTGCTGGGAGGGCCGGTGGCGGTCTTCGCTCCAGGCGGGGTGAGTACGACGGGTGAGGCCGGCAGGGTCTTAGAGCGGGCGCAGCTGCGCTGGTCCCTGACCAGGGGTGTGAGAACTCAGAAGGTGGCCCTGCGGCGTGCCCGGGCCCTGGCCGCCAACGCGGGTAAAGGGCACCGGCGGAAGTGCGGCTTTCTGGGAGTCTCACGCTCGCCAGGTCCTGGCGCCACTGCTGCACGCCGCGGCCCTGTCCGGTGAAGGCGTCGAGGCCCTGCGCAGGTGGACCCAGAGCCCGGCGCGGGCCAAGGACGCCGTCGCGGTGCTGAACGCTTCGCTCGGGGCTGAGCGAGGGTGGGCCGATGCCCTGGACGGCGAGCTCTCCGGTGACAAGCGGACGGTGGACAACGTCTGGGCCACGGTCTCATCGTGCGTCGGTGAGCCGTTGATGGATGCTGAGGTGCGAGAGATGGTCTCTCCCGCCCCGGGGATGGAACTCGACATCGAGAACTTCATCCGCCAGCGAGGCACCCTCTACGTCGTCAGCGACGACAATGACTCGTCGGCGCCGTTCCTAGCGGCCCTGATCGAGGACTTCTACGCCGTGGCCACCGAGCTTGCCAACCGCTCGGAGGGCAACCGGCTGTGCCCGGGGCTGCTGCTTTGCCTCGACGAGATCGCGAACATCGCAGTGCTACCGTCGCTGTCGAAGATGATGAGTGCCGGAGGCGGCTCCAACATCACGGTCATCATCTCAATTCAGGCGCGCGCCCAGCTTGCCAACCGCTTCGGTCGCGACACCGCGCAGGCAATCTGGGCCGCGGCAACGGCCAGGATGCTGCTGGGCGGGAGCATGGATGGAGAGTCCCTGCGTGATGTTGTGTCCAGCATTGGTAGAGCGCACCGTCGAGCGGCGAACTGGGTCCACTGGCCTTGGCCAGTCGTCGTGGGGAGAGGTCAGGGAAAACGTCGCCACTGCCGGCCAGGTCCGTGCTTTGGCCAAGGGCAGTGCCTTGCTGTTCAAGGGAATGGCCCCGGCGGCCGTCGTTGACCTGATGGACATTGACACGCGCCTCAAGCGCCGGGGCCGCCGCCACCCGTCTTCCCCTCGGCGGCAACCAAGCCGCCGACCCCTGAGTGGTTGCCGCGCCATACCGGCCACCCGAGTTGGAGCCAACCGGCTACGGGCGCTGGCCAGCCGGATCGGACCAGTCGACCTCAACGACGAGACAGCGGCGAGGAGGTGAATAACACATGAGGAGCACTAGGTGACGAGGTGGTCCTTTACGGGCGCACCAACTGCGTTGAGTGTACGGCCACCGGCCGCAAGCTGGACGCCATGGGGTTCCCTACTCCCTACAAGGACATGGACAACCCAGAGGTCAGCCGTGAGGCGGAGCAGGGTCGCTGCCCGCCTGGGGGTGCGTCAGCTTCCCCTAGTGGTGGTCAGCAACCGGGAGTGGGCAGGCTACCGGCCGGACCTGACTCGAGCGGCTGCGCACTCTGAGGTGGGGCCGCCAGCCGCGGCCGGGCACCGGCCCCCATCCGAGAAAGAGCCATTGAGATGACAGGCTGATGACGGCAGGGACTGAGGAATAGGCGCCGCCCGCCCCCGGGCGGCTGCTGGTAGGCGGCATACTGGCTGGTTGGCCTCACCGGAGTGGCGCAAGCGTCGCCGACGCTGGGCGCAGGAGGAGCAGCGCCGCCATGGGCGCATCGTGTGTGCCCCTGTGCGGGGTCCGGTGGAGCCAGTCCCGTGGGGACCTACACCACCTGTCCCTACAGCCGTATGGGCAGAGAGGGCCGCGATGACCTGCTGGCCATGTGCCGCCCCTGCCACGAGCTGGTGCACCAGGCGATCGACGCCTCCCGATCCTGGCAGAAGCTCATCTCCCAGGCAAGAGGCGCCAGGTGACCCTGGCGATCATCGAGAACATCAAGCAGGCACGAGCAGGAAACAACGTAGTAGGCAGGAGTAATGATGAGTGAGAGCAGCAGCGCTGGCGGCGCAGGGGCATGGGACACCAGCAGTGAGGCGAACGGGGATGACATCCCTTTCGCGCCAACGATCGACTGGTGGAACCTGACTGGGGCCGAGCGTCTCGAAGAGCTCGGAAACCTGAGGATGTTTGTGGCCCGTCTGGTCGTGGACTACAACCTGGACGCCGGCACGATCCCGCCGTGCTGGGAGCAGCACGAGTGGGCCATCCGTATCCTTGACTTTTGTTTCGTTCCTATTTGATTGCGACACACCCGACGCAGATCGGCGAGGCACTCGTTGGGTGGCACCATAACCTTGTATTTTCGTGTGAGCTGCTGCGCGAGCTGTTCACCGGCTCGTGTACAGCCAGCGAGCACGTTCCCGCTCGTCCTCAGAGGTGGGCGGCAGACATTATTTCCGGGGTAAGGACAGTCCAGAGTGGAGCAGACGCCACAGGAGGCGATGGCCGCCTACCGCACCGCGGCGGGGGCGGCGGCAGTCGCGGCGGTGGGCGCCTGACGGCACACTCCGATGACTGGACGCAAGCAACCGTTCTGTGGCCGTGCGGACACACGGGAGGAGCTGATGCTGACCTGGTTGCCGACGCTGGCTGCACGGCGTGGCAAGGCACGGCAGGCAGCGCGCGAGACGGGTGTATCACCCGCACTACCGGCGGCGCACCGGCCCAGGACGCGGTGGTGGTGCCCCTCCCGGAGCGACCTGAACCGCGCAGCGGAGAGTTCCTGCATCCGGGCAGGCGAAGCTCGACGAGATTGATCGAGGCCGGGCAGGAGTGGATCGAGGTCGCTCAGCACGGCTGTGAGCCCTGTCGGTGGAATACGTACCCGAGGATATACGGATAGACGTCCTCCCCGGCGCGCTGGCGGTCGTGGCCAACCCTGGCCCGATCGTGCGATCGTGGGGCCAGTGCAGCGCTGAGATCGGTGGCCGGATCGCTGCCGGAGCGAGCAGCAGCACGGTCCTGGCTGGTGGCAGCGCCGCGGTGTGCGACGGTGGCACGCTTTTCTGGCCCTGGCGGGCACCGGCGTCGTCGGCGCCAGCGCCCGCCTGGTGCTCATACCGAGATGGACGACATCGATGAGGACCTGGTCGTGCATGCCCGCCGTGGTCAGTCGTCGTGGTTGACGGCGTCGCCGAGGTGGTCACCCACCAGCCGTGGGGCGTGCTCGTTGACTCCACCGGCCACATGCAGCCGGCCCTGTCTGAGCCTGCCGGCAGCCTGAGCGAGATCCCTGAGGTGGCCCAGGCCCTAGGCGACCACCCGGGGCTATAGCCCCCTGCCTCGGTCCTGCTGCCTGCCCGGCCGCTGGCGCGCACCAGGCTTCTGTGGCGGCACGCCCAGCCGACTCCTGAGGGAGCGACTCACTGTGGGCACCCCAGGGCACAACCGAGGCCGGGGACGTCTGCCTAGGGCGCCTGCTCGGAGAGCCGACGGGCCCGACGGAGCGCCTGGATGGCGCGACAGCGGTCTTCGCCGATGGTGCGGTCGATATGGGAGATCATCGGCCCCAGGGTCGCCTCAGGGAGGCGTCGTGGGGTGGTAGCAGTGACGGGCCCGCTGGGCGGGTCGATGATGCCGCACCGGTCGCGGTAGGCGGCCACGGTCCTGGCGGCCTCCAGCCACTGCGCGCGCACGCACGCGTCGGCCGGCACGGGGCCGAGGTCCTTCGTCCAGGGCTGGTTCTCGGTCAGGGCCTGGTGCAGGACGGCGCTGGCTCAGGCGGTGATGAGCTTCTCGCGCTCGTCCAGCGCGCGTTGGATGTCAGGGTCGGCCGCCGGCGGGCGGCGGGATGAGGCCGGCGATGAGCCGGCGGCGGTGTGGGCCTTGGCGACGCGGGCTGGCAAGGTCTGCGGCTGGGTGAGCCTCGTTGAGGGGCTTGATCGCCCAGGGCCGACAGCACCGTATTGACGTCCAGACCCGGACGGTGGCTGCGGCGCAGCTCGCCCAGCCAGGGCGTCGGAGTAGTCGTCGGCCAGGAGCCGGTCGGCCTGGCTGGGCAGGGAGGCGGGGCAGGGCCCCTGGGTTGGCTAGCCGAGGCGCGTCGGTGCTCCAGCTCCAGCGCACCAGGGCGTCCTCGGCGCCCAGGAGCACCTGGGTCGTGAAGATCTCGCTGTTCTCAGGGACGAACCGGCTGGAGCCGTCGCGCCGTCGGTAGCGGGCGGGGGTATGAGCGGTGGTCGCGTAGTCCACGCGCACGCACCTGGCGGTGACCGCCTCGGTCAGGCGGGCCAGTGAACTGGTCGCGCTGACCAGGGGGTCTCGAAGCGGATGCGTCGGGCTGTGCGCTGGGCCTCACCCTGATGTTCCAGGTGCTCCAGTGAGCGCGCGATGGCTGGAGCGCGACCAGGACACCATCGGCCAGCCGGCGACTTTGTCGTCGGTGATGTCGGCTGAGCGCACAGGTGAGGGCGCGTGCCTGGCTGACCGGGCACGGTCCCGTGCGGCAGGGCCGCCGGTCACGCCGCGCAGGGCTGGTCGCCGGCGACCTGACGTGCGCGCTCACGCCACGAGCGCGTGAGCCTCCAGGAGTGGTGCTTTTGTGCTGCGCGGACCCAGGCCTTCGCGTCGGCGTCCCAGTGCCCCGCGCCATCGGCGCCGGGTTTCCTCGCGGGAGTCCCAGTGGTCGAAAGCCGCGCCACGACGCCGCGCGTTTCGTCTCGATGACTCTCGGCACCCTGGCGGGTGCGGATGGACTCCTTCTGCATCATGGCCACGACGTGATTGATCGCGTCGTGGTGGGCGGCCTCGACCTGCTCGCGCACGCCGGCATCCCCAAGCGCCCACAGAACCGACACGCTCTTGGGTAGGAAGGTGAAGTCGAGCCGTGCACCGCGCGGCTCTTGTTGGTGCACACGATCTGCCGCTCGATCTGCTTGATGCGCGCGCACACTCATCAGCGCTCAGCTGAGCGCTCAGGTCGACGGTGAGCGCGCGCAGCTGGTCCGCGCCCACGCGCCGCCCGGCGTGCAGGTAGCGGTCATCGTCGCCCAGGCCGGCAGACCGGCACCCAGCCGCCGCCCGGGGGACGGACCCACGTTGGCGTAATAGCGGGTCCCGTCGAAGTGAGTATGCCCTGACCAGGACCATGAGCGACAGACTCGATCAGGTGGTCAACGATCGAGGTCCCCTGACAGCCGGTGTCCTAGAGGGGCTTGAACGTGATCACGGGCGCTCATCGCCCGTGACCGCCTCGGTCAGGCGCCGGGTCTCGCACGGCCAGGGGTGCGCACATTCTGCGCACGTCCCGTCCTCGTCGGGAACGTGCAGGCACACGATGAGCGCGCACGCGCGGACGCGGTCATGCTGCGCCAGTCGCGTGCGCGCAGCACCCTTCCTCGCACGCCTGACCGCCGGCCCCTGCGAGGGATCGTCCGGTGAACGCTTCATCGGTCAGCACCGGCGAGGTGAGTGGGTGCTGAAAGGGCAGTCTGCTGGGAGCCGACTCAGACAGGTATAGGTGTGGGTGAGCGGGCTGGTTGGCAGGACCGCGCGTATGGGTAGGCAGTTACGTGCGTCCGGTCGGTCCGAGAGGTGAGCAGCGCCCGGTCGCGGGGTGAGAGCCGGGCGCAGACAGGCCACCACGAGACGTCCACACCCCCGGTCCTATGGGTCCGGTATATCACCCGTGGGCGGCCCGCCCACGGTGACCATGGGGCGCCAAGCCACCGAATGCTCACCTCTTTCCGCGCGTGAGCCTCTCGAGCGGGCTCACGCTGGACACCTCGGCACAGTCAGTAGTGACACAGCAGGTGCTTGAAGGAGGAACCGCTGTGGCAGATATTGACGTTGAATCCGTGACCACCATGCTGGGGCGCCACTGAGATCCAGGAGATCGACGACCTTCACCGTGAGGCCGCCGATCTCCTGGGTCGGGCGTACCCTCTGTCATGCGAGACGGCTTTTGCTTGCCGTTGGCGGACGCTTTTCGTGCGACCTGCAGTACCGGTTCGCCTGATGGGCAATGATGGGCCTGCTTTCTTTGACCACCGACGTTGCTGACGTCGAGGGTGAGTTGATGGCACACAGATGATGTGGGCTCTCAAAGTAAAGATGCTGGCGACGCGGTGACTCAGCCGGATGAGCTGATTCTGAGGACTTGACGCCCGGCGTGAGGACGAGGTCGCGTGCAGACGTGGGACCGATGGTCGCCGATTTTCTGGGGGCCCACTCGCCGACGTGCGGCGCGGGGCGGCACTGCGCAAGGTGCGCCGTGCGCACCAAGCTGCTGGCCGGCAACGAGGTAGAGCAAGCGAAAAGACACTGATCGGAAGGGACGTAAGAGAGAGTGCTTGAGGCGAAAGAAATGTGGGACCTCTATCTTGCCGAGACGGTGCTCGTGCTCGCTGACGGGAATCGCCACCGTCTGGTGGAGCCTCGACCAGGAGCTTCAGGTCGCGGTTCTTCGGACCTGGCCCGGACCTGGTCGAGACTGCGCGCAACGATGGGGCGCGCAATCGACGTCCAGATCGAGACGGGCCGGTGGCTGCGTGTGCGCCTGACGGGGCGATGAGCGACGATCAGACGCCACAGCGAGCCTGAAACAGGTCGTGAGGCCGTCAGGCACCAGGCGCGCGCATCGCCGCCCACCGGGCGCGCAGGGCGCAATCAAGGCTTCATGAGGATATGGAGGGCGTGCCAGTCGTGGCCACCGGCTGGCCCAAGAACGGGCGTTGGTCGGGGCTGACGTGAACTGACGAACATGCCGTGTCACTGCCAGTCAGGGAGGCGTTGGGCGGCAGTTCGATGCCACTGCTGCGGTGGGTGGCCACGGGGGCACCTGGCGGAAGGCGAGGTCGGTGGGGGCCATCTCCAGCCGCACAACGCCAAGGAGCCAGCGAGCATCGCCGATGATGAAAACGGATGCTGCGTAGTCGGGGCTGACGGCCGTAGGAGGGCCACCGGCCCGACTACCACGAGGAAAAAGGCAATGAAGGCCAGGAAGCGTCCCCAGACCTTCCTCTCCACGGCCATACAGCCCAGAAGAGGAGGAAGACAAGCCCGCAGAGAACTGATCCGTGCGTCCAATGCCCGCGCCGGACTGACTGGACACCTGTGCGCGGTTTGAATGGTGGGCGAAGATAGTGGCTGCTCGAGCAGGATGATCGACCTGACGGCGATGACGGCAAACATCTTGAGCGACCACCGTACATGCTGTGATGCATGACGTTTCTCCCTGGTTGGTCTAACCGGTGCGGTCATGATTTGTGGCGGGCGCGACGCCTCCGGGGAAACCGCCCGCGGAAGGCAGGGACGCTGCTGCCGACGGCGTTGGCGACGGCGCGACGCAAGGGCACCGGCGCTGATGAAGGCGGACCGAGATCACGCGGTCGCGTAGGGAGTGTCTCGACGGTGTCAATGACGACGTCGTCCCACCGATCGCTGTGAGCCGGGAGCCCATCGCGTAGGAAGGTGGTCGGAGTCGGCTGGCGGGTTGGCTTTCGGTGTCGGCTAGGGCGTCGGCGCCGGCCAGGACGGTGCGAGCGGTTGCGGCTTAGGCCACGGGTGAGCTTCTCCAGTGCCGGGCATCGGCGGTAGGTGCCGTCGACCTCGCAGGACGCGGTCAGGCCTGGGTGTTGCTGCAGGTCGGCGGAGGTTGCCAGTCATGCGGTGTTGGAGCAGCGGGACCTGGGCTGTCAGGATGGGTGGTGCTGATCATCGCTTCCGACAGGAGAAAAGCTGCTGCCGCGACCCGCCGTAACGCTCGCTTGACGCCTCAGGGCCGCTACCGGCTCGTGATGCGTGTCCAGGCCGGTCGCCCCCATCGCCCACGTAGCCGCCAGGCCGGTATCGCCCGTGCCACGGGTGCCGAAGTGGGGTCGCCCGTGACCGCCGGGCGGGAGGAGTCTCGGGCCTGAGGACCTTCTCCAGCACCCCGCTTCATCGCCGCACCCGCACCAGCGCCGAGACAGGCGGACCCCATCGACACGCGGCGCCGCACCCACAAGCGGTCCGCTCCGCCGTATCAGCCACGAGCTACGGCTGTGCGCGGGACAGCGGTGTCGCCGCGTACCAAGCTGACCCGATGGCTGGACAGGCGGCCGGAACCGAGCGCCGCGACGCAGGCGCACTGACCAGACCAACCGCGTCAGCAAAACCGATCGGCTCGTTTCCCGGGCCACATGATCCACCTGTGCGGACGTCCAGAAGGTCTGGACGCATCCCACCTGGGGGAGCTCTGGCGGGCTCGCCGTGGCGCATCGTCCGAGCGAAAAGCTCAAACGGGCAAGGGCACCAAGGGTGGCTACACCTGCCGCACACCGCCATCGACGGCTTCTCACGTCTCGCCTGCACCGAGGCCTCGACCGCGCGAAGGCCTCCACCACCATCGGCCTCTTCTGCCGCGCCCGCCTTTCTCACCGCGACCATCACCCCTGGCCCTCACGCCACCAGAGGACCCGTCCCTACGCACGGCACAACGGCAGGGTCGAGCACCACAACCACATCCTGGCAGAAAGGGAGTGCCCCTACGCGCGTCCCTACTCCTCATCAGCGGCAGCGCCCGCGACGCCGTCGCGGTGCAGAACCACCACGACCACCACATCGCCCCCACACCACCTGCCACAACCAGCCACCCGCCACCCACGTCCCAGCACACATCACCAACATCATGACCTCATACACCTAGGGACACAACGGAGAGGCCTGATGCGCTAGGAACGCCATGCAGGCTTGCTGGAGGAGCTCACCTGATCTCTCGTCAGGGATATGAATGGTTCACTCCGGAGCAGAAGGTCGCGGAGTTCGAATCTCTGTCTGGGACGCCGCTCTCGAGCCCTCGTCGCCATCATCACGGCGTCTCTTCGATCTTACGAGGCATGAGGGTCGTCTATGAGGAGGCCGAAGCAGTGGAAGGCTACTGCCGCTACATCCTCGGCTGCAATCTGTCCTCTGGGCTTTTTGCCCGCAACCATCCAGCAGCAACACCAGGCAGCTCGCTCAGGCCGCTCCCTGGGAGGTATCTGGTCCGCGATGAAGTCAAGTGCCCTCATTGAAAAGTCATCACCCCTCGCTTCCGTAAGCGTCACGTCATGTGAGACAGCGGAGCACCAAGCGACTCGTAAATGCAATCTGCTCAAGATTACTCTTCGTGCCCAGAACTGCACCCAGTGACACTTGACAAACTCCTTCGCACGCCTACTCACACTATCTTCATGGATCGTCATCAAAATCTGACGATCACGCACACGATGCTGACCTCGATTACGACAGCAGAGGCGGCTGCGATGATCCCTGGCTGTAAGGAGCAGACGGTACGGCGTTGGGCGAAGGCAGGACGGCTTCCTGCCGTGCAGCTACCGTCGGGCAAGCTCTTGTTCCGACGTGGAGACATTGAAGAGCTTCTGGTCCCTCGTTTCCTGACCTCAGAGAGACTGAGTTGCCAGACCAACGGAGGTTGCCGGCATGAGCGTCTGGCAGTTGTCGGCGCTCTCGGCGCCGGGAGCCTTGAGTGTTTTGGTCTTACGGCCACGCTCGATCTGCGGCTTCGCTCCTGTGATGAGCGGTCGGCGTGGCGGGGCGAGCGGCTGGCGACCTCGGCCACCGTGGCGGCGGTGATGTGCGCATTCTTTCTGGCGGTGCGTCTGCTCGCGGACGGGGGCGATGCCCGTATCAACTCAGGGGTGCCTCCGAGCGAGTGCGTGGCGGTTCCTGTGTCTCGACGGGACGTCGAGGGCCTGACCGCCTCACCTGTTGTTTCTTGATCGCTTCTTGTTTTATCAAATTACATTTGTGTTCTTTATGGATGAGGGGTTTCGTGTCTTTTCGAGAGGATGTGTGCAGGCCGCGTGGCTGGCCATTTCGAAACGAAGGGAGCCTAGCCGGATGCGCTGGACTCGTCCATGGCCCCGATCGAGGGCCGCTGTCCACTCGTGTGTGGGCGCCGGCTACCGCTGGGGCGGCGCCCACGCAGGTGGACGGCGGCTGTATGGTGGCTGGCGCAGGACCCAAGCGAGGGATCAGCGAGCTCATAGTGATCCGTGACGACCAAGTGATGTGTGTCGACGTCGGCAGGTCTGAGCGGCGGCATTGGATGCTGTGGGAGGCGTCGTCAGGGTATGGGACTCACCCTGCACCGGGTAACAAGAGAGAGCTCGTGCAGCTGGTTCCGATCAAGGTGGGGCCTAGTCGAGTGTCGTCACTGGTGGCATCTGGTGGGGTCTCTTGGGACGAGGTTGTGGCTGATCTGGCGCTGAGGCGCTGGAGATGCTGCTGATGCGCGGGATCTGCGTGCCGGTGGAAGCGACCTCTGGGCCGTCCTGGTGAATCACTCCGGTATGGATGGTACAGGGGCCACCAGGAGAGGGGCGCCAGCACAGGCTGAGCGGTGATTCTGCGCATCCTCATCGGATGCGCGAGCGAGTCAGCTTCATTGATTTGGACACGCCTCGCCTCCCGGTTGGGGGAAGGTTTGCGGCGCCTTGGTTCGGTGGAGGTCGAGCGGCGACGGGTCTGGGTCAGGAACAGGATCTCGGACCCTGCCTAGAGAGGTAGTCACGCCCTGGTGTGAGCATCGATCCTACGCGCTGCTCAGGCTGGGACGTGCCGGATGGTGGAGCTGGCGGCATCAACGAAGCCGCGTGAACGTCACCGATCGGCGCGCGAGGACGCTCGGGGTGTCCTCGCTTCCCTGGGGGTCTCACCTGAGGCGGCCGGGGGCGTGGATGAGCCTGGTTGCCGGCGGCCGCGCGCGGGGCCTGAGTCTGCGCTGCTGTGGACTGCTGCACGGGCGCAGCGCCTCAGGGATGAGTGTTGAGGGCACGGCCTGGGATGAGTGTTGAGCGCTTCTCAGCTGCGGTGGCTTAGGACGGTGGCGTCGGGGGTTGTGGTTCAGGCCCTTGTCTCGCCGGCCTCGGCGCGTAGCGCGCCGTCGCACAGCATGAGCGGGACCGATGAGGAGCTCATGCTGTTCCCGGTGGAGGAGGTGGGTGCCGGGGCAGCCGCATAGAGAGGGTTATCGACGTGAACATGGTGCTTAAGATCTGACTTTGCGTTGGAGTAACAACTGAAAGTCGTGGTGATTGTCAGTTCTGTCCGGTAATCCGGTCGGGTTGTTGACACTCAGGGCTGATCGTGCATCGCTGAGATCGTTCCCCTCGGACCGGGCTGTGCCCGATCTGCCACACCGCGATGAAGAAGTCCTGACGCACCACTGCCGGCGTACAACGCGGGAAGTGCACCGCCTGCAACGCCTCCACCACCGTGACGACCAGCACCGCGCCCGGCTTGAGAAGCCGCAGACGATCAGGACCGCACCCCCAGGTGACCACCGACTTCGCGCTGTTCATCTCCTGGGTCACCTCCAGCCAGCCAGGCCCGGCTCCACCACGGCGACGACCGTGTGCAGACGCCGCACCTCTGGTGCTGGCAGGCCCCGCCCCGCCGCCTACGCAGCACGCGACTCGACCAGGTCTTCATCGACGGCATCTGGCTGCACCACGACTGGGTCTGCTCATCGCCCGCACCACCACCGACGTCATCTGGCTGGCAGTGGGCCGTCAGGAGAGTCCACCACCGCCACCGGGCGCTACTGGCTCATCCCACCACCCCAGGTGGAAACCACCGACAGCGCCCCGGAACCATGAGAGGCCATCACCACCACCAGGATCCGCGCTGCCTGGTCCGCATACGCCGCGACACCGTATGCGACCTGCCCCTGCGCCCCCGAACCACCAGGGCCGCGCCCTGCTGGGACTGTCACGCAAGCTGATGACCGCCACCACCGACCAGGCCGCCACCTGGGTCACAGCCCTGAACAGCTACGCCACCGGTACAGGACCTGGCTCAACCAGCGCACCACCGCCCAGGACGCCCGCCAACGCATCCCCACAACCCTACCATCACCAACACCACCCACCCCGCTGACTGAGCACCACCCCACACCTGAGAAGGACCATGGCCACGCAAGGCTGGGCCGGGCACACCCACTAACGCCACGACACGCCACCTAAAGCACCACGTTCACGCCGATACTTGCGAAACAGAAACCCGCCACTCCAACTACTCGTTGGGTGGCGGGCTCCCGTGGCGGTAGCGCTGATTCGAACCCAGGTGGCTATGAACCACACGACTTTCGAGATCTGCACCTTCGGCCGCTCGGACACGCTACCTCGCCCACGAGGTTACACGGACGTGCCCTGCCCCCAACGCAACGTCCTGCGGTATCAGTCACGGCCGACGTCGTGCCCGGCAGGCCCCAGCCGGCGGGGCCCGTCGGCGACGGTCGGCGAAGAAGGCGGTCAGGAGGTCCTGGGACTCCTGGGCTCTGCAGGCGCGGCGCACCTCGACCTGGTGGTTGGCGCGGGCGTGCGCGCGACGTCGTCGCACCGAGCCGCAGGCCCCGGTCCTCGGCTCCCAGGCCCCCAGGACGAGTCGGGCCACCGGGCCAGGACGATGGCGCCCGGCGCACATGGTGCGCGGCTCGAGGGTGACCACGAGGGTGCAGCCGTCCAGGTGGGAGTCGCGGCAGCGCCACGCGGCACGCAGGGCGTGGTCTCGGCGTGCGCCGTCGGGTCGTGCTCGGCCTCGCGGGCGTTGGCGGCCTCGGCGAGACTGCCCCCTCCGGCGAGGCACGACGGCGCCCACCGGCACCTCCCCGCCGCGCCCGCCGCCCGGGCCAGCTCCAGGGCGCAGCGCATGGCGGCGTCGATGACCGGACTGGCGGCCGGGCTGAGGGGTCGGCTGATGACCGTGCCGCCACCCGCCCACGGCGACGCCCGCCCACCCACCGGGCGCGCCGGCGTCGGAGCACGGGCTGAACGGGCTGGCGACTGCGCAGAAGAAGGTGAAGACGTCACGAGTTCATTATCTCGTTATAGGCTCCCGACGACATGCCCGGCTCGGACAGCCGCCTGCCCCGGCGGCCCCCGGCGCTCGCTGCGCCCGGCCAGCCCCCAAGCCCCCGCGACGATCCCATCAGAAGCCCCGTGAAGACCCCACGAAGAACGGAGCACGGGTCGGTGAGCCGGTCCCCGAATCGAGCGATGAGGCGAGTCCGCACCAGACGGCCTCAAGGACTCCAACCCGGCCGGCCCCTGTCGTCGGACCGCTTCTCCGTGCTGCGACTCCCCGGCGCTCCCTCCCCGGCACCCTGCTCGGCAAGCTGCCCGGCAGAGCCCCTCAACCCGGTGGTGTTCTTCGTGTCGGCCACCATCATCGCGATCGTCGCCCTGGCTGCGCTCATCGCCCCGACCTCGCGTCAAGAAGCGTCTTCGGGCGGCCGTGACCTGGACGAGCCGATGGTTCGGCTCCTTCTACATCCTGCTCATCACAGCCGCGCTCGTCTTCATCCTGGGCCTGGCCTTCCCGGTTCGGGCGCATCCGCCTGGGCCCGGACAACTCGACGCCGGACTTCTCCACCTTCGCCTGGACGGCCATGCTCTTCGCCGCCGGCATCGGCACCTGAGATCCTGTTCTTCGCCGTCGCCGAGCCGGTCGAGCAGCGACGTGCACCCGCCCACCGGCGACGCCCAGACCATCCCCAGCCGCCCGCGCCCGCGAGCCATCGTCCTGTCCCTGTTCCACTACGGCATCTCCGGCTGGGGCCTGTACGCCCTGGTGGGTCTGGCGCATGCCTCACTTCGCCTACCGACGCCGCGACACCCTCACGCTGCGCTCCACCTGCGCCCGCTGCTGGGGCGGCACACCGAGGGCGTCATCGGTGACATCGTCGACGCCGCCGCCCTGGTCGGCGGGGTCTTCGGCATCGCGGCCTCGCTGAGGGTCGGCGTCGTCCAGCTGAACGTGGCCCTCAACATCCTGTTCGGGCTGCCTGGGAGCTTCCCCACCCAGATCGGGCTGACCGCCCTGGCGGTCATCATGGCCACCGTCTCGGCCGTCTCCGGCGTCGACCGGGGCGTGCGCGTCCTGTCCACCATCAACGTGCTGCTGGCCATCGGCCTGGCCCTGTGAGTGCTCGTCACCGGTGACGCCGCCTTCCTCATCGACGCGCTCATCGGCTCCATCGGCGACTTCTTCACCCGCTTCCCGCAGCTGACGCTGAGACCTACGCCTACAACCGCCCCGATGACTGGCTCAACGCCTGGACCCTGTTCTTCTGGGCGTGGTGGATCGCCTGGGCGGCCTTCGTGGGCATGTTCCTGGCCCGCATCTCACGCGGCCGCACCATCCGCCAGTTCGTGCTCTACGGCCTCCTGCTGCCCTTCTGCTACATCCTCATGTGGGTGGCGATCTTCGGCAACCACGCCCTGGTTCCTGGTCATCCCGCGGCAACGGCGGGTTCCGGGACATCACCCTGGAGCAGCCCGAGCAGGGGCTGTACTGGATCCTGGAGCACCTGCCGGGCAGAAGATCCTCATCGCCCTGGCACTGTTCGTGGGCATCCTCTTCTACGTCACCAGCGCCGACTCCGGCGCCTGGTGATGGCCAACCTCTCCAGCCGCATCCGCTCGGCGCGCCAGGACGCCGCCGCCTGGCTGCGGATCTTCTGGAGCCGCCCTGAGCCGGGATCCTCACCATCGCGATGCCGTGACGCGGCATCCCATCCTGCAGCAGGCCACCATCGTCATAGCGCTGCCCTTCTCCGGGGTCCTCATCCTCATCATGTACACCCTGTGGCGCTCCTGAGCACCGAGGACACCTACAGCCAAGCCCTGAGCCGGGCCGACCGCAACCGGGCCTGGAGCTTCAACGGCTCGGCCGCGGGGCTGGAGCAGACGCCCTGGCGCGAGCGCCTGACGCACACCCTCAACTCGGTCTCCCCGACGGGGCCGGCAACGCCATGGAGCGGCGCATCGTGCCGGCCCTGGAGGCGGTGGCCACCGAGCTGCGCAAGGAGAACGTCTCCCGCCGAGGTCTTCGTCGAGGGCCCCGAGGCGCAGGACCCCGACGACGAGCGCACCTTCGCGGGCGCGCCAGCCTGGTGGTCTCCTCCACCCGGCCACCGACAGCGGCGAGGAGCAGTCCAGCTCCATCGACTCCTTCCGCTACGTGGTGCGCATGGTGGTCACGCCGGTGCCCGCCACGGCTTCGCCGTCCACGAGGCCGACGACCTCACGGTGCGCCTCGAGGTGCGCCGCACAGCGGCGTGCCAGGGCTACGACGTCGTCGACTGAACTCCGATAGGTGGCTCACGACGTCCTCGACCACTACGAGCGCTGGCTGGTGCGTGGGCACCTCCGGAGAAGAGCGAGTCGGTTCTCCCGCCGGCTCTGAGGCGCGCGCCGGCGCCCGCTGTCGGCCTGCGCGGGCTCTGCTCACCGTCTACTCCCGGGCGGGGACATTGCACGCGTCCGGGGACTTTTTCTCCCGGGCAGGGGGCATCCTGCGCGTGCGGGGACGGGATTCCTGTCCCCGACGGCGTCGAACGTCCCAACCCGGAACGACACGCACCCGGCCGCGTCGAAGGTCCCCGCCAGACATGGCCGCCGACAGCCGGATAAGATCGCAGTCAGCCGGAGGTGGCCGGAGGTCAGTCCGCCTCGACCGTGTGGGAGGCGAGGCGCTCCTGGAAAGAGCGGGGTCGTAGTGGTTGACGACACCCTGCCCCTCGTCGAGGGCGGCGATGGCCCGCATCGGCGTCGTCGAGCTGGAAGTCGGTGACGTCGAGGGTTGGTGACCATGCGCTCGCGATGGACCGTCTTGGGGATGACGATGATGTCCAGCTGGATGAGGTAGCGCAGGGCCACCTGGGCGGCGGTCTTGCCGTGCTTCTCGCCGACGGCGTTGAGCACCGGGTGGGTGAAGATGTTGTTGCGGCCCTGGGCGAGCGGCCCCCAGGACTCCAGGGCGGTGTCGTGCCATTTGGCGTACCAGGCGCGGTTGTCGGCCTGCTGGTTGAAGACGTGAGTCTCCATCCTGGTTGACGGCCGGCGGCACCTCGACGTGCTGCGCCAGGTCCACGAACCGGTCGGGGAAGAAGTTGGAACGCCAATGGCGCGGACCTTTGCCGGCGGCCAGGGCCTTTCTCCATGGCGCGGTAGGTGCCGTAGTAGTCGCCGAAGGGCTGGTGGACGAGCAGCAGGGTCGATGTAGTCGGTGCCCAGGCGGCGCAGGGAGCCGTCGATGGAGCAGGCGGCGCGCTCCTCCCCTGCGTTGGAGATCCACACCTGGAGGTCAGGAAGATGTCCTCGCGGGCAGTCCACTGGCGGCGACGGCCGCGCCCACACCCTCCTCGTTGCGGTAGGCCTGGGCGGTGTCGACGTGGCGGTAGCCGACCTCGAAGGCCTCGAGCACGGCCCGCTCGGTCTCCTCCGGCGGGGTCAGGAGACGCCGTAGCCGATCTGCAGGGATGTCGACGCCGTTGTTGAGAGTGATGGTGGGGCGGAGCCGTTGGCCATAAGTTCTCCTTCGATGCGGTCGGTGTCAGCAACCTAGCCCCGCAGGGTACGGGCGCGATGTCGTCGTTTCGCGCCGGGGCCAACTGGCGCGCGGGCTGCCGAGCGTGCGCGTGGCGCCCTGGCCCGGCCGCCGACGGGGACATCCTGCGCGCCCGAGGGACTTTCCTTCCAGACGGGGCATCTCACGCGTGCGGGGACCCAGATTCCTGTCCCCGGCGGCGTCGAACGCCCCACCCGTGTGGACCGCGCCCGGCCGCGCGGAATGTCCCCGGCCGCACAGCACAGGGACGAGGGCCTGCGGCGAACCCGCCACCCGTGAGAGGACGTTGGGTGTCTGGGAGCGGTTGGGGCGGGGTTGTGCATCAGGAAGCGGTGGCGCGCGGTGGCCGAAACGGCCCTGCAGCGGGCCCGATGTCAAATCGGATACAAAGGGCTCTGCCGGGTGAAACAGGGCGAAACGAAACCGCATGATTCGCGGTTCTCATGCAGCCTGAAGAACGCTGAGCGTCCTCTGTATCCGATTTGGACACAACACGGTCAGCGTCGCAAGATCTCAGCGGGGACACCGGCGGCAACTCCGACGCCAGCGACGCATCAGTCCACCGGTGCGACGTGACCCCACCGTGGGCGCGCACGAGGCCCGCACGCGTTGCGACGGTGCGAACCGGCTGCGGCGATGGGCTGTCCCCATGCGCCTCCACGTTGCCGATCACCCCCTCATCGATCACAAGCTCTCCGTCCTGCGTGACGAGAGGACACCGTCGGCGGTCTTCCGCCAGCTGGTGGACGAGCTCGTCACCCTGCTCGCCTACGGGGCCACCCGCGAGTGCGCACCGAGGAGGTGGAGATCCGCACCCCGTGGCGCTGGCCCAGTGCCGCCGCCTGGCCGACCCGCGGCCGATCGTGGTGCCGATCCTGCGCGGGCCTGGGGATGCTGGAGGGCATGACCCGCCTGCTGCCCACGGCGGAGGTCAGATTCCTGGGGATGAAGCGCGACGAGGACACCCTGGAGGTGGAGACCTACGCCAACCGCCTGCCCGATGACCTCTCGGGCCGCCAGTGCTATCGTCGACCCCATGCTCGCCACCGGTCACACCCTCGTGGCTGCCATCGACTACCTGCTGGAGCGCGGGGCGCGCGACGTCACCGCGCTGTGCCTCATCGCCGCGCCCGAGGGGGTCAAGACGCTGGAGGACGCGGTCGGCGACGCGCAGCGAACGTCACGAGTGGTGACCGCCGGGGTCGACGAGCGCCTCAGCAGCACGCCTACATCGTGCCCGGTCTGGGCGACGCCGGGGACCGCCTCTACGGCATCGTCGACTGACCCGCCGCCCCGTCCGACCGCACTATTTCAACGGCACGGTCGGAGGCTGACGTGCCCATTCTGTGACCTCGAGCCATAGATTTCGTTAGGGCTCGGGAGACATGACGACAGGGCACTCACCTTCTGCTGGCGACTACGACGCGACAACGGCCCTCAGCAGGTTCGCCTCGCCGCAGGACCTCGAGCGGATCGCCGAGAACCCGTCCCGACCTGCACTCGATCCTGGCGACCAATCCGTCGATCCCACCTCGGGTCCGCGAGATACTGGAGCAGTCCGACGACGCTGTCGTGCGGGAGGTGCTGGCGCGCCAGGCCGGTCGTGGCGCTCAGCAGGCTCATCCGGCGCAGTCCTCTGTCCCGGGCGACATCGGCCCGATGGCTCCGACGATGGCGGTGGGAACAGCCGCAGGGACGATGGGGCTCCACCCCCTGCAGGCGATTCCCGCCGGTTCCGGGTACGCGCAGGTTCCTCAGGGTATGGCGGTCACGCCGGGGGCGCGGAGCAACACCGCAAGGAGGGTCGCTTCATGGGTCCTCCGCTCAAGGGTATGGGGCCGTGGAGCCTCAGGGTCCTCAGGGTTCACCCTCCCAGGTTGCTCAGGCGGCCCAGACCTCTGCGGCGTCGCAGCCCGTCGCGCCGCCGCCAGCCGGCCAGGGGTATTCGGCGTCCTCGATGCAGGCAGCGGCTCAGCCCTTGGACCAGCAGACCGCGATGCCGCCCGGGGTGCCGAGCCGGGTGCCGTCGGAATACGTACTGGGCCACGGCCAGGCTTATGACTCGGGGCAGGCATACGGTTCGGGGCAGCCGGTCGCACCGGCCTATGGGGCACCGGTGTATGCGCCGCCGGTGCAGGCCCCGAAGAAGCGTCGTCTGCTCAAAGTGGTTGCTGTCGTTCTGCCGATCATTCTCGTTCTGGGCGCTGGAGGGGCGGCCGCCTGGTACTTCCTGGGGCGCAGCGGGGCCTGCTTAGGGTTCAACGTACGTGACTCCGTCGGGCGCCTGGGCGAACGGTGCGGACAAGGCCTGGAGCTTCGACGTCGACCCTCGTGAGGATCCTTACGTATTCGGCGATCACCTGGTGATCGTCGACAAGAATCCGACACCCTGACCGCTTACAGTCCGCTGGGCGACAACATGAAGGAAGTATGGAAAACCACTGTTGATGACGGAGACTTCAGTTCATCGTATGACACTTCCTCCGTTCTCCTGAAATGGGGGGACAATACGCTGGTTCACAAGTCCACCCTCATTGACCTGAAAACCGGGGAGACCTCGAAGGCGCCCTGGGGAGAAAGCAATCCTGCATTAGTTGCCGGCGACACCGCTATTTCCTGCAAAGAAAGCGACAGGTGCACCGCCTGGGGGGCAGACAAGAAACAGAAGTGGTCGCGCAAGATTTCCGGAGCAGGAAGTCGCTTCGAATCACTGGACATGTTCAATGCAACTTTCCTGGTCAAGGACGAGCAGCGTTACCTTGCGCTGTTCAATGCCGTCATCAACATCAATAACGGCGAGACCTTATTCCTTGGAGGGGGATCGAAGATCGATTCGGACCTTGTCACCTGGTACTTCCAGGACGGCTGGGGGACCTTGGATCTGGAGAGCAACTCTGAGTCCGATTCGAGTTCATCGGCCGACAGGGAGTACAAAGTAACAGTTTATGATTTCAAGGGGAAGAAACAGGGCGGCTATCGAGAGACCCTGCCCGCACACGAGAATGTTGTCGAGGAAGACAAGAAACTCCCCACGGCCGAGGAGCATCGCGCCTACTTCAAGGACCAGGACTTCAGTGACGCCAGCCTGACCGCAAAATCCAACAGCGACGGCTGCATCACTCGGATCAAGCCCAAGCAAGGCAGTTCCATCAACGTTCCCAAGGCGGAAACGAACAGCATCTTCTCCGGATGCCCGTCTTCGGCAAAGAGCTCTGAGGATGGCCGCATCGTCAAGTTGATGGTCATGAATCGCGGGGACGTCAATACGATAACCGCGCTTATCAACGTCAAGACCGGGAAGGAGATTAAGTTCAGCGGAATTGACTTGGAGAATGAGGATACGCTCATCATCGTCAAGCCCGACCTTATCATCGGTTACAACAAGTTTGACGGCAAGGTCATCGGCTTCAAACCAGGCTCCTAGGGTGGTGCCGCTGCGGCATTGATACGGCGCTTTCACTGACGTTCCGCGCGGCCGGGCGCGGTCTACTCCCGCCTGGGACACCTCACTCGCGGGGCGCCGGACTCCTGTCCCGACGGCGTCGAACACCCTCGCTCTCCACAGCTCCACGCCGGCCCCTGCCCAGGAGACTCCATGCCAAGTGATGGAGTAGCCCGATTGAGTCGAGATCTGCTGAACTGACACCCCCTTCGCATACTCATCTGCCAGGATCCGGGCGACGCGATCCGAGAGCCAGTCGCTCATCTGCTCATCGGATTCCAGGTCAGGCAGGGGGTCGATGTCGCCGCCGGCATATCCCGCTGAGCCTTCCCCCTGCGGCGTAATCTCTTCATCCGACTCATTGCCCCACGGACCAGCCGGTTGCGCGTGGCGGCGAACATCTCCAGATACGGACCCGGCGAGCAAGACTCGACGAGGTCGTACTGCTCGTCAGGCTTGCGGCTGTGCTCACGCTTGCGCGTCTCGATCATGTTGACCGTTGAGCGTCCCGGCGCCAGTGTTCTCATGGATCCTTTGACACCGAACAGGATCGGCTCCGTGACATTGCGGAAGTAGAAGCCGACGCCGCGGCCGTCCGGCCCGCCGTCTTTTGCGTCGCTTGGCCCAGATGATATTCGAGACGTAGCGGAATCCCCACGCCTGCATCGACCTCCAGTCCCTCCGGGAAGCAAGGCGTTGGGCACCCACAGGTACAGGTGGGCATTCGCTGCGGTCACATCACTCGACCGGAGCTCCTTGATCTCCTCGAGGGACATCGTCCCATACCCTGCCAGACGATGGTGCTCAGGGGCGACCTTGCCCGGTTCGATTGGTGAACCGCCACGGAGGGTCAGCCAGAACGGTCTGAAATCCTCCTTTCACTGTAGGAAGTGGAGCGATTTCCGCGGAGGATCCCATAGCCTTGGACACTCCTTAGATGTACCAGAAATAGATCTGGTTTGTCACTCATGGGTCTTTTTGTGTGGATGGGGACCGCTCGCGTTCCATGTCATCCAGCCGGGCTCCCGAGCACCGCCCCACCGGGGACCGGCGGGACTGGTGCCGATTGCACGCTTCCGCGGCGACCACGGACGACTGTGCATCCCGACGCCGGCAGGGGACATTCCGCGCGGCCGGGTGCGGTCCGCTCCAGCCAGGGGACAGCCCACGCGTTCGGGGACAGGATTCCGTCCCCGACGGCGTCGAACGTCCCCGCCCGCGACGACATGCCCCCTGGCCGCGCAGGATGTCCCCGCCCGAGCCGCACATCCGCCCACCCGACCCCACCCGCACCAACACGAAGGGCCGGTCGCGGTCGACTTTCGACCAACCACAACCGGCCCCACGCACGAACCCTCAACCGGCCCTCAGCCGCAGCCTTCCGATGTCAGAACGCCGCAACGACCGCCCCGTCGGGCCAGGTCTTGTTGATGTAGTCACGCAGCTTTTCGTCGTTGAGGGAGCTTGGCGAGCTTCTTGAGTGCTCGTTGTCCTGTCCTCCTTGCGCACGACAAGCTGGTTAGGGTACTCGAGTCCTTGCCGCCCTTCTCCAGGACGAGCGCGTCCTTCTTGGGGGTTCAGCCCGGCGTCGATGGCGTAGGTGCCGTTGATGACCGCGGCCTCGGCGTCGGGCATCGACTTGTGAACCTGGGCGCCGTCAACCGTGGTGAACTTCAGCTTCTTGGGGTTGGAGGTCACGTCGGTGTCGCTGGGCAGCTCGGCGGACTTGTCCCGGCTCGATGAGCCCGGCCTGGGCCAGGGAGCTTGAGGCCACGCGCCGTGTTGGCCGGGTCGTTGTTGAGGACGATCGTGCCGCCCTCCTTGATCTCCTTGACGTCCTTGTAGCCCTTGGAGGTGTAGATGCCCATGGGCTCGATGTGGACGTCAGCGATGGAGACGAAGTCGTAGCCCTTCTCCTTGTTCTGCTGGAGCCAGGAAGTTGGGGGTCTGGTGAAGTTGGCGGCCAGCGAGGCCGTCCTCCAGCGAGGAGTTGGGCGTCTGGTAGTCGTTGATCTCGCTGATGTCCAGCTTGATGCCGGATCCCTTGGTGAGGTTGTCCTGGACCCGCTTGAGGATCTCGACGTGGGGCTTGGGGGTGGCACCGATGGTGATCGTGGCGGTGTCGCCGTCGACATGATGCCCTTGACCTCGCCCTTACCGGACTTGGAGCAGGCGGCCAGGGGTGAGGGGCGGCGGCGGTGGCCAGGCCACCGGCGATGACGGTGCGCCGGGGAGATGACGGAGGACATGGTGGTTCCTTTCGCGGGGCCGGGCGGCCCCAGTGACAGGAGAGGAAAGTCTTGAACGGTGCTGGGGCCGACGGCGCAGCTCACCCGGTTCTGGGCGGCTGCGCGCCTACCCGGCTGGTGATCGCCTCAGCGGTGGTTCACCAGCCGGCTGAGCATGTCGCCGACCAGCTGGATGACGCCGACGATGGCGACGATGACGACCACGGTGATGACCATGACGTCCACCTGGTTGCGCTGGTAGCCGTACTGGATGGCGAGGTCACCCACGCCGCCGCCGCCCACGGCGCCGGCCATGGCGGAAGTAGCCCAGGAGGGTGATGATGGTGACGGTGGCCGACTGGATGAGGATCGGCAGGGGCCTCGCGCACGAGGACCCCCAGGTGATCTGCCGCCCGGAGGCCCCATCATGAGGGCGGCCTCGACCTTGCCCCGGTCGACGTCGTTGATGGCCGTCTCCACCAGGCGCGCGTAGAACGGGATCGCGCCGATGGTCAGCGGCACACAGGCCGCCTGCCACCCCAGGGAGGTGCCCACGAGCAACCGGGTGAGCGGGATGAGCGCCACCATGAGGATGATGAAGGGCATGGAGCGCCCGATGTTGACGATCTGGGAGGCACCCAGTACAGGGTCGGGTTGCGGAACTGGCCCCGCTTGCCGGTGGAGACCAGGGCCAGCCCAGCAGAAGCCGAGGATGACTGTGATGGCCCCCGGGAGACGAAGGTCATCGCCAGGGTCTCAACGAGGGCGTAGCCGAGCTTGTTCTGAATGGCCGGGTTGTCGAACCAGGTGCGGCTGCTCGGCACGGCGACCGCCTGGCTCAGCGGAAGGAGGATCGAGTTCATGAGCGGACCTCCGCAGCAATACCGGCGTGGCGCAGGGTGCTCACGGCCTGTTCGGTGTCGGACGCGGGGACGGTGACGGCCAGGCGCCCGATCTGGAGCCTGCCCGATCGTCTCGAAGACGCCCGGCGGCGATGTCCCCACCGAGCTCGGCCACCATGGACATGAGGGGCGACGGCGGCCGGCTGGCCGGGTGGGCGGTGATGGAGACGTCGATGACGCTCTCCCCGTTGGCGACGGCGGCCTCAGGGCACCTTCGGGAAGGGCACGATCTCGCGCGAGGCCGGGGTCGACGTCGAGCACGATGTCCTCCAGGCGGCCGCTCTCCACGATCTTGCCGGCCTCAAGCAGGCTGACGGAGTCGCAGACCTGGCGGACCACGCTCATCTCATGGGTGATGATGATGACGGTCAGGCCCAGGGTGTCGCGGACGTTCTTGATGAGGTCGAGGATGGAGCAGGGTGGTCTCCGGGTCCAGGGCGGAGGTGGGCTCGTCGCACAGCAGGACGGCCGGGTCGTCGGCCAGCGCCCGGGCGATGCCGACGCGCTGCTTCTGGCCGCCGGAGGCTGGGAGGGTAGGAGCCGCCGCGGTCAGCCAGGCCCACGAGGTCGAGCATGCGCTTGACGACCGGGTGGCGCCTCCGCCGAGGGACACCCGCGAGCGCCAGCGGGTAGGCGATGTTCTGCGCCGTGGTGCGCTGGTCAGGAGGTTGGCGTGCTGGAAGACCATGCCGATGCGGCGTCGGGCCTCGCGCAGCTGACTGGCCGACAGGGCGGTCATGTCCTGGCCGGCGACGCTCACGTGGCCGCTGGTGGGGCGCTCCAGGGAGGTCAGGCAGCGCACGAGCGTGGACTTGCCGGCCCCGGAGGTGCCGACGATGCCGTGGATGGAGCCGGCGGCGACGTCGAGGCTGAGCCCGTCCAGGGCGCGCACCTCACTGCCGCTGCGCAGGCGGTGAGACCTTGTGGACGTCGCGCAGGGAGATCATGGGGCTCGCTCGGAGAGCCGGGCGTCACCGTCTTCGGACCGGCCGGGCTCGGCGGTCGACTGTTCACTGGTTGTCACGTATTCCTCCATCGTTCCTGGCGGAGCACCCGCACCATGAAGGGGTTGCTGCAATGTCGTCGAGCCAGGTCTCTCGGTTTGCTCTGGATGGCCACCGGTAACACGCAGCGCCGCCTTGGCGACGCAAGCGAGGCCACCTTCAAGGGACCGAGGTCACGCCCCATCGACGGCGTTCCCGAAATGCGAGACGAGCCGGGGCCGGGGCGGGGCGAGCGGTCGACCCAGGGTTGCACAGGGGCCCGCTGGCCGGCCCGGCTTTCGGCCCGGGCCGTTCGGGCCCCACTGGCCGGCCGGCTCTCGCTCCGCACGTGCGCCCCACCCGGCCATCACCCACCGCTCAGCCCGGACCTCAGTCCGCCCGCCACCGGCGCTCCCGCAACATCCTGGCTATTCCCAGGTCACGTGTCGGTGCCGCTACTCGCGCCGCACAGGGCAACGTGTTTGGATCTGCTCATGAGTGCGACCTTGGAGCCGACCGCCCCCGACATCCTGGGAGAGCCGTGGGTGGCCCGCCGTATCCCGGTGACCGAGTCACCCACGAAGGCGCCCTGCGCCGACCACGCCGTGCTCGTCTTCCAGCGTGAGGCGGCCGGCGGGCCAGCCGACCCCGGCACTCGCGCGCGGTCCTCTACCTGCACGGCCGCAGCGACTACTTCTTCCAGACCCACCTGGCCCAGGCCTACCTCGACGCCGGCTTCGAGTTCTACGCGCTGGATCTGCGGGCCTGCGGGCGGGCCGGTGTCGGACACCCCTCCCCGCATGACGTGCGCGACCTGCGCGTCCATGACGAGGAGATCGCCGAGGCCCTGCGCATCATCCGCTCCGAGCACGGGCACGACGTCGTCGTCCTCAACGGGCACTCGACCGGCGGGCTGCAGGCGGTCATCTGGGCGGCCGACCACCCCGGGACCGTGGATGCGCTCGTCCTCAACTCCCCGTGGCTGGACCTGCGCGGGTCGGCGCTGGTGCGCTCCTACAGCTCGGCCTTCGTGGACCTCCTCGCGCGCGGGACCCCGAGCGCGTCATCGGCGAGCCGGGCAGCGGCGATGAGGACAACTACGTGGCGGCCCTGCACCGACGCTGGCGCGGCGAGTGGGACTGGGACCTGGCGCTCAAGCCGGCGCCGTCCTTCCCGGTGCGGGCCGGGTTCCTGGCGGGGATCCGGCGTCTGCAGCGCGAGGTCCACCACGGGCTGGGGATCCGGGTGCCGATCCTCGTGTGCTGCTCAACGGCCAGTGGCGGCGTCAAGGCGAGCCTGGAGGAGGCGCAGCGCTCCGACGTCGTCCTCGACGTGGAGCAGATCATCGACCGCTCCCAGTACCTGGGCGACGACGTGACCGTCCGCCAGATCCCCGAGGGCGTCCACGACCTGGCCCTGTCCGGGCCGCTGGCGCGCGCCGAGTACCTTCAGGCCGTCATGCGCTGGCTGGACAACCGCCTGCACTGAGCGCCTGCACTGAGTCGCTGAGCCTCAGTCGCGGGGCGCGGCGAGCTGCTCGGCGATCTCGTCGCTGACCCGTTCGACGACCTCGAGGGTGTCGAGGAAGTCGGCCATGGTGCCGTACCAGGGGTCGGGCACGTTGAGGACGCTGCGGGAGGAGCCGCCCGCGGTGACCGCCTCGGCCTGCTGGGCGGAGGCCGGGTCGAGCTCGCGGTACATGCGGATGCGGTTGGGCTCGGCTCCCCAGGCCCGCGCGCGCGCTGCAGGGACATTCCAGTGGGGAGTCGGTCATGGCCAGCAGGAGGTCGGCCTCGGCGATCTCGGCGTCAGTGACGCGGTGGGCGGTGTGGGAGGCGATGGCGCTGCCCGTGGCGCGCGAGACGTCGTCGGCGCCGACGCCGTAGCCGGCCCTCGGTCAGGACGCGGCGGGCCCGGGAGTCGATGGGGTTGCCGCGTTCCTCGTCCGGAGACGCCGGCGGAGGTGACGGTCACGCCGCCCGGCCCGGAGTCAGGGATACCGGCGGCGGCGAGGCGGTCGCGCAGGACGATCTCGGCCATGGCGGAGCGGCAGATGTTGCCGGTGCACACCATGACGACCCGGTAGGCGCCCGCCGCGGCGGCCGGGCAGCGCGGCGGGCGCAGTGGAGAAAGCGGAAGAGGAGGAGGCAGCGGCGGTCGTCTCGGTGCTGGCGTCGGAGGAGCTCACGTCCCGAGCCTTACGCACGCCGAGCTCGCCTGTCCACTGACCTGTCCACTGACGCAGCCCCCGACCGAGGACGTGCGCTCGCCGACGGGGACATCTCACGCGCGGGGACACTCTCCCAGCCGGGGACAACCTGCGCGTGCGGGGACCGGATTCCTGTCCCCGACGGCGTCGAATGCCCCTGTCCGGAAGGACACGCACCCGGCCGCGCAGATTGTCCCCGCCGGCAAGAGACCACTGCGACGCCGACACGAGGTGAAGCGTCCGCGCGGTCGTACCGTAGGTTGCGCAGTCGTGCCCTGAACCCTCGACAGCGCGGCATAGGCTCGACCGCGACGGCGAGGCCTGCGTGCCGGTGTTGTACAGGCGGACTGCTCGGCCGGGCGGCTGCGCGAGCCCCGGCTAGAGCGCGCGGCCGTCGAGGACGTCGGCGACCCAGGAGCGGGCCACGACGAAGTCCTTGTCGCTGGTGCCGGCCAGGACCGCCGTCGGGCGGGCGTCCAGCCGCGGGTAGGAGCCCAGGAACCGCACCACCGGGCAGGGTGCGGTGCAGCCCGATGAGGGCGGCCTGGACCCGCTCCTCGCGCACGTGCCCCTCGACGTCGATGGAGAAGCGGTAGCGCCCCAGGGAGTCGCCCACGGGCCGGGACTCGATGCGCGAGAGATTGACGCCGCGGGCGCTGAACTGCTCGAGCATGTCCAGCAGGGCGCCGGAGCGGTCGTGCGGGAGGTGGACAAGCAGGGTGGTCTGTGTCGGCGCCGGTGGGCTCGCCCACGCGGCCGGGCCGGGTCACCTTGACGAAGCGGGTGACGGCGTCGGGGTTGTCCGCCACGCCCCCGGCGATGACCTCCAACCCGTACTGCTTGGCGGCCAGCGGGTTGTACAGGACGGCCTGGAAGCCGGTGTCCCCCTCGGTGGTGGCCAGCGCGCGGGCGGGCGCCGAGGTGGAGGTCCCGGCGACGTACAGCCTCAGGGGAGGTTCTGGTGGACCCAGCCGCGGCACTGGGCCCAGGCGTGCGGGTGGGTGGAGATGGCGCGCACGTCCTCCAGGCGGGTGCCGGGGCGGCCCGCCAGGACGAAGGTGATCGGCACGGCCATCTCGGCGGCGATGACCAGGGGCGTGGAGGCCACGAGGTTGTCCAGCGTGGCGTTGACCCCGCCCTCGACGGAGTTCTCAATGGGCACGACGGCGGCCTCCACCGTGCGCTCGCGCAGGTGGTCCAGGGCAGTGGGCACGTCCGGGCAGGGGTCGAGCTCGACGTCGACAGGGGGCGACCTGGCGCAGCGCCATCTCGGTGAAGGTGCCGGCCGTCCCAGGAAGGACCAGAGCGGGCAGGGAGCGATCATGGGCATGGGGTAGCCAGTCCGGGCGGTCGGGCCGGCGGCGGCTGCTCCGTGGAACGCAGGGGCCCTCCCGCGAGGCGGCGGGCCAGTCCCTGCCGCCGGGACTGGTCGAGGAACAGCCCAGGTCCGGCCAGAACCGGCCTCCCACAGACTCCCCGCCGGAAAGCCGTTCTGAGGTTCTCACTGCGCCCTCCCGTGACGCCGCCGGGCCTGGCAGGCTGGGGCCATGAGTGTCTTCCGCAAGCACGACGACGGCCCGGTCTCCACCGCCCTGGAGGCGCAGGGGCCTGACCTGGCTCGCCGAGGCGATGGCCGACGGCAGGGGCGCACGTGGTGCCGGTGACCAGCGGCCCGGGCTGGCTGGAGGAGCCGCGGCTGACGACGACCGGCGTGACGCCGGCCGGGGCGAGGCCTTCGGTCGGGCTCTGGCCGTCACCCACGCCGCGGGCGCCCCGGCCTTCGGGGCGGCGCCTCCCGGCTGGGACGGCCGGGCGCAGATGGGCCGCTCGGACATCCGGCTGCGTCCGCACGCCGTCGAGGAGGGCGAGCCGCGCCGCTGGGGTGAGTTCTACGCCGAGGAACGGATCCTGCCCTACCTGCAGCCCAGTCGGGACAACGGCTCGATCAGCGCCGGTGGGGCCGGAGTCGTCGAGCGGCTGTGCGAGCGTCTGCGCGACGGCGACTTCGACACCGACCAGCCGGCCCTCGTGCGCCGGCGCCCGCGAGCGCGGCGCGCGGGTCGCGAGTGGCCCGCACGCACGGGGACCTGTGGTGCGGCAATGTCCTGTGGTCCCCGGCCGATGAGGCCGCCCAGTGGGCGCCGCGACGGGCCGGGCTCGGGCCGCAGGAGGCTCGACCCGGGCAGGCACCCGTGGGCGGGGCGGTCGGCGGGCCGACGGTGGTCGGCGTGCTCATTGACCCGATGGCGCAGGGCGCGCACGCAGAGACCGACCTGGCGGCCCTGGGCGTGTTCGGGCAGCGCTACCTGGATCGCATCTACGCGGCCTACCACGAGGTCTCGCCGCTGGCGGAGGGCTGGCGTGAGCAGGGTGGACCTGCACTCCTGGCACATCCTCATGATTCACGCCTTCCTCTTCGGCGGGGGCTATGGCGGGGAGGCGGTCTCCGTGGCCCGCCAGTACCTGTGAGCGGCCCGGCCCCGTAGGCTGGTCGGGTGAGACCTCGACGACGTCAACAGCGCCTGGTGCGCGGGGTCGTGTACGTCCTCGTGCTGCTGGTGGTCATCGGCATGATCCTGGCGGTGGTGGGGCCGGCCCTCGCCACCGCAGCCCTCGGCGGCGCCGGAATCCGAGGCAGCGCCGACGTCCCAGGCGGCGTCGGCGCCGACCTCCGATGCCGCCTCAGCCTCGCACTCGTCTTCACGGCCGGCGCCGGTGGTCGTCCTGGCGACGAACAATCTCACCTGGGCGGACCTGCAGAACAGGCCTCCCGCGAAGGCGCCAGTGAGAGCTCCGGCTCGTCCGGCGTCGGCTCGGCGGCCCGACCGCCTGCTGGCCTTCGCCCGGCGGGGGCGGCCGATGAACCTGTCCGTGCGCACCCCGGCGGACCGCACCTGCCCGGCCGACGCCTGGCTCACCCTGGGCCGGGGCAAGCGCGCGAGCGCCATCGAGGCAGCCGCTTCCTGCCGGCCCCACCACCGCGATCCCCGCAGCACCCCCTGGTCAGAGGCGCTCGGGCAGGACGTCTCGATCAGACCGTCGGCCCCGGAACGCAGCTGGCCACAGGGGCACCAGGGGGCTCAGCGACCAGGCCCGCCCTGTGGCGCCGTCGGTGGCCGATGCCCTGGCCGCCGACGCGGACCTCACCATCGTCGACACCGCGAGCGCCGCCTCCACCGACGCCGAGCGGATCGCCGCCCCTCGACGAGGCCCTGCGCACGGTCCAGGAGCAGGCGCGCCCCGGCACTCATCATCGTCGCCTCCTGGCCGACGACGAGGCCCCAACCCCAGATGGCGGTCCTGCCCGCGGGCACTGGAGCGCGCGGCGCCTCCAAAGGTCTTGTCGTCGCCGACTCCACGCACCGGCCGGGTCTGGCCCAGCTGACCGACCTCACCCCGACTCTCGTCTCCGCCCTGGCCGGCCGCCGCGACCCGGCCTTCGACGGCCACGCGCTCACGCTGCCCGCGACTGGCCGCGCGGGCGTGGCAACGGCAACCGGCGCCTCCACCGGGGACGCCCGCATCTCGCGGCTCGCCGACGACGCCCTGCACGCCGCGCCTCTCAGGCCCACGGTCATGCGGGCCGGCGCCCCTGCTCATGGGCCTGGTAACGGCGCTCCTGGTCTGGGCGGCCGTCGCGCTGCGCAGCCCGAAGGCGAGCCGGCGCGGGCTCTCCGCCGCCGGGTCACGTGGGTGGCCGTCTACCTCAGCAGCCTGCCGACAGCCTGCTGCTGGTCAATGCCGCCCCGTGGTGGCGCGTGGGTGCCCGGGCCGGTTCCCCCTCGAGGGTGGGCCTCACTCGTCGCCGTGGTCACGGCCGCGCTGGTCGCGGCCGGGATCGTCGGGACTGGCCGTCGCGATCGTGGCGCTGGTACGACGGCGCCGCGCCCCCGCTCCGCCACCTCACCGAGTCCTTCGCCCGACTCACCCGCCGCTACGGCTGCCCCCAGAGCCGGCCGGTTCAGCCACCCCCTCCGCCCGGGGAGGCCTCAGCCGAGCCGCCACCGGACGAGACCGACAGCCCACCCTTCGCGTCGTTGTCTCCACTGCTCCACGGGACGAGCCTGACGGCACTGCTGGTCGCGGCGGCGATCCCGCTGGCCTGGCTGGTCGACGCCGCCGCAGGCGCGCCTCTGGCCTTCAACAACCCACTGGGCATGAACGCGAGTGGTGGCGGGCCGTTTCTGCAGGGTGTCGAATACGGCTTTCGCACTGGTGGCGGCGCGCTCGTCGTCGTCATCGCCAGTGCCTGGGTGGCGCTGGGCGGCGGACGGCGGGAACGCACTGCTGGTGACAGCCCTGCTGGGCGGGGGCGGCGCTGCTCGTCGATGGGGCCCCGCAGCTGGGCGCGGATGTGGGTGGTGCCCTGACTCTGGTGCCGACGCTGGCCTTCCTCGCTGCGGGCCTGGCGGGTCTGCGCCTGAGCTGGCGGCGTTGGCTGGCCATCGGTGCCGCAACGATCCTGGTGGTGGGCGGCTTCGCCGTCGTCGACCTCCTCCGACCCGGTGGGCCCACGCACCTGGGGCGCTTCGCCCGTCAGGTGGCCGACGGCTCGGCCGCCGGCGATGCTGGGGCGCAAGGCCTACGCGCTGGTCGCCCTTCGTCACGAAGCCGGTCATGGCGGCAGCCCTGGCCTGCGCCGTGGTCATCGTGAGCCGCGGCCCTGTGGTGGGGTCGCCGGCAGGGTGCAGGCCTGGCGCTCCGGCACGAGCCCCTACGCCTGGCTCACCCCGCCGCCCACGGGGACATTCCACGTGGGGGACAGGGAATCCAGTTCCCCACGCGTGGAATGTCCCCTCCGCGCGATGGGTGACGACGGCGCTGAAGTCCCCTAGGGGTGCTGACGCTCGTGGCCGTCCTGGTCAACGACTCCGGTGTCACGATGGCGGCTTCATCCTGGCGGCAGCAGCTCCCGCCCTGCTGGCGCTGACGCTGGCCGGGGAGTGAGTCGGCGCGCTGGCTCTCGGCGTCTCCGGGTGGCCTGCGAGTCCTCAGCGTGGTGCGACTTCTCGGCAGGCTCGGCGTCGTCGTCGGTCTTGGGGGCTGCGGCACGGCGCGGTAGGCGAAAAAGTGGTCCTGCTCGGCGGCCGCCCTCTCGAAGGAGGCGCGCGCACGCAGTGGCGCGCAGCTGCGCCGGGTCACGGCCCGCAGGACGTCCTTGTACTGGGAGGCGCGGTGCATCGTCCGGCCCGGTCGTTACCAGTGACGCGGTGGGTGATGTCGCAGGGGACCTCGATGACGGCGAGCCCGGCCACGAGGACGTCGATGGTCAGGCCGACCTCCACCCCCAGCCGTCGGCCAGAGGCACCGCCTTCTCACAGGCCTCACGGCTCAGGCATCGCTGACCGGACAGCGGCGCCACGGGAAGCCACCCAGTGGACAGCGAGATGGCCCGCCTGGCGCCTGCGACGACCAGCCGCGGCCACCGGCCCCGAGACTGCTGGGGGGAACCGCGATGGACATGTCGGCCACGCCGTCGACGACCAGGGGCACCAGCTCGGCGCAGGAGGCGGCCAGGTCCCCAGGTCGGCGTCGATGAACAGCAGCAGCCGGGCGGGACCGTCGGGTAGTCGCGCATGGCGACGACGAAAGCCCCGGTCTCCATGGCGGAGGCCTTCCCGCGTGAGACGGGTGGCGGACGGTCACGGCGCCGGCGGCGCAGGCGTGGTCCTGGGTTCCGTCAGTCGAGCCGTCGTCGACGACGATGACGAGATCCACTCGCGGGATGGAGCGGCAGGCCCGGACGAGTGGTGGCGATGCGCTCAGCCTCATCCTGGCAGGGATGACCACGGCAACGCGCTGGTCGGGCCGCTTGGTGGAACTCACTCCCCCAGGGTGTCCAGACTCCCGGCCTCCAGCCGATACCTGAGCGCCTCGTTATCGCACGCCTTTTTTGTGAGGCCCGTCAAGTTCTGCGATCTCATGCCATGCGGCGCGGAATCCTCAGGCTCCGAGCACAGCGCAGGCACGCCCGCCGATCCCCCGCGCACGTCGCGTCGGCCGCTCCGACACGCCGGTGCACCACGAGGAGGCACCCTCGCCACTTTCAGACTTTCCTGGGTGCTCTTGTGTCAAACCTTCAGCATGGGACCACGGTCCCCGGAGAAAACTGGAAAATCTTGCAGCAATGAATCAGGTTCCCCTCGTTCGGGAGCTGGAGTCACGTATTTCGGCATGTCACACCCGGTTCTCGTGGCACAGTGGAGACAAGGAGCCCGTCAACGGAGCCGGGTTCCGCCGGCGCATTTCGCGTCCTTCCGTGTGCCGGGGCGACTCCCCTGCCGCCCCGGCACGCCTTGCTCCTCAGCCCTGCATCCCTTCATGCAGGTCAGTGCAAGGCGCTGCGAGCAGATCAGGCCCCGCTGCCCAGGTCGATGCCCCGGTTGTGGAAGGCGCGCGGGTCAGCTCACCACCCTCGGTGCGGGCCTGCGCCTGGGCACTGCGCCAAACCGGCCTGCCAGACCCGCTCCCCACCGCGTAGGCCAGCGGCTGGGCCGGCCACCCCAGGTGCCGGGGAGACCTCGAGCGCAGGCGCCCTCGGAATCACGGTGTGGTGGCGCAGCACGGCGGTGACGGTCGCCCGGTTCCACTCGCGGCAGGCCCCGGGGAGGGCGGCGACGTCGTCGGGCACGAGGAGCCGGGGAGTGGACGCCCAGGTCCACGAGGACCCGGGCCAGAGCGCCAGCGGCATGCCGCCAGGCGGCGAAACGGTCCTCAGGCGTGGGCGCGAGCCCGAGCTCGTCGGCGAGGGACTCGGCATACAGGCCCCAGCCCTCATCGCAGCCGGGCACGGAGGCCAAGTAGCGCTGCCAGGCGGTCAGGCGCGTACTGGTGGCGTGCGCGCCGACGTGGACGTGGTGGCCCGGGAACCGACTCGTGCAGGGACCGTGGTCCGCTCCATCCACAGCCACCAGCTGCTCGCCGTCAGCCAGGGAGCGCGTGACGACGCCGGGCCGGGCGCTCCCGCCGGTTCCGCGCGGCTCCCTCGTAGCGGACGGCGCCGTCGCCGGGCTCCCGAGGCGCACCGGGGCGACCCAGGCCGTCGGGCGGGTCGAGGATCCGGCCGACGACGGCGTCCCAGGCCTCATCGGCGACTTCCTGCGCCCAGGTCGTGTAGTCCTCCGCGCGCAGGGCGCAGAGTCGGGTCAGCGCGCAGGTGCCGGTTGAGGCTGCTGGCATCGGCGCCAGGGCCCAGGACGTCGGCGGCGATGGCGTCCTGCTCGGCGATGACCCGCTCCAGCTCCTCAGTGGCCCAGGCGTAGGTCTCCTCAGGGGTCCACCCAGGTGCCCAGGACGCGCGCATCCACAGGGCGTGGCGCTGCGGGCCGACGCCCTCAGCCTGGGAGCCCGCGGCGAGGCGTCAGTGCGCAGGTGGGAGGCAGAGTCAGCGCGGCGCGGCGGGCGACGATGTCGCCTCCTGGAGCTGGACGTGCAGGTGGCCGGCAGGTCCTCAGGCGGCTCCCAGGGTCCGACGTCCGGGGCCAGGTCGCGCGCCTGCCCGGCGGCGACGTCGACCTGACTGAGCGGGCGATCCGCACCGGCCTCGGCGGAGGCGGCCAGGGAGGCGGCCAGCCCTCCCAGGGCGGCGGGCAGCACCCAGACGGGTGCGGTGCAGGTTCCAGGCATCCTCCCACTTGGCCTCGAGCCTCCAGCGGATCCGCCTCCTCGGAGCCGGCGCGGTCGCAGGGGCCTCGAGGGGCCGGTGCAGCTGACGGGCGATCTGCTGGAACGGAGAGAGAGAGCCGAGGTTTCCGCCCTCCCCCGGCGAGAGATGAACTGGATGGAGGTCTCCAGACGCTCCAGGGAGGTGGCGGCGCAGGGAGCTCGTCGGAGCCGGTCGAGTGCTCGACGGCGCGCCACACGATGGCGCAGAGGAGCGCTCGGCACTGGACGCTCGACCAGCGCGGGTCGAGTGGTCGGGCAGGATGGCCCGCCAGTCAGACCGGTGCGGGCGGCCGCCTCGGGGTCGTGCGCACAGGAGCAGGGCGTACTCGTCGGCAGAGGTCGCGCAGGACGACGCCGGCCGCCGCGGTCTCGGAAGGCGAGTGGACCGAGGAGCGGGTGGCGGACTGGGCGGAGGTGTGGGCGGCGGGCGCCGCGAGGCGCTGCCTCGACCTCGCACGCACGCTCAAGCGCCGGCCGTGCGGACGGCCCGCCAGGTTCCTGAGCTCGGTGCTGCGGGATGGACCGGCGGCCGCTCGGGCGGCGGTACTCACCGGGCTGGTCGCGGGGGCAGGTGCGACGTCCGCCGTGTCGGCGGGGCGTCCTGCGCGTGGGAGCCGGCCGCAGAGGCATGCAGGTCCGGTTGGAGTGCTTTGAGGAGTGATCGGTCATAACAAACGGGCCTTTCGCTTCACTCGCCGCATGGCGTGCGGAGCCCGCGGCGACATTGCCGTCTCACCAGGTGCCGGAAGCGGAACAAAGGTCCATGAGGCATCGTGAATCTGACGGCGAAGAGGATTTAGATGACTGTGGGCGCCCCGCCTGTTCGATTGCGGCGGGCGCAGGCTGGAACGCAGTGCTGTCCAGCCCCGGGCGCATGACTCAACGACGAGTCAGGCCGGGGACCTCGGTAGCAGATGAGGGGCAGTCGGCCCCTCCTGCCGGTACAGGAGGCCCTGAGGGCGGGCGCCGGCGATCAGCGGGTGGCTACCGGATGCGCGGTCGAGGGCATCGATGGCGGCCGGCCGATGGCGAGAGCCCAGCAGGCGACACGCACGCAGCCGTCGACCGCAGCGCGGAGCCGCAAACAGTACCGGTCATCAGTGCTCTCTCATCCTGGACGGCCGGGACGCGGCGCGGGCGCGCTCGTCGGCCGTTGTTGCGCGTGATGGTTGTGACGCGATTGAAAGACGCTGTGGCGGCGGTATCAGGATCTGCGGCCGCGGTTCACCCATACCGATATTCGCGCAGGTCAGAGGCATCTCGAGCGATCGTCGGAGCATCGCTGCGCGCCGCCATTGAGGGCGCTCGCAGGCGAGCGCGTTGCGCCGTCGTCGATCCGTACCCTCCGGCCCGGACCGACCGCATGGTGGTCACTCGTCATTGACAGCGCGCGCCAGGTGTGCGCAACACATGTCCACCTCAGTCCTCACCCGTCCGCCGCACCCCAGCGTCCATATGCCCCGCCACCCCCCAACCGACCGCCTCTGCACCGTTTCCGGACCTGCCACCGCCCACGGCCGGGCCACATTCCAGTCGGCCGGGCGCATCCTCTGCGGCCAGGGCATTCGACGCCGTCAGCGACGTAATCCGTCCCCGGGCGCGCGAGACGCCGTCCGGCTGGAAAAAGTGTCCCCGCACGCCGCAGAATAGTCACCCGGCATGCCAGCGAGCCCTCGGATGACACGGCGTACGTTGGTCGCGTCCATACCGCGCGCCTTCCGCTGAGTCAGTGGCACCGGTGCCCGCGGATGCGACCGACAGCACCACCACCGCCGCCACCACCTTCGTCCGCGCGCCTCTGCGCCATCGTCACGTTGGAGACAGGCTGATGACCGCTGAGAAGACCCTCAAGAAGACGGGCGACCGCACCCTCATCGTCTACGCCCACCCCACACGGCTCCTTCAACCGCGCCGTACTCGAGGCCGCCACCTCCACCCTGGACAGGAGGCCCTTACGACGTCGTCGACCTCACGCCGACAGCTTCGACCCGCATGCCCGCTGAGGGCTGGCCCTGTTCACGGAGGGCGGCGCTGGACCCGCTGGTGAGCCACTACCAGAAGCTCATCGAGGGGCCTCGCGCATCATTGTCATCTGCCCGATCTGCGTGGGCGAGGTGCCCTCCATCGTCAGGGACCGTCGACAAGTCATGAAACAGGGCTGGGCCCTACCACCCGACGGCCTCCGGGGTGAAGGGCACCTCACCCACATCCAGCAGGTGCGGGTGCTCACCACCTCAACCGCCCCGACCTGGTTCCTGCCGGTTCTGCGGCAACTACGTCGGCTCGGTGTTCGCGAGAGCCGTCCTCACAGCTGGGCAGGGCGGGCGGAGCTGGGTCAACTTCGGCAAGGTCCGTAAGACCGGCCGACGCCAGACATAAGAAGCACCTCGCGCGCGTGGCCCGGCTCGTGGTGAAGTGACGCATGAGCCCCGGTATGACCGCGGCGCGCCAAGCCAGCTGAACTCGGACAGACAGGTCCGAACCCCTGGCGGAAATCCTGGCCATCACCCATTTCGCACTTCCCGAGCGCGGGTGGTGCCGGAGGCGCAGAGGAGCTGGTGGAGGCGGCCAAGCGCGCCGACTCGCTCGGCATCCTGGCCCGTAGTACAGACCATGGGCGAAGCCGCTGTATACGCACCTGGGTCACTCATGCCTGCCTGGATCTCGCTGACCACCCGGTCGACACGGTCCGCTGGGCGGTCTTCGCCCTGGTCTCCCAGGAAAGGACGCCGACGTCGACATCGCTGTTGGCCCTGGGTGCGACCGGCCGCGGACGACCCGCACTTCGGAGTGCGCGAGTGGGCATGGATGGCGGTGCGGCCGCACCTGGTGTCCCGGACTGACAGGCGATCCGCGCGCTGCGTGCCATGGACCTCCGAGCTCGGGCGCATCGGCGCTTCGCCAGCGAGACGTCGCTGCGTCCGCGCGCGGGCTGTGGGCACAGCACATCCCCGCGCTCAAGAAGGAGCCCGAGCGGGGGCCTTCCGCTGCTCGAGCCGCTGCGTGCCGACTCCTCCCGCTAGGTGCGTAGACTCCGTGGCGAACTGGATCAACGACGCCATCAAGGCCAGCCCGCGCTGGGCCAGGGAGCTACCTGCGAGCGCTGGCAGGAGGAGTCGCCCACCCCGGCCGCCTGAACGGATCATCAAGAGAGCGCTGCGCTCGATCCGGTGATGGTGTCGTCTGGTGGCCCGAACCCGGACGGGCTGTCTCTCAGTGGTCCGTGCCTCGACGGGGGCATTCGCACGCGGCCGGGTGCGTGTCCTTCCGGACGGGGCATTCGACGCCGTCGGGGACATGCAAAACCCGTCCCCGAACGCGCGAGATCCCCCGGCCGGGAGAGAGATGTCCCACACGGCCGTGATGACCGCTCGCGAGCTGTCACCATCAGCGGGGCAACGTCACGGCGCTGGCATACTTCGGTCGTGCCCGATACCGCTCGCCTCCCCTGAGTCGGTGGCGCCTGCTTCCCGCCCGCCTGGTCCAGTTCGCCCCTCCTGGGGCTGGCCTGCGCCTTCGCCCATCGCCATCTTCGTCGGACTCGCGAGCCAGTGCCCTGATCTGGAGTACACGAATCCCGCCGATCGCCCGTTACGACGCCCTGCTGATCTACGTCGTCATCGTTCAGATCGCCTTCGTGGCCCTCAAAGCAGGAGACCTGGCGCGAGAGCTCGGCGTCATCTGCGCCTTCCACTCATCCGGGCTGGCGCTGGAGTGTTCAAGGTCCACACGGCTCCTGGGCCCTATCCGGACGCGGGGTGGTACGCGTCGGCGGGGTGCCGGTCTTCTCCGTTCATGTGCACGCCCGTCGGCTCCACATCTGTCAGGCCTTCGGGCGCCTCGGACCCGACGTGGGCGGCTTTTCGGTGGTGGCCGGTGAGTCTGCTGGCCGTGGCGCTGCCTCAACTTCTTCACCCATCCGTCATCGTCGACCTGCGCTGGGTGATCGCGGCCGGTTTCCTCATCGCCCTGTGGGCGAAGCGCGTCCACTTCACTGTCGGCGGTGACCGCTACTGGATGCCGACGACGGTGGCTCGTCCTCATCGGGGGCTTCACTCTGGCTGGCCGGAGAACCTGGCCACCGCCTGAGCGCCTGGCGCTGCAACTCAGGCCGACGGCGCAGCACCTGGTGCGCCGGCAGTTCGGCAGCTGGGCGCTGCTCATCTCGCTGAGCTTCGTGCTCGTGGCCGCCATCAAGCCAGAGGGCACCCTCTACGGACGCGGCCTGCCGCGCGTGACGCGCCAGCGCCTGCGCATCGCCGAGACCTGAGCCGCGCGCGTGCGGCCAGGTTCGGCTCACCCATTCGACCTGCTCGTCTTCACGTAGAGCTGCACGTCCAGCTGCCAGTCTGCTACCACGTCCTCGTCACGTCGCCTGGCGCGCGACGCCGCCTCTACGCCCCGACATCACCCTCCTGGCCTCTCACCGCCAACGCGGGACATTCCACGCGGCCGGGTGCGTGTCCTTCCCGACGGGGCATTCGACGCCGTCGCGGGGACCGAGATTCCCGTCCCCACGCGCGAAGATGCCAGCCGCCGGAGAAATGTCCCCATGCGCAAGATGTCCCCGTCAGCGAGGGGCCGGGTAGGCCAGCAGAAGGACTCTGCCGCCCGGCCAGCGATCGGAGCCGGGCATTCTTCGCGGTACCGGCAGAAATTCGGAGGGCGACGCGACGAATGCCCGGCTCGACGAGGAAAGAGGTCAGAGATTGACCTGGCGGGGATGATACGCGCCATGCGCAGCGGACCTCCGCTCAGGGGGCTGGTGTCGGCCAGTGCGGCCTCCAGGCGCTGCCCATGGCCTGCAGCGGCAGTGGTCCTCGGCCTCCCGTGCCGGGACGAGCTCCACGGGATGGCCAGGCCGTTGGCCCGGAAGGCTGGGACAAGCGCGCCCCTCCTCCCAGGTCGGACTCGTGCGGCGTAGATGCGGGCGAGGCGTTGAAGAACTCGTCCTCGTCCTCCCGCGCGCCCCAGCGCACGAACTCCCGCCCAGCAGTCGGCACCAGTAGGCGTGCTCGACGCCGGGCACGGACGGGTCAGGGGCGACTCCTCCTGGCGCTCGATGGCCTCCTCGATGACCTGGCGGGCCTCGTTCTCGCCGCGGCCTGCGGGTCGATCCAGGGAGTCGAAAGTCTCACGCACGGAGACCACCGGCGGCTCAGCTGGTAGCTCGAGGATGTCCTGGAGGCGCGGGCCGAGCTCAGGCAGGCCGTCGGTGCGCAGGGCCTGGCCCTCCGGGCAGCCTCAGGGTGCTAGGACGACGGCGGCGACGTCGCGGGAGGCGTCCCGGAGTGCATGGAGGTCTGCATGGCCACGAGGACCTCGCCGTCAGGCGCTTTGAGGCCCTGGACGAACTCGGGAAGAGCGTGACGGGCTGGACTGCTTGCCCCAGTACTCATGGTCAGGCGCACCGTGGCCGTGGCGGAGGATGATCTGAGCCATCGCCACGAGGTCCTCCTCGGCCGGCAGAGGCGGCGAAGGGGCGGCGACGAGCTCAGTGCTCTGCTTGCGGGGCTTGGCGACGCGGCGGCCGGACGGCGCCCATGGCGCTTCTTCTTCGACATGCCCGTCAGCCTACCGGCACGTGGCGCCGCCACCGAGGTCGACGACGGCCCGTCGCGCCCCATGACGCGCCTCAGGCAGTTCTCACCGGTTTTCCCCCGACGTCACAGGGAGAACAGTCCCGCCGCCGCGGGTGAGGGAATGCTAGTCCCATGCGATTCAGTGCGGTGGGCCTTCGGCACCTGGGGATCCGCGTTGCTCGAACGGCCTGGAGCAGCCGCCTGTTCAAGACTCGCGCCAGTGTTCGTCCGTCATCACCGTCTTCCTCCCGCTCGCACAGGCGTGGGCTCAGCAGCGATCCGGTCATGGCGTCCTCCTCACTCAGCCGGAGGCGCCGGGCGTACTCGACCTGGCAGGCCTCGGCCGAGGCGAGATGAGACGACGTCATGCGACACCTCCACTAGCACGAGCCCCGCACCAGGGGCCCGGTGGGGTGAGGCCTGGCGCTTCGACAGCGGAACCAGATCCATCCATGACTCGAGCTCCCCGTGATCCACCGATGCAGGAACTACCTCATCGATAGGTCCCGCGAAGGAAAGAGGACACCACGCGGTTACCTCCTTGACAAGGCAGGCCCAAAGAAACTATGGGACTGACGGACAAGAGCATCTACCTGCGGGATCCCCTGGTGGGGCGGACACTTGGTTCTCAATCACGAGATTCTCGATCCGGCCACTGGACGCACGGAAACAGCCCCGTAGATCCCCAGACAACTGTGTACATCGTCTCCCCTCATCTCATCATCACCCGCGATTCTGGAACACCCAGCCGGTGCAGCGCCTGGGACTGGAGCGGCGGCGCCTCTCTGGCCTGGGAGCGCAAGGTGCACATCGCAAACCAACCCTCAGCCGTCAGGAATCGCTGGGAGATGCGCCACCGGAAGCATCCTGGTGTCGACTGCCTCGAGCTGACAACAGCTGCAAGCAAGGGCGACTGGTCTCGTGAACCTCGCTGACGGGAGTGTTCGCAACGACTGGGCGGGCGAGGAGCTGGGGAGGAATCGACATCCCCCGCGCAGGACGGGTGGATCCACATCCGCAGGACTCCGAGACCGCTGAGGCCCTACTCCCTTCAAGAGAGCCGAGGACGATCTCCGGGAGCAATGCGGCGCTGCTCTGTCGAGAGTCAGGGAACCCCACCCAGTGAGCAGTTCCAGCGAGCTCACAGAGTCAGGGCAGGACCTCTCCTGGGCCGAGTCACCGTCAGGCGTCCGCCAGCGCCTGCACTTTCAACGCTGCGACGCCTCGAGGCCCTCGAGCCGGACTCGAGGACGCGAGGCGCACTGCAGCTCGGCTGGCATCTCACCAGTGACCGACACATCCTGGCGGCCCGTTCGCATTCAGCCGCCAGTGGGCCAGTCGACAAACGATGAAACGTCCTCGTCATCGACACCCGCACGTCGGCGGTCATCGCCCCTCGGGGAGGTTTGGCGCATATTCAAGCCAATCTCACCGACTCGCACCTGATCACGGCATCCACGGGACCGAGATCGTCGGCTACGCGCCGCCGTGACGGTCCCCTACACCCGCGCCGCGGTTGCCGTCGACGTCGCGGCAGCGGCATTGGCGATCCACATCACGACGTCGATGCCACCGCCGTTTCACGGTGGCCAGCAGAGGCGAGATCCGGTCCAGCTCGGCCAGCGCGGCAGCCAGAGCGATCTCGCCCTTGATCCAGGCTGTTGGTCAGCTCTCAGCCTCCGATTCTGGTGGCTGACCCAGTTCTGGACGGCATCGACCTGGAGCCGGACCGGTGGCGGCGTGCGGATCGCACCATCCGAGTCGCCGATCTCAGGTTCTCAGAACCGTTTCCTGCAACTTGCCCAGACCTGCTCCCAGGTCAGGGGACATCGTCAGCATCGGACGGTGGTCACGGATGACGTCGTCGCCGTCGTCAAGGGCTGTGGAGCGCCGCTCGACGTCCAGGCCTCGTGTTGAACTCTCTGCTGGACAGTCGATGCCTCGCGGTTCCACCGAATCTATTCCAGGCTCGTGCGACGTCGTCGTCCCTCGGCCTCGGCGCTGGTCGCGCAGTGAGCTGATGTGACTCCGGTGAGCTGGCTCCAGCGCGTTCCCACGTCGCAGGCGGTTGAGTCGCAGTCGATGGGTCACCTGTGCGTAGGAGCGGGCGGCGTGTCTTGCTCGACGACGGGCACTGAGCCCTCGCCGACAGTAGATGACGAGCCTGACCGCGCCTCCCGCAGCACCCCCTGCACCGACGACGCCGATACCCGAGACCGTCATGCCGTAGGGACCCGGTAGGTCTCGCGACGTCCCATCGCCACGACACCGCCGTTCCAGTCCTGAGCGGCAAACGAGGCCGCCGCGTCCCGGATGCAACCTGCTCGGATCGCTCCAGTGACACGTCTGCGCCGGTGAAGGCCATCGGGTGCGCGTGAGAGTGCCACCGCGATGACAACCACTCCTTCTTTTCCAGCGACCTCCGCCGGGGATCGGAAGTCCTGCCGGTGAGTCGAAGATGTTGTCGGCGTAGTTCGCGAGCCGCATCCAGGTTGACGATACCCCGTCGTCAGCGACACGACTGAACGAATGTCTTGCCGGAATCTCAGACTCTGCAGATCACGCTGAAGAGCCTGGGGATCGAAAGATGCCGGCTTCATCGCGAACATTGACGGCGGGGGCATGACCTTGCCGAAAGCGGGACCGAGAATCGCGATGGGGCGCAAGATCATCATCGCGCATACGGCAATATTCGCAAATAACTTTGACGACATCGGAGGTGTTGCGCCGACGACGCTCCGGAACAGTTCCTAAGACCATCGTATTGCCACTTCCGCTTCTTGCTGGGTTCGCGTTTCCGCAGGGGTTCCCTGTACAACAAAGGCGTACCGGTAGGCGTTATACAGCATCCATCACTGGTGCACTGACGGATGGTGCGCCCACCCTCACTCGTTACCGCGACCATCATCAACCGCGGCGACCTCGTGAGCATGCGCACTGGTGCTTGACATCGCGGCACTTCTCCCACCGATCAGCGGACTTCAGCCCCTCGTCGTCAGGAGCCTTTTTGCCCGTCACGCCCGACGTGAGCACCACCCAGCATCGTGGAGATCTTTCGAGCGCGGGCTGCTGCCGTGTTCATGTACTTCTTGCACCGGCAGCGCCTCCTCTCACCCTCGACTATTCCGCAAACTACCCCATCGACAAAGCGTTGCTATCTGCCTCAGATTCCGACACGACGCGCCAGAACATCAGGCCTCCGCAGACCTTATCTGACCTTGAGACAGCTGCTGCAAGGCCGTCGACCAACAACGAACGCAGGAGGCCACCCGCTGCATCGCAGTCGTGAGCTTGAGTCTACGCGCGCCCGCGTGCAGCGCGAACCGCCCAACTGCCTGCATATCTGCAGACACCGCATGCACTCGTTCTGCCACGCGTCGCAGAACTCGGTCGAGACAGCAGTCGGGCTGGTTGATGACCGCCAGTTGGGCAGCATCGTGCATCGGTAGGCTTTGGCAGAGGCGCTTCATCTCACTCGCGGTACGCACTGGGCCCTACAGGGTGCTCACGCGCCGCGGTCGCTCAGGTCGACGATGGTGCTCCAGGCACCATACCTGCTAGAACCTCAGACTCGTACGGCTCGCAGCAGGAATGAGCGACGCGAACGCACTCATGTCGGCACGCCGACCAACGAGCCGCTCGTAGGCTGACGTACCCCTCCCAATGCCCAGCGCGCCATTCTTCCTCTCGTCAGATAGTGTCGAAACCAGAGGCTGGCAGCGGCCATGAAGATCAAGAACAGTGTGGCGACCCTGAGCATCACTGGTAAAAACCCAGGTGCCAGCCGATATAGAGAGGCAGTTCCACGGCGGTGACCACGAGCGCATCCTCGTCACGGTCACTCTGGGTCAGATACTTTGAATCGGTACCACACCCTCACTTTGGCCGTCGAGTCGATATCAAGTTTCGCCTGCAAAGAAGTTCTTCCCCCTGCCCTGCCAGCACATCATCATAGTCGGTACGTGGCGCCGGGCGGCGGTCATCACGTTATCAGCCCAGCGCGATTCTCCCATGGATCCGTGGGACTCCGCGGGATGAGATGCCATAGTTCACATGCGAGACTCGACTTTTGGGTGTTCGACCACCCGCTGCGTCGGCTGCGGAGGTGGCTACGGTTCCCGACGACGTCGTCCCAGCAGAAGAATTCCGGCACTCGTCACGGATCTCGCACTCGGATGAAAATTGTTTTGCGGGATGAAAGGGTGATTGATCGCCGTTGATGATAGATGGCGCGACTACAATGCATTGACACCAATGAGGAAGTTGCCTAGATATCCCGAGGATCGCTCATGCACCGAGCTCAGAGAGTGTTGGCGGCTTCTTCACAGAGCAGTACCCCAGGATTCTGGATCCGTGTCCACCTGAGTCGCGGCGCCGGCGTTCACAGCGGCGTCAAGGCTCGATCAAACTGGCCGTCCTCGGCGAGACAGGCGGCCTGAGCGCGGGAACACCGCGAGCCGAACCATTGGGCACGCGGCTCCCCGAAGTCCTTCGCGCCCTACCGACGACGTCGTACTCCGCGAGGATCTCCTGTAGTCCGAACCAGTCACGATCTGAGAGGACTGCACCGAAGGTTTCCGCCGAGCTCCGGTGAGATCATAGTCGTAGACGACCTGCATCATCTTCGCGGAGCCCTGCCCGAGGCGCCGGGCGTGACGCCCTGCCATATGTAGAAGGCGAGCCATCCGCTTCCCGCCAGCGAAGGCGAGGACTGCCGACCACCCACATCGTCGTGCTGTTTCTCACTGCCTGAACCGATATGTCGCCAGCTGCCGCCCCATCGCCACGGCTCACGCCATCCCAATCGTCCCGCGGCAGTGGCTTCCCGCCGCGTTCTCGATCGCCTCCCGCTTGTCGGCAGACAGCCGCAAGTCCTTCGCCGCGTAGCAACGCACCCAATGAGACTCGGGCGCTACCACGAGAGGATCGTTCCATTCACCGGACTACCGACGTCGAGCCCCTGAACCACGACAGAGCCCTTGTGCGCCGGAGGCTGCGCCCTATGACGGTCTCTCGTCAATCGTTGCCGATACCGGCTCGGGACCGAGAACACCACGATACGAAGCTCGCGATCGTAGTGCTGCTCTTCCAGGCTGCGACGAAGAGTCTGCTCGTGATAGATACCGGCCTCGTCGCGGACGAGCCATCGGGACGATGCCCAGATGTGGAGGTGCAGGAGCACCAGCCTCGGCGAAGCAGGATCGCGATCAACTGCCCGGCAATATTCATGCACGAACATGCGACCGCTCGAAGACCACCAAGGCGGATGATCTGCAGATTGCTTCAGCCTGTGACATTCCTTGTTATGTGAGCCAGCCCTCGAAAGCTGTACGTCCCGCTCTCCAGCGGATCCGAGGTTAGCAGCGTCAATTGTCCAATCTCATCCACGGTACATGTAGTTTCCTCGTCGGCCGGCGAACAGCGCTTTGGCCCAGCTCAGAAGCGCGAGGAGGCCGCCCGCCAGAATACCGCCGCCACGCAGAGCCACCTCCGCGGATCACGCCGCCCGGGAGTGAGGTTGACGCCTGCACTGTAGCCCATCACCAGGGCAGAGACAGGACAGAAGGAACGGACAGGCCGCGTTGTCGAAGCCAGCGGTGAGGACCGGCGGTCCGCCGCTTGACGCCGAGTGTTGACGCGGATCGTGGCATGAGGGTCGTGCCTGCCATGTACCGCCCGAGGACCGGCTCCGCGCTGTGGCGGCGTATCACGACCAGGCCCGCGGTAGCTGTCGCTAGAAAGCAGCGACTGGCGCTCATCCGGCGTACCACGAAGGTACTCAGAACGACGATGGCGTAACTGAGCCGAGGCCGTCGGCACTCCCCATGGGCTGATCGCGATCGGTCACGGAAGCTCGTCGAAAGCCTGGGGCAGCAGGCGCCATGCCCGCCAGGAGGTCCATGGTCATGTGGTAGAGCGCGCTCATGAAACCACGAACCAGCTCTCCACGCCATGCCCATCGTGGTGACCAGCGGCCTGCCGGAGGGTCGATCTTGTGGCTGGGGTGAGCAGCGCCTGGAGGTCCTCAGGGCCGGCCCCTGCTCGTTGTGCCAGGCCTGCTCCAGCACGGTCCTGGTTGGGGAAGGTTGCGGTGTTGGCGGCGCGACGTCGTCGAGCGTGATCCAGCGCGCCGATCGTCTTCGCAGGTCGGTCGCCACGCGGAGCATGCAGACCGAACCACCAGAATGCCCTCGAGACTGCCGAGTCTGCCGCGGCCGATTCGAGGTTCTCGTATGCTCGTCGCTTGGAACCAGCGCGCGAGCCATGACCGCCGCCCCGTGAAACCTCCTCGAGCGAGTTCGCTGGGCGTGCCGCTTCGAGTGGCCCTGTAGTCGTAGGCGACCTGCGAGTAGTGGCGCGGCGCCTCGCCGGCCCGTCGGCCGGGCCCGCGGGTCGCACGGGTGGGCCACCGATCTGGTGGCGCGCGGGCGGCGACCGGGAGGACGGAAGCTGCAGGAGGGAGGCTCTCGGGTCGCCCGCGGGCACGCCGGTACTGCCGTGAACTACTACCCATGGAGACCAGACTGACCCCGTCGATCCTTCTCCCGGAACTGGGATTTGGCAGCATCCTGGTGAGCGTCCTCCTGGCTGCTCATCACGCCAGACGTCCTCACGCAGGTAGCAGCCCACCTTGCGCGAGTCGGGGGCGACCGCCAGGAATCCACCAGGCCGTCACGCCAGTGCTCGAGGGGTTCGACGTCAGAGACCCACGGAACATCGAGTGTCGCTCGCATGCGCGGGCATACTCCAGCACAGCGTCGTCGAGGTTGGAGACGTCCTCACACGGCCGTCAGGACAGCCAAGGTGGACCTGCTTGCGGAACTCCAGATTCTTGACATCGCTCAGCGCTGTGCTGTCAAAGCACATAGGCTTTTCGTCCCTGGACCTCGACCGTGGAATGACGGGTGACACCGCCTCCTTCTTCGATGGCCAGGCCATACGATCGCGGCGAGAGGACCATGGTCAGGCCCAGGATCATGATGGCGGTGTATCATCACTTCCTGAAACCACTACTGACTGGACGTTTTCAGTGCCATTTGATCTAGCGGGGCAGGGCCTTGAAGCGGCGAAACCCAGCGCAAAGCGCGGGCCGCCGCACCGGCTCAGAAGGCTCGAGAGGGCGGACCCGGGCTCCACCACCACCGCTGTAGCCGCCGGGCTGCTTCCGAAGGCGGACCCAGGCCGGGCGCTCGACGGCGATGTGGAGAAGGCCGAGCGTATCCCACCACAGGTCAGAACCGAAATTGAAGAACTGAAGAACCCGCCGGCACGCGACGCCTTGGTGGACGATCGCGGATAGGAAGCCGATGGCAGAGATGGCCGAGCGAGATGAGCGGATCGTCGAGTGCAGGTTATGGTACCGTGTCCCGCCGGGTACCAGTAACCGGTAGGCGGCATCGTGGGCGAGACCAGCGAGTCCTCGTGCGACGACGGCGCTCGTCGGCGTAAATTCCGGAGATGTCGGCGTCAATGGCCTCGCGGGCGAGCCGAGGCCTTCGTCTTCATCTCTGGCGTCTCGTCGAGGCTCGTCCAGCAGCCAGGCTGGGCAGACCGTCCTCCCGGTCCACGGTCATATCGTCAAGCGTTGCTTACAGGAGCGGACCCAGTCCCGCTCCTCGCCAGCACTTGTCGGCGATCGCACCGTTCTCGGCGTCAAATTTTGTCGACCCGGGCACAGTCACCAACGACACGGGTCCTCCAGGACCGGCCCCTGCTCGTTGCTCTGACGCGGTTCCAGCCGGGCGACAGACTCAGGAAAGGTAACGTATTTGATGATGACGTCGTCGAGGAATCAGGAGCTCGGAACGCTTCTCCAGGCTCGGTAAGCCCGTCAGCACCGACATGCCGAACCACTGTGGTAGGGGTTGCAAGTCCTGCCGGTGACCTTCATCCTCCTCACTGGAACCACCGGTAGCGGAGGCCCATGACCTGGGCGCGTGCGGCTCATCCTCGAGGGATCGTCCCGGCCAGCCGAGGCTCCAGTGGTCTCACGTAGTCGTGAGTGACCTGCGAGTGAGTGGCGCAGCACCTCGCGCGCCCGGCGTCGCGCCGCGAAACCGCGCCACAGGTGCCACCAGAGCAGATGAGGCCACAGTGCCGGTTGATTCCGCGAACTGAGCGGGACGTAGGTCGTGCCCACGTCACCGCCTACCGGGCCGACCGATGACGATCAGCGGTCTTGGCCGCCATGGAACAGTGCGTGCCAGTCGGCCCGGCGGTACTGGTTCGCTGGCGGCGTTCTGGTGGCGGCCTGCTGCTCCAGGGGACGCGGCGTCCTCTGCCGAAGTAGCAGCCGACCTTGCGCGCTCGGGACGACCGCCAGGATCACGCGAGGCCGGCGCTCGTGGTGCAGGATTCGACAGTCGAGATCACACGGGACGTCGGTGTCGCCCTGGTGCGAGCGGGCGGCTCCAGCGTCGGTCGTTAGATTGTCGACGTCCCAGCCGGGACTGTGAGCACGGCGACGTGGATGTCCTGACGAAGCCCATCGCCTGGATCTCGCCAGCGGTGGCTCGCTCTGGGCACCGGCCTACTCGTCGGATCCTCCACGCTGGGTGATGAAAGCTCCCCCGAAGACAGATGACCATGATCGGCAGCACGGCGATGAGGGGCCAGGCTCACCACCATTGGCGACGAAGGCCGTCACCGACCAGATCCACCAGGCCGACGATGCCGGACCGTTTTCATGTGCCTCATCAGCACTGCCTTCCTCTGACGTGAGCGTGGCGTGTGAGGTGTGCCGACGTCAACATCCCGAGGTCCGTCCCGGATATCCACACCGGCGTTTCAGGAACCGTCGCGGACCCGGCGTAACCGACAGGCACGACTGCTCCCATTGGCACCAGGGCGACCGGATTTCCAGTAGCCGGCGTTCCTTCCGGGTCCGACGACGTCCCAGCAGGGGCGTGCGTACTGCGCGGGCGGAGGCTTCGCCGTCGAGAGAACCGAGAGGCTGCGAGGGCGCATCCGCGACCGCGCACGAGCGACAGGCCATGCCCCGCCGGCGAGCATCGGCCGCCATCGAGCAAACAAATCAAGCGCCGCCGAGGGCTGCAACAAGCCGACCCGACAGCTCCCGCGGTCATCTCGCTGAGGCGCTGGTGGTGTGCCCGCACCGGGCTGCACCTCCACCGTGCCCGCAGGGTGAACGCGTGGGTCGATCACTGGCACTGGCTCAGGGGCAGGTCAGCTGCGAAAGACCGGCTGCTCGCGCGGCGCCAGAGCCTCTCCCGGATGGAGGACAGGCTCAGGAATGCCGCGTTGCTGGGATGACGTAGTCGGTCGACTCAGCGCGGCCGAGCGCCGCGCGATCTCACGGACGCTGGAACCTCCGGTTCGAACCACTGGGCGCCCAGGGGGCTGCGCAGGGCCTGCGAAGACGGGTCAGGCTCATCGTACTCGTCGCAGGAACCGCGAAGTGGTGGGCCATGACGTGGGCGCCGCGGGTCTCGCCTGCGATGACAAAGGAGACGGGCGCGGGCTCGGTGACCTCGTAGTCCGTCGAGTGACCTGCGCGTGGTGCCGCAGCGCCTGCTCGAGACATCCGCCGTGCGGACAGACCGCGCCACAGGTAGTAGGCTGTCGCCGCCCGCTGGCGCGACCGGCAGGGAGCGTGACGAGGCGGCGTGCGCGAACTTCCACGCCGGCCACCGGTGAGCGCCGCCGCCGAAGCCGCCGTCAGATGGCGCAGGACTGACAACGGCGACCGGAGCCTCAGCGAGGCGGATGACGAGCAGGAGAGGCGCGGTGGGCGGCATCGTCCTCCTCTCATACGACGCGAGCGCTGGGTCCCTGGCCGGCGGGCGGCTCACCATGCGGCACCAGCCGTGCCTCGTCCTTACCCGCGGTTGCGCCCGTCTGCCGCCGCGAAAGCACGGGCGCGAACCCTCGATGAGGACACCCCGTGGACGATGGGCTCGGGAGAGAGCCTGAGTGGGCGGGTCGCCCCACCGGCGAGGATCAGACACCCTGGCTGCCGGTGGGGCGCTTTCCCACCAGTGCAGCCAGCGGTTCGCACCCGCCCGACGGCGCTGGTCTGGCGAGCGTCAGCGTGGCTGATCGAGCTGCTCTTGATCGGACCGGTTCCGGGACCGGAGCGGCTCAGGAACCCGAGCGGCGATGGCCTCGATCGCAGCGCGGCGCGGCAGGGCCGCCACCGCAGGCGGCCCGAGGCCAGGAGGAACAGCCACCGGTGGTGGCGGGCGTCAGGCCTCGTCGGCGGCGGCGAAGTCGGCGATGTCGGCGAGCCGGACCGTGGTCTTGACGACGTCGTCGACCCGAGCCCGGCCTCGGCGGATGGCGCACGTTCTTGCGGACCTGCTCGGCCTGGGCCTGGATGTCGCCCTCGACGAGCGCGCCGGTGGCCGGGTCGAGCGGCACCCTGCCGGAGACGAACGACGGGCGGCGTACCTGCGTGGAGACGCCCTGCGGGTGAGGGCCGACGGCGGCGGGAGCGTTGGTCACGGTGACCGATACGGCTGACGGTCGCGGGTTCCTCGTTCCTGCTGGACGGCGCTGGGGTTCGGCCGCGTCGGCGAACTTGAGCGGCGGCGGTGGCAGCGCAGTGGCGCCGACGCGAGCCGAACTACCCATGCCTTCTGCGCACCACCTGCTTCCTGGACCTCCCGAGCGAGCCGGCCGCGTCAGGCGACGCGCGCCACTCGCTCCATGATCGAGAGGACCGCCGTGGAAGGCGCGCATCCTCGCGCGCGGCGACTGTCCGCACCGGGCCCGCGGCGCTCGCCGGACAGGCCGCGCGGTGCTGCCGGGCCGCAGACACGGTGTCCCGGGCCGCGGCCGAGACAGGCCAGACGCACACGGCCGCCGGGCCTCCCAGCGCCTCGGCGTCGACCGGCACCGGGCCTGCCCGGCCTGTCCCGGCTGGCGAAGGATGCGCACGGTCGGCGCCGACGCCAGACACTGATCCGCAGGCACTTCGCCCGGACCTGGCACACCGCCGCCGCCGCCCAGTCCCTCACACGCGCAGCTTACCGGAGCCTCCTGCGCGACGACTTCCTGCGCACCGGCCTGCGGCTGGGGAGGCCGCAGGCGCTAAACAGTGCTCGAAGCCCGCGGATTCGCAGCCGAGACCGCTGGCGCCACCGGCGTCACGGCGCGCCCGGCATTGCGACCTCGATCTTAGCCGAAACCATCCACGTCCACGGCCGCCGCCTCCCACCTCATGCGCAACGCCTCACCGGTCATCAAACGCGACGCGCGCCGTCACCGACCACGGATCGTGCTACCGCTCACTGCACTGGATCGGCGTCTCAGGTGAGGAGCACGCCCGGGGCGCCATGCGGGTCGACCCGCCTGTGCGTGGACACCGATCAGACGGACCGGCTGCCCGTCTGCTCCGAACATCACCTCGACGTCGTCATCGCGTCCGGTGGGTCGAGGCCAGCCAGTACGCCAGCCGACGCGCGGCCTCCTGCCGCAGGGATACCGGCTGAGGCGTGGCGGGCGCTGACCGCCGACCCGACCCGCCCGGTCATGCGCCTGCCTACAGGCAGGACGTGTCAGGGTCGACGCCGGCGCGCACTGCACGTTGATTCGGGAACGTACCGCACGCAGTGCGCGCTCGCTGTCATCGTCACGGGCAGCTGGGTCAGGCGGGCCGCGAACGCTGGCGGCGGACCGCGCGAACATCGACATCCTGGAGTGGCTGCCGGTGTGGCGAGGCGCACGGGTCTCGCGCATCGGGCCTCGTACCCGCCGCTGGCCACCCGCCTCCAGCCCGCCGTCTCAGCCACCGGACAGCCGCACGGGCAAGCGCGCACGGCAGCGCGCATGGCTTCGACTGGCCGCGCGCGCCCGCCAGACGGCGCCGCGGCGCTCGCGCCGAAGCCTCCCACAACGCCGTCGTCGTCGGACGCGAGGCGCCGATCCGCCGCGTCGGCCTCGGAACAGCCAGTGCGTCACAGCGAGCCAGGCTGATCCGCCAGTGGCGCGTGCACACTGTGCCCATGCGCACGCGCAGGACCGTAGCACGCCCGACGACCTCATCGACGTCGACAGGGTCGTCTCCTTTTCGACCTCGTCTGACGCCAGCCGGCAAACAGAGAGGTCGTCTTCGTTTGTACCTCCGGGCTGCGCGGCTCCCTCTCTGGACACCGCCTTCAGCGAGGGCACATCGTGGCCGACCGCCGCACATCGTGGGTACGCGCGCTCCCGAGCACCGACTGGCACCCTCTACCTGGGCCGCGACTTACGCTCGCGCCCTGTCCGAGCCCCGCCTGGCGCACCACGCCGTCGAGAGTGCTCGCCGGGGCCGGCGTGCCCCTGCGACTCGACTCCCGTGGCGCCGCACTGCCCGCGGTCGAATCTACCTCCATCCTCCTGGCCAACGGCGCCGGGCACCGAGCGGGCGGGTGCGCACGAGCAGGCCCGGCCTGGCCGGCTGGCATCGTGTGCGCCCTCCACAACCCAGCCGCGACGCCGCTTTCAATACAACCCGCCGCGGCCCCGGCCAGCTCAGGCCACGGCACGTGGATCGCCAACCGCGCCAGCCCAGGCTGCTCCGCCTCCGGGTGGCGGGACGTCCCCTTTGTCCGATGTGAGCGGGCTCGACAGCCCCATCATCCTCAGCGCATGCAGACCTACGTCACCAGGCGCAGAGCGTCATCGACTCGGCGATCCGCGAGGCCGGCGATGCGCATCGGGGCCGGCTTTCCGCTGGGCGCCTCGGTGGACATACTGGGGCGCGATCGGTGAAACGCTACGGCCTGGAGAACTCACGGTGGTCCGGCTTCGAAAGATGGGCCGGCCTGGCACTTCGCTGCCCTGGACTGGGACGGCAGGAATCACGCATGGACTGCTCCTCCCCAACGCCGCTGGCCTCGCTGCGCTCCACGGTGACATGCGACGCCGCAAGACCCCCTACGACGTCGCCACCGGGAACGACGCCGACTCCGGCGCGCCACGGCGGCGTCATGCGACGGCAGGCGGTGAACAGCCACTTCCTGGCCGTGGCCATCAGTACCTCTTCACCCCACCGCCCGGCACATGGCCCGCCGACCGCCGCCATGGGCGAACCTTGGTGCTCACTCAGCCTCATCCGACCCGGTGGCGGCCGCGATCGGGCGCCTCTCATCAGGTGCCGGTGGGCTTCAAGCGCTTCGTGCGGGCTGCTCGGCGGCTCGAGTCGGCTTCGGCGGCGAGGAGGGCGCGAGGCCTCCTTCCTGCCGCGGCACCGTGTGGACCACTGACGAGGACGGCATCATCACTGGCCTCGCAGCGGTCAGGATCCTCGCCGTCGCAACGGCAGTCCCCTCGTTGCACGAGGCGGGTGCGACGCTTCAGCGCCGCTCGCCGCGCACATCGAACGCCGCCGCCTCAGGAGGAGGCATGAGCTCGCCGCCCTGGCCCGCCAGGGCGCCCAGCGGTACGGCGGCGACGGCGAGTGCCTCCGCCAATGGTCGACGCGCCCGGCAACGGGCATCGCTGACTCGATTCACCACCGAGACGCCTGGTTCGCCGCGCGTCCTCGGCACGCGACGTCTGAATCTGCCGGGTCACGCTAAGGCGCCGACCACCCGGCAAAGTACAGAGGCCAGAAGGTGGTGTACGCGGCTGGGCGGCTGACGGCGCGGCACCATCCTGTATCGCGCCACCCTGCCCACGGGACATTCCACGTGGTGTCGTTCAGACAGGGCATTCGACGCCGTCGACGATAACGTCCTGTCCCGGGCGCGCAGGATGCTGACCCGGGCGATATTCCTGGCTGCGGATGTCGACCGTGACGGCGGGGCGCGGTGGTGCATGCTCGACGTCGGTCTACCGACTGAATGCTAATATGGGTACCGCCGACTCCCCGTCCTCCACATCCGCACGCCCGGACGGTCGGGCGGGCGCAGGACGACCGCATGGCGCCGCCGACCATCTGCTTCCACCGGCAGGCCGCCAATGACGATCGCCGAGCCGGACGGCTACCCTGCCGACCACGTCTGGCTCATCGAGGACGAGGCATGCTGGCAACAGTCAGCGGCGCACCACGCGCGCGATCGAGCGACGAGATAACCTGTTTGCGAGCGCCCGATACGGCGACGTCTGGCAGATGATCCTCCGGCATCACCACGGCTCCCGCGGCTCCAGGGCAGGGCTGGCCGCGACTGCTGCGCTGCGTCATTGAGACAACGCGCGTCAGCCGCCAGGGCCTGGTGCTCACCGCCTCGCGACCTCGTGAGCTTCACCACGCGCGCCTGGGTTTTCGTCGACGCGGGCCTGTCACGCCATCCACCGCTGGCGTGCCAGCGCACGAATGCGGCTCACCCTGCCCTGCGAGCACCCACCCAGCATTGGAACTTCCCGGGCGGGCTGCCGCATCTTCACTCACTACGCACCGCCTGCTCCTGCGCGCACGAGGACATGCGCAGCCGCGCGTCTCGTTCCAGCCAGGGCATTCGGCACGCCGTCGGGGCTTACATCCGATCTGCCGCAGGACGTCCCGGCCGGAAAATGTCCCCGAACGCTGTTGCTTTTCGGCACAGAGTGGAACGTCAGGAGCGCGGATGTCCCGGCCGCCACCGCCGTCACCGCGCACCGCCGTCACCGCGCCACCGCTGCGTCACGCCACACCACCTGGCCCGCCCACGCTGCACTGTGCCCCGCGCCGTGAAAGTCGCGCGCTGGCGACCCTCCCGGGTGCCACAGGTCGCCGGGTGCAAGCCCCTCACCGGCTGACGCCGTCGGGCGCTCTCCTCCGCACTCGCACGATGGGAGGCATGATACCACCATCCTCGACGCACCGACCTCACTTTTGTCAGCCCAGCACGTCGCTGCCGCTGCTCTCACCTCCGACCGTCGCCGGCCGCATCCCGTCTGTTCGCGAACGCACGCGTCGCGGGGACCTGCATTGCCCTCCCAGGGTGGGCGGAGGCCGAGCCGGACCTGGGCACACGCAGCCCTCATCCGAGCCGCGGTGGCCGTTGCCAGACCACGCGTCGTCCTACTCGGCCCCATCGGCGGCCCGTGCTAACGCAGCTGCCCTGGTGGCCTCCCGGGCAGTGCAGTGCACTCCGCCTCAGCGAGGCCCGGGCGCGCCACGGCTTTTACTGGCAACGCCACCGCCGCCCCGGTCGGCTGACCTGCTCAACGCATCCGGCGCCCATACCTCGTCCGTCGCCAGGCACGGTCGTTGACCTGGCGGTGGGAGCGGGCTGCACCCAGGGTCACTGCCTGGGCGCCGCCTGGCCGCCCACCTGTGCACCCGCGCCGAGGGCGACCGACGCCCGTCGACCACCTGGCCACCGGCGCGCGGCATTCGCAGCGCGCCGCACCGCCGTCCGCTGACCGACGCCCGCTCCGAGTCCCCGTGCAGGTCCCTCTCCCGCGTGCGCATGTGGCGCGGGCCACCTGCGCCCGACCTCCAGCACGAGGGTCCACGTCGACGCACACCTACCGCCTCGAGCTTCCATAGTTTGCGCAAGGTGGTCTCGGCAGTTCGACAGCCCATCAGGTACCGCAAGAGACTGAGACTGGCAAGGACACCGAAGGCTGCGTCCTCAGCACAGCGCCGCCGCGACTCGCCCTGACCCGCGCCGGCTTCCGACGCCGCCCGCTGGACGAGGAGGGCACTGGCCAACCGACGCCTCCGCCATGCGCGCGCTCGCCTTCGCACGGCATCACCACCGGCGTGCGCTCGTGAGACGCGGCCGAGGCCGGGCACCGCCCTGCCCACGGGACGTCCACGCGGCCAGGTTGCGTCTCGCTGCGGCCAGGGCATTCACGAGCATAATCGAGACGCAATCCGTCTAGCGGCACCGGATGCGGCCAGCAGAAGATGTCCCCGCACGCAGCGGGGATGGCTCCGGCTGGAAGGGAAAGTGTCCCGCACGCCCGCAGAAGGCGTCCCCAGCCAGCGCTGGGGGCAAGCGGGTAGAGGTGAGGGCGTGGGCCGGTCCCGCCCGTCGAGGCCATCCAAGCACCCACGTCGAGCACCCCTCCGCGCACGCCGATCCCGCGCGCCCGACGCCGACCGCCGGATCGGCCGGGCTCCCCGCGCCTTCCGCGTCCTCCGCGCCAGCGCTCCGGCACGAGCCGCGCCGCGTCAGCCGACCAGGCACCGTGACGCCGCCGGGGACGCCTCGGCACCATCGCGGCGCACCGCGCCGCGCCGAGAACTCTCAGCGGTCCCTGCCCAGCCCGCAGGACGACATCATGCCAGCCACCGGCAAGCGCGCCCAGCCAGCACCCCAAGCCGCCCACCGGGCAGATCCGCCGCCAGCCCGGCCGCAAACTGGGTGCTAACCAACACAGGGCCTGGTCGATGCTGGTGCTACCACCGATCGTCGCTGGATCGTGGGCGGCTTCAGTAGGTGAACCTCTGTTCCTTCCCGCCTGGTGGGCAGCTACCTCACCTACTGGTCGTCGCGGTAACTGCGCCACCGCTCAACCTGGCGCCCTCATCATACTGCCGCTCCTGGTCTACCAGCTGGACGGCCTCCGGCCCTCATCCACTTTGCTGGTGGCGCCCTATGGTTCAGTGGGCGGTGCCTCTGGCACCACTGTTCGCCATCGCGTTGCACCGTTGTGGCGCGATCACGACGCTCACTGCTCTCGGGCTGTCGACGACGATGGCCGCCTCCCTCATAGCGGCCGTCTCTACTAACCTGGCGGTGCGCCCCGGCGACGGCGGCTTCCTGGGCCTGGGACTTGGTTCCCCTGCCCGGGGCCTCCCCGGCGCTCTGACGGGCTGGTCTGGATAGCTGGTCACGGCGCTGACGGCCTCGGCGGACGGTCCCCTACATCAAGTCGATGATCGCAGGCGCTGGCTTCACACGCTGCTGGCCGGCACGGTGGCACACGCTGGTGGCGGCGGCGACGTGGTGGCGGCGTCGGGCATGCTGCCGTGAGGCACGCCGTCCTGTGGGTGGTGCTGACGGTGCGTCGCTGGTCATGCCGCTGTGGCAGTGGCGGTGGTGCGCGCCGCCACCGCCCGCTGCGCCGGGGACGATAGGCATCGTCGAGGTCGTCATGTGCGTGGCGCTTCCTGGTGACCATCTCCGTGGCGACGGAGCCTACGACGACGCCGTAGCCCGCGCGCCCTGTCCGGCGGCACCCATCAACGGGCCTCAGTCTCGGCGCCAGGCGGCTGCGGCGGCCAGGATTCCTCTCTTGTCCGACGTCGTCCCCACCGGATCCGCACGCCCTCACCGGCGAAGGGTCGCACGGATACCGGCGCCGCGGAAGTGCTCGGCCAGCGCCGTCGTCTGTCACGCCGAGCAGAAGAAGTTGCCTGAGCCTCGAGGACCTGCCAGCCCTGGGTGCGCAGTGCCTCCACGACTGATCCCGCTCGGCGGCGACGGCGGCGAGCGCTCGGCGGTTCCGGGCCGTTCTTTTTCCTCTGGGGCCGCGGTGGCGACGACCTGCGCGGGCAGGTTGACACCGAAGGGCGTGGCCACCGAGCGGATGGCGGCGGCCAGGCCCGGCGCTTTCTTGCAGTGGCCGCATCCCAGCCAGGTGGGCCTGGAAGGTCCGTGGACCACGGGTTGGGGCTCCGGCCCAGGAGGTGAGGCGTCGCTGGCCCGCGGGTCGTGGCACGAGAACCGAGTAGGCCTCGTCGATGAGGACGACAACGTCGCGCGGCTTTTCCCAGCCACGAACAACCAGGCTCCTCGGCAGTCAGGATTGTCCCGGTGGGGTTGTTGGGGTGCGGGCGCGACCACACAGGTGCGGTGATGGCCGCCGCGCCAGCGGCACGTCGTGGCGGGCGTCGGTCAGCGGGACGCGCACGGCCCGAGCCCGCGACGGCCGCACAGTCGGTGGGCCTCGAAGGGCGCCAGGGATGACGACCTCGTCGCCGGGCTCGCAGACGGCGTCGAGCAGGTGCTGGATGAGGGGCGACCGAGCCGTGCCGACAACAACGGCTGCTCGCCTCCGCCCCGGCAACTGGGCGAGGGCCTGCGTGAGGCTCTCCCGGTCATCCGGGTAGCCCGGTTGACTCCGGCGGCGGCGCGGGTGATGGCCTCGACGACCGCGCGTCCTGCGGCGGGTGGGGCAGGCTCGTTGGAGGGCGGCGATCTGCGCCGCGGCGTCGTCGAGACGGGCCCGGGCACGTAGGCGGGCAGGGCAACAATACGTAAT
>BNJU01000297.1_pt1 | contig 101313 bp, 129 predicted proteins | sample 8539281 | NCBI WGS metagenome assembly BNJU01 (sample SAMD00202456, study PRJDB9452) | human saliva metagenome | isolation source: human saliva | place: Japan | reverse complement strand
GCCAGAAGCCCGCGGGCAGCGGCGTGAGCTCGGCGAGAGTGCGGTGGTCCTGGCCGGGCCCTGCGCGAGCGCGCGACGTCGCCCAGGGAGTCCCAGGCGCCCAGCAGGAGGGCCAGCCCGACGCCGCCGACGGCGCCCGCGCGCCACTGCCCGCCGAACCACCACACGGCGCCGGTCACGGCGATCGTGAGCGCCACCAGCGCCACCGTCCGCACCGAGCGCGACATGACCAGCAGAACCACCAGTGCGAGAAGACTCACTACGAGGACCGGCCCGGCCAGGCCGCCCAGCGCGGCGACGACCACGAGCGCCCCCAGAACGGCGGGCGCGGGGTAGCCGGCCCAGGTGGTGGCGATCCTCCCCGGACCGCGGGTCCGTCCGGCGGTCACGGCGTGACCGGACAGGTCCTTCTCGACGACGAAGCCCTGGAGCGCCGCCCCACCAGCACGCCGACGCCCGCGTGCCCCGCCTCGTGGACGATGGTCACCAGGGTGCGCGAGGTGCGCCTCGCCGCCGGCCACGCCACGACGACGGCCACCAGGGCCAGGGCCACCCACAGCACCCTCGGCGCGGCCGCGCCGTCGGGGAGGGCGCGGGACAGGGGCGTCGTTCCAGCAGACTGGACCAGTCGATGCTCATGGACCGCAGTCTGCCAGGTCGGGCTGTGGACGCGGGCGGCGGGCGGCGGGTGCGGCAGAGTCTCGCCACCCGCCGATAGGCTCGGCCCGTGACGACCCGCTCCCCGCCCCCGGCGGCACGAACGTCCCCGGCGGCACGGCGCCTCCCGCGCGGCCGCCGCGCGCTCCGCGCCTTTGTCGGCCCGACCGGCCGGGCTCGCGGCTCGTCGTGGCCGCCGCCGTCCTCGACTCGCTGACCCGGCCGACGAAGATGCTGTGCGCCGCCCGCTCCCTACCCGGCCGAGCACGCCGGGCGGTACGAGCTGCCCGGCGGGAAGGTCGAGCCGGGCGAGCGGCCCGTGCGGGCCCTGGAGCGCGAGCTGCGCGAGGAGATCAACCTGTCCGTCCGCCTGGGCGCCGAGATCGCCCCCGCCCGCCGGGCTGGCGGTGGCGGCGCCGGTCTCCGCCGCCGATTCCCCTTCCCGGGCGACGACGCGCCCGCCTGGCCCGCCCTGCACGGCTACCGCATGCGCTGTGGCTGGCCGAGCCCGCCGACCCGGGCGCACGGACCGCGGCGGGGGACCTGCACGAGCAGCTGCGCTGGGCGGGGCTGGGGGAGGTCGACGCGTCTGCCCTGGCTGGACGCCGACCTGCCGGTCCTCGCCTCGATCCTCGCGGCGACGGGGACGTGAGCCGGGTCGCAAGAGCGCCGTGCACCACTTTTTATGACGCCGATCGCTACTTCCGTCACCTTGTAGGTTAGGGTACCCTCATGCCGAAGATTATGAGGGAACTCACTGGCCGAGCATCGTGAGCGGACGCGCAACGCCCTTTCGAGGCCCTGTCCGCGCTCTGCAGCCACCGGTCCTTCGACAAGATCACCCTGTCCGACGTCGCCGCCCGCGCCGGGGTCGGCCGCACCGCGGTCTACAACCACTTCGCCAACAAGGAGGACCTGCTCCTGGCCTTCATGGAGCACGAGACCGCGCGCTACGCCGAGGGAGCTCTCGCGCGCCCTGGCGGGCATGGAGGACCCGATCGACCGCCTGCGCGTCTACGTGCGCCAGCAGAGCGCTCATCAAAGCGCCACTACCACTTCCCTCCACGGGCCCGCTGGCCGACTCGGTCTCCCGCGGCACGGCGAGCCGGCTGCGCGCGCACGCCGGCCACATGACCCAGATGCTCGCCCAGATCCTCACCGACGCCATGAGCTGCGGGGCGATCCCCGCCAGGACCCCTCGCAGATGATCCCGCTGGTGCACGCCTGCGTCATGGGGGCAGGCCGACGCCGTCGGAGCCCCGCGCCCGCGCCCAGTACCTGGCCGCGCTCGACGCCTTCGTGCTGCGCGCCGTCGGGAGCGCCGGATCCGCGCCACGAGGTTCCGGTGATCCCGCCCACCCGGGCCTCCGACCCCGCGCACGGCGATCAGGGGCACGACCGCGAGAACATCGCCGCCGCGGGCTGACTCCCGCCCTTCGCGGGACCGCTCCGGTGGTCGCGGGCGCCCGCGGGGGCCGCCGGGCGCGGCGCCGCCGGGACGGACGCCGTGAAGGCGGCTCCCGCGCGGCTTCCAGGCGCCCGGCGATCTCGCGGATCATGTGACGTTCCCACGGGCCGGGCGAGGCGGGCCGGCGAACTACCAGGGACGTCCGCCACCGCCGCCCGGACCCCTGGTGGGTTGGCGTCCTCGTTGCGCTCCCGCAGCTTGTCGCGCTTGGGATCGCCTCGACGAGGGGCGACGGCGAGGGCACGGGGCTCGGGGACGAAACCGGGCGTGGGGGCTCGACCGAGGAGCCGGACGTGGGGCGTGGACGACGGCGCAGGCGTGGGCGATGGCCGGGCGTGGGGCTCGACGAGGGCCGGGCGTGGGCGTGGGCGGCGGGTCGGCGAGGGGTCCGACGAGGCCGTGGGCGTGGGCGACGGGCTCGGCTCCGGACTGGGCGGCGGACTCGGCGAGGGGTGGGGTCGGGCCCTCAGGCGGCGGGAACCACCTCGCACTCCCCGCCGCCTCGGTCATGGCGGCGCGGCGCGCCTGGGCCCTCGGGCCGTGTTCCCGGTCGAGACGGCGTTGTGCCAGGCGGCCACGTGGACGGCGTAGAGATTGGTGCGCACGAGGCACCCGGCGCGGGGTCGCGGATCTGGTCGGTGGTGCCGTCCTCGCGCGTGACCTCGACCATGTTCGCCTTCGGCGCCGTCTTGAGCGCCGTCTCCAGGCTGGCCTGCGCCTGGTCGAGCCGGCCGTCCAGGAGCTGGGCGGTGCCGAGGTTGTAGTGCACCCGCCACTTCTCCAGCCACGGGTCGACTCTCGCCACGATCGCGTAGCGGCTGACGGCGGTCTTGTAGTCCTTGTGGATGACGGCGTTGTTCGCCGCCATTGTCATGAGGCTGAGGGAAGGCGAGCCAGGCGGCCAGGAGGACGACGATCACCGCCGGGGTCCGCCCACGAGCAGCATTCGGCGCCGACGGCGCAGCCGGTCGCTCCTGCGGCCCGGTCCTCGTCCTCGTCCCCGTCGTCGTCCTCGCCCTCGTCCATTCCGACGGCGCCTGCGTGGCGGCCGCCTCCTCGCTCATGCCCCCGGGCGGAAGCGCTCGGCGGAGGATGCGGGGCCGGTCCCGGCGGCGGAGGCGCCGGCCCGGTCGGGGCGTCCGGCGGGCTCGATGTGCTGCTGCTCATCGGACCCTCCCTCGAGGGCGGTCAGGCGGCGGAGCGCGCGCTCGGCCCGGATCAGCGCCACGAGCTCCCAGATCGCCAGGGGCCGACGCCGCGATGCCCAGCGGCCAGGTGAGGTAGCGGACGCGGTTCTTCTTCTCGCGGCCGTCGGTGAGCACCGCGTTGACGTCCTGGCGCGTGAAGTCGCCGGTGGGGACGTCGTCGGACCCGCCGGTGCGCTGGAGTAGGGCACGCCCAGGGCCTCGGCGACGGAGGCGAGGGCCCGGGTGTCGGGCACGGAGACGGCGGGGCTTGCCGGTGTCGGGGTCGAGGATGTACTTGCTGGAGCCGGGGTGGACGAGCCGTCGAAGGACCGCATCATGCCGCCGGAGGTCGTCCCGCTGCCCAGACGGCGCCGCCGTCGGTGAGCTCGCCCGCCTTGGCCCACGTCGCCCCGGCCGTGCCTGCCGCGCCGGGCGCCCCGGCCGTCGTCGGTGGCCTCGCCGTCGGAGAGGATGTGAGACCAGCCGCGCGTCCTCGGGGTTCTTCTCCTGGCCCTGGTGAGGGTCTGGACGAGCAGCGGCAGCATCCCGTCCAGGGAGGAGCCCTGCGAGCGCTGCGTGATCTCCTGCTGGAGGGAGCCGATCCAGGAGGTGACGGCGTCCAGGTCGCTGGTCAGCGGCAGCTCGCGGGCGGCGGCACCGTCCAGCGCCAGAATGCAGAAGCGGGCCTGCGGGCCACGCGTCGCGGATGGCGGTCAGGTCCGACTTTGACGCCGTCCAGGGCGCGTCCCGCCCCGGCGGCGGGGCCGCCCGCCCAGTCCTCGGCCGCCATCGACCCGGTCCGGTCGACGACGAGTGCAGATCTCCACGTTCGACACCCGCGTGGACTCGGTGACGGCGGCGGCGGGGCCCCGCCAGGATCAGCACCATGACGAGGGCTGGCAGGGCCCGGCGCCACCAGGGAGGCCCGGGCGCCGGGGTCGGCGAGCGCGGAGAAGGCCCAGCGGGCGGACCACCACAGCAGGGGCCGCCATGACGAGCGCGACGGCGATCACCAGCGGCCAGGATCCGGGCAGGAGCGGGTCGAACCTCATACTCGCCTCCAGGCGGTCAGGCCCAGGAGCACCAGCACGGCGGCCAGGAGCCCGACGGCGGCGGTCTGGGGCACGTCGGTCACGCGCACCTCGGTGTTCCCGCCGACCTCCTTGATCTGGTCCTTCTCCAGCTCCCTTGACCATCTCGGAGGCCGCCTCGGCGTCGTCGACCTCGTAGAACCGGCCGCCGTGGTCGAGGGTGACCCGTTTGAGCCTCGTTGCGCGCCGGGTCATGTCCGCCCTGCTCGTGCTGGGGTCCACTCACGTCGAGGTCGGCCCCGTAGAGGGAGAAGAGCCGGATGCCCTCCTGCTGGACGAGAGTCGGCCGCCTCGCTCAGGGAGTAGATCTGCTCGCCGTAGTCGTCGTGAGACCTGGTTGTCGGTGGCCAGGATGATGGAGCGGGAGCGGTCCTGGCCCTGCGCGTCGAAGGCGAGGGCGCACGAGGCCAGGCCGTCGCCGACCAGGGAGGAGCCGTGGACGTCCCCGAAGGTCCCGGCGAAGGTCTCGTAGTAGTCGTTGAAGGCCGGGTTGCCGCGGGTGGGGGTGAAGTCGAGGACGTCGGCGATCTCCTCGAACTGGCCCGCGCAGCAGATCGTAGTCGTCGGTCAGGGGGACCATGGTCTGGGCGGTGGCGTTCCACGCGACCAGCCCGACCCGCTCGCCGTCGAAGGTGTCCAGCAGCTCGGAGAAGGTGTCGAGGATCCGCGAGTCGGTGGTGACCATGGAGGTGGACACGTCCAGGCACAGGATGATGTCGCGGTTGGCCAGGGGCGTCGTTGCGCTCGGCGACTCTCACGGGCCGAGCGGCGATGAGGGCGGAGCAGGTCAGGACGCCGACGCCCAGGAGCGCCACCGCGCCCAGCAGCAGGCGGCGGCGCCGGATGCGCGAGCGCACCGGGGCGCTGGACAGCAGGGGCGAGGATGGCCAGGCGCACCGCGGGGCGCCCGCGGCAGCCGGCCCTCCGGACGCGAACGGGTGCGCGATCCCAGCGCCAGCTCGAGAATGATCACGAGGAGCGCCGCGCCCGCGAGCAGCCACGGCAGCCAGGGCATCACCATTGGCGCACCACCTTCCGCGCCTGATCGAGAGCGGTCTGGGCCGCGGCCCGCGGGTCGCGGTCGAAGGAGGGCTGCTCCCACTCCTCCAGGAGCCGGCCGACGTGGCCGAGCGGGTTGTCCTCCAGGTCATGCTCCGGGCGGGGCCGACGCCGCCGCCACAGCTCCTCGAAGGGGTGCAGGCGCACCCCGGCCATCCGGAGGATCTCCTGGGCCGTGGCCGACTCGGCGGGCTCGCCGGTGCGCGCGGCGGCGAAGCCGCGCAGGATCTCGGCGAGCTCGAGGTGGAGGGCGCGCAGGTCGATCTGGCCGTCGTGGACGCGGGTGGAGCAGGCCTCGACGCGCGCGATCCACTCGCGCCGGTCCGCCGGCGCCATGGGGATGTCGGCCACGGCCCGCGAGGTGTCGCGGCGGGTGGTCGTGAGGGTGCCCACGAACCAGGCGATGGCGATGAGCAGGGGCGATGACGGCCGCCACGATCATCCACAGGGGCATGAGGACGGGGCGCCACGGGCGCCGCGACGGCGGGCAGCGCGGCGGGCAGGAGGGCCGCCGGCGCCGCGCACGCGCCGCGGCCGGCGCACGGGTTCACGCGCACGGGACTCACCTCCGCCTCCGTTCAGGACCAGGCGCTGGCGGGCCAGCAGCTCGGCGATCTGCTCCATCATGACGGCCTCGGAGGTGACGGCGACGTGCTCGATGCGGCGGGAGTCGAGCAGGGCGGCGACCCGCGAGCGCCGGGCCTCGCTCCTGGGCGTCGAGCCTGGCGGCCAGGGCCTTGTCCTCGCGCAGGAAGGCGGGCACCTCCCGGCCAGCTCGATGTCGCGGCGCCGCCCGCGCCGGGGGCGAGGGCGACGTCGTCGGCCACCTGGATGGCGATGAGCTCGTGCTGGGCGGACGGGCGCCGCAGCCAGTCGACGACCGCGGGGTCGGTGCGCGCGTCGGGGTGGGAGGTGTCGGTGATGAGGACCACGAGGCTGCGGCGCCGGTGCCAGGTGGAGACCCGCTCCAGGACCGCGGACAGCCGGGAGGGCGGCGCCCCGGCGGCGAGCCAGCTCCCGTTCTCGTCCTTCTCCCCGCCGGTGGTCAGCGCGTCCAGCCGGCGGGCCAGGAGGGCCAGGAGCATCTCGGCGTGCTCGGCGCCCGAGCGGGCGGGGCGGGTCGACGACGCGGCCCGCGTCGCCGGCGACGAGGGCGACAGGGTCCCGCGCATGCGCGCCAGGTAGCCGAAGATCTCCGCGACCGCCAGGGCCAGGGCGCGCTTGTCGTCGCCGTCGGGCGCCTGGGCGGCCATGGTGCGCCCGGTGTCCACCGCCAGGATGAGGGGAGGTTGGACTCGCGCTGGTAGCGCTTGATGACGGGCTGGCCGGCGCGGGCGGAGGACTTCAGTCGATGTCGGTCACGTCGTCGCCGGGGCGGTAGGGGACAGGTCGTCAGAAGTCCTGGCCGTGGCCGATGAACACGGAGCGGTGGCGCCCGTCGAGCAGGCCGGTGGCCCGCCGCAGGGTGGGCAGCTCCAGGCGGCCCGCGCACGCGGGCCAGCTGGGAGGCGCCCGGGCGGTCCCGGTCGCCCCGGGGCCCATGCGGTCTCCGGGGCACCGTCGGCGGAGGTGTCCGTGTCCGTGGCCATGGCGCTCAGGGGGTGGGGACGGCGGAGAAGACGGCGTCGATGATCGTCTCGGGGGCGACGCCGTCGGCCAGGGCGTCGTAGGTGAGCACGAGGCGGTGGCGCAGGACGGAGTGGCGCAGGATGCTCACGTCGTCGGGCGTGACGTAGGTGCGGCCAGCCTGGAGGGCGACGGCCTGGGCGACCTTCATGAGGGGCGATGCCGCCGCGCGGGGAGGCGCCCACGCGCACGTGCCGCTCGATGCCCGTCACGGGGCGGGGCCCGCCGCCGCGGGAGGTGTTGATGAGGGCGACGATGTACTGCTTGATGACCGGGTCGACGTAGACGCGCTCGACGGCGCCCTGGAGCCACTCGACGTCGTCGGTGGAGATGGGGCGGGTGGTGATGGGCCGGTCGAAGGAGCCCGAGGAGATGCGGTCCAGGACGTCGGCCTCCTCGGCCGGGCTTTGGGGTAGCTGAGGACCTCCTTCATGAGGAAGCGGTCCATCTGGGCCTCGGGCAGGACGTAGGTGCCCTCCTCCTCGATGGGGTTCTGCGTGGCCAGGACCATGAAGGGGTGGGGCAGCGGGTAGACGACGCCGCCGATGGAGGTCTGGCGCTCCTGCATGGCCTCGAGCATGGCCGACTGGGTCTTGGCCGAGGATCGGTTGATCTCGTCGAGCAGGACGATATTGGCGTGGACGGGGCCCAGCTGGGTGGTCATCTCGCCGGTGGCGTAGTTGAGGATCTGCGTGCCGACGATGTCGTTGGGCATGAGGTCGGGCGTGCACTGGATGCGGCGGAAGGAGCCGGAGACGGCGGCGGCCAGCGTCTGGGCGGCGGTGGTCTTGGCCAGGCCGGGGACCGATTCGAGCAGGACGTGCCCGCCGGCGATGAGGGCAGGGAGACGAGGGCGACCCGCAGCCGCTGCTGGCCGACGACGCGCTCGGAGAAGGTGGAGGTGACGCGCTTGAGCAGGGCGCGGGCGCGCTCGACGTCCTCCTCGGGGCTGGTGGTGCGCGCGGCGATCTCGGCGGTGCGCTGGGCCTCGCGGCGCAGCTCGGAGGAGGAGGGCAGGGGCCGGTGCCCGGGTAGGGAGGATCCCGACGCCGCCTTGGGGGCCTGCCCGTAGCCGGGCTCGCGGCGGGCCCGGGGCGGCGGCCCTTGGAGCGCGCGACGTCCGGGGACGCCCCGGACGCGGGCGGGTAGGCCGCGGGGGCGTCGGGTGCGGTCCAGGACGGCTCAGAGTTGGTGCTCATTCTTCTCCTCGACAGGCCGCCCGGGCGGGCGGTGCCACGGGAAAGCTATACGACCGCGGACCCGGCGCCCATGAGATGTGCTGGGGAGCGCGGCCCCGGGCGGGCGCGGCGGAGTGCCGGCGCCCTGGGTCCGGGGCGGGCGCGGCCCCGGGCGGCGGCTTCAGTTGGTCTGGCCGTTGGTGAGGTGGCGGCCGATGTAGCCCACGACCACCTTGCCGTAGTCGGGGACGTCGGTGGCGTCGTGGAAGTAGAGGCGGGGCGAGACTATGCCCGCGGTGGCGATGACGAAGTGCCGGTCCATGTACAGGCGCCCGTTGTCGTCGCGGCCGGGGACCTGCTCGGGCACCGGGAAGGTCCTCTCCTTGCGGTATCGCTGCCGGTTCTCGACCGTCTCCGACTCGGTGGGCTTATGGCGCGCCCGCGCGGCACCGTGCGGAAGCCCTCCGGCGGCGCGCTGAGGTACTCGTGGAGGTTGCGCACCGTCACGCTCTCCGTCCGCCCGGGCGCGCCCGTAGTCGTTGAGGGCCCGCAGGATGTCCCAGGTCGTGGCGATCCAGGTCAGGTTGTTCTGGTCGTCCAGGTCCAGGGCCCGGTCCCAGTCGCAGGTGAAGTCGACCCGGGGCAGGGCCCGGGCGAGCCCCCGTTGCCGGCCCCAGGTCGCCAGCTCCAGCCAGTCCGAGGCTGGGCGAGGTCGGGCTCGTCCTCCTCGGGGTGTCCCACGCCTCCTCGGCGTGGCCGATGCGCGAGAGCACGGTGCGCAGGCGCTGCACCTCCCGTTCGGCCTTCTCCGCCCCGCCCAGGGCGCGGTCCTGTCGTCCAGGGGCGACGGCGTAGTCGACGTTGAGCTCGTCGCGCTCGTCGGTGCAGCCGCAGCTCCTCGCGCAGGGCGTCGTCGTCCTGCTCGCGCTGGCGTCGCGCTGCTCGGAGGAGCCTGATCTTGTCCCGGGCCTCGGCCAGCTCCTTCCTCGCGCCGTCCAGGTCCTCATTGCGGTCGGCGAGGCGGGCGGTCAGCTCCTCCACCCGCGCGTGCAGCTCGGCGGGCGCCGTCTCCGGGGAGGCCCCGTCCGTGGGCGGCGGCCGGGCCCGATCTCGCGCTGCCGGGGCGTGCGAAGACGATCTCGTCGAAGTGCTGGCCCAGTATCCACAGGTAGCGCCGGGTGCGCCGTTCCAGCTCGCGGTCGTTGGTGAAGGCCCGGATGCGCCGTTCGAGGACCTGCCCGGCCTTCTTGCGGAGCTTGTCGTCGGCGAGGGTCTGGGCGGCCAGGGAGGCGAGTGGCGGGCGCCGTCGTCGGGCTCCTCGAAGAGGGGCCCCGGGGCGAAGGGAGCGCAGGGCCCCGCCGGGCACGGCGTGCTGCGGGCAGACGCCGCCGTTGAAGGCCGACGTCGCCGCCTCGTCGAGGATGTAGGTGGCCGCCTGGCCGACCGTCCCCTTGGTGATATTGCCTATGGATTCTCGTCCACGCCGGCAGGGGGCGGCCCTCGGGGTCCCCGCCACCAGCACGAGCCTCGTGGTGGTCGTCCGCCCCCAGCTCCTCCAGGAGCCCGGGGACGTCCTCGGCGCCGAGGACCTGCGGGCTGTTGCTCAGGCGGATGCCGGCGTCGTCGCACTCGAAGCGCTCCAGCATGGTGCGCACGAACCTCGGCACGCTGGCGGTCTTGGGGCGCAGCGGGTCCTTGGGGAGGGCGGGGAGTCGGTCTCGACGACGATGAGGCTGCGGTCCCCCAGGCGGGGGCCGCCGGCGACCATGACCTGGCTGGCCCAGGAGTTCGCGCCGTGGCGCTCGGACGACGACGAAGCCGAAGACGCGGTCCTCCAGCTCCTCGCGGGTGTCGGTCGCGAGGGAGCTCGAGCCTCGGGGTGGGGCTGCAGCCGCACGCCGGGGGCGAGCGCCCCAGGCCGTCGGGGCCGAGTTTCTTGCGGTGCTTCTTCTCGCCCAGTCGACCATGACGTCGCGCACGGCGGGCGCCACCTGGTCGACGGGCCCGTCGGCGCTGAAGGCGCTTCGGTAAGCGAGCATCGTCACTCATCTCCTCGGTCTCGCACGGGAGGGCCCGCTGCGGCTCATGCGGTGCGGCCCGCCGCGGGCAGGGGCGCCGGCCGGGCAGGGTGCATATACCGCCGTCTTCGCGCCGCGCAATCGGTTCATCCTCGTCAGGGGCGGTGGGCCGGGAGACGGTGGAATGGTGCGGTCCCCTCCGAGGCGCGTCACCACGGGAGGAACTCGGAGGGCACCAGGTCGCTGCCGCAGGGCTCCTCGCCGGAGGCCCGCGCGTCCAGGCACAGCTCGAACCACTCCAGGAAGCGCAGGGGCTCGCCGGTGGAGGGGTGGACCATGGGCAGGACGCCGCAGTCGTGGGCCACGTCGAAGTACCACACGGTTCCCGGCCGTCCAGGGGTCGACGGCGGTGACCACCAGGATCGTGTCCATGCCGCAGCCCTCCGTGCACAGGGGGTATCCAGCCGCGGTCGGGCTCGCCGCGCCCGAGGGCCCCTGATAGGCCGTCTCGTCCGCGGGGGTCAGCGGGCCGGGCCGGGCTGAAGGGGGAAGGGGCGGCGGGGTCGGGCGCGTCGGCCTTGTCCCGGTCCGCCGCGTCCAGCCCGATCAGCCCGTGGTGCGGCCAGTCGCCCGAGCCCGCCACCCGGGTGATGAAGGCGCGGTAGTCCGCAGGGCAGGGCGACCCGTGCCCGGCCTCCCAGGCCGCCACCGCCGCCTCCGGCGCGGCGGCCGCCACGCGACGGGGTCGGACGGGGGCGGCCCTCGAGTCGCGGTGCGACGGGAGGCCGCCATCTTCTCCTTCACCCGCCGCAGGTCGTCATCCAGGCTCATCACCTCAGGATAACGCCCCGCGGCCGGGGACCGGGCCGCTGCACCGCCTGCGGCGGCGCTCGGCCTCCTCCAGGGCGGCGGTGAGCGCCGGCAGGACGCCGGGCGTGCTCAGCGGGCGCTTGGAGGTGCTCAGGCGCGCCAGCGCCTCGGTGCACAGCTCCTCGACGGAGGACCACTCGGGGCTGGTGGCGCGGACCTCGGCGCATGAGCGCGGTCAGCTCGCGCGGGTGGATCTCCTCGATGGAGCCCACGTGGTCCAGGGCGCCGCGCCGGTAGGAGGCGGGCACCAGGGCCGCGTCGCGCGTGCGCCACACGAAGTCGCGCTCGTCGATGTAGGCGAAGTCGTCGCCCAGGATCCGGCGGATCGTCTCCTCGCGCGACGGGTCGTCGCCGTCGCCCAGGGCGCGGCCTCGTGGTGGTCACGAGCCGGTGGCGGGTCAGCGGGGACTCGACGTCGCAGATGGCCCGGGCGATCTCGATGAGCCGGGCCCTGGCCCCGGGGTCGGACTCGGCGCGGTCGAGCAGTCCCGCGTCCAGCTCCCCTCCGGCTGCCACTCGCGGTAGTCGCCGGGCCTGGTCAGCGCGCCGTCGGGGCCCGTCCCCGCCGCGCGCCGGCCTGCCGGCGGCGGCCCCCGGCGAGGGCGGCTGGGCGCGGACGGCGTCGACGAGCCGGGCGACGACGGCGCCGGGGTCGGCCACCCACTCGGGCATCCACACCCTGCTCGACGCACCGCCAGCCCATGGTGGCCAGGACGTCGGCCGGGCATGAGGTCGCGCTCGGTCACGCCGCCGCGCCGTTCCACCGGGCCCGTCCAGGAGGACGGCGACGGCGGGGGCCTCGGGGCGCTCCGGATCCCCCTGGGCGGCGAGCACGAGGTCGATCTCGAAGGCGGAGTGGCCCACGCCGATCCCTGACCTCCAGCCCGGCGTCGCGCAGGGCCTCGGCGATCTCATTGCGGTGCAGGGTCGGTGGCGCTGCGGGAGGCGGCAGCGCCCGGGGCGAGCGGCGGTCGCGGGCCTGCTCCAGGTAGGCGCGCAGGTCCCGCAGCCCCCGGTGCGCCGAGCGCTCGGCGTGCAGGTCCTCCGGGTCGAAGCTGGAGAACACCACGATCTGGCGCCGCGCCCGGGTGATGGCCACGTGAGCCAGCGCTCCCCGCCCTCCTCGCTCAGGGACCCGAAGTTCAGCGGCAGGTCGCCGCGCTCGTTGGCGGAGAAGGTCACCGGAGAACAGGATGGTGTCGCGCTCCTCGCCCTGGACGTTCTCCAGGTCCCGCACGAACAGGCTGTCGCGGGTCTCCAGCGCCTCCAGGACCCGCCTGAGCCCGTCTGGCGCAGGAGGTCCTCGATGAGGTCGCGCTGGCGGGTGTTGAAGGTGACCACGCCGATGGAGGGCAGCGCCTGCGGCGAGGCCTCGAAGCGTCGCAGCACCTCGGCGACGACCCGCGTCGGCCTCGACCGGGTTGGTGTTGGGCACGACCTCCGGGTGCTCCTCGCGCAGGTCCGCCCCTGTGCAGTACCTGCCGTCCACGCGCCGCAGCGAGATGCCGTGGCCGCCCGCCGTCGTCGGGCCCGGCGGCGAGCGCGATGGGGCTGGGGAAGGACAGCAGGGCGCCGTCGTAGTAGTGCTTGTTGGCGAAGGCGATGAGGGACTCCACCCGGCTGCGGTAGTGCCAGGTCAGGCCGCGCCGGGCGACCCCGGCGTCCAGGCACCGGTCCAGGATCGAGTCGCGCTCCTGGGCGGCCGTGACCGCCGGCCCCCCGCCCCCGGTCCTGGGCACGGGGGCATCTGCTGGGGTCGCCGACGACGACCACGGTCTGCCCCCGGCCCATGGGCCCCACGGCGTCGGGGCACCGTGATCTGGGAGGCCTCGTCGAACACGACGATGTCGACGTAGCGGCTCCTGACGGGCAGGAAGCGGGCCACCGAGTCGGGCGAGACCAGGATGCAGGGGGTGATGGCGGTCACCAGGTCCCCGTAGGTCCCCATGAGGTCCCGGATGCTCAGGGTTCCCCTTTGCGGCGGCTGATGGCCTCGCGCAGCTCCTCGGCGCGCTCCCCGGCCTCGTCCAGGACGTGGTCGCGGCGGGCGACGACGACGCCGAGCAGCTCGCCGGTCAGCGCCGTGCGCAGGCGCCCCAGGGCGTCGCGGTAGTCGCGCAGCAGGTCGTTGTACCAGGCGACGTCGAAGGAGGCCAGCCCGGTGTCGCGGGCCCGCCTCGAAGACCTCGCGCGCCCTGCTCCAGCTCGGCCGGGTCGCCCTCGCGGGGCCCTGACGAGCGCCTGGCGGGCCCGGTAGTAGGAGGGCGTCGCCGTCCTGGTTGTGCAGCCCCTCGCGGTAGCGCTCCAGGTGCCCGCGCAGCTCGCCCAGGCGGGCGCGCAGCCCGGCCGCCTCGGCGGCGTCGAAGTCCGGAACGCGCAGCGCCAGCGCCCGGCTGAGGGCCTGGCGGACCTCCAGGGGCCTCACGCCGTTGTCGTGGAGGTTGAGCAGCAGGTCCCCGATGCCCGCCTCCTCGCGCAGGCGCCGGGCCACGACGTCGAGCGCCGAGGCCTTCTCCGCCACGAACATGACCGTGCGCCCGCTGGCCAGGGGCCCGGAACACCAGGTTGGCCACCGTCTGCGACTTGCCCGTCCCTCGGGGGCCCTCCACCACCAGGCTGCGGCCCTCCACCGCGTCGGCCACCACCCGCGCCTGGGCGGCGTCGGCCATCAGCGGCGGGGTTCTGGGCGATGGCGTCGACGTCGGAGTCGGCGTCGAGGGGCCGCCGGGTCGGCGAAGGGGGCTCCTGACTCGTCCAGGAGGTGGGCGACCAGGGGTTGTCGGCGATGGTGCGCCAGTCGTCCTCCAGGTCCCGCCACATGCGGTGGGTGGAGAAGCGGAACAGGCCCAGGTGGACGCTCGCCTCGACGGCGTCGTCCCGGCCGCTGGACTCGATCCGGGCGCGCAGGGCGGCCAGGGTGGCCTCGACGTCCACGCCGTGCCTCGTCGCGCACGGGCTCGCGCAGCTCGACCAGGTCGACGCCGGTGTCCGCCTCGTAGCGGGCCAGCAGGGAGAAGTTCGGGTGGGGGCCCCTGTCCTTGTCCACGGCGATCGCGAAGAAAGTCGCCGCCGCGGTCGAGCGTGACGGGGATGAGGATGAGCGGGAGTGCAGGCGCCGCCCGTCCGAGCTCCACGTCAGGTGCCCACGGCCAGGTAGAGGTTGTTCGCCCCGTCTCCTCGATAACGGTGCGGGCCGTGACGGTCATCGACTGCAGGCGCCGCACGAACTCCGCCTCGTCCACGGTCAGGGCGGACCCGCCGCTGCTCGTCCAGCAGGGCGACCCGCTCCTCGGGGGCGGCGTCGGCGTCGGCGGGCAGGAGGGTGATGACGTCGCCGAGCTGACCATGTCCTCGAAGCCGGGGACCAGCTCGGGGCCACCTCCATCTCCACGGCGTGGGCGCAGGCGCGGTCGATGAGCGGGTTGCGCAGGGACAGGTCGAGCAGGCTCCGCTTCCAGGCCTCCACGCGCCCGGGCGCCCCGGAGTCCCCGCCGGACTCGGCCCGGTCCCTGCGGGGCGTCCGTCACGAGCGGGCCGGCGGCGCCTCGAGGGGCCGGCCGGTCCGGCGTCGAGCTCGACGACGAGCCCGTCCTCGTCGCGGCTCAGCTCGGGCTGCAGGGCTCACGCCCGCGGTGCGGGCGGTGCCCAGGGGACTGATGAGGACGACGCCGCGCACCGCCTCCAGGGCCCGGCCGCGCTCGGCGTCGTCGAGCTCGTGCAGGTGCACGACGTCGCTGCGCGCCGCCCGGGCCGGGTCGATCAGGCCCATCCGCCGCCCCCTGATGAGGTCGACGGCCTCCTGCGGGAGGTGGGGTGGACGTCGGAGCCGTCGCGGCCGTAGGCGATGAGGGCCGTGCGGGGGTGAGCATGAGGGTGGCGGGCACGCCCAGCGCGCTCCAGCACGCCGGCCAGGAGCACGGCGACCTCGAGGGTGGTGCCCTCGCCCGCCTCCAGGAGGTCCTCGGCGGTGCGCAGGGTGGGGCACGGCCCGCCACGCCCCCTCCGTGGGGTTGACGCGCAGCGCGCGCCGGCGCAGCGCCGAGGCGGCCGCGCCCACGAGGGCGTCGGCCCGCTCGGCGCCGGGGGCGCCCTCCTGGGCGTCGGCGGAGCCGGACAGTCCCAGCGCCTCCGCGGCCAGGGCCTCGACGGCGGGCTGCTCGGGCTGGACGAAGGTGGCCAGGGCGGCGCCGGCCCAGCGCTCGCCGCCCACGAACTTCCACTGCCGCGGGGAGAGCACGGTCAGCCCCAGGAACCGGCGCACCGTGGTGCGGCCGTCGGCGGCGCGCAGCTCGACGCGCACGTGGGCGGAGCCGGACTGGGCCACCTGCGCGAGGTTGGTGCGGTTGAGGGTCAGCTTCGGCTGACGCTCATCTCGGCGCGCGAGGTGTCCCAGCTGAGGTTCCAGGGCTCGACGACCTCGCGCCCGCCGCCGTCCTCGACGACGGTCAGGGTCACGTCGACGGTGCCCAGCCCGGGCTCGGCGACGCCCGGCGGCCAGGGTCAGGCGCATGGAGGCGGTGGGCCTGGCCCCGGTGACGGCGTGGGCGTAGCCGAACACGGGCACGTATCTGACCTCGATGCCGACGGCGTCGAAGGGATCGGAGGCGGGGCGCGGCCGCCGTCGACCGAGCCGGCGAGCTCGGCCAGCTCCTCCTGGCCCTCCTGGGCCTGGATCAGGTTCAGGATCTCGCCGACGGCCTGCAGGGCCGCCCGCGTGCGCGCGCGCGTCGAAGGGCCGGGCCGGCGAGCGCGTCGTCGCGGAAGCGGCGCACCTGCAGCAGCGCGGCCTGCAGCCCCTCGGGCGGGTCGAGGAGGCCGCCCTCGCCGGCGCCGTGGGAGGCCAGGATGCGGATCTGGGTGGACAGGTCGGCCAGGTCAGGGGACCTCCGGGCGGGCTCGATTGCCCTCCAGGGTGCGCACTGGGGGTCTCAGGGGTGCAGTGATCGCCGAGGCGGAACGCAGATAGCGCTCCAGCTGAGCGGGCAGGGATGCGAGGAGACCTCGCAGGACGAGGTCGCGGTTGTCAGCTTCATAGTGGCACTAAATGGGGGTCAGGGGCGGCACTCACCCAAGCCTAGACCGGGGCGGACGCGGTCCTGAGGACGGCTGCGGCTGGGCGCAGCGGACCGATGCCCGGAAGATTACAACCCGATCTCCCCGAAGTCGCGGGAGGCGGCTCACAGATCCACGGAGGCCCCGGTCACGTGCGCGCCCTGATCCGACCTTCGACCTGCCGGGCCGGGGTCCCGGGATCCCGCTTCGATTCGGGCCCCGGCCCGGGCCCGTCACGCCTCGTCCCCGGCCTCGACCTCCCTCAGGGCGGCGGTGAGCGCCGTCAGGACGCCGCGGGCGCTCAGCCTGCGCCTGCGCGCGCTCAGGCGCGCCAGCGCCTGGTGCACAGCTCCGTGGAGGAGCACTCGGGGATGGTTCGCGCGGACCTCGGTCATGAGCGCGACCAGCTCGCGCGGGTGGATCTCCTCGATGGAGTCCACGTGGTCCAGGGCGCCGCGCCGGTAGGACACCGGCAGCAGCGAGGCGTCGTAGGGTGCGCCACACGAAGTCGTGCTCGTCGATGTAGGCGAAGGATCCCCAGGACCTTGCGGATCCGCTCCTCCCGCGAGGCGGCGGTGCGCGACAGGCCGAAGGCGCGGCAGATCTTGACGATGAGCCGGTGGCGGGTCAGCGGGGCCTCGACGTCGCAGATGGCCCGGGCCATCTCGATCACCTCGGCCCTGGCCCCGGGTCGGTCTCGGCGCGGTCGAGGATGTCACGCGGGTGCACGCCCTCAGGGGACCACGAGCGGTAGTCGACCGGGCCGTCCGGCACGTCAGGGCCGTCCGGCGGGCAGGGCCGTCCGGCGCGTCCCGCTCCGCGGTCGGGTCGGAGCGCGGGGCGGACCGGACGGCGGACGCGGGGCCGGGACCGGCATCGGCGGCGAGTATCGACGTCGGGCGCCCGGGTCGCCCCAATCGCCGCCGCCCCGGGCGTCTCAGCCGCCGCCGCGGGCGCGGCGGCCCGAGGTCGCCTCCTCGGCCATCGCTCCGTCCGCCGCCCCGGCCGGGGACGGGCGGCGCGGCCGCGGCGGACGGATCAGGGGCGGGGACGGCGCACGGGCTCCCCGCCGGCGGCCGCCACCAGCCGGGCGACGACGGCGTCGGGGGCGGCCACCCACTCGGGCATCCACACCCGCTCCACGTGCCGCCAGCCCATATCGGCCAGGACGTCGACCGGCAGCAGGTCCCGGTCCATTACGCTGCGGCGCCGGTTCCAGCCGGGCCCGTCCAGGAGGACGGCGACGGCGCGATCCCGAGCCGGTCCTCCGGGTCGGCGAGGCCCGCCTGCTCCGGGGCGGTGAGCACGAGGTCGATCTCGAAGGCGGAGCGGCCCCGCCGACCCTGACCTCCAGCCCGGCGTCGCGCAGGGCCTCGGCGATCTCGTTGCGGTGCAGGTCCACGGCGCTGTGGGAGGCCGGCAGCGCCCGGGGCACCCGCCGGGCGCGCGCCTGCTCCAGGTAGGCGCGCAGGTCCTTCAGCCCCGGTGGGACGAGCGCTCGGCGTGCAGGTCCTCCGGGTCGAAGCTGGAGAACACCACGATCTGGCGCCGCGCCCGCGTGATGGCCACATTGAACCGGCGATGGCCGCCGGCGTGACCCAGGGACCCGAAGCTCAGCGGCATATCGCCGCGCTCGTTGACGGAGAAGGTGAGGGAGAACAGGATCGTGTCGCGCTCCTCGCCCTGGACGTTCTCCAGGTTCCTCACGAACAGGCCGTTGCGCGCCCCCAGGGCCGCGATCACGCGAGCCGGCCCCTTCCTCCTCAGCTCGGCCTCGATGAGGTCGCGCTGGCGGGCGTTGAAGGTGACCACGCCGATGGAGGGCACCGAATCCGGCGAGGCCTCGAAGCGCCGCAGCACCTCGTCGACGACCTGACGGGCCTCGACCGGGTTGGTGTTGGCCTGGATCCCCGGGTACCTGACTCGCGCTCTCGACCCTGTAGTACCTGCCGCCGTTCACGCGCCGCAGCGAGATGCCGTGGCCGCCCGGGCCGTCGTCGGGCCCGGTCAGCGCGACGGGACTGGGGAAGGACAGCAGGGCGCCGTCGTAGTAGTGCCTGTTGGAGAAGGAGATGAGGGACTCCACCCGGCTGCGGTAGTGCCAGGTCAGGCGGTGGCGGGTCACGCCGGCGGCGAGGCACCGGTCCAGGATCGAGTCCCGCTCACCGCCGCGCGCGCCCTCCAGGTCCCCGCCGGCGCCGGACGGGACGGCCGGCGGCATCTGCCGGATGTCGCCCACGACAACGGTGGAGCGGCCCCGTCCCATGGCCCCCACGGCGTCGGGCACCGTGATCTGGGAGGCCTCGTCGAACACGACGATGTCGACGTAGCGGCGGTGGGCCGGGAAGAAGCGGGCCACCGAGTCGGGCGAGACCAGGACGCAGGGGGTGATGGCGGTCACCAGGTCCCCGTAGGCGTCCATGATCCCGCGGATGTCGCTGCCCCTGCGGCGGTCGAGCTCGTGGCGCAGTCTGTCGGCGCGCGGCCCGGCCCCGTCCAGGACGTGATCGCGGCGGGCGAGGACGACGCCGAGCAGCTCGTCGGTCAGCGCCGTGCGCAGGCGCCCCAGGGCGTCGCGGTAGTCGTGCAGCAGCTCGGCGTGACGGGACGGGTCGAAGGCGTTCAGCCCGGTGTCGCGGGCCCGGGCCTCGAAGACCTCGCGCGCCCTGCTCCAGCTCGGCCGGGTCGCCCTCGCGGGCCCCGACGAGCGCCTGGCGGGCCTCGTAGTAGGACGGGCCCTCGGCTCCCCGGCGCGTGCAGACCCTCCCGGTAGGCCCCCAGGCGGGCGCGCAGTCCCGGCCAGGCGTCCGCGCAGTCCGGCCAGACGGGCGCGCAGCTCGGCCGCCTCGGCGGCGTCGAGGCCCGGCGCGCGCAGCTCGAGCGCGCGCGCAGCGCCCTGCGGACCTCGGGGGCTTCATGCCGTTGTCGTGGAGGTTGAGCAGCAGGTCCCCGATGCCCGCCTCCTCGCGCAGGCGCCGGGCCACGACGTCGAGCGCCGAGGCCTTCTCCGCCACGAACATGACCGTGCGCCCGCTGGCCAGGGCCCGGAAGATGAGGTTGGCCACCGTCTGCGACTTGCCCGTCCCCGGGGGCCCTCCACCACCAGGGCTGCGCCCTCCACCGCGTCGGCCACCACCCGCGCCTGGGCGGCGTCGGCCTTCAAGGGCAGGTTCTCGACGACCTCGTCGATGGCGACCGGGGCGGACGGCGCCGCGCCCGCCGGGTCGGCGAAGGGGGCGCTCGGATCGCCCAGGAGGTGGGCGACCAGCGGGTTCTCGACGATGGTGCGCCAGTCGTCCTCCAGGTCCCGCCACATGCGGTAGGTGGAGAAGCGGAACAGGCCCAGGTGGACGCTCGCCCTTGACGTCGTCGTCCCGCTTGTGGGTCCTCAGCCTGGCGCGCACGCGCCTGAGCGTGGCCTCGATGTCAATGCCGTGCTCGTCGCGCACGGGCTCGCGCAGCTCGACCAGGTCGATGCCGGTGTCCGCCTCGTAGCGGGCCAGCAGGGAGCGGTTGGGCGTGGAGGCGCCGGCCTCGTCCAGCCCGACCACGTAGGCGTCCCCGTCCCCTCCCGCACCAGCGTGACGGGGATGAGGATGAGCGGGAGTGCAGGCGCCGCCCGTCGGTGCGCCAGACCAGGAGCCCACGGCCAGGTAGAGGTTGTTCGCCCCCGTCTCCTCCAGGGTCGTGCGGGCGGAGGCGGCCAGGGCGGCAGGCGCCGCCGGTAGTCCCGGGCGGCGAGGTCGACGCCGACGATCCGCTCCTCGGTCAGCATCGCGGTGCGGGACTTGGAGCCGCCGGGCGTGCGGGGCCGGCGCCGCGCGAGACCAGGGTCACCAGCTCGCGGGAGTTGATGATGTCCTCGAACCGGCCGATGAGCGTGGACGGGACGAGCAGCTCGACGGCGTTGCGCGGGGTGCAGTCGATGAGCGGGTTGCGCAGGGACAGGTCGAGCAGGCTCCGCTTCCACTCCTCGATGGTCGGGTGCGTCAGGGGCGTCAGGGCGCCCCGACGGCGGCCACCGGGCGTCGGAGGGCGGGGCCGCGGCGATCGGGCGGCAGGCGTCGGCGTCAGGGGCGGGCAGCTCGACGACGTCGCCGTCCTCGTCGAGCTCCAGCAGGGGCTGGGGGACGCGCCCCGGCCCCTGGCGGTGCGGATCGGCACCGCCAGGACGAGGTCGGACAGATCCTTCAGGGCCAGGGCGCGCACCCGACCGGTCAGCTCGTGGAGGGCCGCGGCCGACCTGCGCAGCGCGAGCTCGGGGGTAGACCAGTCCCAGGGTCCCGTCGCGGGCGAGCTCGGCGGCCTCCTGCGGCGAGGCCGGGATCCGCTCGGCGTCCTCCTCGTCGCGCCAGTAGCCCAGGAGGGCGGTCTTGGGGGTGAGCAGGAGGACGGCGGGCACGCCCAGGCGCTCCAGGGCGCCGGCCAGGAGCACGACGACGTCGAGGGTGGTGCCGGTGCGCGCGCTGAGGAGCTCGGCGCCGGTGCGCACCGAGTGCGGTCCGCGGTCCCAGGCGCTGCCGACGGCCTCGATCTGCGGGCGGCGCCGTCGCAGGGCGGCGCACGCCGCCGCGACGAGGGCGTCCAGCCAGGCGGCGTCCCCGCCCGCGTCCGGCCCGCGTCTCGCCCGCGCCCTGAGTCCCCGCCCGGCCCGCGCCCTCGCCCACGAGCCCGAGGGCCTCGGAGACGAGGGGCCTCGACGGCGTCCTGGCCGGGCTGGACGAAGGTGGCCAGGCGGCGCCGGCCCAGCGCTCGCCCCCGGCGAGCCGCCACTGGCGCGGGGGCAGCACGGTGGGGCCCGGGAACCGGCGCACCGTCGTCGCACCGTCGTCGCCGCGCAGCTCGATGCGCACGTGGGTGGAGCCGGGCCGGGCCACCTGGAGCAGGGCGGCGCGGTCCAGGACGAGGGCGCGGGTCTCGTTCAGCTCCGGGGCGGAGGCCCGCCAGGTCAGGCGCCAGGGCTCGGTGATCTCGTGCATGCCGTCGTCCTCGATAATGGTCAGGACCACCTCGATGGGGCGCGGGTCGGAGGAGGCCCGGTCCCGGGACAGGCGGATGGACACGGCGGGCCGGACGCCCGCGACGGCGTGGGCGTAGCTGACGACGCCGATGCGCTCGAGCTCGCCGCCGACCTTGACGCGGACGGCGTCCAGCGGGTCGCGGCGGGGCCCCGGCCGCCGTCGACGGCGCGGATGAGCCCGCGCAGCTCGGCGGGCCGGACTCGGCGCCGATGATCCGGAGGGTCTCGCCGACGGCGTCGAGGGCGGCCAGGACCCGGTCGGCGGACAGGGAGTCGGCGCGGACCGCCTCGTCGCGGAAGAGCTGCACCTCCTCGAGCGCGGGCCGTCAGGCCCCTGGGGCGGGGCGGGAGGCGCCCGTCGACGTCGCGGGCGGTCAGGATGCGGATCTGGGGTGGACAGGTCGGCCAGGTCGGGGTCGGGACCTCCGGCGCCGTGCCGTCGGCGGTCAGGAGGCGGCGCAGCTCCTCGGGGAGGTGCGCTCGCCCAGGACGGAGCGGGTGTAGCGCTCCAGCCGGGGCGGCAGGATTTCGAGGAGCCCTTTCAGGGCGAGATTGCGGTTGTCGAGCTTCATGAGGCCATCGAGTGAGGGATGCGGGATGCGGGTGCCCCGCTCCTCAGGGGCGCCGGTGGGGGCCGGCGCGACGTCGGAGGGCGGCCGTAGTGGGGCGGACGCGGCCGACAACCAGGGTACAGCCTCCACGCGACGGCGTTGCGAGAATGCGCCATCCGCGTCCCGGGCGGGGCGGGGGCCGGGGTCGGGCGTCACGGCGGGCCGGGATCTGGCTGCGCTGCGAGACCCCGAGCAGCGCGACCGCCCGGGGCGTCGCAGCGGGCCGGAATCTGGCGCGTCGTCCGTCTGAGCCCCGCCTCCGCCGCCAACCGCGTCCCTGGGTCCTTCGCCCGCGCTGGATCCTTCGCCGTCGCGCCGACCCGGGGGAGTCGAAGCCGACCCCAGGGGAGTCGAATTGGTGATGTCACCCTCAGCTCGCATCGCGCCAGGTGGGCTCGCGAGAATCGAGCGCAGGTGGATTCCGTCGCGCTGGGCTCGCACTGGCGCGAGGTGGGGACGGATTCTGTTGCGCTGAGCTCGCATTACGCAAGCCGGGTCCGGGTCCGCGCCGGCTCGTGAGCGACCGCACCGACCCCGGGAGGCGTCACGGATCCGGCACCGGTCCCCGCCCGTGGGTGCGCCCCTAGCGTGGTGGCGTCGTGGAGGTCCTGGACGGTGAAGTTCGTGGCCGACCCGTGCGCCCTGAGCGTGGTGGCGCCGTGGAGGTCCTGTTCAGCGGCCCGGGGTTCGCGGGGCGCGCCGAACCGCCTGCTACGCCTCTTTCCCTCCGCCACGCCCTTTCACCCTCCGCTACGCCCTTTTTCCCGTACAGCAGAGGGGTGCAGAGGCGTAGTGAAGAGAAAAGAGCGTAGCAGAGAGAGGCGGGCGCGTCTCTCATTGAGCCTTTCCCACCGGGGTCACCGAAGATGTTCCGGAGCAGGGACCTGCGCCGCGGTCCGCAACGACCACGACTGACCCTTCCTCGTCGAGACGTGCACTTTGCACTCGAGAATGACGGTTGGAACTGCATGCTCGAGTGCGAAGTGCACGTCTCGGCGTCAGGTGGGCGTCCAGGGGCCGTCGTCGCGACCCGTGCCGCCCATCCCGGGGTCCATGGCGGCGCGGTTTGTCCAAATCTGTTGCAAAGGCCCCTGATCGCGCCGGGGCGCCGGAGAAGAATCGTTGATATTCCGCGGTTCTTATCGCGGCCGATCCCGGTCCGGGGCGCCTTTGCAACAGATTTGGACACGCCCCGACCCGGACCGCCACAGGAGTCCCACCAGCACCACCCCGGGCGAGTCAGGGCCGCACACAATAGGGGTCCCGCCCGTGCGGCGCCCGCCCGCGCCATTATGACGCTCCTGGCCGGTCCGGGGACCTTCCTGGTGAGAAAGGCTCAACGTGAACTGAGGTGACATCACCGAATCGACTCCCTGGGGCCGGCGCGACGGAGGGACCCGGCGCAGATGAGAATCTAAGCCGGGGAACTCGGCATGCTGGTCGCCGAACTCAGATATATTCGAAGCACACCCGCCAGCGCCCCAGGAGACGAGACTCATGCTGCTGCCGACCGAGGAAATCGACGCCGACCAGGCCCTGCTGAGCGTGGGCGCCACCCTCATCTCACTGCTCGAGGCGCCGGCGACGGTCTCGGACCTGTGGGAACGGTTCCGTCAACACACCCGGCGCACGGGCTGTCACGCGAGAGTCACCTCGACTGGTTCGCGCTGGCCCTGTCCATGCTGTTCACCCTTCCAGGTCGTCAGGTGGAATGATGATCAAGAACTGGAGCGCTGCCATGCTCCTGCATGAGGCGGGAGCCTCGACAAGAGATCGCGGCGCCCCCGATCTCGATAAGCACGCATTCAGAGCAGCGCTGGAGCTGGACGGCGGCTGCGTCGCATTCGTCTGACGGCCGGATTCGGCGTCATTGCTCCCGGCTCTCCCGCCCGGCGGGCGCGGGCATGTCACTGGTCGCCGTGTCCTGGTCGTCGTGGCAGTCCCCGCCCGGCGGGCGCGCGGGCCAATAGTGACAGTCGCCCATCTGAGGGAGGGCAGAGTGCCCCGCCCGGCAGCCCCCCACCGGCTGCTGGCTCCCCGGCTGCCGCTCACCGGCGTCGGCGCACGATCTGGGCGATGAGCTCGCGGCTGCAGCCCAGGGCCCCGGGCCAGCGCGGTGTAGGGACCAGCGCTCCGGCTCGGTCTGCCGGAGCCTGTCGATGATCTCGTCGCGCTCGGCCCGGTAGCGCGCGGCCTCGGCGTCGGCCGCCAGGGCCTTGGCGTGCAGCTCGGCGGCGCGCGCCGCCAGGGGGTCGGACGAGCCCGCGGTCCGGTCCGGGTGCGCATGAGAGGGGTCGGACGAGCCCGAGGCGCGGACATGTCGGGCCGGGCCGGCGGCGCTGGCGGGATCAGCCCCGTCGCCCCCGCCGGCCGCGCGAGCGGGCATGAGGGGTGGGCGCCCTTCCCCGGGCGCCCGCCCCCTCGTGCGCACCCGGCGCAGCGGGTCAGAGGCCACGCGCGAACCCCGTGATGAGGCCGGGCACCGCGGCGTCGAAGCCGACGACGTCGAGCATGCCCGCGTCGTTCGGGTCGGCGATGGAGAATCCCGTCGACGTCATGGCCACCACGATGAGCCGGGCGTCGATGCCACTGCGCTCCCGGTAGCGGCGCAGCGCCTGGTGCGGGTGGATCTTGCCGGCCCAGGTCTCGTTGTCGGTGTAGATCACGAAGGCGTCGACCTCCAGGCCCTGCTCGGCGGCGTAGAGCATGGGCAGGGCGCAGTCCGTGCCGCCGAAGGGCATGGCGTCCACCACGGCCAGGGCGTCGTCGAGGCGGCGGCGCGGCGAGATGCCCAGGGGCTTGACGCCGTAGATGGATCGACCCTCCCGGGAGAAGGCGTAGGCCGCCGCGCCCGGCTCGGTGGCCAGCTGCACCAGGGTCAGGGCCGCCGACGCCTCGCGGGCGGTGATCGCCATGCCCGAGACCGGGAACCTCATGGACCCGGAGACGTCCACGGCCAGCATGAGGCGCTTGCCCGCGGGCTCGACGGCGCCGAAGGCCGCGTAGAAGGCCGCGTCCAGGGCGTCGGCGACCCGCGCCGTCGGCTCCCCAGCTCGCGGTGCCGCGGTAGGAGGCGCCCGAGGCGTAGGTGCGCTGGGCGACCAGCACGTTGACAGGGGTGGACGCGCGCGGCCCGCAGGCGGCCCGAGTCGGTCAGCTGCGCGCAGACCTCGTCGGTGCGCCCGCCCATGGCGGGCAGCAGGCCCAGACGGGTCAGGCGCGGCAGCTGGCGCATGAGCGCGGTCATGGGCACGCCGACGTCGAGCAGGGCCTCCCACACGGCCGGGCTCGCTCAGGGCGGCGTCGGGCAGCATCTCCCAGGTCAGGCGGTAGTCGCGCACGAGGCCGAGCCCAGGCGCGGGCGTCGTCGGCCTCCTGGGCCTTGATGAAGCCCTCGATGAGGGAGGGGACGGCCTCGCCGACCGCGCCGTGGGCGATCCAGTCGAAGGTGGCGCGCACGGCCCGGCGTCGTCGGTGCGCGGGTGCGCCAGGCGCAGCAGGTCGCGGTGCGTCCAGCCCCCGCGCTGGCGGTGCCCTGACCGCCTGGTAGGCGAGCCGATCGACCGGGCGGGCGGTGTACCAGGAGCCGACGGCGCGGCGCAGGCCCCGCCCCCAGCCGCGGAACTGCTCGACGTACTCGGCGAAGGTCAGCAGGTGCGATCCGGTGCGGGCGACCTTCGGCAGCGCCTCCAGGGCGGCCCCGCGGGTCTGCGGCACCGAGGCGGCGTGGGCCAGGGCGAACAGGGCGGGGTTCTGCTTGGGCGCCGCGCCGCCGGTCGAGACCTCGACGATCGTGTCCACCAGGGTGCGCGGGTCGGCGGCGGCCATCCGCTCCAGGACCTTGGCGTTCTCAATGGCCAGCGTCTGCGCGTTCGTGTAGTAGGTGCCGCCGTCCGCGCCCAGGATGAGGAAGCGGCGCAGGCGCGCGGCGTCGTCGAGGGCGAAGACGTAGCCGCCGGCGGAGTTGGGCACCTGGCCAGCACTGGCCCGCTGGTGCTGCGGCGTCTCCCGGGTGCCGATGCTGCGCAAGATGTCCATGCCTCTCCCTTCGGGCGTCTTCTGCCTACGACTGATGGTCGGCGGGCGCGCACGCGATGGGGTCGGTGAGCCCGCCGGACGGCGCGGGATCGGTCGTGCCGCCCGCAACGATGGCCGACCGGCTTCGGCGTCGCCGACGGCGCCGCGCGCGAGTGCCGAGCGAGCGCCCTGCCGAGATGTCTGCGCGGATGCCGGAGCGGGCGTGTGATGGCCTCCGGACCTCCGGTGAAGGAGGGTTTCTGAACCACAATCAGGGTAACCGAAGAGCCTCCAGCCCGTTCGCGGCATCCGCGCAGGTCGACTCGCGCCGACACCCAGGAGTGTAGACCCCACACACCCTGCGGCGCAAGGCGTCAGGGAGGAATGAGTGAGTGTCGCCAGTCACAGCGTCGGTCCGGCAAGCCCGGAACCCGAGCGGGAACGATCTGACTACTCTTCGGCGGAGTGTCGCTGCTCATAGTCAGAGTTCAGCGGCAGTGCCGCCACCGACTTCGCCGAGACCCTGGTCGGACCGGTCAGGTAGGGGCTTCGGCGTCCGTGTCGTCGGGATCGGGCGGCAGGGTCGAGCAGGGCCTCGGCGTCCTCATCGCGTCCGACGGCGCGATAAGCGTCTGCGAGGTTATTTCTGAAGGTTTTGGTGTCGGAGTGGTCTGGGCCCAGGATGCGCTCACTGTCGACCAAAGCTCGCTCGAACAAGGGATGGCATCGTCGAACCTGCTCACAGACCAGTAGGCGTGGGCGAGATTGCCCCGCGAGATCAGGGTGTGAGGGTGGTCTGGGCCCAGGATGCGCTCACTGTCGACCAAAAGCTCGCTCGAACAAGGGGATGGCATCGTCGAACCTGCTCACAGACCAGTAGGCGTGGGCGAGGTTGCTGCGCGAGGTCAAGGTGTCGGGGTGGTCTGGACCCAGGATGCGCTCACGATCGGCCAGAACCTGCTCGAATAGAGGGATAGCCTCGCTAACTCTGCCCGCGGACTCGTAGGCGTGGGCGAGGTTGTTGCGCGAGGTCATGGTGTAGGGGTGGTCTGGACCCAGGATGCGCTCACGATCGGCCAGAACCTGCTCGAGCAGGTCAATGGCCTGTTCGAGTCTGTCCGCGGACCGATAGGTATGAGCGAGATTGCTCCGCGAGACCAGGGTGTCGAGGTGGTCTGGACCCAGGATGCGCTCACGATCGGCCAGAACCTGCTCGAATAGGGGATAGCCTCGCTAACTCTGCCCGCGGACTCGTAGGCGTGGGCGAGGTTGTTGCGCGAGGTCAGGGTGTCAGGGGTGGTCGGGTCCCAGAACGCGCTCACTATCGGCCAAAAACCTGCTCGAATAGAGCGATGGCCTCGCTAACTCTGCCCGCGGACTCGTAGGCGTGGGCGAGGGTTGCCCGCGAGATCAGGGGTGTCGGGGGTGGTCGGGTCCCCAGGACGCGCTCACGATCGGTCAGGGCCTGCCCGTACAGACCGGTGGCCTCGCCGAGTCTGCCCGCGGACTGGTAGGCGTGGGCGAGGGTTGCCCCGCGAGGTCAGGGTGTCAGGGGTGGTCTGGGCCCAGGATGCGCTCACTATCGGCCAGAACCTGCTCGAATAGAGGGATAGCCTCGCTAACTCTGCCCGCGGACTCGTAGGCGTGGGCGAGGTTGCCCGCAAGGTCAGGGTGTGGGGGTGATCGGAGCCCAGAACGCGCTGACTATCGGTCAGGGTCTGCTCGAACAGGTCGATAGCCTGCTCGGAGTCTACCCGCAGACCCGGTAGGCGGCGGCGAGGTTGTTGCGCGAGGTCAGGGTGTGGGGTGGTCTGGGCCAGGACGCGCTCACTATCGGCCAGAACCTGCTCGAGCAGGGGAATAGCCTGCTTTGAGTCTGCCCGCGGACTCGTAGGCGTTGGCGAGGCTGTTGCGCGAGGCCAGGGTGTCGGGGTGGTCGGGTCCCAGGACGCGCTCACGATCGGCCACGGTCTGCTCGAACAGGTCGATGGCCTGGTTGAGTCTGCCCGCGGACTGGTAGGCGTTGGCGAGGTTGTTGCGCGAGGTCAAGGTGTCGGGGTGGTCGGGTCCCAGGGTCTCATTGAGGAGGTCCACGGCGTCGGACAGGGACAGGGCGGCCTGCGGACTCCCAAGCCCCGCCGCGTACCAGGCAGGGCGTGCGCGAGGGCATCCGCGGCGCGGGGGTGGGAGAACAGGCTCCTGGAGTGGGCCTGCCCAGCCGTCGCGCGCAGCTGTTCCACCAGATCGAGGGCCTCGCGACGGCGGGCACTGTCCCGAAACCGGGATGGCGGTGACGTCCACCGCCCCCAGGAGCCCGGCGGCCTCCTCGACCCATTCCCAGTTCGCAGGTTCATCCCGTCCACGCCTCCCGGATCACGCGACCCTGGAGCCCGTGGATCATCACTCTGAACGGTCCTTTGAGAACTGGCAGACCGAGGACTCGATGAGCTCGCTCAGCGCCCTCACGGGCGTCATCGGACCCCCGTCCAGCGCCTCCAGCCAGCGCGCGGGGACGCCCGGGGACCGCGAGCACGGAGAGGACCCCACGAGCTGAACGCGAGCGACCGCCTCCCGGTGAGGGACTCCGACCTCGATCCGTTCGAGCACGCTCTGGAGGGCCAGCCCAGGGCGACGCCGACGGCCTCGGGGTACTCATCCCCCCTGACGCCGGACACCGGCCTTCAACGTGGTCCGCTTGAGCATGTCGAGGTAGTCCGCGAGGTCGTACCGGTCGCGCCTCGCCGTCGCCGCGGCCTGCGCGACCGCGACCGGAAGATCGCCGAGGGCCCCGGCGATTCCCATCCGCCGCCTCGCGGTCGGTTTGGTCGGTGCGGTCGAGCAGGACGCTGATCGACTGCTCGCTCGAAGACCCCGACGGGCACGCTACCCAGCCCGGCGCCTCCCAGTCCGCCAGCCTCGTCGTGGTCACCAGGACCCGCACGCCCTCCCCGCGGGGAACGAGTCCGACCAGGTCATCGGGGTTCTCGACGTCGTCGAAGACGATGAGGCGATTCGACTCCTGCGCCGAGGCCAGCGCGGTCAGAGCAGCGCCGCGCGATCACCTCGCGGGAGGGGCCGTCCTCGACCCGCACGCCGAGCTCCAGCCCCAACTCGACGAGCCCGGAAAGAACCGCCTCACGCGAACCCCGCAGGGAACCCAGGCCACGAGCGGCCAGTCCTCCTCTTCGCAGCGGGCCGCCACGACGGTGGCCAGCTGCGACTTCCCACTGCCGCGCATGCCCGTGAGCACCGTGCGCCCCTGCCGCCCCGGCGAAGACCGCCCTCGAACAGCCCTTCTGCTCCCAGCCTCCCGACGAACCCGGACACTTCCATGGGACGACTGCCCAGCCGAATACGCGAGGGCGTCGCGGCACGGGTCCGGACAGCGCGTCTTCGAGCCGATCGAAACGACCGTCGAGATGGACGGCTCTGCTCCCCTGCCCGCCTTGACTTCCTCAATCCCGCCCCGGATCGCGTCGACGCCATCGAGCAACTGCCGGAGAGCGCCGATCTGGAAGTCCTTCGACCCCGGCGCCAGGCGCACGAACTCCCCGGTGACGGCCCGCACGAGCGCGTCGAAGAAGGGCTCGGCAGCCTCCTCCCACATTCCGGCGACGCCTTTCTGAACCCGCCTGCGGATGACATCCCCCGAAGTCATCGGGGTTCCGCACGGCGGCCACGACGACAGCGTCGTTCCCTCGCCAGCTCTTCGAGGAGGGACCTCGACCTCGGTCACCGCGCCCCGCAGCAGGTAGCGTCGACGCCCTGCTCCTCGCACTGGCGCCGAGCATCCGCGACCTCGGCCTCCAGGCGCGAGGCGATCTGCCCGCCGAAGGAGTCGACCGCCCTGCCGCTTCGCCCTCTGAGAGCGGCGATGCCGCGCCAGCCCGTGCGCACCTCCCCGATCACCGCAGCCACGCCGCCGGGCGACGGATCCACGACCGCATCCGAGGCCCGCAGCAGGGAACACGGCCAGACCGACACCGAGCCGGGCCAGGAGAAAGAACCGACCATACCGGGCAGTTTACAAGGCCGACCCGCTGGCGAATGAGGAGCGGCGGCGCCCCGCCATCGCGGTACTCCCCGCGCCCGGTTCAGGCGTCCGCCCCGGGGCGGCGGACGCGCCCGGGTAGGCCGGCCCTCCAGCTCGGTGCCCGCGAGCGCCGAGGCCGGCGAGGCCCCTCCAGGTTCGTGCCGCGCAGCGTCGAGATCCGGCGCATGAGGTGGTAGACGACGACGGCCGCCGCCGACCCCAGGGCGATGCCGGTGAAGGTCATCTCGCCCCAGTGCCAGGTGTAGTCGGCGATGGCGACCACCATGGCCACGGCCGCGGTGTTGAGGTTGACCGGGTCGGAGAAGTCCACGCGGTTCTGCACCCAGATGCGCACGCCGAGCATGCCGATCATGCCGTAGAGGGATCAGTGGCCGCCCCGCCGAGCACGCCGGCGGGGATGGTGGCGATGACCTGGCCGAACTTCGGCAGCATGGACAGGCCCAGCGCCGTGAGGGCGGCGACGACGTAGGCGGCCGTGGAGTAGACGCGGGTGGCGGCCATGACGCCGATGTTCTCGGCGTAGGTGGTGGTGCCCGAGCCGCCGCCCGCCCCGGCGAGCACGGTGGACAGGCCCGTCGGCCAGCAGGGCGCGGCCGGTCACGTCGTCGAGGTCCTCCCCGTCATGGCGGACACGGACTTGACGTGCCCGATGTTCTCGGCGACCAGCACGAGCACCACGGGGATGAACAGGCCCAGCAGGCCCGCGTCGAAGGCGGGCGCGCGGAAGGCCGGCGCCCCCACCCAGCCGGCGTGCGCGATCGCGGAGAAGTCGACCTCGCCGCGCACCACCGCGGTGGCGTAGCCGATGAGCACGCCGATGAGAATGGCCAGGCGCCCGATCATGCCCTTGAACAGGACGGTGATGAGCAGGATCGACACGATGGTCACCAGCGCGGTGGCGGGCGCGGACCTGACGTTGTTCCAGGCGCTGGGCGCCAGGTTGAAGCCGATGAGGGACACGATCGCGCCGGTGACGATCGGCGGCATGAGCTGGTCGATCCAGCCGGCCCCGGCCAGGTGCACGACGACGCCCACCAGGAGCAGGGCGGCCCCGGCCGACACCACCCGCCCTGGGCCAGGGCGGCCCTGTGGGCGTCGATGGTGCCCCCGCCCCCGGCCACGTACCCGGTGACCGCGCCGATGGGGGCGATGAGCGCGAAGGAGCTCCCCAGGTAGCTGGGCAGGCGCCCGGCCGTGATCGCCAGGAACAGGAGGGTGCCGGCGCCGGTGAAGAACAGCGTCGTCGCCGGGTCGAAGCCCGTGAGCAGCGGGACCAGGAAGGTCGCGCCGAACATGGCGATGACGTGCTGGACGCCGATGCCGATGGTGCGCGGCCAGGTCAGGCGCTCGTCGGGGCGACGACCTCGCCCGGGGCGATGGACCGGCCGTCGCCGTGAAGGCGCCAGCCGCGGAAGTCGGGTCGGCGGGAGGGGAAGGCACGTGGGGGCTCCTGTCGCGTGGGAACGGGGCGGACGACGGCGCACGAGTGGTCGCGGCCGACGCCGAGGCGGCAGGGCCCGGCAGGGTCCTGCCGGGCGGCCAGTCTAGCACCCGCGCCTCCTCCCCGGGGACGAGGCCCTTCACGACACGCGCACGCATAATGGCGCGGCGTGAGCACGACGCCGCCGCCCGCGCGCCCGCCCTTCCCGGGCACCGAGCAGATCGACCCCGCCGAGGTCTTCTCCGGGCCCGGCTACCAGGCGCCGCGCACGCGCACCGACCCGCCGCCGTCGCCGCGCTCATCCTCGGCCTGCTCTTCTTCATCCCCGGCGCCGGAGCCATTGCGGCGATCCTGGGCCTGTGGGCGCTGCGGCGTCTGCGCGGGTCCCTACGACGCCGGGCTCACGCAGGCCTGGTTCGGCGTCGTCGTCGGCGGCGCCGCGACCGCGGCCTGGCTGTGGATCTGGTGCCTCATCACCCTGCCCGGGTGAGGCCCGCGGATCCGCCGGCCCGCGAGGGCCGCGGCCTCCCCGCTGAGCGGGCGATCGCGCCCGCGCGGATCACCATCTCACGCGCCGGCGCCCGCACTCCCCCGATGCCCGGGCGACCGGGCCGAGCAGATCGCTAACGCGCCCCTATAAGGTGAGCCCCGTGAAACCCTTTTATCATGATATCCACGCGTCCGGAGATCGAGGCGGCGGAGCAGGAGTACGAGTCCTTCCTCCTTCAAGGCGGCCTGGGAGCGCGACCAGCTCCAGCACATCCGGCTCGAGGATGTCGACTTCCTCGACGCCTTCACGGCCGGCGACGTCTCCGGCGTCTTCATAGGCGGCAGCCCCTACGACCTGTCGACTGAGCCCACCAAGACCCGCACGCAGCTGCATGTGGAGGAGCAGGTGCGCGAGCTCCTGGCCGTCGCCCTCCGGGAGGGCGTGCCGCTGCTCGCCACCGGTTTTCCGGCCTGGAGGTGCTCGCCGGGCACCTCGGCACGGCGACGTCGGCCCTGCTTCGCCGAGGCGCTGGGCGCCACCGAGGTGTTCCTGACCGCGCAGGGGCCGCGAGGACCCGCTGCTGAAGGGCATGCCCCAGACATTCACCGCCTTCGTCGGCCACCACGAGGGCGCCGTCGACGTCCCGGCGCACGCGACGCTGCTGGCCAGCTCGGCCGACTGCCCCGTGCAGATGATCCGGGTGGGCCGCAGCGTCTACGGCACCGCAGTTCAACCCCGAGCTCGACGTCGAGCGCTTCCTCCAGCGCGTCTCCATCTACTCCGACGCCGGTTACGGCGATCCGGGCATGATCGACGACATCCTCATCGGCGCCCGCACCAGCACCAACGAGCATCAGGCGGGCCGTATCATCCGGCGCTTCGTGGAGCACTTCCGCAGCGAGTAGGGGCGGGGCGGCCGGTCATCGCCGAGCTCCGCCGCGCCCAGGGGCGGAGGCGGTCTGCCGGTCCGACCAGGGCAGGCCGCCGAGTCCGGGAACCAGGGCCGCCGGGGACGGCCGAGCCGAATCGACCGGCCGGACCGACGCACGGCGGCGGCCCCGGTGGTGTAGACCGGATGTCATGAGCACCGTGAGCAGCGCCGTCGCCGCCCTGGCCGAGGCCATGGCGGGGCGCGGACCCTGGCCGTGACCGGAGCCGGCATATCCACCGACTCCGGCATCCCCGACTACCGCGGCGTGGGCACGACGCCGATCGAGACCGGTCGACTTCCAGCAGTTCACCGCCGACCCGGTGTGGTACCGCTGGGTGTGGGCCCGCAATCAGGCGACCTGGCGCCTGCTGGAGGGGCTCTCCCGACCCCCGGCCACCTGGCCCTGGCGCGCCTGGAGGAGGCGGGCCTGCTCAGCGAGGTCGCCACCCAGAACGTCGACCGGCTCCATTCGCGGGCGGGCCAGGCCACCGTCTGGGAGCTGCACGGCGCCTACGACCGCGTCGTGTGCCTGACCTGCGGGCGCATGGTGGGGCGGGCCGAGATCGACGCGCGACTCGAGGCCGCCAACCCCGGCTTCCGCGCGAGAGCGACCCTCGCCCGCATCGCCATCACCCCCGAGGCCGACCGGGCCGCCGCCGAGGCCTGCGACTTCCGGGCCGTGACCTGCGAGGCCTGCGACGGGCTGCTCAAGCCGGACATCGTCTTCTTCGGCGAGTCGCTGCCGCCCGCCATGGACGCGGCGATGCGGGCGGCGGGCGAGTGCGACGCGGTCCTCGTGGCGGGCACGAGCCTGGCGGTTCTCACCGGGCTGTGGATCGTGCGCCAGGCGATGGCCCACGGCGCCGAGGTCCTGGTCATCAACCGGGGGCCGACGGCGGTCGACGAGTTGGCGGACGTGCGCGTCGGAGGCGGGACGAGCGAGGTCCTGTCCGCGCTCGCCGGGGAGCTCCTGGAGAAGGAGTAGGCCGCGCGACGGGGAGTAGGCCGAGCGCAGAGCCCTGGCGCCCCGCGGACCGGGAGCGCCGGCGGGCGGAAAAAGGTGGTCGGCGCGTAACTTTCAGGGGCGCGGCGGCTCCTGCGCGACCGAGGGAATGGCGTCATTGCGCCACTTGGGGACGGGAGGGCGCGGGGCCGGAGGTGAAAGATATGCGCCGGCCACCTTTTTGAGCCGCGGGCCGCCCTCACCCACCGGTCCGCCCGCGTCCACGGCAAGACGGAAGATGCGGAAGGGGCGGAAGGGACAAACGTGGCGACGACCCGCGCGCAGCGGCGTCCACGAGACCGCCCGCGCCCGCAGTCGATCCCGGCGCCCGTTCGACTGATGTCAGCGGGCGTGAACGGCCACGAGATTGCGCAGGACCGCCCAGGACGGGCTCACGTCCTGGGTCAGCGCCCAGGCCCGGAGCCGCTCCAGCTCCTCGGTGGCGAAATAGCCGTGCCCGACGTAGAAGCCCAGTCGGTGCCCCAGGGCCGCGCCGTCGAGCTCGGGATGGGAATTGGGTGGCGTAGAGGTTGGTGCGCACGCGCAGCATCTGCACCGGGCAGCTCCGGCTCGTGGCCAGGACGACGGCGCGGGCCGGGGCGGCGCTGATCGCCTCCTTGTGCGCGACGAAGGAGTGGAAGGGCTCGTCATCCCGGCGCACACGGGATCGGCCCGCCCGGCGTCGGTCAGGGCGATCTCCGGGGCGCTGACCGGCTCGGCGTAGCGGGTGTCGATGACCGCGCCCTGGTGGCGCCTGAGCGTGCCCACCCCGTAGCAGGCGCCCAGGAAGGGGAAGTCGGCCTCCACCAGGCGGTCGAGCAGGACGTCGAGCTCGGCCTCGACGCGGCGCTGGACCTGCGACTTGGCGTCCTGGGGCGTGGTGGTGTTGAAGGGGGAGCCGCCCACCATGATCCCCTGACCAGTCCTCGAGCCGGATCTCGGGCAGGGGCTCGGCCTCGAGGCGGTGACGGACGAGCTCGCGCTCGGACAGGCCGGTGCAGGGTGAGGAAGGCCTCGTACTCGGCGTCGGCGGGGCCGTCGTCGGCGCGGGTGGCCAGGAGCAGGAAGGGTTTCACGCCCGCGAGCCTGAGTCGGAGCGGACGGGCGGCGGGGCATCCGGCCGCTCGGCGCACCGACGTCGGACGCCGCGGCCTCAGTGCAGGGCCTCCAGGAGGGACTCGACGGCGGCCCGGACGATATGGGTCTGGGGCCGACGGGCGCGTCCGGACCCGCCGGCGGGATCGGCGGGCGCGCCGGGACCCGCCTGCCCGGGCGCCTCAGCGGCGCGACGGCCGCTGTGCCGCCCGGAGCCCGCCCTGGCGCTCACGCGGTCGACGACGGCCAGGCCCGCCACGCGCACGCCCCGGGCGGCCATGGCCATGGCCTCGGCGACGGAGTCGGTGACGACGACGTCGGCCCCAGCTCGGCCAGGAGGAGGGCCTCGGCGGGTGTGGGCAGCACCGGCCCGGGGATGAGGGCGGCGATGCCGGCCCCGGTCACGCCGTCGACCGTGGTGAGGCGCTCGGCGAAGGCGGTGTCCCAGGCGGCCTCGACGGTCCGCACGGCCGGGAAGAGGGGGCGCCGGTGAGGCTGAGGGTGGTCGCGCACCGCCAGGACGTCGCCGGGGAACCAGCGCCCCCAGGCTGGAGGCGCGGGTGGCGAGGGAGGGCGGCCCGCACCCGGGCCCCGGCGGCGATGCGCGCGAAGGCGGTGGTGCGGGCGGCGGACCTGCCCTCGAAGAGGCTGGTGCGGCCGCGGGCGATGAGAACGCCCAGACCGTCCTTCTCGTAGGTGACCAGCGCGTCCTCCTGGCCGACGCCGCCCGGGGCGCGCACGCCGGGCAGGAAGGACAGGCGCACCCGGGAGGCGGGCCGGCCCCAGGCCTCGTCGAGCTCGGTGAGGAGGGGCCGGTTCGGCGATGACGAGGAGGTCGTGGCGGACGCGGCCGGTGGCGAGCAGCAGCGAGACGCCCTGGGGTCCTCGTCCCAGGTGCTGGACTGTGCGGCCACGGCGCCTCCTCCTGCTCGGTCGGTTCGGTTGGCTCGAAGGGTACCCCGTCCGGGCGGGAATGTCATTCCCCCGCCGGGAGGAGACGGCGCGGGGCCGGCCCCGACAGATTCGCCGGGGCGGCGATCACGAGGGCGCGGTCGTACAGATCTTGCCGCCGATCAGGGCCATCGCCATGAGGACTTCCACGCCCACGAGGACCGCGACGCCGTCCGCTCCCAGCAGTGCGGCCGCGGTGCCCGCGATCGCCGAGATCAGGCCGATGACGCCCGTGAGGCTCCAGGAGCGCAGCCACACCATCTTGTCCTCTCGTCGTCCCTGCCCAGGATCTCGCGGGAGAAGACCGAGTCGCGCCCGCGCAGATCGAGCACGACGAGAACCAGGAAGACCGCGGTCGTCGCGCCGAGCCCCACGGCGAAACCGCCCAGATAGCTGCGGAGGTGGGAGCCGGCCGGAGCCAGCAGGCAGCCGGCGCCGGAGGCCGCGGCGAGGACGGCGCACAGGATCAGGTAGGCGAGTCCGCGCCGACGCGGCGCCCACAGGGAGTGCTCAGGCATGGAAGATCTCCTCGACGGTGGAATCGAAGTAGCGGGCGATGGCGATCGCTAAAAGGCAGGGAGGGATCGTATTTGCCCTTCTCCAATGGAGTTGACGCTCTGCCGGGGAGACGCCGAGCTCCTGACCGAGTTGTGCCTGCGTGAGCCCTTGGCCTCGCGCAGGGCGCGCACGTCGTTGTCCATTGAGGTCTCCTTCACCGTCGGGTCCGATCGTAGCGAAAGGTGGGCGCGAGAAGGGACGGCGCCCGCTACCAGGAGAACAGCCGCGATGACGGTGTGCCATCCGCCCAGGAGCGGAGCGAACTCCCCGACGGCGGCGAGCTGGGACAGGAGAGGAGGCCGAACCCCTGGGCGCGGCGGCGGCGAACGCTTCTCGGAAGGTCGCGGACGCACATCTCAGGCGCCCGTCCAGCGGCGGCGCCGGCGGGCGAGACAGCCCGCCTCCAGTGAGCCCCGATCGCGCGCCCGGCGATCGCGCCCCATGAACAGCAGCGTGGACACCACGACGCCGATGAGCAGGCCGTCGACGATGAAGGGCGGGCGGATCTGGACCATCATCATCGTCGGGTAGACGATTCCGAACCAGACGGCCGAGTAGATGGGAGGCTCATGAGCACATGACTGTTGAGGGGCCGGGTCCGGCGGGCCCGGTAGACGGCGCTCGCGATGCGGGCGATGAGGCCGACGACGATGAGGCTCACCCCATGCCGATCAGCGAGATCGCGCCCGCCGGCCGAGATCGGGGGTGTCCGATGAGAACGGCGGATTCGAGGGCGGCGCCGGAGACGACGAGCAGGGGGACACGGTGCGGATGACGGTGTTCGTGACGGGTTCCGTTTCGATGTGGTGGGTGGATGGGCGGTGGATGAGCGGACGGACGGAAAAGACGGTGAACGGCGGGCGGACAGAGTGACGGCCGGGGCCAGGGGCGGGCAGGGCGCGGCGGTCGGGTCTTCCCCTTCTGCTGCGGCACCGGACCGGACCCCGTCCGGGCCTGTCAGGCTTGCTTGACATGTCTAGTGTGCTTGACGCGAGCGCTCGTGTCAAGCATCCTTGCAACCAATCTCTTCGGCATGATGGGGCCGTGGACCCACCGCCCCGACCCGATCGCACGGCTCCTCGCCTCGCCGCCGGACCTGCCCGTCGTCGTCGGCCTGCCCCGGCTGCGCACCTGCTCGCCGGCGCCGGGGCGGGCGCGGGACGCCGCCCGCCGCGGGTCCCGCATCGCCCTCCGCGCCCGCCGCGGGTCCGACCAGCCGCGTCCGGCGCGTCCAGCGCCTCCCCGCGCCCGCCCCGGCCAGCACGGTGCCCGCCCCGGCCGTCGTCGTCACCGCGCCGCCCGGCACCGGCAGAACCACGCTGGTCCCGCCGCTCGTCGCCGACGTCGTCGCCCGCCTCCCGCCCGACGGCGCCGGTCGGCCCCGCCGCGCCGTCGTCACCCAGCCGCGGCGCGTGGCCGCCCGGGCCGCCGCCCGCCGCCCTCGCGGCGCTCCTGGACGAACCGGTGGGGCGCACCGTCGGCTACGCCGTGCGGGGTGAGCGCGTCGTCGGCCGCGACACCCGCATCGAGATCGTCACCGCCGGCCTCCTCCTGCGCCGCCTCCAGGACGACCCCTGAGCTGAGCGGCGCGGCCGCCGTCGTCCTCGACGAGGTCCACGAGCGCTCCCTCGACTCCGACCTCCTCCTGGCCCTCCTCCTCGACGTCCCGCGGCGCCCCTGCGCGAGACCTGCGGCTCGTCGCCATGTCCGCGACCGCCGACCTGACCCGCCTGCCCGACCTCCTCGGCGCCCCTGGCCCCCGCCCCGGTCCTCGACATCCCCAGCCCCTCCATCCGATCGCCGAGCACCGCGCCGCCGCCGTCCGCCGTCGCGCGCCTGGGGCCGCACGGGGTGCCGCGCGAGTTCCTCGCCCACGTCGCCGCCACCGCCGAGCGGGCCCTGGACGAGCGGCCCTGGGGACGCCCTCGTCTTCCCTGCCCGGGGCGCGCGAGGTCGACGACGTCGTCGCCCGCCTGCGCCGCGCGCTGCCCGAGTCCGTCGACGTCCTGCCGCTGCACGGGCGCCTGCCCGCCGCCGCCCAGACGCCGCCCTGGCGCCCTCCGCCCCCGGGCCGGCGCCGGGTGGTCGTGTCCACGAACGTCGCCGAGTCCTCCCTGACCGTGTCCGGGGTGCGGATCGTCGTCGACTCCACGCTGACCCGCCGGCCGCGCCTGGACGTGGCCCGGGCGATGAGCGGCCTGGTCACCGTGGGCGTCTCGCGCTCGGCCGGGATCCAGCGGGCGGGGCGCGCCGGGCGCGAGGGGGCCCGGCGCCGTCCACCGCTGCTGCACGCCCGTGGACTGGGCGCGCTCCCGCAGGCGCCGAGCCCGGGAGATCGCCTCGGCGGACCTGACCCGCGCCGCCCTGGAACTGGCCGTGTGGGGCGCGCCCGACGGCGCCGGCCTGACCTGGATCGAGCCGCCCCCCGAGGCCGCGATGCGGGTCGCCCGCCGGACGCTGGCCGGGCTCGGGCTCGTGGAGGACAGGGAGGACAGGGGCGGTCACGGCCCTGGGGCGGGCGGTGGCGGCCCCTGCCCGCCGAGGTCCGCGAGGCCCAGGCGCGCTGGCCGCCGCGCGGAGGATCGGGATCCGCCGGGCCGCCGAGGCCGCCGCCCTGCTGACCGCGGACCTGCGGGCGCCGCCGCCGACCTGACCGCGCTGGCGCGCCGGGTGCGCGAGGGCGGGGCGGTCGGCCGGGCCTGGCGGGCGGAGGCAGAAACGGCTGGAGGCGGCGGCCTCCCGCGCAGACTCGGCGGCGGTGGTGGCGGCGGCACCGCCCGCGCCGACGGTCGGCGCCACCGTCGGCAGCACCGGCACCATCGTCGGCGACGTCGGCAGGGCTGTCAGCACCAGCCGTATCGCCGGCAACGGCATCACCCTCCGGGCCCGGCGGGCGACGGGTACGACAGGTACGACAGGAGGGTCGCGGGACTGGCGCAGACCGTCGGAGTGGTGAGCGCCCTGGCCCGCCCGGAGTGGATCGCCCGGCGCCGCGGCCCCGCCCCCATGCCGGGCCGGTCGGCGAGCTACGCGACGGTCGGCGGCACGGGGGTGCAGCTGCCGCCCGACTCGCCGCTGGCGTCCAGCCCGTGGCTCGCCGTCGCCGACGTCGACCTGACGCCGGGGCGGGGCGACGCCCTCATCCGGGCCGCCGCGCCGATCGACGAGGAGCTCGCGCTGGACGTCGCCGCCCCTGGCTGGTGCAGGAGGAGCGCACCGGCTGGGTCGGCGGGCGCCTGCGCTCGAGCGGGTACGGCGCCTCGGGGCGATCGAGCTGGCCGTCGCGCCCGCCGGTGCGCCGTCGCCCGCGGCGGTGGCCGACGCCGTCGTCGCCGCCTGCCGGGAGCAGGGCCGGGATCCCTGCCGTGGGAGGGCGGGGCGGCCGGACTGCGGGCGCGCCTGGCGCTGCTGCACCGCGAGCTCGGCGAGCCCCTGGCCGGCGATGGACGACGACTCGCTGCTGGCGCGCGCCGGGAGACTGGCTCGCCCCGGCCGTGGAGCAGTTGGCGGCCCGGTCGCGGCGCTTCGATCTGGGGGCCCTGGATTTGACGACGGCGCTGCGGGCGCTTCTGCCCTGGCCGCAGGCCGCACGGCTCGACGAGCTGGTGCCGGAGCGGATCGAGGTGCCCTCGGGCTCGCGCGTGCGGGTGGAGTACGGCGCCTGCGGTGAGCGTCCGGTTCTGGCGGTGCGGGTGCAGGAGTGCTTCGGCTGGGAGGAGACGCCGCGGGTGGTGGACGGGCGCGTGCCGGTGCTCCTGCACCTGCTGTCCCCGGCGCGCCGACCGGTGGCGGTCACCGACGACCTGCGCTCCTTCTGGGCCGGGCCCTACCAGCAGGTGCGCCGCGAGATGCGCGGGCGCTACCCCAAAGCACGCCTGGCCGGAGGATCCGCGGCGCCCCGGGCGCCCCGAGGGTCGTCGTCCGCCCGGCGTGGCCCCGCCCCTCCGTCTGAGGCCCGTCCCGGGGAGTCGAGCGGTGTCGCCCGTGTGAGGCCCCGTTCCTCCGTCTGGAGGCCCGCCTCTCCGTCTGAGCCCCGCGACTCGGGGGAGTCGTCCGCGCGCTGCGACGCCCGCGCCGGGCGTCAAGCGGCGACCCCACCACCCCGGGGAGTCGTTCCCGCGCCCACGAAGTGACGAAAACCGCGACCGGCGACCCCTGCCCCCGGGGAGTCGAATTGACGATGTCACCTCAGATCGCATTGTGCGAGGTGGGATGGCGAGAATCGAGCGCAGGCGGATTCCGTCGCGCTGGGCTCGCACGGCGCGAGCCGGGGTGGATTCCGTCGCGCTGAGCTCGCATTACGCAAGCCCGCCCGGCCCGCGCTGGACCCGGCCCGGAATTTCGTTGAGCGGACATGAAACCTGAGTTGGCTCATTTAGTGTCGTGGTGGATGTTGTTGAGGCTTGGGTGAGGTCGGGTGGGAGTGGGTCGGCGGCGGTGAGGGTGTGTCCGGCGATGTTGATGGTGATGGTGCGGTAGCGGCGTGCGGTGGTGATCAGGCGTCTGATGGACCAGCCGGTGGTGGTCTCCAGCCAGCGGGCCATGGCCAGGGCGGCGGTGACGATGGTCAGGTGGGCCTCGATGGACTGGCGCAGGTGATGGTAGATGGGGCGTGCTCTCAGGTCGGACTTGGACATGCGGAAGGACTTCTCGATGTTGTACAGGCGGTGGTAGGCGCTGATGACCGTCTCGGGGTCGGGGTTGGGCAGGTTGGTGACGTAGCCCTTCCAGCCGGCCAGGGTCCGGGCCCGTTTCTCCCAGGTCGCGGTTGATGCTTCGGGTGGCGCCGGACAGGTGGACGAAGCGGTTGCGCTTGACGGGGATCTTGCCCGCGACAGCTTTCTCCGCCTTGGCGACCTGGGTGTCGATCCCGCGCAGGGCGCGTCGGGCTCTGTCGGCGCTGTAGCGGTAGTAGACGGTCTCGTCGCGGCGCTGGTCGCCGGCTCCGGCGGGCCGGGGCTGGGTCAGGGTCAGCCCGTCGGGGACGTCCTGGTCGGGGTGGTTGTCGTGCCAGGAGCTGATCACGTGGGGGACGCGTGAGGTGCGTGAGCCCAGCACGTAGGACAGGCCGGCCGCCTCCAGGGCCCGCTTGTTGGCGGCGCTGATCATCCCGGCATCGGCCACGACCACGACGTCGTCGAGGTTGTGGGCCTTCATGAAGTCGTTGATCATCGGGATCATGGTGGCGGTCTCGGCCTTGTTGCCCTCGAAGGCCCCGGCCCGCAGAGGAACCCTGTCTCGTCGGTGAGCAGCCCCACGGTGATCTGCGGCTCCAGGCGTCTTTCCTTGGACAAGCCCGGCTCACGCGAAGGCCGTCGGCCTTGTCGGTCTCGAAGTACAGGGTCGTCACGTCGAACAGGACCAGCGAGGCCCGGCCGATACGGGCGCATCCGGCCAGCGGACGCGACAGGCCCCGGGTGAAGTCCTCGGCGGCGTAGCGGGGCAGATGACGCTTGACCGTGGCGTAGGACACCGGGGACATGCCCGCCTCGGCCAGGACCCGCAGCGAGTCCTGCTTTGCTGGTCGGCTCGATCAGCCTGGCGATCACGAGCTGGCGGAAGACCTCGTCAACACCGTCGAGCCTGTCCAGACCCACCGCCTTCCAGGCCGCCTCCAGAGCCTCCAGGAGAACCCCCATCCGGTTGGAGGTGATCGGCGCCACACCTCCGGCCCCGGCCGGTGCCGGCGGACCCTCTCCCGCGACGTCCGTACCGCTCAGACCCGGTGGGTCGAGGCTGAGCCGGCGGCGTTGAGCCGTTGCCCGGCGACCTCCTTGAGCGCCGCCGGCTCGGGCGTCGTCATGGGCCGAGCCGATGTGCTCGATACGCGCGCCCTTCCGGGAGTGAGTACGATCTGCACCGCACGGGCCCCGGACGCCGTCCTGACCGAGCGAACGTACGGGCTCACACCCCACGTCAGTCGCGCACCTCCACCCACGCAACCCGCACGATCCGCCAACAACCAGCCCCAGCAACCCAACCGCCCCACAATGAGCCCAGAGTCAGGAGCCAGGGGTGGATTCCGTCGCGCTGAGCTCGCATTACGCAAAGCCCGCCCCGGCCCGCGCTGGACCCGGCCCAGGATCTCGTTGAGCGGACATGAACATGCAAGCCGACCCCGGATCCTCCCCGGCCCCGGATCCTCCCCGGCCCTGGAATCCTCCCCGCCCTGGATCCTCCCGGCCCCTGGATCCTCCCCGGCCCTGGAACCTCCCTGGGACCGGGTCTCGCCAGCCAGGTCCGCGCCGGCCCGGAACTGGGGGCGTGCTCCGGACCGTGGGTTCGTCGTCGTCCTCATCACCGGGCCCGTGCGGGTCCCTCGTCCCGGTGCCGGTACTCTCGTTCGCGTCGGTCTTGCATGCGGGGGCCGGGTGCGCCCCGGCCCGCGGGCGCCGGCGGGAGAGTCTCCGGGCCAGATCCCGGCGGGAGTCCGGACACCGCCTCGCCCCTCGTCCGCCGCCGCACCGGAGCTGCCGGGGAAGCGGCCCCGCGAGAGCCGGCAGGGTGCCACCTGGACCCGCGACGACCCCAGGGGTGCGGACCCGGTCGGTGCGGGTCGGGCCCGGGGCGACCGTAGCTGACGCGGACCGAGCCCAGGGAGAGTGCGGGCCCGGGAAGGTTGTTCAGCGGGCTCATGGCGGTGCTCTCCTGTTCGGACAACTTGCGTTCCGCTGGACCACGGCGGTCCGACCGTCGTTCTCGAGGGCGGAGTGCGCATCTCGGCGTCCGGGGCGCAGCGGTGTCGGGCGCCGCGGTCCGCGAGATCGCCGGGTAACCCGCGAGATCGTCACTCGACTTGCAGAGATCGTCACTTAACCCGCGAGAACGTCTGCTAGAGGTACGTTCTCGCGGGTTAAGTGACGTCACTCGTGAACTGGCCGCGTCACGGCATGCGAGACGCCGTCCCACCATGCGGGATGACCGGCGGGGGCGCGGAACCGCCCCCGATGCCGCCCGGGCCGCCCCGGCACCCGACCCGCCGATCCCGCCGCGCCCGACCACCCCGACCGCCCGGAGGCGACCCGAGCGGGCCGTCACGGCCGGCCCCCGCGCCCCAACGCCCCTCAACGACCCCTCGCATCACACCCGGGAGACGCACTCGGACGCCTTCGCAACAGCCCTTCTGACGAGGAGGACCCGCCCGAGCAGACCGTCACCACGACCTTCACGCCCCACGCCTTCAAAACCACACCTGAACAACCTTTCGGGTCGGCTTGCGTACGCGAGCTCAGCGCGACGGAATCCACCCCGGCTCGCGCCGTGCGAGCTCAGCGCGACGGAATCCGCCTGCGCTCGATTCTCGCCATCCCACCTCGCACAATGCGATCTGAGGTGACATCACCGAATCGACTTCCCCGAGGGCTGGGGTCGCCGGTCGCGGTTTTCGTCACTTCGTGGGCGCGGGAACGACTCCCGGGGTGGGGTCGCCGCTTGACGCCGGCGCGGGCGTCAAGCAGCGCCCGGACGACTCCCCGATTGGCGGGCCTCAGACGGAGGAACGGGGGCCCACACCGGGCGACACCGCTCGACTCCCCGGGACGGGCCTCAGGCGGAGGGACGGGGCCACACCGGGGCGCGCCGGGGCCGCCATTCCCGACTCCCCGTCCGAGGACGGCGCGGCCTGCACGACCGCGGGAGGACAGAAGCACCCGTTGAAAGGCCCGAACAAGCGCGGCCTGCACGACCGCGGAGGACATGGCCGCGAGCGACGAGGGCCCGGCGCCGCGACCTTCCTGCGGCGCCAGGGCCCCTCCCGTCATGGCGGTAGCGCTGGGATTCGAACCCAGGGTGGCTATGAACCACACAGACTTTTCGAGATCTGCACCTTCGGCCGCTCGGACACGCTACCTCAGGCGTTGAGGGTACACGGCGTCGCGCCCTGCCGCCCAATCCTGGACGACTGCGAGGTCGCTCACGAAGGCGGGCCTGGCGCTGTTGCGGCCTCGACCCCGCCCCCGAGGCCCTGCCCGATCTCCTCCTCGGTGAGGCGGCGGATGACCTTGGCGGGCACCCCGCCGACGATCGTGAACTCGGGCGTCCCGGGTGACGACGGCGCCCGCGGCCACGACCGCGCCGTCGCCGATCCTCACCCCGGCGAGCACCGTGACGTTCGCGCCGATCCAGACCCTCCGCCCGATGCGGATGGGGGCGGGGACGACGCGGCCCCGCCGGGCCACCGACAGCTCGTGGTTGAGGGTCGCCAGGACCACGTTGGCCCGATGAGGCTGCCCGCGCCGATCCAGATGCCGCCCTGGTCCTGGAACCGGCAGCCGGAGTTGATGAAGACGTTCTCGGCCAGGTGGATATTGCGCCCGAAGTCGGATGTGAAGGGCGGGAAGATCCCAGAATCCCGACGGCGCGGGGCTCGCCGGTGATCGGCCGAAGAGCTCGGCGCGCTCCGCGGCGCGAGGTACTCGCCGTTGAGCCTGGCGGTCAGGCGGCGGGTGCGCTCGCCGATCTCGACCATGAAGGCGTGGACCTCGGAATCGTCTGGCAGCGCCTCGCCCCGGGCAACGAGCTGCGGAGATTCCTCCAGGGTCGTCTCGACCCGACCCTATCAGCGCCCGCCGCCTCAGCATCCCCGCCCCGCCGCTCGAGGGGCCCGGCGGTCGGGGCGGACCGCAGGGCCCGGCGGTCGGGGCGGACCGGGCGGGCCCGGCAGGCTGAGCGGTCAGGGGCGGACCGGGCGAATCCGCCGCCCCGCTGCCGCTCGAAGAATCCGGCCAGCAGCGCCCGCGACTCCTCGGCCCGCACCTCGGCCACCACCTCGACCCGGTGGTTGGCGCGCGGATCGCGCAGGACGTCGCGCACGCTCCCCGCACGCCCCGGTCCTCGGCTCCCCACGCCGCCAGCACCACCCGCGCCAGACGCGCCAGTTGGATCGCCCCGCGCACATGGTGCAGGGCTCGAGGGTGACCACCAGCGCGCAGCCGTCCAGGTGCGAGTCGCCCAGCGCCGCCCCGGCGGCCCGCAGCGCGAGGATCTCCGCGTGCGCCGTCGGATCGCACTGCGCCTCTCGGGCGTTGGCGGCCTCCGCGACCACACCCGCCGTCCGGGCCCCAGGACGACGGCGCCCACCGGCACTCGCCGCGCGCGGCGGCCCGGCGCGCCAGCTCCAGGGCGCGCCCCATCGCCGCCCCGTAGCGATCCTCGACCATGCTCACGGCCACAGCCTGGCACGCCGGCCGAAACCCTTCCGGAAATATGCCCCACCTCACACCGACCGCGGGGAAGACCGGTGACCGCGTACGCCCGAACAACTGCATTTCCGCTTGAATCCGCCACTTCCAGTTGCGCTCTCCCCCGTGATCCTGAGAGGCTCCCAGGAGCACCCCTGATGCAGGATGAAGGAAGCAGGACATCGTGACGCACGACCCCACGACTCCCTCGACGGGCACGGCCGACGCCGACGCCACTATCGCCACCGCCGGCGCAGCCACCACTGGCACCATCAAAGCCGCCGCAGCCGATGCCGGCGCCGCAGCCGTCGCCACCACCGGCGCCGCCGCAGCCGATGCCGGCGCCGTCGGCGCTGCGCGAGACCCCGCCGCGAAGAAGGGCCACCCCATCAACTGGGGGTGTTCAGCGCCTCCGCCGTCATCATCGCCATAGTCGCCGCCGGGGCCTTCATATCGCCGTCGACCGTGCAGGACGCCTTCGGCGCCGCCGTGACCTGGGCCGGCAAGTGGTTCGGTTCCTTCTACATCATCCTCATCACGGCCGCGCTCGTCTTCGTCGTCCTGGTCGCCGTGACCAGGTACGGGCTCGTGCAGCTCGGCCCGGACAACTCCACCCCGGACTTCTCCACCTTCTCCTGGGCCGCCATGCTCTTCGCGGCCGGCATCGGCACCGGCATCATGTTCTTCGCCATCGCCGAGCCCGTCGCCCAGTACGTGCACCCGCCCATCGGCGAGGGCGGAACCGTCGAGGCCGCCCGCCACGCCGTCGTGCTGGCCATCTTCCACTACGGGATCTCCGGCTGGGGCGTCTACGCCGTCATGGGCATGGCCATGGCCTGCTTCGCCTACCGGCGCCGCGACGCGCTGGCGGTGCGCTCCACGCTGCGCCCGCTGCTGGGCCGCCGGGTGGACGGCTGGATCGGCGACGTCGTCGACACCGCGGCGCTCGTGGGCGGCGTATTCGGCATCGCGGCCTCGCTGGGGGTCGGCGTCGTCCAGCTCAACGTGGCCCTCGACATCCTCTTCGGCATCCCCAGGGCACCGGCGCGCAGATCGGTCTCATCGCGCTGAGCGTCATCATGGCGACGATCTCGGCGACCACCGGCGTGGACCGGGGCGTGCGCATGCTGTCCAACATCAACGTGGTCCTCGCCATCGGGCTGGCCCTGTGGGTCCTCATCACCGGCAACACGGCCTTCCTGATGGACTCGCTCGTCGGCAGCGTCGGCGACTTCCTGGTCCAGTTCCCGCAGCTGACCCTGGAGACCTACGCCTACAACCGGCCCGAGGCCTGGCTCAACGACTGGACGCTGTTCTTCTGGGCGTGGTGGGTCACCTGGGGCGCCTTCGTGGGCATGTTCCTGGCCCGCATCTCTGCGGGCGCACCATCCGCGAGTTCATCCTCGGGGCCCTCATCCTGCCCTTCACCTACGTGGTCATGTGGGTGGCGATCTTCGGCAACAACGCCCTGGACCTCATCCGCTCGGGCAACCAGGAGTTCGCCGAGGCCACCATCGCCAAGCCCGAGCAGGGCCTGTACCTCATGCTCGACGCCGCCGGCGGCAGGCCCGTCATCGCGCTCGCCCTGTTCGTCGGCGTCCTCTTCTACGTCACGAGCGCCGACTCCGGGGCGCTGGTCATGTCGAGCCTGTCCAGCCGGATCAAGGGCGAGCGGGAGGACGCCGCCCTGGCTGCGGATCTTCTGGGCCACCCTGACCGGCGTGCTCACCGTGGCCATGCTCGTGGCCGGGGGCATCACCATCCTCCAGCAGGCGACCCTGGTCATGGCGCTGCCCTTCAGCTTCATCCTCGTGATCATCGCGGCCTGCCTGCTCAAGGCCCTGCGCCAGGAGGCGACCTCAACCTGGCCTGCTCGCGGGCCTACCGCAACCGCCAGGTCGGCTTCACCGGCACCGCGGCGGGGCTGCGCCACGTCTCCTGGCGCGACCGCCTGTCCCACACCTTCGACCACGTCAGCCCCGAGCAGGCGCGGCGGGCGCTGGACCGGCGCATCGTGCCGGCCCTGGAGGCGGTGGCCGTCGAGCTGGGCAAGGAGAACCTGGAGGCGCAGGTCCACATCGAGGGCGCGGAGGCCGTCGACCCCGACGACGAGCGCAACTACCTGGGCCGCGTCACCCTCCTGGTGACCGACCCGCACAGCGAGGCGCGCGAGGGCGAGGTCGAGCCCGAGGTCCTCGAACGGGCCGACGGGCGGCGGGTCTTCCGCTACGTGGTGCGCATGGTCGAGGCCCCGGCGCCCTCCTACGGCAGCGGCATGAACGAGGCCGACGACGTCACGGTGCGCCTGGAGGTGCGCCTGCGCGGGGCGGGTGGGCTACGACATCATGGACTGGTCCGCCGACCAGGTCGCCCATGACGTCCTCGACCACTACGAGCGCTGGCTGGAGTACCTGGGCACGAGCGGTGCCGCCCTCGCCTGACCCGCCCTTTCACCGAAACCGGCGGAAAAGACACGCGAAACCGGCGGAAAAACGACATCCTGTGGATAACTCTCGGGTGTCCTGGGCCGCCCCCGGGTGCCGCGTCCTCCTCGACTTTCGTGAGCGCGCGAGTTTCCAGTCGAACGCGCGCCTCCCGGCTCGCGCGTTCGACTGGAAACCCGCGCGCTCACGAAAACGGGACCGACCACCCCGACGCGGGCCGGCCACGGCGCCCCTTCAGTCCCGCGCCCGCAGGGTCTGCCGACGCCCTGCCCGCCGCGCGCACGGGAGGAGGCGACGACGGCCAGGCAGGTGGTGACCAGGGTCAGGGTTCGCGACCACGTTGAGCTCCGCCCACGGCGCGGATGAGAGCATCGGAGATGCTCAGACCGGCCGCGCCCGCCAGCAGCGGGGCTCGCCGCCGCGAGAGCGAGAAGACCGAGAAGAGTCGCGGTGAACGCGTGAAGAACCCCCTCGAGGACCTGCGCCGCGAGTACGCCGCCCTCGCGGGCCCCGGCGGCGCGCAGCAGGGCGGCGTCACGACGCCGGCGCCCGGCGCTCATGGCGATGACGGCGACCCCGCCGCTCCAGGCCACGACGAGGGCGAGCCCGAACATGGACAGGAACCCCTGGTGGACACCGAGGCGAGGCCGAGCGACCTGCCGCTGAAGAGGACGGCGACCAGCCCGATCGCCACGAGGAAGGGCAGCACGGTGGCCGAGGAGCGGTGCGACTCCAGGAGCGGCGGTCCGCGCGGCCACCCGCCACGCGGTACCGGGGACGGGCAGGGCCGCCAGCGCCCTTTGCAGCCGGGGGACGAGCCAGGGCGCGAGCAGGCACATGAGGACGACGGCGCCCAGGGAGCCGAGGGCGGCGGCGTCAGCGGCGGCGTCGCTGCCGACGCCCGCGGTCCGGGTGGTCAGCCAGGCGGAGACGAGGCCCTGCGCCGAGCCCGCCCACCGCGGCCAGGCGCAGGAGAAGCCCGAGGACGCGGGCGAGATCCCAGCGTCGTTCCTCGTCACCGCGTCTGCGCAGGAGCGCGACCTCGGGGGGCGGGAGGCGCGCCGGGCGGCTCCCCACCCGCCGATCACGACCGAGCCGGCGACGATGAGCGCGGACCACAGCAGGTCGACGGGAACCCACTGCGGCGCGGTGCCGGGCGCGGTGACGCGCTCCTCGATGAGCAGGGGGATCATGAGGCGGGCGACGACGGCGCCGACCGCGGTGCCGGCCAGTGCGCCGAAGGCGCCGATGGCGACCAGCTGCCCCAGGACGACGGCGCGCAGCGTCCCGGGCCGCATGCCCAGGGCCCGCCACAGGCCGTGGGGATCGCGTTCGCGCTCGGTGACGGCGAGCGCACTGGTGGAGGTCAGCACGGTCGCGGCGGCGAACACGACGGAGACGATGATGAAGGCGGAGACGACGGAGGCGGCCTCGATCAGGTTCGCGTCGCCGACGGCGCGGGCGGAGGCGAGGGAGCCGCGCATGACCATGAACTGGCCGGACACGCAGGCCCCGGGTGACGACGGCGACGGCGACGGTCCACGTCCAGGTGCCGGCGTGGCGGCGCAGGTCGGCCAGGAGGAGGCGGGTCATCGGACGGTCTCCTCCGATCGAGCCGACCGGTTCGGCGGGTCCTGGCGCTTCTGCGGACTCTGCGAGCCCCGCGGACCCCGCCATTCTGCGGATCCCGCCACTCCGCCCGGGCCCGGCCCCGGCGCGGGCGGCCAGGACGGCCCGGGAGACCGCGTCGGGGTCGCCGCCGGGCAGGGCGGCGACGATCCGGCCGGCGTCCACGACCAGGACGTTTCGGGCGCGCGCGGCCGCTGCGGCGTCGTGCGTGACCATGAGGACCGTGGTCCCATTCCGGCGCAGCTGGGCGAGCTAGTCGAGGACGTCGGCGCCGGCGGCGACGTCGAGGGCGGCGGTGGGCTCGTCGGCGAAGACGACGTCGGGCCGAGAGGCGAGCACGCGGGCGATGGCGACCCGCTGGCGCTCGCCGCCGCTGAGCTGGTGGGGCAGGTGGCGGGCCTGCGCGCTCAGCCCCACGCGCTCCAGAGCGGCGTCGACGTCGCCCCGGCTCAGGGGCCTGCGCCGCAGACGGCCGGGCAGGGCGACGTTGTCGCGGGCGGACAGGGCGGTGACGAGGTTGTCCTCCTGGAAGACGAAGCCGATGTGGTCGGCCCGGAAGCGGGCGGCGTCGCGCGGGCGCAGGGCGGTGGTCTCGACGTCGAGGATCCGCACGGAGCCGCCGGTGGGGCGGTCGAGCCCGGCGACGCACTGGAGGAGGGTGGACTTGCTGCACCCGGAGGCGCCGACGAGCGCGGTGAAGGAGCGCGCGGCAGGGGCGAGGTCGACGCCGTCCAGGGCTCTGACCCCGTCGCCGCGACGGCGGCCGGGGACAGGGGTAGGTGCGGGTGAGTCCGGAGACGACGACGGCCGGGGGCGCCCGTCGGAGCATCAGTCTGAGCATCCGTCGGGGCGTTCGCTGGAGCATTCATGGCTCAGGGAACCTCCGGCGCCCGGCCCGGTCACTGGCGCCCGGACCCGTTCCGCATCCTCGCGGTGGAGCCCGGTCCACCCCGGGCGGGTGCCGGGACCAGTGCCCAGGAGCACGCCGGTGCGTAGCGTCGCCCCCATGACGCCGACCGCCGCCGAGCCGCACACCCGCCGAGCCGACCGCCGCCGAGACCGCCGACCCCGCCGCTGACCGGGCCGCAGCGGCCATCGCCGGACCGCGCGCCGTCAACCCGCACCTGCGCCGCACCATCCTCATCGTCGGCGAGATCGTGCGCGCCGCCGCGTGGATGCCGCTGGTCATCGCGCTCATCCCCTGACCCTGGCCTTCCACCTCACGGTGCCGGCGATCGCCCAGGCCGAGCGGGCCGTCGCCCGGACCGCGGGCGCGACGGCGCCCTCGGGATGGCGCCGGGCGCGGCGCAGCGGCGAGGCGCGGGACGGTGGCTGGCCTCCCGCGTGACCACACCGGCGTTCTGGCGTCAGGACCTGCCCCTGTGCCTGGGCGCCTCCCTGCTGACGACGGTCGGCTTCTTCCTCGCCTTCCTCGGGGAGCCCTCGCCTTCGTCCTGATCGCGCTGCCCGTCGTCGCCGATCCCGAGCGGCCGGTGCAGATCTTCCTGGGCCACCTGCACGTGGTCGGCACGAACGCGGGGACGTCTGGTGGACGGCTCCGATCGGCGTCGCCGTCCTGGGGCTCGCCCCTGACCCTGCTGCTCGGACTGGGAATCCTGCGCACGCGCATGGTCGAGGCCCTGTCCGGGGACCGGGAGGCGGAACGGGTCGAGGCGCTGACGGCGCAGGTCGGCCGCCTGTCGGCGGGGCGCGCCACGCTCGTCGACGCCTTCGACGCCGAGCGCACCCGCATCGAGCGGGACCTGCACGACGGCGCCCAGCGGGAGCTCGTCGCCCCTGACCATGGCCCTGGGCGTCACCCGCCTGCACGCGCAGTCGCTGGACGAGCGGGGGCGGACCGGCGAGCTGCGCGCCAGCCTGCTGACCGACCTCGACGCCGTGCAGGACCGCGCCGAGGAGGCGCTGCGATCGCTGCGCGAGACGGTGCGCGGCATCCGCCCGGCCGTCCTGACCGAGCGGGGCCTGGCCGCCGCGCTGCGCGACCTGGCGGGGCGCTCCCCGCTGCCGACGACGGTCGCGATCCGCGGCTCCGACGCCGACCTGGGGGCGATCTCCTCGCCGGTGGCCACGACCGTCTACTTCCGCCGTCGCCGAGGCCCCTGACCAATGCCGCCAGCACGCGGGGCCCTGGCGCGCGCGCCGCGGTGGAGCTGACCTGCACGGCGGAGGGCCTGAGCGTCGTCGTCGCCGACGACGGCGTGCAGCGGGGCGGACGCGCGGGCGTCCGGCTCGACGGGCCTGCGCGGCATGGCGCAGCGGGTGGAGTCCGTGGGCGGGGCGCTCGCGGTCGTCTCCCCGGCCGGGGGCGGGACGAGGCTGACGATCGGCGCGCTCCCTGACGCCGCCGTGGGCGGCGGACGAGGGTGGAGCCGACGGCGCGGGCGGGGCCGGACTGGCGGCCGGGCGCGCGCAGACGCGGGCCTGCCCAGGGGCTGCGTCATCAACGTGTCGCAAACGTTCGTCGTCGACCGGTCCAGGCTCGTCACCGCCATCGGCGACCTGCCCGCTCACCTCCTGGCCCGGGTCGACGACGCGCCTGAGGCTGGTTCTGAGTCTTTGAGGCCGGGCCGGGCACGGGCCAGTACGAAAGTCGGGCCGAGTACGGGGCCGGGCCGGGAGCCAGGACCCCTCGGCCCAGGGTTCGCACCCAGCCGACGGCGGAGGGGCAGGATGGGCGCATGAGGATCCTGCTCGCCGACGACGCCGCCCTGCTGCGCGAGGGTCTGGCGGGACTGCTGGCCGCCGCCGGCCACGAGGGTGGTCGCCCAGGTGGCCGACGCCGACGCGCTGCGCACCGAGGTCGCCCGGCTGGCGGCGGCGGGCGAGCTGCCGGACGTCGTGGTCACCGACGTGCGGATGCCGCCGACGAGGACCGATGACGGCCTGAGGGCCGCCGTCGACCTGCGCGCCGCGCATCCGGGGCTGCCGGTGGTGGTGCTCAGCGCCTACGTGGCCGGGCCGTATCTGGGCGGAGCTCATCGAGGGGGTCGACGGCGCGGTCGGCTACCTGCTCAGGGCGGGTGGGGCGCGTGAGCGACTTCATGCACTCCCTGGACGTGGTGGTCTCCGGCGGCATCGTCATCGACCCGGAGGTGATGGCGCACCTCGTGGCGTCCGCGGCGGGTGCGGTCGGAGCCGGTGCGACGGGGCCGGATGCGCCGCGAGCGCTCGCGGCGTCGGGCGTCTCAGGGCGCGCCGGATGGGCGGGCCCGAGTGGGAGCACCGGATGGGGCGGTCGGGGCGGGCGAGTCGATCGCGCCGGGCGCATGGGACGCGCCGGGCGCAACAGGCGCGGTGGGACACGGCCCGGCCGCGAGCGCGCCCGCCGACCCGCCGAACCGGTGGCTGGAGAGGCTGACCCCGCGGGAGGCCGAGGTCCCTCACGCTCATGGCGGAGGGGCTGTCCAACGGGCGGATCGCGCAGCGGCTGGTGGTCTCCGACGGGCGGTGGCCAGCACGTGGCCAATATCTTCCTCAAGCTGGATCTGCCGCCGGGCGAGGAGAACCGCCGCGTGCGGGCCGTGCTCGCCTGGGTGCGCGCCCACGCCTGAGCGCCTGGCCGCGGGGCCGCCCGGCCCCGGCCCGCGGGCGGCCGCAGGGTTTCTCCGGCCGAACCGGCGCCGGCCGTCGGCCCCTGCCCTCGGCCCGCGGGCGGCCGCGATTCGGCGCGTCCGACCGATGCGCCCATCGTAGGCTGATCCTATGCGTCTCCACGTTGCCGATCACCCGCTCATCGACCACAAGCTCTCCGTCCTGCGGGACGCCGCGACGCCGTCGGCGGTCTTCCGCCAGCTGGTGGACGAGCTCGTCACCCTCCTGGCCTGCGAGGCCACCCGCGACGTGCGCACCGAGGAGGTCGAGATCACCACGCCGGTGGCGCTCGCCCGCTGCCGCCGCCTGGCGGAGCCGCGGCCCATCGTCGTGCCGATCCTGAGGGCGGGCCTGGGCATGCTCGAGGCGCATGACCCGGCTGCTGCCCACGGCCGAGGTCGGCTTCCTGGGCATGAAGCGCGATGAGGACACCCTGGAGGTCGAGACCTACGCCAACCGGCTGCCGGACGATCTGTCGGGCCGCCAGTGCTTCGTCATCGACCCCATGCTGGCCACCGGTCACACCCTCGTGGCCGCCATCGAGTACCTGCTCGAGCGCGGCGCCCGCGACGTGACCGCCATCTGCCCTCATCTCCGCCCCCGAGGGCGTCAAGCAGGTCGAGGGAGCGGGTCGGGGCGCGCCAATGTGACGGTGGTGACCGCCGCCGTCGACGAGCGCCTCAACGACCGCGCCTACATCGTCCCGGGCCTGGGGGATGCCGGAGACCGCCTCTACGGCATCGTCGACTGAGGGCCGGCCCGCCGGGCGGCCGGACGATGCGGTCCGCGCGGCGCCGCGGTCCCGCAGCCATGGCGCCGCCCGGTCCCGCGGCCATGGCGCCGCCCGGTTCCGCGGCCGGGGCGTCCCGGCCAGGACCCCGCCCGCCCGCCGGCGCCATGGTGCGTTCGCCCCACTGCCATCGGGGCCGGTCCTCTAACCTCGCCCCATGAGCTCCCCGGACCCCGCGGCGACGCCCCGAAGCGTCCGCATTCTGCGCATTGTCGTCATTGTGGTGCTGGCCGGCGGTCTGGCGCTGGCGGCGGGGATCGGCATCGGCCGGTACGTCATGGGCAGCCGCATCGCCGACGTCGTCGGCCACAGCCTGCCCGACGACGGCTGGGCGGACGGCGCCACCCGGACGTGGGAGGCGGCCATCGCCCCGGACGCCGAGGTCTTCTCCGCCGGCGGGCGCCTCATCGCCGTGACGCGCGCGAGGAGCGACGACGCGAACGCGACGCTGACGGCCTACACGATCGAGGACGACGGCCTGTCCGAGGCGTGGTCGACGACGGCGGACCTGTCCCGGGGCACGACCCCCGGGGACCTGCCGGAGTTCATCGAGTGGGGCGAGGGCGGGTCGTCCACGGCTCCACCGTCATCGACCTGGCCGACGGCGGGACCTCGCCCGCGCCCTGGGCGGACGACGAGCTCCCCATGGCGGCCGGGGACACGATCATCGCCTGCTCCGTCTCCCTCGTCTGCCGGGCCTGGCGCGCCGACTCCGCCGACCCGGTGTGGACCGTCTCCCTCGACGAGTCCGGCTGGACCGCTCCGAGCGCCAACACCACGCCGGTGTACCAGCGCGGCAGGGCGCGGTACGTCATTCTCGCCCTCCACGACGTCGTCAACCTCGACACCGGCGAAAGGGTCGAGTTCGACCTGCCCGCCTCCCGGGGCTACTACGTCCTGCCCGCCTCCAACGGCTGGCTGGTGCACATCGGGGTCAATGACGACTCCGGCACGGGGGCCGCCGTCTACGCCTACGACCTCGACGGCGGCAGGCCCTTCGACTCCTACCCGGACACTCTTCCGGCGGGGACCCTGGAGCACTCCATCCTCGCCCAGGGGTCCGCACTCGCGCTCCGACTACCGCTCCCTGTGGGGCGATGGGGACAGAGCCTGCTGCTGGCCGCCTACTCGACGACAGGGCGCGTGCATCGACTCGGTCGACGTGCCCGACGTGGGCCTGCTCGTGGTGCCGACCTTCGAAGCACTCCCGAGGCCCGGGGTCGTGAACGCCTCCGTCCTGTGCGCCGGGGAGCTGCGCATGTCCACCGGCGGACGGGTGATCATGGGCCTTGAGAGCGGCGGGCTCGACCCCGACGACTTCCTCTTCCTGCTCGACGCCGCCACGGGGAGCAGATCGCCTTCGAGGGGGTCGACGTCGCCGCCGGGGGCCGGCTGGAGATGGTCGAGCCGGACCTGGTCCTGGGCTACGACCCGGCCACAGGGACGGTGAGCGCCTTCGCCCCGGCTGGGCTGAGGACGGCCGGCGGGCGGGCCGGATGGGGAGCCCATCACCTCGCCCCCGCGGAGAAGGCCTTCTAGCATCGGACCCATGAGCGCAACCGCCCCGATCCCCCCGGCGAGGAGGGGCCGTCCGGCCGACGGCCCCCGCGCGATCATCGCCGCGGTCGTCGCGGGCGTCGTCACGCTCGCCGCCGTCATCGGGATCGGGTGGATCGTCTCCGCCAACAGGCGCGCGATCAGCGGCGCCGAGGACCTTCAAGGCCGGCCGCCCGTCTCCGGCTGGGCGGCGGGGGCCGTGCAGTCCTGGCAGACGCAGATCGACGGCGGCGCCGAGGTCTTCTCGGCCGGGGATCGCGTCCTGGCCCTGACGCGCAAGACCGCGCGCGACAGCGCCGCGACGCTGACGGCCTACACGATCGAGGACGGCGGCCTGTCCGAGGCCTGGACGACGACGGCGGACCTGTCGCGGGGCGCGCTCACGCAGGACTATCCGCAGTTCGTCCGCTGGGGCGATCATCATCTCATTCACGGCTCGACCGTCATCGACCTGACCACGGGAGACACCTCTTCGGGACCCTGGCCGGCCGACGAGCAGCCGATGGTGGCCCAGGACGTCGTCATCGCCTGCTCGACCGACAACAATGCGCGGCCTGGCGCGAGGGGTCCGACGAGCAACTGTGGAATACCTCCATCGAGAATGTCTCCCACGTTTATCGGTCTCGACAATAATTCCCAGACCGTCTACCGGCGCGAGGGCGTGCGCTACGTCATTCTCGCCTTCCACAGCGCGGTCAACCTCGACACCGGTGAGCTGGTCTCCTTCGATCTGCCGTCCCTGAAGAGTTACTATCTCGTGGCTGCCGCGGACGGCTGGGTCGTGCACTCCACGGGCAGCGGCTCGGTGGTCTACGCCTTCGGCCCGGAGGGCGGTGAGGGCGATCGACACCTATACCGATGAACACGACGATGAATCCATCGCCTTCTGGGTCCCGGATCCCCTGCCGCTGTCCGCCTACCGCGCGGCGTGGCGCGACGGCGACACGAGCAATATCGCGGTCCGCTTCACCCCCGACTCCGACGAATGCATCCCCCGGATCGACGTCGTCGGCAGCGCCTCCATAGCCATGCCGGACCTGACGTCGACGAATGGCCCCGACGCCCTCGACGACGAAGAGGACCTGCATATCCAGGTTGCGCGTCCCCGCCGACCGCTCCCTCCTCATGGCCTCGATCCCCGCCCGGCTGGAATCCGACTCCTTCTCCTTCCTGTTCAACGCCTCCACCGGGGAGCAGATCGCCTTCGAGGGCATCGACGTGAATGCGGGGGGACAGCTCACGCTGGTTCGACCGGATCTCATTGTCGGCTACGACCCAGCCACCGGAACGGTGAGGGCATTCGCCCCCAAGAGCTGAGGATTCCGGCGCGGGCTCAGCGCTGCGGGGAGCCGGCCGGTCTTCGCCACGAAGAGCCGAGCAGCCCTGCCCGCGCCCGCTGCGGGCCCCGCGATCTCGTAATATCGTGCTCGCGACCGACGCCGCGCCCTCGAACCGCACAGCATCCACCGGCCCCCGCTACCGCCCGCGCACGGTGCTGGCGGCGGCCCTGGTCGGCGTCCTCGTCCTCGCGACGGTCATCGGCGTCGGCTGGTTCCTGTCCGCCGAGCGCCGCTCCGCCCGCGGCGCGGAGAACCGCTCCCCGCCGCTGCGCCCGACAACAGGGTGGGTCAATGGCGCCGCCGTCCGCTGGAGGACCTCCATCGGGACGAACCGGGAGATCGTCACGGCGGGCAATCACCTCGTGGCCATTGAGCGCTCCACGGCGAGGGACTCGAACGCGACCCTGACCGGGTACACGATCGGCGACGAGGGCCCGACCGAATCCTGGACGCAGACGGTCGACCTGTCCCAGGGGGCCCTCGACGACCCGGAATTCCTCCCCTGGGGGGAGTCCACGCTCGTCCACGGACGACCCTCATCAACCTGAACACGGGTGAGGTCTCGAGTGCGCCCTGGGACGCGCAGAAGCCGCCGCTGCTCGCCGACGACCTCATCGTCAACTGCGACTCCACCGACTCGTGCCGGGCCTGGCGGGAGGGGAGCACGGAGCCGCTGTGGAGCGCCCAGGTGTCCGGCGCGTCGCACCATATCGACAGCAATCTCCCGTCCCTCCTCCCCACGTACGTGCGGCGGGGTAACCGCTATATCGTCCTGAATATGCGGCGCATCGTCAATCTCGACACCGGGAAGGGAGGTCGAGGCTGAACCTGCCCGCCCTCGAGGACTACTTCATCTCCGCGGCCTCCAACGGCTGGGCCGTGGCCGCAGTGACGCGCGACCACAATGACATCAGTCACGTATACGAGTTCGACATCGACGGCGGGGACTCCACCGACTCCTACGCCATCAAGGCCGGCCTCTCCAACCGCGGAACCGCCTTCATCTACAAGACCTCGCCGCGCTCGCTGTCCGATTACCGGACGCTGTGGAGGGACAGCGACTTCAGCGAGTCCTGGCCCTCGGGCACGGAGACAGCAAGTGCACGACCTCCATCGAGGTCCTGGGCGGCCCCACCTTCGACGTGCCGCAGACGAAGGCGGTGATCCGAGAACGTCGTCCGGCTCGGCCATCTCAGCATCCTCGTCGCAGTCCGGCTGCCCCGAAATCGGGAGCTTCGCCACCTCACCGGACCAACGGACGCTCCGGGTCGTGGCGCAGGGCAGGGCCGGCGTCAACTCCTTCCACTTCCTCTACAACCTGGCCACCGGCGAGGCGGTCTCCTTCGAGGGGATCGACGCCACCGATAACAGCCAGCTCGAGCTCGTCAGATCCGACCTGGCCCTGGGCTACGACCCGGACGACGGCGAGGGTCTACGGCTTCTCCCCCGCCGGCTCGCGCTGACCCGCCGTCCACCGACGGTGGCCCGCAGCGCGCCCGGGCCCTGGTGGCCAACGCGACCGGCCTGCCGGCTCGCGCGGCTGCCGGCTCGGGCGGGCATTAGAACGGCGCGACCGCGGAGGCGACGAGGTTGCTGCACGGCAGCGGAGCGCCCCGACCGAGCGCCCGGCACCACTCGTCGGTGGCGGCCACCGCGGCCCAGTTGGAGTGCAGCAGCGCCGCGAGGCGTGGCGTGCACCGCCCGGGCGCCCGCCTTTCCGGCGCGGTTGCGCAGGTTCACGGCGCCGACGGCGTCCGAGAGCACCTCCGTCGTCAGGCCGAGCGTCTCCCCTGGGCCGCCGAGGCCAGGATGCAGTTGTTCGCCATGAACCCGACGAGCGTCACGGTGTCGACGCCCCGCTCGCGCAGCCACGGCTCAAGGCCGGTGCCGGCGTAGATCGATCCGTGGCGCTTGACGACGCGCTTCCACCCCGGGGCGCACCGGCCCTCGATGCGCGGGCAGGGTTCAAGCCCTTCCCCGGGGTCGAAGACCGGCCCTCCGGGTCTGCCCGCGTGCTGCACGCACACCACCGGGATGCCGGCATCGGCTGCCGCGTCGAGCGCCCGCTCGATCCGATCCAGGCAGTCGCTCAGGCGCGGGAAGCGGATGCGCAGCGGGGCCGGGCGTACTCGCGCTGCACGTCGACGAGGGATCAGCGCTCTGCGAGGATCGGGCCGAGGGCCTCGTCGCGATTCGTCCCGAGAAGCGGTCACGGTGCCTCCAGCTGCGGCGCGCATCGGCGCGGTTATACGGTGTCTCATCCAGGGTGCCCGGGGGCTCCAGCGCCCGCCAGTGGCGCATATGCTGTTCTTCGATGGTTTCACGCCAAGGAGGCGGCGGCGCGTCGACGTCGCATCGGCATCGGCGGCGCACGTGGGAGGTCATATGCGGATCGCCGTCTACGCATTCGACGGCGTCACCATGTTCCACCTGTCGATCCCCCAGATGGTCTTCGGCACCGTGAGCCGGCTGGGTCTGGCGGACTGGCGGGTCTCGCTGTTCACCACCGGCTCCGAGTCGGTGAGGCTCGTCGAGGATCCCGCCGACTCCACGGCCTCGGCGCCTTCACCGACCACCGCCCCCGTCTCCTCGCCGACCACCACCTCCATCCGCACCTCGGAGGGCTATATCCTCAGCGGACTGGGCGGTCCGGAGTCGGCGCAGGAGGCCGACGTCGTCGTGGTCCCCGCCTGGTTCGCCGACGGTCGCGCGGCAGAGGACTCACTGCGCTCGCTGCTGAAGGAGGCTCACGACCGGGGAGCGAGCGTCGTCGGCCTGTGCCTGGGCGCGATCCCGCTCGCCGAGGCCCGGCCTCATCGGCGGACGTCGGGCGACGACGCACTGGCGGGCCTTCGAGCCGCTGGCGCGCAGCACCCGGAGATGCGGCTCGACGAGTCGGTCCTGTACGTGGACCACGGCGACGTGCTGACTTCGGCCGGTGCGGCGTCGGGCCTGGACGCCTGCCTTCATCTGGTGCGCGCGCGGCTGGGGGTCGCAGGCGGCCAACGAGGTCGCGCGCCAGCTCGTCATCGCGCCGCACCGCGGGCGGACGGGCGCAGTACGTCGAGCGGCCGATGCCGCGGCACCCTCGACGACGACGCCATCGGCCGCACCATGGCCTGGGCGCTGGAGCGCCTGGCCGAGCCGCTGACGGTGAAGCGGCTGGCCTCAGCCGCGCATGAGCACGCGCTCCTTCATCCGCGCCTTCCGAGAGGCGACGGGAACCGCGCCGGCGGCCTGGGTGCGCGCCCAGCGCGTGCGCGAGCGCAGCGCCTCCTGGAGAGCACGGGGCTGGCGATCGAGGCAGGTGGCCGCGGCCTGCGGCTTCGGCAGTGCCGTGACGATGCGGCAGGTCTTCGGGCGGGTGCTGAGCACGACGCCGTCGGCCTACCGACGCCGGTTCCGCACCGCGTCGCGCTCCCCTCGCCGAGCCGGGCGAGTCCGCGCAGTCCCGCAGAAATACCGCCCGGACGCGCGACAACTGACCGGCGCGGCGGACGACGCGCAGAGCCCCGCGCACGCGGAGCCACCATCGGAGTCGGCGCTGGCCGCCAACCCTCCGGTATGATTCTGGTATGACTCAGAAGATCGCGGTGAGCCTTCCGGACGAGCAGGTCGTCTCCATTCGCCGTGCAGTCGAACAGGGCAGGGCGCCGTCGGTATCGGGCTTCATCAGCGCGGCGGTTGCTCATGCGCAGCAGGAGGACCGCCTCGCACAGCTGTTGGACGAACTCGACCGCGAACTCGGCCCCGTCAGCGACGCCGACCTGACGTGGGCGGACAAGGCACTGGGTCTGGCATGACCGCCGCCAGCGGGAAGAGCGCGAAGGGCCTGACCCTGGACACCGGCGCGCTGCTCGCGCTTGAGCGCGGGAGCCCACGGGTTCGCGCTCTTCTTCGGCGGGCCTTGGAGGCCGGCCTGCCCCTGAGCGTGCCGGCCGGCGTCGTGGCGCAAGCCTGGCGGGGCGGCCCGCGGCAGGCCCGAGTCGCACGGCTGCTCGCGGATCCCGATGTGAGGGTCGTGCCGCTGGATGACATGACGGCGAGGGCCGTCGGCCTGCTGTGCGGACGAAGCGGCCACCGGGACATCGTCGACGTCCACGTCGTCCTGGCGGCGCAGGAGCAGAGGCACACCGTTGTGACCTCCGACCCTGAGGACCTGCGCCGTTCACCCGGGCCTCCCGCTGATCGAGGTGTAGACAAGCACCGCCGCGGCCCGGGATCTGGGCGTCCGTGGGGCAGCCCGGGCCCGGCCCGCATCAGCACGGGAGTCGGCCCGGGGGCGTCGCGGGTCCGGTCCCGAACCCCGCCGCCCCCGACCCGCCCCGGCCGGATCCGCAGAGCACGTCACTTAACCCGCGAGCACGTCTGCTAGAGGTACGTTCTCGCGGGGTTGAGTGACGATCTCACGGGTTAAGTGACGTGCTCGCGGGTTACCCGACGATCTCACGGACCCGACCTGGGCCAGGACCGGCCGGGGCGGGCGACGTCGACCAGGGGCGAGCCACCACGGGCCGGGGCGGGGCGACGTCGGCCGGGGCGAGCCACCACGGGCCCGGGCGGCGCCCGCCCGTGAGCGGGAGTCCGCTCAGAAGGCCGGGATGACCGAGCCGTCGGTCCAGGTCTGCTCGATGTAGGCCTTGAGCTCGGGGGAGTTCATGAGCCCGGCGAGCTTGACGAGGTGCTCGTTGCCCTTGTCGGCCGTGCGCACCACCAGTTCGTTGGCGTAGGGGCTGTGCTCGCCCGGCTCGAGGACCAGGGCGTCCCGGCTGGGCACCAGACCGGCCTGGAGGGCGTAGTTGCCGTTGATGACGGCGAGCTCGGCGTCGGCCATCGAGGCGGCCACCTGGGCGCCGTCGACCGTGACGAGCTTGAGGTTCTTCAGGGTTGGCGGTGACGTCGAGGTCCGAGGGGATCTCGACGGAGGGGTCAAGGGTGATGAGGCCGGCGGTCTGAAGGAGCTTGAGCCCGCGGGCGGTGTTGGCCGGGTCGGAGTTGAGCACGACGGTGCCGCCGTTGGCCGCCTGGTCGACCGAGGTGTAGCCCTTGGAGGTGTAGATGCCCATGGGCTCGATGTGGACGTCGGCGATCGAGACGAAGTCGTAGCCCTTCTCCTCGATCTGCTGCTTGAGGAAGTTCGGCGTCTGGTAGAAGTTGGCCGCCAGGGACCCGTCGTCGAGGGAGGTGTTCGGCGTCTGGTAGTCGTCGATCTCGCTTGATGTCGAGGCTGAGGCCGGCGCCGGCGGCGGGTTGTCCTGGACCCACTGGAGGATGGTGACGTGCGGCTGCGGGGTGGCGCCGATGGTGATGGTGGCGACGCCGTCCTTGACCTCGATGCCCTTGACGGAGCCGTCCGCGGAGCCCTTGGAGCCGCAGGCGGTCAGGGCGAGGGCGACGGCGGAGACGAGCGAGCCGGCGAGGACGGAACGGCGGGTGATGGAGGGGCGGATGGGCAGGGGCATGGTGATTCCTTCTTCTTTCGGGCCGGTGCGACCCTGGGCGGGGCTCCCGGAGGAGCACGGTCTGGAAGTGGCGGAGCGGTGCGCACCAATGGGTCCGGTGACGGCCCGAGTCGCGGCGGACCGGTGACGGCCAGGTCGCGGCGGCCCCGGCGGCGATCCCGGGGCGGGTGCGCCGAGCCTGCGCCTGCGCGGCGGCGGCGCCGCAGGGCGGGACTCCGGCTGGTCGGGGCTCGCCTCGCCGTCAGCGGTGGTCGACCAGCCGGCTGAGCATGTCGCCCATGACCTGGATGGCGCCGACGATGAGAACGATGAGGGACGACGACGATGACCATGACGTCGGTGTCGTTGCGCCGGTAGCCGTGCTGGATGGCGAGATCGCGCAGGCCCCGCCGCCGACCGTGCCGGCCATGGCCGTGTAGCCCAGGAGGGTGATGATGGTGACCGTGGCGGACTGGATGAGGGTCGGCAGGGCCTCGCGCACGAGGACGCCCCAGGTGATCTGGGTCCCCGAGGCGCCCATCATGAGGGCGGCCTCGACCTTGCCGTGGTCGACGTCGTTGATGGCGGTCTCGACCAGGCGGGCGTAGAAGGGGATGGCGCCGATCGTCAGGGGCACGCAGGCGGCCCCCAGCCCAGGGAGGTCCCCACGAGGATGCGGGTCAGCGGGATGAGCGCCACCATGAGGATGATGAAGGGCATGGAGCGGCCGATGTTGACCACCTGCGAGAGGACCTCGTAGACGACGCGGTTGCGGTGCTGCCCGCGCGCGCCGGTGGTGACCAGGGCCAGGCCCAGAAAAGGCCGACGACGATCGTGATGAGGCCGGACACGAGCAGCATCCCGAAGGTCTCGAGGGCCGCGGGCCCGAGCTTGCGCGTAATGGCGGGGTTGAAGAACCAGGCGCCGTCCGACTCGGGCCGCCAGCAGGGCGACGCCGGTGAACAGGGTGGCAGTGCTCATGCGCGCACCTCCGCGGTGACGCCCGCGCCGGTGAGGACCGCGACCGCGGCCTCCGCCCGGTCCGCGGGGATGGTCAGGGCGAGCCGCCCCACCTGGGCCCGCCCGAGGGTCTCGAACAGGCCGCCGGCGACGTCGGCGCCCTGCTCGGCGGCCAGGGCGAGGGACCCGGGCGGCGGCGGGCTGACCGGGGCGGGCGGTCAGGGCGACGTCGATGACGGCGTCGTCGGGCCCCACCGATCCGGCGGGGACGGCGGGGGCGGGGACGAGCTCGCGGGACGGGCGGGAGGCGACGTCGGCCACGACGTCCTCGATGGGCCCGGACTCGACGACGCGGCCCGCCTCGAGCAGGCTCACGGAGTCGCACGGCGCGCACCACGCTCATCTCGTGGGTGATGATGACGACGGTGACGCCCAGGCGGTCGCGCACGTCGCGGATGAGCTCGAGGATGGAGCGGGTGGTCTCGGGGTCGAGGCGCTGGTGGGCTCGTCGCACAGGGAGGACGGCGGGCTGGTCGGCCAGGGCGCGGGCGATGCCCACCCGCTGCTGCTGGCCGCCGGAGGCTGGGCGGGGTAGGAGGAGCCGCGGTCGGCCAGGCCCACGAGCTCGAGCATGCGGGCCACCGTCTCGTGGCGCTCGCCCTTGGGGACGCCGGCCATGGCCAGCGGGTAGGGCGATGTTCTGGGCGGCGGTGCGCTGCTCCAGGAGGTTGGCGTGCTGGAAGACCATGCCGATGGCGCGGCGGGCCTCGCGCAGCTCGCGGGCGCCCAGGGCGGTCAGGTCCTGGCCGCCACGCGCACCTCGCCGCTCGTGGGCCGCTCCAGGGCGGTCAGGCAGCGCACGAGGGTGGACTTGCCGGCCCCGGAGGTGCCGACGACGCCGTGGACGGAGCCCGCGGGGACGTCGAGGGTGAGGCCGTCCAGGGCGCGCACCTCGCGCCCGTCGCGCAGGCGGTAGTGCTTGTGGACGTCGTGGGAGCCGGATCATGGGCTCGGCGCCGGGCGGCTCGGCGCCGGGCGGCTCGGCACCGGCGGGCTCCAGACCGTCGACGGCTGGACCGTCGGCGGGTCCCGGCCCGTCGTCGGCGGAGTGGGCGCCGTCGTCGTCCGTCTCGACGTCAAGGGGCCCGACGCCGGGCGGCTCGGCCCGGCCCGCTGGATCTTCGCTCACGCACTCCTCCATCGATCCTGGCGGAAGCACCCTCACCGCGAAGCGGGGGTTGCTGCAACGTCGTCGAGCCAGGTCTCTCGGCTGCTCTGGATGGTCCAGGACAACGGTAGGCGGGTGCGGGCGGACGGGCAAACCCCGCGACGGGAAGGGACGAACGTCACGCCCTCTTCCGGGCAGGGGCGCCGGTCGGGGCGAGGCCCGCCCCGACCGCCCGTGCGGCGGGCGCCGCCGGTGCGCGCCCGCCCGCGGCGCCGGGCGCGCCGGACAAGGCTCCAGGCGGGACTGAGGTGCCACAATCGCCCCCATGACCGCGCCGACGCCGCCGACCCGCCCCCAGCTCACCGCCGACATCCTGGGCGGGCCGTGGGTGGCCCGCCGGATCCCCGTGACCGAGTCCGACGCCGCCCCCGGGCGGATCACGCCGTCCTGGTCCACCAGCGGGGGCCGTCCGGCGCCAGCGCCGCCCCGCCACGACCGCGCCGTGCTCTACCTGCACGGCCGCAACGACTACTTCTTCCAGACCTGGCTGGCCGACGCCCTACTGGAGGCCGGCTACGAGTTCTACGCCCTGGACCTGCGCACCTGCGGTCGGGCCGGGGCGGGCTACTGGTCCCCGCACGACGTGCGCGACCTGCGGGTCCACGACGAGGAGATCGGCGAGGCGCTGCGCATCATCCGCTCCGAGCACGGCCACGGCGCCGTCGTCCTCAACGGGCACTCCACGGGCGGCCTCAGGGCGGTCATCTGGGCGAAGGACCACCCCGGCGGCGTGGAGGCGATCACGCTCAACTCCCCCTGGCTGGACCTGAACTCCTCGGCGCTCGTGCGCTCCTACGGGTCGGCCTGGGTGGACCTGATCTCCCGCTGGGACCCCGAGCGGATCATCGACAACCCGGACGAGTCCAGGGCCCTGCGGGCCGCGGGGCTCGAGGCCGCCGCAGCGCGGGCGGCGGAACTGCGGGGGCTGGCGGCGCGATCGGCCGACCGGCGGGCGGAGGGGCGCGGCTGCGCCGCCGCGGCAGACGCGGCCCCGCAGGACCGCACCGGGGATGCGGACGCCGACCCCGGGCCGATCGAGCTCGACATGTACGCCCGCGTCCTGCACCGCCGGTGGGGCGGGCCGTGGGACTGGGACCTGACCCTCAAGCCCTCCCCTCCTTCCCGGTCCGGGCCAGCTTCATGGCGGGGATCCGGCGTCTGCAGCGCGAGGTCCACCACGGGCTGGGCATCAGGGGAGCCCGTCCTGCTGTGCTGCTCGACGACGACGGTGGGCAGGGGCGCGAGCATCGAGCAGGCCCGCCACGGCGACCTCGTGCTCTCGGTGGAGCAGATGGTGGCCCGCGCCCCTTCCTGGGCGACGACGTGACCGTGCGGCAGATCCCGGGCGGCGTGCACGACCTGGCCCTGTCGGACGCGGCGGCGCGCGAGTACCTGGCGGCCCTCACCGGCTGGCTGGTCGCGCGGCTCGGCCGGGGCCTGCGCGCGCGTGAGGGTCTGCGAGCGCTCGGCGGCCAGCTCGACGAGGGCCGGGGCCAGGGCGTCGCTCACTCGCTCGACGACCTCCAGGGTGGCGGCGAAGTCCTCCATGGTCCCGTACCAGGGGTCGGGCACGTCCAGGGGCTGCGGGCGGGGTGCACCGCGCCCGGCCGCGAACTCGACGGCGGCGGGGTCGAACTCGCGGAACAGGCGGATGCGGCCCGCCTCCGCGTCCGGGCCGTCCCCGGGGCCGGACCGTCCCCCAGGCCCAGGCGGTCGGCCCGGCGCAGCAGTGCGTCGCGGTGGCGGGAGGTCATGGCGAGGATGAGGTCGCTGTCGACCAGCTCGGCGTCGGAGATGCGGTGGGCGCGGTGGGCGGCGATGGCGCGCGACACCGCGCGGGCGACGTCGTCGGAGCCCCGGCCGTAGCCGTGGTCGGCGAGGATGCGCCAGGGCGCGGCGGTCCATAGGGGTTGCCGTGCTCCTCGTCGGAGACGCCGGAGGATGTCACCGCCACCCGTCGACGCCGTCGTCGGGCACGCCCGCGGCGGTGAGGCGGTCGATGAGGACGACCCGGGCCATGGCCGAGCGGCAGATATTGCCGGTGCAGACCATGGCGATGCGGTAGGGGCCGGTGGGGGCTCATCGAGGGCGGGCAGGTCGGTGGCGGTGATCGCGGGTGGCACGGGAGCAGCGTCTCGCGCCCGGCGCCGCGATTTCAAGACGGGCGGGGCGCGGGAGGGCGCAGTCCCCGCTCATGGGCAGGGCGCCCGCCTCGGCCCTGGCCGCCGGGCGCCTGGTCGAGGCAGTCCCCGCTCACGGGCGGGATGCCCGCCGCGAGCGCTGCGGGGCCCGCCCGGCAGGGGGCGCCGCCCGGGCCGAGTGGCGGCCCGCGGCGCGGTCCCCGCCCTGGCGGGGAATCAGCGCGGCATGATGGGCCCATGGCACGACCCGCCCGCTTCACCGCCGACGGCATCCTCGACGCCGCCGCCGTCGTGGCCGCGCAGCGCTCAACGCGAGCCACCGTCGCCGACGTCGCCGCCCGGCTGGAGCGCGCCGCCGGGCTCGGTCTACCGCTTCGCGAACAAGGACGCCCTGTTCGGGGCCCTGTGGCTGCGGGCGGCGCGCCGCTTCCACGTCGGCCTGCTGGAGGCCCTCGCCCTGCCGGACCCCGGGGCCGCGGCCTGCGAGGCGGCCGCCCACGTCCGCGGTTCTGCCGCGACAACCGGCTCGACGCCATCGCCATGACGCTGTACCGCCGGCAGGACCTGGTCGCGCGCGTCGACGGCGAGCTGCGCCGCGACGTCGAGCACGTCAACGACGCGGTGCGGGAGGCGACGGCGGCCCTGGCCCGGGCGCGCTTCGGCCGCGCGGACCCGGACGCGCTGGCGCTGGTGGTCGTGGCGTGCCAGGAGGGCCCGTACGGGCTGGTGCGCCGCTACCTGCGCACCGACGTCGATATGCCCGCCTGGCTGGAGGACGCCATGCGCGCCTCCTGCCGGGCGATCCTCGCCCTCGGGGACAGGGCGCGGACCGGGCGCGCGAGGGGTGAGCGCCCGCCTTCGGGCGGCCGACTCCGTCAGTGGCGCGCGGGCGGAGCCGCTCGCGGCCCCTCCCCCGCCCCGGCAGCGGCGGCCGGCGACGGGCGGCGCCCGCGCCCCGGCTCAGTGCCCGCGGCGCCTGGCCCTGGCCCGGGTGCGCCTGCGGGCGCGGGCGGCCTCGCGCTCGGCCCGACGGTCGGCGCTCGCGGTGCGGGCGGCCTGCGCCGCCCGGGCCTCGCGCTCGGCCTTGACCGCCTGCTGCGCCGTCGTGCTCGTGCGCGGCCGGGCGGCCTCGCGCGCCGCGAGCCGCAGCGCCCGCTTCGGGTTGATCCGCCGCGGCTGCCCGGCCCGGGTCTCGCGCACCCGCGGGGCCCGCTCCACCCGCTCAGCAGCTCGGATCCGTGGGCCAGGAGCCAGGCGTGGAGCTCGACGTCGGACGGCTCGGCCCCGAAGACGACCCGGGCCCGCCCCGCACCCGGCCGGCGTCGTGGCGCTCGAGCACTCCGACCCAGAACCGGCCGTCGAAAAGAACAGTGAAGATGGTTGGCATTTTGTCTCCAGGTACGCCGAGGCGGACCCGGTGACGCCGGATTCTCCACGTCAGGGGCGACAGGGAGCGACGAGTGCCCGCAGGACCGCCGGACTTCCCACCGGGCCGTGCGGTTCGCGCACCAGGAACTGACGGCGCCAGGGTAGCAGCCCGCCGACCGTCGACGTGGAGATCAGGCCGAGGAGGGTCGGCCCGGAAGACGATCCGTACCCGACCAGGGGCGGAGCGGCGAGGCGGCGGACTGCGAGGACGGTGCGGGCGCGGGAGCGGCGGCTCCCGACGGGACTGCGGGCGCCGACGGGACTGCGGGCGCCGACGGGCGGCGGCCTGCAGGGAACGGCGCGGGCGCGAACGCGCCTCCGGCGAACCCGGGCGCCCCTCCTCCCATTATCGGAGCGGGGCCGCGGTCATCACGGTGTACATCCGCCCGTCCGCGCAGGACCTGCTGCGGGACGGCGACCGGGGCGGGGGCCGCGACCATCACGGGGCCGCCGACATTGACTCAGGGAGCCGGCATCCCCGCGGCAGGGCCGGAACTCCCGCGAACCACTGCCCCACCGATGGCGCCCCGGCCATGAGCGCGAAGACGAGGACGATGACTGCGACTATGATGCCGGGCACCATGACGGCGGGGTAGAAACGATGATGACATCATTCACGGGCCAGACATAATTCAGGGCGACAGCCGCGGCCCAGAAATCGCCTGACCGGCGAGCAGGCCGGCGTAGGCGCCGCAGGGAGCGCCTGGATCGCAGTACTACGATCGCCCCGATGCCCAGAATCAGAGCGATGGCGTCACAGGCGTAGACCGCCATCATCATCGGGGGGACGTCCGCCTCCATGACGCCCCTTCCGAAGAGCGGGTACCCCATGAGGGCGTGGATGCCGTTGAAGAGGCCGATGGCGCCTGCCACTATGCAGTACGCCAGTGCGGCCTCCGGACAGCTGGAGCGGCATGGGCGGAATTCCCGCGCCCCCGGGCCCGCCGAGCAGGTTCATGATGAAGGCGCCGAAGAGCGCGACCGCGGTGATCACCGCGAAAATGACCGCCGTGGTGAACTCCGTGTCGCCGTCCACGGACACATAATCATTTTGTGTGATACCAATCACATATGTTGTGACATGGGGGCCGACGGAGAACAGCACGACCGCGGAACCCGCCGCCGCCCGGTGCCGCAGACACAGGACGAATCCCACGATGATGTACCAGATGTCCCCGAAGAGGAATTCCATTATGAAACGGGCGAGGGCGCCATCGCCGAAAAAGAGGCTGGTAGGGGCTCCGGAGATACAGCGCTATGAAGTTCGTCAGGGGCCAGTCCGGCGAAGACGGCGGCCGTAGCCTCACACGGAGCCCCGCCTCGCCGGGACCAGCACCCCCGCTCGGCAGCCAGCCCGGGCGCGGTCGAGGGGCGGGTTGTAGACGGGCGGCGTGGAAGTTCCCCGGTGAGACAGTCACGGGATTCATGATCGTCAGTACTCCCCACGACCCACAAGAGCAGTACTCCCCATGGCCGACGAGTAGCGGCGCTCCCAGCGCGCCGTCCGGGCGCGCCGCCCGCCGTTGCCGATGGGCGGCATCAGCCCTCGTCCCCGGCGCGCCGCCCGCGCCGGTCCCCGGGCCAGGGGCCGCGGTCAGGCCCGCGGACTCGGCCCCGCGACTCGGCCCCGCGACTCGGCCCGAGGCTCAGGCGTCCCAGAGTGCTCCGTCGACGGCGCCGCCGCCCGCCTCGAAGTCCTCCCGCACGGCCCGGCGCAGATCGGCGTCGTGCAGCCAGTCAGGGCGACGGCCGCCAGCCCGTAGGCGCCGTCGACCGCGGCGGCTCCCCGTGGGCGAACCGGCCGCCCGCGTCATCTCGCGGGTGTGCAGGGCGACGTCGGGAGAGTCGGCGACCCGATGAGCGTGTGGATGCCGGGCACGCGCTGGGAGACATTGCCGAAGTCGGTCCCCGCGGCCACCGTCTCCGGCAGGACGCCGGCGGGCAGCGGGTCGCGGCCGCGCTCGCGCTGAGGAGCGGACCCAGGCGGCCGTGAGCGGGCCGTTGGCGCGCACCGGCATCTCGTTGGTGTAGTCGGGGACGATGATGCGCACGCCCGTGCCGCTCATGAGGGCGGCCCCGCGCAGGACGTCCTCCACGCGCCCCACCAGGTCCTTGAGGGTCTCGGGGTACTTCGAGCGGACCATGAGGGACAGCTCGGCGCGCTCGGGGATGATATTGGCGACGGCCCGCCGTCGACGACGACGGCGTGGACGCGGTCCCACGGCAGGATCTGCTGGCGCAGCAGGCCGATCCCGCTCAAGGCGAGATGGCGGCGTCCAGGGCGTTGCGGCCCATGAAGGGCTGGGAGGCGGCGTGCGCGGGCACGCCCGTGAACACGGCGCGCATGCGGCGCACGCCCAGCCAGACCTGGTCGGCGACGTCGCGGGCGTAGGCGTGGGTCTGGATGGCGGCGTCGACGCCGTCGAGCATGCCGGCCCGGACCAGGCGCTCCTTGGCGGTGTCGCACTCCTCGGCGGGGGTGGTCTGGAGGACGACGGGGCCGGGCGGGGCCGACTCCGCCCACTGCCCGCGCCGGGCGAGGTCGGCCAGGGCGAGGAAGGCGCCCACAGGATGGCGCACATGACGTTGTGACCGCAGCCGTGGCCGATGCCGGGCGGGCGTCGAACTCGGCCAGGACGGCGATGGCGGGGGCGCCCGCCGGGCCGATCTCGGCGCGCAGGGCCGTGTCCATGCCGTAGACGCCGACCTCGGGCTCGATGCCGCACTCGCGCAGGAGGCCGGCGACGGCGGCAGCCGCGCGGTGCTCGTGATAGCCGACCTCGGGGTGGGCGTGGATGTCGCGGGACAGGGGCCACGATCCGCGGCGCGAGCCCGGCCAGGGACCGGGCGAGCGCCGCGCGCAGGCGGGCAGGGCGCCGTCGGACTCGGCCAGGGGCGGCGGCGGGGCCGACGACGCCGGCCCGAGGCAGCGGTCTCGGCAGCCATGCGCGCCTGGACGGCGCGGGAGGGCTCGGTGGGGCGGGTGAGGTCGCGCACGGGGCCATCATGCCGCGCCCCGGACGACCGCGGGCGCCGCGGCTTCATCTGGCGGCCGTCCAGCGGACGTCGCGCCCCCGGTCGAGTCCTCACCGCCGGAGACAGGGCGCCCGGGCGGGCGGGGAGGACACGGTCCGCCGCACGCCGCCTGAGCCATGCGCGAGGGCATGGCCCCTGCCCGCCCGTCGCTGAACGTCCCCGGGCGCGCCGCGCCTGCGCACCGGCCTGGCGGGCGCCGTCGCCCTCCTGGCCGTCGCCGCCGCCGCGGCGCTGACTGGTGTGGCCGAGCGGCCTCACCTCGCCTTCATCCCCGACGACGCCGGGCAACGCCTCGGCACCGCCGAGGCCACCGGCGGCGACTTCCCCGAGGACGTGACGGTGCCGAGCATCCTGCCGATCCTGGGCCTCCGGGCGCTCAGCGGCCTCGTCCGGCGCAAGATGGACCTCGACGCGGGCGAGGACTGGGCGACCGGCGGACACCGGGCCGACGACGGCGGGTCCGGCGGCAATCAGGGCGGTCGGCAGCCGCGCCGGAGACAGCCGGCCCGGCAACGGCGGCTCAGCGCGGGAAGACGGGTCGCCGTCGTCCTGCACCTGGCGGTGGCCGCCCTCGTCCTGTGCCTCGGGGGCCGGGCGGCGGCGGTCTGCGCGCGCCGGTGGGACACGATCGCCCGGGCCACGGGAATCGGCGTGACCGAGCTCCTCCTCATCGCCCTCATGGTGATCGGCCTGGCGCTCGCGGCCGCCGCCGGCGCGCTGAGCAACGCCCTGACACGGCCCACGGCGACGACCCTCCCCGGCGGGCGGTGGCGCCCGCGCGGTGAGCGGCCGTCGCCGCCCCGACGCTCGCCGCGGTGCTCGTCCTGGCCGGAGCGCGGCCGTCGTGCAGCTGCGCAGCCCGGAGGACGCGCCCGCCACCCAGCGGACCGCCGTCGGACTGCCCGCGAACCCGACCAGCTTCTCCCCGAACCGGCCTGGAGCCGGGACATCGCCGAGCTCGCCGACGTCGTCGCCGGGGCGGCCGGCCCCTCATCCTCACCCCGGACGGCCTCCAGGGCCTCGACCCCGCCGACGGCTCGCCGACCTGGACCTTCCGCCGCGAGAACATCACCCTGGCCTGCCCGGAGGAGGACGCCGGGAAGCCCGTCGTCGGCGACAGGCCCTGCCTCATCACGAGCCCCGACCGCAGTTACGCGGCCCTGCGCCTGCTCGGGCCCGGCGCCTTCCTCAAGGGCGCGCCCGAGTACCAGACCGTCGTGCTGGACACCGTCTCCGGCAGCCCGGTCGCCGAGCATCTGAGCGAGGGCGGGCGGCTCCAGCTCACCGACGACGCCGTCCTGGACAGGGCGCAGCGCCCACAGCCTGAAGGACGGGTCCCTGATGTGGACGCTGCCGGAGGACGACTATCCCGCCCCGACCACTACACCGGTCCGGCCGGCCCTCCTCCTTCGTCCTGGGCTGTCCGACCCGTCCCAGGACGAGGGCTCGAGGGGCGGTGACCACGACCCTGACGGTGGCCCCCGAATCGGACCCCGCGGCGGCGCGAACGGTCGACGGCGTGCTGGCGACCGTTCACTACCACCTCGTGCTCAGCAACGGGTGGGGCGCCGTCCTGGCCGACGGCGGGGCCCGGGCCGTCGGCCTCGACGCGCTCGCGGGCGTCGAGGGGCCGATACCGCCACCGCGGACCTGGGTCCAGCCGTCGCCGTCAACGGCCGGGCGAGCCTGTCGACGAACCTGCTCGTCACCGTGCCCCCACCGCCCGAGGGACCCGGTGGGAGATCGACTCCTATGATCCCCGGCCCCGAGCCCGGCATGGTCGCGGCGGTCTTCGATCCGGCCACGGGTGCCGTCACAGAAGCGGCCCGCACCCCGGGTCTGGCGGCCGCGAGTCGGCATTGCGCTGCACGGGCGGGCGACGGCGTCGAGACCCGCCTCACGATCACACCGGGCGACGGCGGCGCGGCGTGAGCCTCCAGTGGACGGCACGACCTCCTGCCTCGCCCCGGCCGCAAGTCCTTCAGCCCGTGGCTCGCCGACCTGGAGCGGGACCGGCTGAATCACAGCGAGTCGGGCATCACCGCCCTCGGCGCCCCGGGGAGTGACGCTGGTGGTTCAGATCACGGGCGAGATCGGTCTGGTCGCGCAACGTCCGGCTCCTCGCGCTTTTCGGCGGGCGCCCCGCATGAGGCCGCCCGCCCGGCCCCTGCGCCTTCCGCGCCTTCTGATGGCGTGCGCGCTGGCCCTCGCACTCGTCCTCGCGCCGAGCGCCTGCGCCAGGGCCGAACCGACGCCGTCGTGACGACGATCTCCGCCCAGCGCGCCGAGGAGGAGGCGCGACGGCCAGTGCCGACTGCACGAACGCCCTCGAGACCGGATCGAGGGACGGTCGCCCTGCTCTCCCTCTCCTCGGCCGCGTCGCTCGACTCGACCTGAGTGGTCAGCGGGACGCGGACGACCGGATCAGTGGGCGGTTCTCATCGACCAGCCGACGGCGTGCATCCGGGCCCTCAGCGACTATCGGTAAGCCGCAGGACGGGGCCGAGGGCATACTGGACAACACCATGGGCATTAACCCCGTCTCCCACGCGGTCCTCAGTCCCGACAGCGCCCGCCTGTCCCTCATCCTCCTGCCCGAGGCCGTCGGCGACGTCGCGCAGCAGCACGCGAGGTGGTGGTCCTCGACACCGCCACGGGCGGTCTCGTGCAGCGGGCCGGGTCACGGGCCTCGTGCTGGGGCAGGCGCTCACCGATGACGCCCTCGCGGTCCAGACCGCGCGGGCGCCCTTCCCCGGCGGTGCCGGCCAGGGCCTCATCAGCGTCTTCCCCCTGGGTGATCCGACGGCGCCGGGCTCCTCCTTCCCCAGCGGGCAGTGGCTCGCGGGGGCAGGCCGACTATCCTGCTCCTGTCACCGCAGAGCATGTCCCTGGGCAACCAGAGTCCCAGCAGCATCCCGGTGACGCTCACGGCCGTCGACGTCCGGGGAACCGAGGTCGCGCGCATCGCGGGCGTCAGAGCTTCGGCCCGATCGCACCGTATTCGTCTTCACCTCCCGGCCGACGCCGCCCGGCGAGCCGTCGAGCCGCCGTCGGCTGAGAATGATCCACATCCGTACGACGTCGAGGTGAACCTGATTCACTCGATCGGCTGGCGCTCCCTGGCCCGCCCGGCGGTCCGGACAAGGCAGGGAGAAGTACTCGTCGGCGATTCGTTCGACGTCATCACTGTCGAGAATCGTCAGAACATGATCGAGATAGAAATCCTGGGGACGGCGACGCGAGCGCGCGCAATATCCTCCCAGCGACCTTCCCGCGTCTTCACCCGGAAGTAATTCACCCAGGCCAAGTAGATGTTCTTGGGAACCCCGGGAAGCGGCCTGCGCGCCGACGTCCACGTCCGGATCGACGCCGAGAAAACGCGTGGCGACCCGAGAGTCAGCACCGCGCCCGGTTGCGAGCTATGACGCCACGTTACGCGGTTCATTGGCACACGGTCGGCCACGTGCTTGACAACGTAGAGCTCGGTCATTCGAAATCGCCTCCATCACTGAAGAAAGATCTGGGCCGCCCGAGACAGAGCAGACCGTGCGATCCTCACGTCGAGTGCTGCGGGTCAGACCCGACCCGCGGGTCGTCCTCATGGATGGGGATGAGATCCGTAACCGTCATCCCCGGCATGCGCCTCAGGGCCGTGCGTCTCATGGCCGCACCTCCCGCACGCACCGCGAGTCGGAGGCGATCGACGTCGAACCGCAGCATCGCGGCCCCCTGATCAGTTGGCGGGTCGTGAGGCGACTCTACCCCGGCATCACCGCCGAAGTGCCGTTACAGCCACCTCCGTCGTCGTCGTTCTCCGCGAGATTATGCGGTTCCCCATCCGCCGGCAAAACGCTCGACGGCGGACTCCCCGGGCGGGCATCATTCCGCTCAACGAGATCGCACCGTCAGAAGGAGTCCCATGTCATTGCGACACCGGGGCGCATCGTCACATGATGGGTCCATGCACCACGATCGACCTGTCTCCGCGCGCCCACGAACGGATCAAGGCGAGCGCGGCGGCCTGCGGCGTGTCCATGTCGCGGTTCCTCAGCGACGGTGTGCAGGCCCACATCGACCAGATCGCCCCACGGAGCCACTCCACTCGACCCCTCACCGGCCTGCCCACCATCGAAAGCAACCAGCCGATCAACTCGCGGAAGACCCCCAGCCTCCTCACAGACAACGACTGAACAGCTGACCCAGGCGCCAGCGCCCCATCACCCCGACCGACCACGGGCATCGCGAACGCGCCCGCGCACAGCCGGGCGCCCCAGCGTCCCTCACCCGTACCGCGCAGAGGAAGTATGCGCAAAGTAAACCCCTGCTCGCCCGCGACGATCCTCCGCGGAAGACCACCATAGGCGCAGGTCGTACGGGACGGTCAGGTCCTGGCCGGGATCGCCAGCCGCGACGATGAGGTCGCCCTCGAAACCAGGGGCCAGGACCCCGGTGAGGCTCAGCACGTCCGATGGCGGCGGCCCGGGAGGCGGCAGCAGCAGCACCTCGGCGCGAGGCGGGCCCACGGCCTTCATGAACATGGTGTTCTGGGAGGATCGTTCCAACCCGCACTCGATCGCGCCGCCGTCAGAACCGCGGAATCACAAGAAATCGCCGAGCGCATCCGATGTGTCGACTCGAACGATCCTCCCAGGGCGCCAAAACCGAGATTCGTCGGGACCTCCGACCGCTCCTGACGCGTCACGTGAACGGATCCGGGCGGCCGCTCCGCGGTGAACCACCGCCCTCTGAACGAGCCTTCTGACTGCCCAGATCGACTTCGACGACGATCCCGACGGCAATGCCCATCAAGCGGCGTGAGAATGATTCGCAGCCCCTGCCCTCGCCAACTCATACGGATCTTCATCCCGCATTCCCGGAGAATCGATTCCTTCATCCGCCATCAACGCCTCGCACATGACCCAACAGGCACCATGGAAGGCGATCCCGGCGTCCGGTGCTACCATGGCCCCATGACCGACTCCATTGCGATCGCACGGCTCAATGCCGAGGCCGCACGAGTCGTCACCAACATCACATCCGATGTCGCGAATCTCGAAGAAGGCAGTACCGACCCTCCGGTCGTCCTCATGAGTTCCAGTCGGTGACCCGCAGCACAGCAGGAGTTGACGCCCAGGGCGGGAAGGATGCTAAGCGCCATCGACATGAAGATGAGAAGATGACTGGCGATACGGACCGCTGGATCGTCTGGTCCATCGATGTCCCGCGAAGCCGTCACGAGGAGGAGTCCCGATGAGCGTAGGCGCGTTCGCATTCATCACGATCACGCTCTTCATGATTCACGAGTTCGACGAGATCATTTTCATCCGTCGGTACATCGACGAGCATGAGAACGATGAGCGCTACGCGTCGGAGATGTTCATCGCGGGGGCGGGCAGTTACCCGTCGACCGAATCGATAGCGGCGAAGATCTGCGAGGAGTTCGTCGTCTCAAGTCTCATCCTGTCGGTCAGGATCCTCCTGGGCTCGGTTGAGACCATAGCCGCCACCTTCATCGCCTACGCCCTGCACCTCGTCGCTCACATCCGCGAGGCCCTCGTCTTCCCCGGATGGGCGCCGGGGAGCCGGACCGCCGTGTTCACTTCCCCACTGGTGGTGGCGATGCTGGGGATCGCATTCGTCACATTCCCAGTCAACTACCTGTTGCTGGCCATCCTCACGGTCGTAATCGGCGCCGCACTGCTGATGAACCTGGTTTCTGCACAGAATGACGGGCAAGATCGACGAGTCGATTTCGAAGGCGGCCTGACAATCGCAAAGTTTCCGGGTGTTCGGTCATCCGATGCGCGGGGTTCAGGTCAGACGATCGATCAGGCGGGGCTCCGGATGGCGAACCCTACGGCGTCGGCGGCCGACGCGCGCCTGGATCTGACGCCACCAGGCGCCGATCCCCGTCTCGACCACGCGCTGGCGGCGACGACGGCGACCGCCTCGCGCCTGTGCCCGCGGTGGGTGCCGATGACGGTGAACCACGGTTCGATGGCGGCGGCGCGCGGACTTCGCAGCCCTCGGGATCCTGGGCGAGGTGCGAGACGACGGCGGCCAGCGGCACGGGCCATGTGCCCAGGTCGATGCCGGTGTCGGCGTGGGCCTCAAGGAGTTCGGCGACGAGGAGCATGACGACGTCGTAGGAGTCGGCGCGGGACCAGGTCTGCTGGAGCATCCGGGACAGCGTCGCCGCCTGTCTCAGGACCTGCTCCTGCTCAGGGTGTGGCGGTGGTGTGCGCGCTCATGGCGTCCTCCTCGATGGAGATGTACTCGGGTCACGAGAGTGTGAGCTTGGCGTCGTAGCTGCTGGTAGCTCGCGCGTGCCGAGGCAGATGCGGGCGTTGATGGCAGACTGGGGGTATGGCGCACAGGAACGACCTGCCCGACTGGATTGTCGAGGCTCTCCAGAGTCTTGGCGGGGCAGGGGACGATCGTTGAGATCTCGCGGGCGGTCTGGGATCGGCACGAGGATGATCTGCGGGAGTCGGGCGATCTCTTCTACACCTGGCGGTACGACCTGCGCTGGGCGGCCTCAAGTTGAGGAAGGCCGACGTCCTCCTCCCGCTTCGGACGAGGAGCGCGGCGTGTGGCGGCTCCGGGAAGGACGATCGGCTTTGTGACAGAGATTGCCGAAGGACCATCACTTTACGCTTTATGTTCGAAAAATTTTCCAGGCGCCTCCGGAATAACCTTTTCAAAGTTAGATCCGAATAATCCTATAATTTTCCGAAGATGCCATTCGGTTCAGATGACGATTTCGGTGGGTGTTCTGATTTGCTGAGAGACCGGCGTCCAAAGATCGGTCTCGATATCGGGAGCTTCGATCGAGACGATGAGGCGTAGTCGACGCCTGAATCACTTTGATCCCAGGTGGGACGACTCTTCCACCATCCGCCGACGGGGTACACGGCGATCGCATTTTTGTTCGCGAGGTCGATAGCGGACCGATCCAGATATCGGTGTGCAGTGAGCCGGGTTTCTGCTGCTGATCGGCTCCCAGGAGCCAGTTCTTATCGACGCTATGGCTCGTAAGAACGGTATTGGGCGATGCGAGACCGTTTTATTAATTCGCTCTCTGAATTTTCCAAGACTCTCGTCCTGTCGTTTACTGGAGAAACGCAGACCATAAGAGGGTAGGCGTAGCGTCCGTTCCAACCCCGGTTAGACGGGTTGGGTTCGATGAAAGTAAGATAGCGTGACCCGGAGGCGCACCTGTGTGCTTCCGAGACTCTCGAGCTGCTTCTGAGGCCAGGGAAGTTCATGGAGATTCATCTCGGACCTTCTTGACCGATGAACCGCCCTCGAAGGGACGGGATTGTTGCCTGAGAAATGAGTGTGAGGCGCGTCGGCGGCGCTGCGCAGTGCTCGGTCCAGCCGGGGAACACCCATCCGCACAGCGCCTAATTAGAGCAGCTATTTCCTTCTTCGAAGCTCGCCCTTGAAATGATCATGCATCCTTGGGGTCCAAGTAGCAGAATGAACGATGAGCGCCCGGACCGCTTCAGGTCTCAGAGAGGGGTAAGCAGCCATAATGCTGCCGGCGATGGCGGCGACTTGAGCGGTTGCCGCCGAGGTCGCGTTCGTGGTGGTGAGATAACCGCCAATTCCATGTTGCTGCAAGCGGGTGGTGAGTATTCGGAGGTTGGGCGGGTGTCTGTTGCGGTTCTATCCGCCGAGACGGCGATGTTCCCGCCGTCAGCAACAACTTCAGGTTTGAACGGCCAATTTTTCCCATGAAGCACGGAAGTGCGGCTCAGCGAGCAGAGATCGCCTCGCGGAGTAACAGGGATATAACCGGCGAAGTCTTCGGGAGCATGGGACATGTCATCGTTGTCGGTGTAGAGCGCCGACGGTGGGCGCATTTCATGCCTGGGCGGGGTCCTCGACCGGTGAAACATCACAGCGGTCAAGATAATTTTCGGCAGGATTCTCTGGAGAAATATTGCCCGCGGAAACAATGAATAGAACGAGGACGGCGAGGTCCATCACGATTGATATAGGACAAGTCTCCGTCGCGGCTGTTGACCGCTCGACCAGCCAGTGCATCAATAGCAGCGGACCATGACGTCGGTTTACCGATCTGGATCCGGCTATCCTCGGATGCGGGTTCCTCATCGGCGGGTGCGGTCACTGCCATCGCGAAAGTTCGACGTCGATCAGGGGTCTGGGTCTCGGCCTGGTCGACCGCAGCGGCGGTGATGGCTCCGTACAGGTCCGGATTATTGGCGTCGCGATCGGGAAGGATCTTGACGAGACTCAATCTGTGGTCCAACTGGATCTGATCGAGGAGGCGAGCGCTTCTGCAGGTCACGGTAGAAGCCAAACCCGCCATTTCGGTTTCCGTGCGGGCGCTTCGGATCCACCTTCTTGTCAGGGATTCGTGGTTCGAACATCTTCATCCGCCAGCGGAGTCTCGTAGGGAGGGATGATTCTTTTGAACCCGGTGTCCAGAACACAGACGGCAGGGGCCTGCAACGATGATGGGCGGAGCCTAGACAGGAGATCATCCACCCACTCGCGCTGGTCTTTGGGCGGGGAGCGACGCTAAAAAAGTCGCAATCTCATGCGGGCGACGGAGTTCGGCAAGATCGTCCAAATGGTTGAGCCCCAGAGAAAGCTGGTCCATAGTCACGCACGAGAAGCACGGTACGGTCCTGAAAGCCGAGATAGTGGTCACCGATTCTGAGGTCGTACCGGGACGCAAATTCTTTGAAGCGCTCCAGCTCATCGCCGTCATTCCTGCAGCCAGACCTCCCACCACCGAGGTCTCGTTGTTGTTCTTCGGGAACTGGTCGGAGGGATCGGTCCACAGCTCACGGATAGTGGCGCGTCTGATCGAGGCGATCCCTCGATGAGATTGGCGTTCTTGGGCTTGTCCGCACTGACGCTCTCCATATAGTCCGTGATCTTCTTGATCATATAATCGCGCTTGCCGTACGGAACATACACGCAAGCCACCTGGACCCTGTCCTTCGCAGGTGCTCTCGGTGGTGACGGACACGAGTTGGCTGCTCTCCCTGACTCTGATTCTCTAGACTGTTGAGTGCGAGTTCAAGTCCGGGAAAGGATCGGAACGAGATGATCATCCCGGGTGTCAGGGCTGCTCACTGGCGGGAATCGCGTTAGTGTACTGGTTCAGAAGGCGCTCCCGCATGAGCCCGATCCCCGCTGAACGAACGGGGCTCCTTGCGCCGCCGCCCTGGCCGAGTGAAGGGCTCTCGGGGCGGGCAGGTATGGGATGATGAGATGTGGATAATTCTTAGGATTCATGTCATGTACCATTCGTTCGTCGAAATAACTCCGCGTCGTCGCCGCTCCGTGAGAGCATTCACCAGGTCATCGGTGAGGATCCTAGTCGCTTGCCGAGCAGAACGGTTCTCTTGGCGGCATTCTCGGCGGCCATGACAATACTTGCATGGCTGAGACCCTGTGCGGCAGGGAATAACGCGCTTCCAGCTCAGATTATTTGTGGAGAGGAGGAGAGTCGATTCTCAAGCACCCGCCTGATGCCTCGTCGTCCGGTAATGCGAAATGAATGACGGTATCGAATCGTCGGAACAGGGCGCTGTCCAGCAGGGAGGGATATTAGTCGCCGCGATGATCACACTGTCGAAACATCCTCCCTCGGAGGGAACTGGAGGAAGGAGTTCAGGACCCTTCGGATCTCCCCAACGTCATTGGGGCGGCGCGATCTCCGGCAAGAGCGTCCACCTCGTCGAAAAGATAGACGCCCCGCGTCTGCGCCAGTGCGTCGAAAACAAGCCGGGCTTTGCCGCGGTCTCCCATGAACCGCGTGATGACGGAGTCGAGCCGGATGGCGAAGAGCGGCAGATGCAGCTCGCCGGGACGATCACTCGTGCGGTCGTTGTTTACCCGCCCCGGCGGGCCAATCAGAAGCAGACGACGAGCTGGCAGCAGACCGTGTCTGCGAGTTAGTCGCTGGCGCTGTTCGAGGAGCACCTGACGAAGTCTTCCGGCAATATCATCTGACAGGGAGAGATCACTCAGGAGCGCATCGGGTAGGACACGGTCAGCAGCGAAGCAGCTCACCTCTCGGCTGCGTTACGGCGACGACCGGTGCGACCGCCGTCGTAGAAGCGCTCTTGGCTGCAGATTGTCAACCAGATCGCGGAGTTCATGAGCGAATCTTGGTCTGGCTGCGCGCGTGCGGCCGTGGCCGCGACTTGCATCGCGACGGCGTAGAACTGGGAATCGTCGCCATCGGCGTGGCTGAGGACGAGTGCCTTGAGCTGATCGCTGGTTGTCACAATGTCCTCCTCTAACCATATCAGAATGACATGCACTACGAGACGTGCGAGGCTACTCTTTAAGTATACATGATTTTCGGCCAAGATTTCAACGGGTCGGTGGCGTTGTCCGGTGTCCGGAGTTGTCGGCGTGCTGGTGGGGACGTGGTCAGGACGATGAGGGATGTCATGAGTCTCCGGAGACTGTGGGGATGCACTGCCAATCACAACCGCCCTAGCCGCGCCAGCCCCCTGAGGGGCGTTCTCGAGGGCGTGGCCGATCCTCGGGATCGGCGCGGTGCGCCGCCATGCCCCGGCCACGATCCTGCGCCCGACCATGGCGGGCATCCTGGCGGGTGAATCACCCTGGTGCAGTGAGGGTCTGATCCCGCGGAAGGACGGGGAGGCGAAGCCGGCGACCGTCTCCCCTCCAGCATCGGCGTCCGCACCGGGTGCGAGCCGCTCACAGCACTTCCAGCAACCGCCTCGCGATCGCCGCGCCCAGCGGGATCGGCACGGCGTTGCCGATCTGCCTGGCGATGGCGGTGCGGGAGCCGATGAAGCGGTGGCTGTCGGGGAAGCCCTGGAGCAGGGCGGCCTCGTAGTGGGTGATGGCCCGGTGCTCGGTCGGGTGCAGGTAGCGCCCCTTCTCCGGTTTGAAGAACTCTGTGCGAATCGTCACAGACGGGCGGTCCGCGCGGAGGCGCCCCATGACGTCCATGGAGCCCGTCGTGTGCCTGCGCCAGCAGGGCGCCTTGAGCTCGTCCGGCAGGTCCGCGCGGCTGCCGCCTCCGGGGATCGCGGCGAACCGCTCGCGCGAGATCGGCCGGTATGCGCGGGAGAAGTGCAGCTCCGCGGCGAGAAGGCGCCGGGCAGTTCCTGTCCCTCGACCCCTGGTGCGGACCTCGTCGAAGCGCCCGTCCATGTCGGGGACGGCGGGCACCCCTGAGCAGCGCCTCGCCGACGGTCCTGCACGGGAGCAGTCCCCCGCCGCCTCCGGAGCGTGGGTCGCCTCCGGGAATCCCGGCGCCTCCAGGTCCCGGCGGTGGCCGATGACGACGGTGCGCTTTGCGGACCTGGGGCGCGCCGTGTCGGCGGCGTTGAGCACCCTGGTGCTCCAGGGGCGTAGTCCTCGAGGAACCCTCCCGGCCGCGTCGCGGCGAGGAAGTCCTGGTACTGCCGCGACCTGCCGAAGGCGGGACGTTTCTCGACGACGAAGTATCCGGGCCGCACGCGCGTGAGGACCTCGGCGTACTGCCTCCAGAGGGAGTTGCGCTCGTCCGCGGCATCCCGCTTTGCCGAGGGCGCTGAAAGCCCTGGCACGGCGGCCCGCCGACGACGACGTCGACGTCCGCGGGCATGTCGGCCCGGCCAGCCAGTCCTGGATGGGGCCGGTGAAGACATCGGTCTTCGCGAAGGTCGCGGAGTAGGAGGCCGCGGCCGCCGGTCCAGCTCCACGGCCGCGACGCTGCGGAAGCGGTCGGAGGCCTCGTGAAGCCTGCAGTCAGCCCGCCGGCCCCGGCGAAGAGGTCGAGGATGCGGATGGTGCGGCTGGACATGGGTAGCGTAGCCGGCCCCGACGACGCGAACCACAACCATGACTCGCGGCGCCCGAGCCGGTGGTCTGTGCGCGTCGCAGCGCACCAGTAGACTCACCCGCGGACAGGGGGACCCGACCCCTGGCTCCACTGATCTTCCGGAAGGACGGCCGTGTCGAAGAAGAAGCTCATCGAGGTCGCGCTGCCCCTGGAGGAGATCAACAGGCAGTCGAGCCGGGAGAAGTCCATCCGCAAGGGGCACCCGTCCACCCTGCACTTGTGGTGGGCGCGCCGCCCTGGCCACGGCGCGCGCGGTCCTCTTCTCCCAGCTGGTCGACGACCCTCGGCGCACTACGGGGACTTCCTGGAGGCGGCCCGCGCCGCCGGTGAGAGCGACCCGGAGGCGGTGGCCCGGGCGAGTGGAGGCCGACGGCGGCGCCTCTTCACCCTCATCACGCGGATGGTGAACTGGAACAATATCGGCGACGAGCATCTTCTCCGCGAGGTCCGCGAGAGATCCGGCGCTCGACGGGGACGACCCGCCCGCCGTCCTCGACCTCTTCGCCGGGGGCGGATCGATCCCGCTGGAGGCCCAGAGGCTCGGGCTCGAGGCGCACGCCTCGGACCTCAACCCCGTCGCCGTCCTCATCAACAAGGCCCTCATCGAGATCCCGCCGCGCTTCGCCGGTCGCCCGCCCGTATTCCCCGGCGCCGACGACGGCACGCGGACCTGGCCCGGCGCCCACGGCCTGGCCGAGGACGTGCGCCGCTACGGCGAGTGGATGCGCGAGGAGGCGCTGCGCCGCATCGGGCATCTCTACCCGAGGCGCAGCTGCTCGACGGCGGCGAGGCGACGGTCATCGCCTGGATCTGGGCGCGCACCGTCACCTGCCCGAACCCCGCCTGCGGGATCGAGATGCCGCTCGTGCGCTCGTGGTGGCTGGGGAAGAAGAAGGGCAAGGAGGCCTACATCGTCCCGACGGTCGTCGGGAGATCACATTGAGTACTCCATCGGGCACGATCCGAAGAGGCGCCGTTGGAGTCTGAAGATGGAACGGTGAATCGAAGCGCGTTGTTTGAGCTGTGGAACATCGATTGGATTACAACATGTGCGTTCGAGGGTCGGGAGCATCGTCTGGGAACGCAGTTAGTTGCTATCGCTTGCGAGGGACGCAGGGCTCGAAACTACATGGCAGCCGGTGATTACGTGGAAGAAACGGGCGATCTCGATTACGATACTGGGTGGTTGAAGCAGGATCTGCCGAGAAACCCTCGCGACTTTAAGACTCCGAACTATGGGATGAGCACTTTTGACAGACTCTTCACAGCGCGGCAGCTCGTGGCGCTCACGACCTTCTCGGATCTCGTGGGAGAGGCGCGCGAGCAGAGTGCTGCGATGCGCTCGACGGATATGGTCGAGGGGGAGAGACTCGAGGAGGGTGGCTCGGGGCCACCGCATACGCTGATGCTGTTGCTACAATTCTTGGATTGTGCACATCCAAGATGGGGGCGTTCCACTGCACCCTAGCAAGATGGCGTCCTGATGCGGGCAAGACGGCACTCGCCTTTAGGGCGGCAGATCGATTGCGATGGTGTGGGATTTTGCCGAAGTTAACCCATTTGCTGGCGCTGGTGGCGATTGGACGGGGGTCGTTGGCGGGGCTGCTGATGTTTTGAAAAAGACTGCCCACTGGACATGTTGGAGAAGTGCGTCAACATAATGCTTCGACACGAAGCTATCGTGGATTTGCAGTCTCGACAGACCCCCTTATTATGACAACATTAATTATGGGGACCTTTCCGACTTCTTTCACATCTGGCTCCGCCGCTCCTTAGAGAGGTTCACCCTCAACCTCCTTTCGACCATGGTCGCCCCTAAGGAAGAGGAACTCGTCGCCAACCCTTACCGTCATGGCGGCAAGAGCGGTGCAAAAAAGTTTTTTGAAAGCGGATTCCTTGATGTTTTTCATTCGGGTTCGCAAGCACGCCGATCCTGACTACCCAATAACTGTTTACTAGCTTTCAAACAATCAGAGAGCATCAATACCGGAAGAGCGTCGACGGTTGGTCCACCCTCCTTGAGGGCATGATTAATTCGGGCTGGATGATTACGGCTACATGGCCGATGAGAACAGAGAATGCGACGCGACTCATCGCATCGGGCACCAACGCCCTCGCCTCCTCCATCGTCCTCGTCCTGCGCCCCCGGCCCGAGGACGCCCCGATCATCGACCGGCGCGGCCTCATGCGCGAACTGCGCGCCTCCCTCCCCGGGGCCGTCGAGACGCTGCGCAGCGGCGGCATCGCCCCGTCGACCTCGCCCAGGCCGCCATCGGCCCCGGCATGGGCGTCTTCTCCCGCTACTCCCGCGTCGTCAGCCCCGACGGCTCGGACATGAGCGTGGCCGAGGCCCTCATGCAGATCAACGCCGTCCTCGACGAGGGTCCTCACCGACCAGGACGACGACCTCGACCCCGACACCCGCTGGTGCCTCAGCTGGTACGAGACCCGCGGCTTCGACGAGGGCCCCTACGGCGACGCCGAGACCCTCGCCTCCGCCCGCAACGCCTCCATCGACGCCCTGCGCCGCTCCGGCGTCCTCAACGCCGGCGGGGCAGGGTCTCGCTCATCGCGCCCCCGACCCTGCCCGACGACTACGACCCGCGCACCGACGACCGCATCTCCCACTGGGAGGTCGTCCTCCACCCTCGCCCGGGCCCTGGAGACGGGCGGGCTGGACTCGACCGGGCGGCTGCTCGCCGGAGCCCGGGAGCGCGGCCTCGACGGCGACGCCCTGCGCTCCCTCGCCTACCGGCTCTACGACCTGGCGGAGAAGCACGGCAGGACCAGGGACGGGGGCCTGTTCAACGGGCTCGGCAGCTCCTGGCCGGAGATCGAGGCCGCCGCCCGCGCCGCGACCGCCGCGGGGGCCGGCGCGCGAACAGCGGACCAGACCGCCTCGACCTCGGACTCGACCAGGAGGACTGACGTGCCCGCACCGTCCAACCGCGCGCGCATCGCCGCGGCCATCGACATCCTCTCCGGGCACTGGGCCCCTGGATCGCCAGGACCCTCGCCCCCCGGCTGCCCGCGGGCGCCTCCTGGACCCGGCTCCTGGCCGCCAAGGACGCCCGCCCCGACAGGCAGTACCGCGCCGACGACCTCCAGTGCCAGCTGCGCATCCTCACCGAGCGCATCGGCGAGCCTCGGCTTCCCGTTCAGCGGGTCCTCTCGCGCGGGGAGCAGAACCTGGCCGGGAGCTCCGCGACGTCCGCAACGCCTGGGCGCACAACGCCCCTTCAACGCCGACGACGCCCTACCGCGCCCTCGACACGGCGGAGCGCCTCCTGAGGGCCATCAGCGCCCCCGAGTCCGCCGGGCGCGTGCGCCGGCTGCGCGTCGACGCCCAGCGCTCCACCTACGAGGGCCGCCACCCGCTCGCGACACGCGGGCCGCCGCCGTCGCCATGCCCGGACTGGGGAGGAGGGCTCACCCCCTGGCGCGACGTCGTGCGCCCCCACCGCGACATCATGTCCGGGGACTTCCGGGCAGGCCGAGTTCGCCGCCGACCTCCACCAGGTCTCCCGGGGCGAGGGCGCTGAGGAGTACGTCGACCCCATCCGCTTCTACGAGCGCACCTACCTCACCGAGGGCCTCAGGACCCTGCTGGCCATGAGCGCCCGGCGCCTGTCCGGGGACGCCAACGCCCAGGCCGTCATCAACCTCCAGACCACGTTCGGCGGCGGCAAGACGCACTCCATGCTCGCCGCCTGGCACCTGGCGGGCGGCACGCCCCTGGCCGAGCTCCCTCAGGAGGTCCAGGACCTGCTCGGCGGCGCCCGCCCGCGAGCCCGTCAACCGGGTCGCCGTCGTCGGCAACGAGATCTCGCCCGGCCAGCCCTCCGCCAAGCCCGACGGCACCGTCGTCAACACCCTGTGGGGGGAGCTCGCGTGGCAGCTCGGGGGCGCCGAGGCGTACGCGCTCGTCGCCGAGGCGGACCGCACCGGCACCAACCCCGGCCACGCCCTGCGGACCCTCATCGCCCGCCACGCCCCCGCCCTCATCCTCATCGACGAGTGGGTCGCCTACGCGCGGGGCCTCTACCGGGCGCGACGACCTGGTCGGGGGAGCTTCGACACCCAGTTCACCTTCGCCCAGGAGCTCACCGCCGCCGTCCAGGGGGTCCCTGGGGCGCTCCTGCTCGTGTCCATCCCCGCCTCCGACGTCCGCGCCGACGGGACCACGACCCGGGCCTCCGAGCTCGAGATCGGCGGCGAGGGCGGGCGCGAGGCCTCCAGCGCCTCCAGCACGTCGTCTCCCGCGTCGCCCATAACTGGAGCCCGGCCACGTCCGGGGAGAGCTCGAGATCGTCCGGCGGCGCTCGTTCACCGACCTGGACGCCGACGCCGCCCGCAAGCGCGACGCCACCGTCAAGCGCTTCGCCGACTACTACCGGCGCCAGAGGGGCGAACTGCCCCGCGAGACCTTCGAGGCCGACTACGAGAGGCGCCTGCGCGCCGCCTACCCGATCCACCCCGAGCTCTTCGACCGGCTCTACGGCGACTGGTCCTCCCTGGAGAAGTTCCAGCGCACGCGCGGCGTCCTGCGCCTCATGAGCGCCGTCGTCCACCCCTCGTCCAGGCGGGCGACGACGCCCCGCTCATCATGCCCGGCTCCGTCCCCTTCGACGACGCCGCCGTGCGCGACGAGATCGCCGCCTATCTCGACGACGCCTGGCGCACCATTATCGAGAAGGACGTCGACGGCGAGCGCGCCACGCCGCTCCAGATCGACCGGGACCGCCCGCTCTTCGGCAGGCGGGCCTCACCCGCCGTATCGCCAGGGCGCTGTTCCTCGGCTCCGCGGCGACGCATCGACGCGGCCCACCGGGGCATCGAGCGCGAGCAGCTCTTCCTCGGGCGTGGCCATGCCCGGGGACACGCTGGGCAACTTCGGCCTCGCTCCAGCTCCTTCCGACCGGGCGACCTACGTCTACACCGAGGGGACGCGCAGCTGGTACGACAGGCAGCCGTCGATCAACCGGATCGTCGTCGATCGCGCCGCCGCCCTCGACGCCGCCGACGTCGCCGAGGCCGGGGTCGAGGTGCTGCGCGCGGTCGCGGGGACCCGCCCGAATTCAGCGCCGTCGACATCGCCCCCGCCTCCACCGGGGACGTCGCCGACTCGCGCAGCGTCAGGCTCGTCCTGCTCCACCCGCGCCACACGGTCGGCGGCAGGGCGGCCTCCCTGAGCGGCCCCGGCATGGAATTCGCCGACGAGCTCCTCCGCAGGCGCGCCTCCGCCGCGCGCGTCAACGCCAACGCCCTCATCCTCGTCGCCCCGGACGCGGCCAGGTGGGAGGACGCCGACCACGCCCTGCGCCTCCACCTGGCCTGGTCGGAGATGGCCCGCCCCGACTCGATCCGCGCCCACGACCTCACCCAGAGCCAGGCGGCGGCGGCGCGCACCAAGGCCGACGAGGCGCGCGCCGCCGCCGAGCGGGCCGTGTCCGCCGCGTGGATCTGGGCCTGCACCCGGACCAGCCGGACGGGGCGCGCCCTTCGTCGTCGAGGCGATGCGCGTGGACGGCTCGGAGCCGCGCATCGCCGCGCGCGCCGGGCTCAAACTCGGCAAGGAGGACATCGTCTTCACCTCCGCAACGGCCGCCACCATCGCGCTCCAGCTCAACGGCCCGAACCTGAGGGCCAAGTGGAACGAGGGGAGGATCACCGCCGGCGAGCTGTGGGGCATCTTCACCCGCTACCCCTACATGCCCCGCCTGCGCGACGAGCGGGTCTTCCGCGCCGCCCTGGCCTCCGCCATGGACGACATGGGCTGGGAGAGCGGCGGGTTCGCCCTCGCCTCCGGGTACGACGCCGAGCGCGGCGACTTCATCGACCTGCGCGTCCCGCCCCACGACGACGCGCCCCCATCACCGACGAGACGGTCCTGGTCGCCCCTGCCCTGGCGGCGCGCGCAGCGCGACCGGGAGGAGGCGGCCGCGAAGGCCCGGGCCCGGGAGGCCGCGGAGGCGGGCGGGTCGCCGGGCTCGGGCGGAGCCTCGGCCAGCAGCCGCCGCGGGCAGGACCGCGGGCGGAGCCACTGCCCGGGCTGCGTCCAGGGGCTGCGGGCCCCGCCCCGTCCCTCCCCGGGCGGCGCGGAGGGGCCCCGGCCCGACGGCGCGGGTCCCCGACGGCCGCGCGCGAGAACACCAGGTTCACCGGCCCGTCGAGCTCGACCCGGACGGCGACATCGCCGCCCAGCTCGCGTCCCTGGCCGAGGAGGTCATCGTGCACCTGCGGCGCGGGGGCGCGGACGGCCTCGAGATCGCCGTGAGCATCGACGCGACCCGCTACGCCGGCTTCGATCGGGCGACGGTGCGCACCGTCAGCGAGAACGCGCGCGTGCTCAGGCTCAAGCCCGGGCGGTTCGAGGGCTGAGCGAGGATCCCGGGAACCGACATGGACCCCATCGCCGCCGTCTCGCACAGGATCGTGCCGCCCGACCTGTCCATCGCCGACGCCGTCGGCACCCACCACGAGCTCGCCACCGCGCTGGCGGACCTCGTGGACAACGCGATCGACGCCGACGCGCGCCGCGCACATCCGCTTCCTCACCAGGGGCGGGACCCTGACCGACCTGCTCGTCATGGACGACGGCCGCGGCATGGACGGGGCCGCCATCGACGCCGCCATGACCTTCGCCCGCACGCGCGCATACGACGAGCACGACCTCGGCCACTACGGCCTGGGCCTCAAGGCCGCCTTCCCTCAGCCAGGCCGACGTCCTCGACGTCTGCAGCCGCGCCGTCGGCGGGTGCCGGTCGGACGGCGCATCACCAGGGACGCCCCTCCGCGTCGAGACCTCGACCCCACCAGGTGGGCGACGCCCTCGCCCGGCGGCCCTGCGGATCCCGGCGCGGACGCGCCGCACGGAACCGTCGTCCACTGGCGGGGATTCCGCACCGCCCTCGTCTCGCCCGACCCGGACGAGCGCACCGAATGGCTCGGCGGGCGCGTCGAGGAGGTCCGCGACCACCTGGGCCTCGTCTTCCACAGGATCCTCGCGCGCTCCCGCGTCGAGATCGGCATCGACGATTCGATCTGGACCTCGGGGAGGCCGGCGCCATGCGCAGAGTGCAGGGGCCTCGACCCGCTGGCCGGGGCGGTCGCGGGCGTGCGGCCCATGGCGCTCGACGGCGCCGTGGACGGTCGGCCCTTCCGGCTCACCGCCGTGATCCTGACCGAGCCCGCGCTGCGGGACCCCGCCGTCCTGGCCTCGGCGCGCTCCTCCACCATGGCCGGCGGCCAGGGCTCTACGTCTACCGCAGGGACAGGCTCCTCCAGATCGGGGTGGAACTCCGTCATCCGCGGGGGAGGAACTACGAGCGCCTGCGCATCTCCCTCGACGTCGACGACCCGCTGCTGGATCGTCCAGATCAACCCCGAGAAGAGCGGGGTCGTCCTCAACGCGACAATGCGCCGGGCGGTGCGCGGGGCGGTCGACGGCGCGGGCCGGAGCTTCGAGGACGTCCTCGATCTGGCCTGTTCGGCCGCCGCGGCGGCGCGCAGGCGCACGAAGCGCCCCGTCGCCCTCGTCGAGCCCCGCCGGGGCCCTGAGCCGCCAGATGTACGACGCCATCGGCGACGCCGTCGAATTCCTCGACGCGGATCCCGTTGACATCCGCTGGAGGCGCCTGCCGGGCACGTCCCTCGTCGACGTCGATCTGGAACGGCGCACGCTGTGGCTCAACGACCTCTACAGGCCGGCGCTGTCCGGATCCATGCGGCCCGACGACGCGCCCCTGCTCAAGACCCTGCTCCTGCTCCTGCACTCCCGCTTCTTCGAGGGCTCCTACCTCGGGGACCGCGAGAGGCGCGAACTGGGGGCGTGGGACTCCATCATCCGCGCGGCGCTGGGCGAGGAGCTCGAGCACCGCGGCCTCAGGGAAGGACGAACCCGTGAATGACCGCGCCGAAGGCTCAACCGTCTTCACCCCCGAGACGCTCGCCGCCTCACATCGCCTCGGGGCTGCCCAGCGAGCAGAGGGTCGGCGACCGCCCGGTCTGCATCCTGGGCATCGACCCGCCCCGCGGGGAGCTGACCCTGCGAACGCCCGCCACCGGGGCCGATGTCGACGTCACCGCCTACCGGATCATCCGCACCGACGTCTTCGAGGAGCCGGGCGACGAGACCGTCTGGTTCCGCCTGACGATCGACGCCGAGGGGATCGAGTACGAGGCGTACTCGCTCCTGCAGGCGGTGGCGGAGCAGTGCAGCGGGGCGACACCATGGAGCGGGCCTCCACGTCGCCCCTCGCGGGCTACCGCGGCCTCCTCGCGCGCACGCCGCGCCTGAGCGAGGACCAGGAGGTCGGGCTGTTCGGCGAGCTCATGGCCCTCCGCCGCCTCATTGCGAACCTCGGCGAGGACGCCGCCCTCGCCGCCTGGCTCGGGCCGCAGGCCGAGGAGCACGACTTCGCTCCCTTCCCGACGGGGACATCGAGGTCAAGACGACCAGAACGGACCGGCGCGTCCACGTCATCCACGGCGCGGGGCCAGCTGACGCCCGCGCCCGGGCGCCCGCTCCACCTCATGTCGATCCAGATCGCGCGCGCCGGGGCCGCGGCGCGGGCCGCACCCTGCCGGAGGCCATCGCGGGCGTCCGCGGTCGGCTGCGCCGGGGCAGGACCGACTTCGACGGCAAGCTCGACTCGCTGGGATGGGACGACCACCGGGCCGAGAGCCTCACACCACCCGCTTCCTCCTGCGCAGCGAACCCGCCTTCTACGCCGTCGACGATCCTTCCCCGCCATCACGGCCGCCGGACTGGCCCGGATCCTCCGGCGCCCCGAGCTCGTGCGCGCCGTCGACTACCGGATCGATGTCACGGCGCTCGAACCCGCCCGGCCGCCCGCGTGCTTCGCGCGCAGTGCCGACGAGGAGGACTGACGAATGGGCGACGACGTCCACGGCCGGGCGCTCGAGCAGGCGCTGTCCGGGATGACTTCGGGGCCGATGCCGCTGCACGCCATCGTCGCGGCGTTCCTCATGGCGTCCGGGCGGACGATCGCACCGGAGGAGATCCCCTGGCCTCATCCTCGACTCGGACCCCAACGACCCCGGCCGCATCCGCTTCCACCTGAGGCTGGCCGAGTGGGACGCGGCCAGGGGACGTGGCCTGGGCGGGCGGCACCGCGCCCCGCACGGGCGAGCGCCGGGCCCTGATCCTGAGCAGACTCGGCTCGGACGACGCCGCGGCCCGCGTCAACGAGACGTTCCCCTGCCTCGACAGGACGACCGTCATCGTCAACCCGCAGTGGGCGCCCTGGTACGACGAGGACCGTCGTCGGGCGCACCACTTTACTGGGACGGTTACCGCAAGGTCCTGGAGCGCAGGCTCGATCCCGACGCCGTCGCCTCGATCGACTCGGCCACCACGGAGATCGTCGGACGGCTCGCCGACCCGTCCGGAAGCCGGCCCTACCAGTCCAAGGCCTGGTCGTCGGGCACGTCCAGAGCGGAAGACCGCCACTTTCACCGGGGTCATCGCCAGGCCGTCGACGCCGGGTACCGCCTCATCATCGTCCTCACTGGGACCGTCGAGCTCCTGCGCTCCCAGACGCAGCGCCGGCTCGACATGGAGCCTCGTCGGCGGAGAACATCCTCGGGGCATCGACCCGAGGGGACGGGGACTCATCGCCGAGGTCGACTACGCAGGCTCCGACGACGTCGACTGGCTCGCCGGCAGGTTCTGTCTCGCACGGCGACATCGCGGCGCGGGCGCGCCCGCCATCAGGCGGCTGACGCGGGCCGAGGACGACTCAGCCCTCAGGGCGGGGGCTCGACGCCCTCGACCCGCGCGCCGGGCACGAGCTGAGGGAGCCCGGCAAACCGGTGTGGCACCCCGACAACATCCACCGCACCGACGTCCGGATCGCCGTCGTCAAGAAGAACAAGGCCGTGCTCACTCAAGCTCGTCAGGGACCTGCGCCGCATCAAGGCGTCTCCTGAGCGAGATCCCGGCGCTCATCATCGACGACGAGGCCGACCAGGCGTCGGTCAACACGCTCAATCCGAAGCGGGCGACGGAGGACCGGTCCCGCACGGCGATCAACAAACTCATCGCCGAGCTCCTGGGGCATCTCGGCCGCGGCCAGTACGTCGGCTACACCGCGACACCCTTCGCCAACGTCTTCGTCTCGCCCGAGGACGCCGAGGACATCTTCCGCGCGACTTCATCATCAGTCTCAGCGCGCCGCCCGAGTACCGGGGAGGGCGGCCTACCACGACTTCGAGGAGCTCACCGCGGCCGAGCGGAGCGATCCCGCGGTCTCCAATGAGCGGGCCTTCGCGCGACCTGATGGCGTCGGACGACGCGGATCCGGACGAGGTCGACGCGGAGCTGCTTCGGGCTCTTGACTCCTTCGTGCTCAGCGGGGCGATCAAGCTCTGGCGGGCCTCGGTCGATCCGGAGCTGTCGGGCGCATTCCGGCACCACACCATGCTCGTTCACGAATCCGTCTCGCAGAAGGCGCACGCGACCCTGGCGCTGCGGATCGGGAGGCCGTGGAAGAGGGCTGGCACGGATCCCTCGCGGCCAACGGGCGCCTGCGCGAACTGTTCGAGGGGACTTCAAAGGCGGTGACGGCGGCCCGGCAGTGGGAGCGGAATCTCTCGCGCCGGCTCTTCTGACGACGTCGCCCCTTCATCGGGGAGGTCCTCGACTCGTCCTCAACAGCAATGGCGACCCCGTGGTCGTCATCAACGGCGACAAGGAGCGAGCAGTACAGGCAGGTCGACTTCCAGCGGGAGCGCGGTGGCGCATCCTGGTCGGCGGAACCAAGCTCAGCCGCGGATTCACGCTCGAAGGACTGACGACCACCTATTTCAAAGCGGAGGGGCCATGCAGGCCGACAGCCCCATGCAGATGGGGCGCTGGTTCGCTACCGCCCGGATACTGCGACCTCGTCCGCCTCTTCATGGCGCGGGGGATCATGGCGCGGACGGCAGGGTACGACCTCTACGAGGCCTTCTGGGGCGATCATGAAGGACGAGGAGGACTCTCGGCCCAGTTGAGGTCTTCTCGCAGGTGCAGGAGGACTGGCGCGCCCGCGGTCAGGCCGCATCGACGTCCCCGCTCGTATTCCAGCCATTGCCGTGGCTCCGCCCCACCAGTCGGACCAAGATGTGCAACGCCGAGCTCGACTACTGCGGCGTCGGCGGCAAACCTCAGGACTTCCCTGCGTCAGCCTGAGCGCGGCGACGGCTCGGTGAATATCGAGCACTTCGGCCTTGTGCGCCCGTGGTTCGAGGGGCATCGATTCGGAGCCGTTGAGAGTCTCGAGTACCGGGACGCCAGGACGGGTCGGATCAACTCCTTCAGGGGACGCGTCGCGATCATTTCCAGCGGATGAGATGCGGCGGGTCCTCGGAGGCTTCCAGTGGGTGACAGTTCGATTTCCGGCCCGCGCTCAGAATGATCGATCAGGCCGTGCGAGGGGAAGCTGGAGGACTGGGCCGTCCTCCTGCCCGAGTTGAGCAATTGCGTGGAGAGCCGTCGACGGCATTCGGATCCCCATGCTCAAGAGAACCCGGCGCGACGGAGACGCGCGGCGGGCTTCTCGGAGCCTTCCGGCAGCGCGACGCCGTTGAGGCGATCGCCGGGGCGCAGGGACGCCTGGCGGATGCGGCCCGGGCCCTACAGCATCAGGAAAGCGCGGTGCGATGCTCCTCATGCTCGCGGCGGATCCGAAGCCGGGCGAGAGCGCCTCGAACTGCTCCCGGAGAAGATGACGGCCGCGGACACGGCGACGATCTTCTCCCTCGCCCTCCCATGCGGCGGCGCCGAAGGGCGCATCGCCTTCACCGTGAGACGTCCGGATCGCAACGATGAGCCCGTCGTCGGCGTCGAGTGACCGAGAGGGGCGGCGGCCAGCGGGCCAGGCGAGAGGGCCGAGGCGAGGGAACCGAGAGCGTCCGGGCGAGCAGCCCCGGCGCCGCCCGGTCATATGAGGTCAGAACCGGCGCCAGGACGAAAGCCCGAACTGGCGATCCGCAGGCTCCTACGCGCGCGGCTACCGGTCGACGTCGCATCGTGCCGCGATAATGCGGCGCTGGCGGATATCGTCGTCAGAGCCTGGCCGTTTCATCGACGGTGCTTGGGCACAGGGTGCCCCTGAGCACGGGACAGTCCTGGTCTCGCACGCCGACTACTGGGAGCCGAAAGCTGGTGAAGAATCGTAGGCGCGACGCGGGACGCAGACGCCATGGCCGAGGCCGAGGCGGAGGGTTCTTCCGCATCTCGGGAACACGTCGGAGGAAATGCCCGTTCACGCTCGTCACCGGGAGCTCGATAGTCCGGGCCGCAGGTCCGGGAAGCGGAGGAGTAGAGGCCAGTCCTGCACGCCCGGCCGGTCTCAGCGGCTGTCGCAGCCTGGGAGTGAGGGGATCCAGACGCTGAACGACGCCTCGCCTTCCTCGCCGAGACGTGCATTTTGGCACTCGAGGAACGACGGTTGGAACTGCACTCTCGGAGGTGCGAAGTGCGCGTTTTCGGCGCCGCGTCTGCAGATCTCGGCGCCGGGCGTCGGGGCCGAAGTGGGCCGGCGCCGCGGTCCGCGAGATCGTCGGGTAACCGCCGAGGCGTCACTGACCCGCGAGCACGTCCGCTAGAGGCACAAAGTGCGCTGGGTCGCGGATCGTTAGCTCGCGGCCGGGCGGCGTTCCTCGAGCCCATCCGGCCGTCGGGGTGCTCGTCATGGTCGTCGCCGTCACGCGGCGGCCACTCCGGCGAGGGGCTCAGTAGTACGCAGTTGTCCAAATCTGTTGCAAAGGCCCGGATCGGGCCCGAAGCGCCAGAGGACCGTTGATATTCCGCTTTCCTCGCGGCTGATCTGTCGCGAGCGCCGCACGGCAACAGACGGGACGCCACAAGCCCCGGATTCGTCTCAGCTCACCCGCCCACCGCGCCGAAGGGATTCGCCCTGGGCGCACCGCTGCAACCGGCGGCGGAGGAGGTGCGCGTGGCTGTGCCGCCAGTTCGCAGGGCGCACCGGAACTGAGCGGTGCCCACGACCCGACGCCCGGCGGGAAGACCCATCGTTTTGGCCCGGCATTCCGAACCTGGCGCGATCCGCAGCCACGGGCTTTCCACGCCCGGCCCCGCGGACCTTTGATCGTCGAGGGGTTCCGCGCGGGTTTCCCATTCCGGGGAACTCCTCCTTCGCCAGGAGCGACCGACCTCGCTCCCTACGACCCTCGGCCGTCTCGGCAAGACTCCGGTCATCGGGCTCCCCCACCCTCACGCGAGGTCACTCCCGTCCGGCGGCAACGCACTATGTAACCTCGACGACCCTGAGCACTCACCCCCAACAGCCTGCGGGAAACGCCCGCGCACTCCGCGCGCGCTGTTGCGCCTGTTGCGCCTGATCCGCCTGTTGCTGTTTAACACGTCTTGCTTCTGTTGTCGGCTCTGCCGCCACTCGATTGTGTCTCGCTTCTGCGCCCGAGCATTGACGTGCGTGCGCGCCGGGTTTGCTCTCCCGGCCCACGGGCAGCTAGTCGTCGAGGGTTCCGCACCCGGGTTCCCATTCCGGGGAACTCTCGCTTCAGCAAAGCGGCCAGCCTCGGGCTCCCAGACCATCGGCCGTCGCAGCAAGAACTCGGTCATCCGCTCCTAACCGCGCAGGTCCTCCCGTCCGGCGCGGCAACGCACTATGTAACGACGACCAGAACGCTCACGAACAGCCTGCCGAAACTGCAGTCAGTCCGGACGATACGACGTCGACCACTCGCACGGCGATCCCTCCCGCCCCCTCCCTCGGGGACCGCGCTGCCCGTCGCCTGGCCGCGTCCCTGGCCGTACCCTGTCCTCCCGGGACCGCGCCCGGAGCTCACAGGGCAAGAGGCATGGACCGAACTCATACGTGAGGTGGATCGCTTAGTCGGCCTCGCATATGCGAGACGACTCACACGCCCAGGGCGCGTCGCTCTCCCTGCGCCTCGCACCGCATATGCGGGACGGACTCAACGGCGACGGGGCGTGTGCGTCGAGACGGACGCACTGCGCGCGGGAGCCCCTCTGGCTGGTGGGCTGATGGGGGCAGCACCGCAACTCGCGCCTGCGCACGTGCGGGGCCGCGGCGCCCGGCGGATGACGGTGCCGTGCCAACCGTGACGCGCCTGCGCACGTGCGGGGCCGCTCTTCCATCCCAGCTGGTCGGTCACGGCCCGCGGCCGGCGCCTCGCCTGTCGCCCGGGGCGCTCCCGCGCCTCGTCCGGATGCCCGGGCCCAGACGGACGTGGCCCGTGGCGCCGGGTTGTCTCCCGGCCCACGGGGCCTCGTCGTCGAGGGCTCCGCACCCGGTTCCCATTCCGGGAACTCCTCCTCGCCAGAGCGACCAGCCTCGGCCCTAAGACCCTCGGCCGTCTCGGGAAAGGGCTCGGTCATCGGGTTCCCCAACCTCGCGAGTCCTCCCGTCCGGCGGTAACAACTATGTAACACCCCGACCCTGAATACTCACCCCGAACAACCTGTAGAGCCTCTGCAAACGGCAATCACCCCATGATCAAGGCCACTGTCCGGGGTGGAGCGCGGGGTCCCGACGCGATTCCGGCCCCGTCGGTCGAGACCAGAGGGCCGATCGGCTCGAGGGACGGCGGCGGGATCCTGCGGGGCGGGCGCGAAGTAGCCGACGCCGCTCACGCCCAGGAGCTGGTGTCGCACCGCCGCGGGATCGGGTCGAAGACACCGAGCCATGCGCAGTGTGGGCGGAATAACGCCGTTGTCGCGGCCCAGACTTACGCAACACGCCCCAGACGTGACGTGGCCCGTGGCGCCGGGTTGTCTCTCCCGGCCCACGGGCCTCGTCGTCGAGGGGCTCCGCACCCGTTCCCATTCCGGGGAACCCTCCTTCGCCAGAGCGACCGACCTCGGCCCTCAAGACCCTCGGTCGTCTCGGAAAGGGCTCGGTCATCGGGTTCCCAACCCTCGCGAGTCCTCCCGTCCGGCGGTAACAACTCATGTAACACCTCGACCCTGAATACTCACCCCGAACAACCTGCAGAATCTCCGCGAACGGTCCCCGCCGAGGTCTCCTCCGCCCGACCGGGCCTTCTCGACTCCGGCAGGAAGGGCGCGATTCCGCCGATATCTCCCGCACGGCCTCGGCGCCGTTCGACGACGTCCGCTTCGTCGTCGTCATCGTCATATCGATACCTCCGCGGCCTCGGAGCCGCCGCGACCGGCGGTCGCGACCGTCTCCGGGCGGCGCCGTCGTCCTGCGCGGCCTCGAGCGCGCTTTCGCGGCGGCTCGTCCGCGGAACCCGCCGACGGCACCCCACGACGGTCTCGCCGTCGTCCTCACTGAAGATCGGGAGAGTGATCACTGTAGACAGTGAGGTTGTCAGTGAACTTCAGTGACGCATCACTATATATAGTGAAGTCGTCACTGAAGTACAGTGACGTCGTGACTGAAGAGGAACTCGAGACGCACGTCGAACGGATCCGCCGTCAAGGACGCGACGACGCACTCGTCGAGGCCAAGGCGGCGGAGAAGGGCCTGCCGAAGAGCATGTGGGACACGGTCTCGGCCTTCGCCAACACCGAGGGCGGCCTCATCATCCTCGGGCTCGACGAGCGAGGGCTTGCCCTCACCGAGGGCTTTCGACCCGAACCGGGTCGTCGAGCAGGTCATCGCGGGCCTCGACCAGGCACCCCGCGCGCAGCCGAAGGTGCAGCCCGTGCCGGCCCATCGGGTGGACCGGTTCCGGGTCGACGACGCCGAGGTGCTCGGCATCGAGATCGACCCCCTGCGCGACGACCCGAGCCGGCCGGGGCCCTGCTACGTCGAGGCGAAAGGCGTCCTTGGCGCAGCTTCAAGCGGTCGACGACCACGACAAGCGCCCGACCGCCTACGAGATCTACCTCCCTGAGATGCGCTAACGCCGAAGACGGTCTCGACCGCGCCCTCGTCGCCGGGACCGGTCTGTCTGACCTGTCCGAGGACCTCGTCTCCCCGCACCATCGGCGGTATCCGCAGGAGCGCTCCAGGGCGCCCACGGCATCGGGGGCCGAGGACCGGTCGGGCGCTCAGAAGGATCAACGCACTGACGCCCGACGGCGAGACCACCTCGCCGGGCTACCTGGCCATGGGCGTCACCCCAGCAGGAGTTCCCCAACTGACGATCGACGTCGCCGTGCACTGGCACCGCGAAGTCGCAGGATCCGCCACCCGGTTCCTCGACCGCCGTAGCGACGGTCCCGCGCCCGAGGCCATCGAGGACGCGGTGATCGCCGTCCTGCGCACCTGTCCACCCGCCGCGTCGGACGGAGTCGGCGGCCGGGACGTTCCGGAGATCCCGGAGGAGGTCCGCGGAGGAGCGATCGCGAACGCCGTCATGCACCGCGACCACAGCGCCCGCGCGCGCAGCATGATCGCCGTCGGCGTCTACGACGACCGCGGAGGTCAGCAGTCCGGGAGGATTCTGGGGAGGGGCGCACGAAGCGACAACCTCGGCGAGGGCCATTCCGAGTCCCGCAACAGTCTCGTCCGTCTCCTCGCATCATTACGTTCCGATGCCGGACGACCAGACGACCGTCTGCGTGAGAACCAGGGCTCAGGAGTTCCGCTCACGATCGGCGGGCATGCGCAGGCACGGGCCTCGGCGCCCGACCACAGCGCCTCACCCTCGATCACGTCATCGTCAGGCCTCGCGCGCCCCCGGACGACGACCTCGACCGGCCGATGCGGGAGCACGGGGCGCAGTGGGGCTACTCGCTGCACGCTCGACGAGTGAGCACCGCTCCATCCACGAGATCGCCGAGGCCACCCTGGCAAGAGCCCGGCGCGCTACAGACCCGACCGCGCCTGTGACTCGTCCGGACGCGGGCTCGTCAAGGCCCTCGCGCCCAGAGCCGCAGCGCCGCTGCCATGCTCCGCCCGCGCGCCGCCCCGTTCCCGACGCGCCGCCGCCATCCGCTCGACCTGACCCTGCGCTGCACCGCCGCCCGAGCTCTCCGCCGTCGTCGTCACCATCGGGGACGAGGGTCTGCGTGCGAATCGCCACCATCCTGCCGGGCGTGACGGTCGGCTGCGCAGCGGCGTCGCCGACGAGCTGCTGTCGTGAACCGCGCACGTGCCGCCGATGACCGTGGTGGCCGTCCCGAACCCACGTCATCCGCCAGATCAATCTCCCGGCGGGACGACGGCTGGCGTACAGGCGCGCGCGGTCTGTGGGGCGGGCCGCGGTGAGTGCGTGAGCGCCGTGCGCTGGGGATCGTCTGCGCCACCGACCGCCTCGTGATCGGCGGGCGACCGCCCCGCGCCGATCGTCCTCGCCTCGAGGCGCTCGAGTTCCGCCCGCCCGGGCGGGGCGTTGCGCCCGGACCCGCCGTGCGCGACGGCCGGACCGACGGAAACGGCCCGCACGGCCGGGCGGTTGAGCAGAGGAACCCGGCGCCGTTGACGGGTCCCTGCGCACGAGGTCACGAAAAAGCGCGGCCGAAGCAGAACGGATCCTGCTCCTCTGGGAAAACTGCAACTCGTTGCGACAGCACTTGCCTGCACACGAGATGGAGGACTCCAGGTCCCGACGGCGCCCGACGACGTCCGGCTGGCTGACATCGGCGATCGCGCCGCGCCGCCCGCCGGCAGCTCGCGAACGTGCCCAGGCTCGCCAGCGCCCGGCGGCACGTCGTCGTCCATGCAACGGCTGCGGGTCAACGCCATATGCCCACTCCCTGCGCGCCACGCCCGCGACGGCGCGCGGCATCTTTTCCGCGCGTCACCGACGGGAGCGAGCGCCTGAGCGCGTTGGACCACCCGAGCCAAGGCGGGCAGATGGATACGCTGGGTCCCTGCGAGCGTCCGAGTGCGCAGACCAGGCGCGTCGCCCGTCGTCATTCCAGCCAGGACGAGGCGGCTCCCGCATCGCTGCCACCGTTCGCGCTCGCCGCGCCAGCCCGCGCAGTCGTGACCTCGTCGTCGTCGTCGACGACGGCTCCGTCGACTCACACTCAGACCACGCCCGCGCCGCCCGAGGCCGTCACCGTGCGCCACTCGGTGACCCGCGGGCAAAGGCTCGCTGGAGACCGGCGTCAGCGTCGTCGCCATGCCGCGACTACGCGACGGGCCCACACGCCCGCCGCTCTTCATCGACGCCGACCTGGGCGGCTCGGGCCACGCGTCCTGCGCCGCCTCGTCCCCCGGTGGTCGGCGGCGTCGCGGACATGTCGATCGCCGCACGCCCAAGCAGGCGGGGGCCGCAGGCGCGGGCCAGGCGCTGCGCGCGCACCCGCCATCGCGCAGCCACCGGCTGGGCGTCGCGTCCGGGCAGCGCGCTGCCTGACCCGCAGGG
>BNJU01000119.1_pt1 | contig 101358 bp, 120 predicted proteins | sample 8539281 | NCBI WGS metagenome assembly BNJU01 (sample SAMD00202456, study PRJDB9452) | human saliva metagenome | isolation source: human saliva | place: Japan | reverse complement strand
AGTGCGTCCTGGAGCCCGCTGTGCGAACGCGCGTCTGCATGCGGTGCCCTGGGGCGGCGTTCACGCGTTAGCCTGAGGCGGCGCGCTCGCGCCACACCCGGTAGCACGAACTGCACGGTCCGGAGGAAGTCCGGATGACGCCGTCGGGGCCGCAGACCCCGGATCCGCCCGCCGATCTTGGTGTGGGCGAGCAACAACCAGGCGTTCTGTCACCTCGGGGAGGTCGGTCATCGGCCGCCACGGGACCTGCTGCACCGGGTGCGATCACTCGCACCCGCAGGAGCCTCCATGCCGAACATGCCCTGCCTCAGACAACCAGACCGGCGTCCCCGCCAGCGTCTCAGCCCATCCACCTCTTCTTCGACGGCCGCTTCTGGGTCGGTGTTCTGGAGCTCCACGAACGTCGTCGGGGCCGAGGCGAAATGACCAAAGGCAGCACCGTGCGGGCGGCGCGGCACGTCTTCGGGGCCGAGCCCAGCGACGTCGAGCTCTACGACTTCCTCCTGACTCACGGCGGGGCCCTCATCGACCGAGCCGCTGCTTGTCCTCCGGTGCCGGCGTCCCAGTCGGCGGGCTCGTCGTCGTCTCGTCGCTCCAACCCAGCGCGCCGCCCGGCAGGCCGCCAGGAGGCTGCCCGGCGCGTCCGTCCACCGCTGCGCAGGCCGCCCCGGGCTGCCGCCCGTGAGGAGACCGCGACCCATGCCTCCCGTGACCGGAGCAGGCGCCGTCGCCAGAGGGCGGACGAGGACTGGGCTCGGCGTCGTCAGCGGGCCAAGCGCCGTCATCGCGGCCGGTGACGCAAGCCCGGTGTTCCGCAAATCGTGGCGGTGAGCGAGGCCTTCCTCGGGAACGGGACGACGGCCCGCGACCGCGCCGGGGCGGCCTTGGAGCGTCTCAGCGCGTCTCAGGGACAGGAAGCGAAGCGGCGCCCGGAGCCAACGAGGGCTACGCTATGGCAACACGGCGTCGTGAAGCGCTGGCCACCCCCTGAGGCCGCTCCTTACGACGCCGTTCCAGTCCGTCTGCCCGAGAAGGAACCGCTCATGCCGCAGTACCGCAGCGCCACCTCCACCCACGGCCGCAACATGGCGGGCGCCCGTGCACTGTGGCGTGCCACCGGCGTCAAGGACTCTGACCGGCAAACCGATCATCGCCATCGCGAACTCCTTCACCCAGTTCGTCCCCGGTCACGTGGGCCTGCGCGACGTCGGACGCCCTCGTGGCCACCGAGATCGAGGCCGCCGGAGGCCCGGCCGGGAGTTCAACACCATCGCCGTCGACGACGGCATCGCCATGGGCCACGACGGCATGCTCTACTCCTCGCCCAGTCGCGATCTCATCGCGGACTCTGTGGAGTACATGGTCAGCGCCCACCGCGCCGACGCCCTCGTGTGCATCTCCAACTGCGACAAGATCACCCTGGCATGCTCTGGGCCGCCATGCGCCCTCAACATCCCGGCTATCTTCATCTCCGGCGGCCCCATGGAGTCGGGCAGATGACCGCCGCCGACGGCACCACCCGCAAGTTCGACCCTCATCGACGCCATGATGGACGCCGCCGACCCACCGTGACCGATGAGACCATCAGCGCCATCGAGCGCCTGGCCTGCCCCACCTGCGGCTCCTGCTCGGGCATGTTCACCGCCAACTCCATGAACTGCCTCACCGAGGCCCCTCGGCCCTAGCCCCTGCCCATGAACGGCACCCTGCTGGCCACCCGACGCCGACCGCGGCGAGCCTCTTCTGCGCGGGCCACCAGATCGTCGAGATCACCCGGGCCTACTATGAGCACGACGACGCCTCCGTCCTGCCGCGCTCCATCGCCACCAAGGCGGCCTTCGAGAACGCCACAGCCTGGACATCGCCATGGGCGGCTCCACCAACACCGTCCTGCACCTGCTGGCCGCCGCCCAGGAGGCCGAGGACGACTTCACCATGGCCGACATCGACCGCCTCTCGCGCAAGGTCCCCCACCTGGCCAAGGTCGCGCCTCGACGAACCTTTACCACATCGAGGATCGTCCACCGCGCCGGCGGCATCATCGGCATCCTCGGCGAGACCTCGACCGCGGCGGCCTGCTGGAGACCACCACCTCCAACGTCCTGCGCACCACCCTGGGCGACGAGCCTCGCCGCCTACGACATCGCCCGCCCCGGCCCCGACGGCGTTCCCGGCTCCCAGGTCAGCGAGGAGATCCGCACCGGCTACCCTCGCCGCCCCCGCCGGCGTGCGCACCACCGAGATATTCTCCCTAGGCCTCCCGCTGGGAGTCCCTCGACACCGACCGCGCCGCCGGGCTGCATCCGCGACATCGAGCACGTCTACTCCGCCGACGGCGGCTGGCTGTCCTCTTCGGCAACATCGCCGAGAAGGGCTGCATCGTCAAGACCGCCGGCGTGGACGAGTCGATCCTGACCTTCTCCGGGCCCGCCGTCGTCTTCGAGTCCCAGGAGGACGCCGTCGCCGGGATCCCCGGCAAGCAGGTGACCTCCGGCGACGTCGTCATCATCAACCACGAGGAGCGCGGCGGCCCCGGCATGCAGGAGATGCTCTACCCGACCACCCACATCAAGTCCATGCACCTGGGCAAGGAGTGCGCCCTGCTCACCGACGGGCGCTCTCCGGGGGCACCTCCGGCTCAGCATCGGCCACGTATCCCCGGAGGCCGCAGCCGGCGGACCTTATCGGCCTGGTGCGCAGCGGCGACATCATCGACATCGACATCCCGGGCCGCTCCATCTCCGTGCGCCTGAGCGAGGAGGAGATCGAGCGCCGCCGCGCCGAGGAGGAGGCCCGCGGCGAGGCCGCCTGGACCCCGCACGTGGACCGCCCCGCAAGGTCTCCGCGGCGCTGCGCGCCTACGCGATGCTCGCCACCAGCGCCGACCTGGGCGCCGTGCGCGACCTCAAGCGCCTCGGGATCAAGTAGCCGCAGGGGCCGTCAGGACTGACCAGGGTTGACCAACTGCATATTTGAAAAATCGTTGTCACTTGCACCTAGGGGTTTGCGTGTGACAATCGTTCTCAGATCGCTGGTGGTGCGATCCGGCAGCACGACACTGGTCAACGGCGTCGCCCTCCGCCTGGCCCCCGCAAGCCGGACCGCCCTGGTCGGCGCCTCCGGGGCGGGCAAGTCCTCACCTGCGCCGCGCTCGCGGGTACCCTACCGGCCTCCTGGAGGTCGCCGGCTCCCTGACCGTTGAGCCCGACGTCGCCGACGCAGGCAGCGACCCGCGCGCGAGCTCCCGACCAGGCGGACAGGGCAAGTGGCGTCAACCTCCTGGGTCTGCCCGCCGCCCGGCGTCCCCCGGGCAGCCGCCGCATCGCGCTGGTCCCGCAGGACCACTCCACCGCCCTGCACCCGCTCATCGCGGTCGGCCGCCAGATCGCCCTGGCCTCCCAGGCCGCCGGACGCACCCGGGACGAGGCAGATGAGCGCGCCACCGACTACCCCTACGCCGTCGGGCTCGACGAGTCCTCGCCGACCGCGTCCCCGGGCGCCTCTCCGGAGGTCAGCGCCAACGCGTCAGCCTGGCTCCTGGCCCCTGGCGCCGAACCTGCCCTCATCATCGCCGACGAGCCCACCACCGTCCCTCGACGTCGTCGCCCGCGCCGAGATTCTCGGGCCCTGACTCCCTGACCAGCCTGCCCCAGGCCCCCGCCCTGCTCCTCATCACCCACGACCCTGCCCGCCGCCGCCATCTGCGAGAACATCGTCGTCCTCCACGACGGCGCCATCATCGAGTCGGGGCAGACCCGCTCCGTCCTGACCCGCCCCGAGCACCCGGTCACGGCCGCCATGTGCGGGCGGGCGCCGAGGAAACCATCGACGGGGCCCTGGCGCAGCGGGAGCCGCTGCATGAGCGGACTTGAGACCCGTGGCCTCAGGCGCTCCCACCCGGGGCGGGCGGCGAGCGGCGAGAGGTGCTGCGCGGCGTGGACCTGCGCCTGGAGCCGGGGAGAACGTGGCCTCATCGGACGCTCAGGATGCGGCAAGACGACGCTGCTGCGCGCCCTGCTGCTGCTCGACTCCCCGGGGGTCGGAAGACGCCGGCGAGATCCTGCTCGACGGCGAACCCGTGCGCCGAGGCGGAGCCCGAGCGCGTGGCCTTCCGGCGGGCGGTGCAGTGTGCCCCAGGACGCCGCCGCCACCCTCCACCCGCGCCGCTCAGTGCTCGCGCGGGTGGCCACCCCGCTGCGCACCCTGGGGTGGTGCGCGACCGCGAGGAGGCCACCAGTCGGGGCCCGGCGGTGCTGGAGAGCCTCGAGATTCGCCGCGAGATATGGGAGAGCCGGCCCCACGAGATCTCCGGCGGCCAGGCGCAGCGAGTCTCCATCGCCCGGGCCTGGCCCCTGTCCCCGCGCTACCTCCCTGCTCGACGAGCCGGTCTCCGGGCTCGACCCCGCCCTGCGCCGCCAGACCCTCGACCTGCTCGCCGCCATCGAGGCCGACCCCGACGCCGCCACCAGCGATGAGCAGGAGCCCCCAAGTCCGGCGTGAGTGGCGAGCCGGAGCCCGCCCCACTGGTTCCGGCGCCGTGCCGCCCACGCTGGTTCCGGCGCCGTGCCCGCCCCAGGCGGTTCCGGCGCCGTGCCCGCCCCAGCCCTGCTGGTGGTGTCGCACGACCTGGCTGCGCCGTCGCCCGCGTCTGCCAGCGGGCCCTGGTCATGGACGAGGGCTCCATCGTCGAGGACGCCCCCATGCGCCGCCTCCTCACTAAGCCCACGCACACGGCCACCCGCGCCCTGCGCGACGCCGTCCCCACCCTGCCGACCGCCGCCACCGACTGACGACCTCCCGACCGATGACACCCCGACAGACGACACCCCGACCCAGGCCCGAAGGAGCACCCATGTCCCTGCCCGCCCCGCCGTCACCCGCCGCCAGGTCCTCGCCGCCCTCGGCGTCGGAGCCGGAGCCGCCGCCATCGCCTCCTGCTCGCGCAGCTCGGGCGACGGTCGCATCCGCCTGGCCATGTTCCATGCCCCGAGGGCAGGCTCAACCCACTCACCGACGGCCTCATGCCTCACCCGGTGGTCCTGCGCCGAGAGCCCTCACCATGCTCAACGCCGACGGCGATGCCCAGGGGCCCTGCTCGCCACCGCCTGGAAGCGCAGAGCGAGACCACCTGGCGACTCACCCTGCGCGAGGGCGTCACCTTCCACGACGGCACCGCCCTGAGCGCCGAGAACGCGGCCGCCGCCCTCACCTCGCCGCCACCGCCGCCAAGCCGCCGCGCGTCCTGGACGGAGTCAGCGCTCACCGCGAAGGCCGACGGCAAGGACCTCCTCCCCTGACCACCGTGGTCCCCCTGACCCCCTCATATGCCGCAGCGCCTGTCCAGCCCCAGGCTCGTCATCCTGTCCGGCCGCCTACCCCAGTTCCGCCGACGGCGCCATCGACCCCGTCGGCCACGGCACCGGCGCCTTCATCCTCAAGCAGGCCAACGGCTCCTCCGGTGCCACCCTGGAACGCAACGACAAGTACTGGGGCACGAAGGCCACCGCCCCCGGCATCGACGTCACCTACGTTCCCGACGGCGCCGCCCGCGCCAACGCCCTGCGCACCGACACCGCTGACATCGTCGAAGCCGTCCCCGTCGCCCAGGTCGGCAACATCGACAAGAACCTTCTCCACGAGGTGGCCACCGCGCACCTCACCCTCTACCTCAACACCCGCTCTGGCCCCTTCGCCGACCCGCCCTGCGCGCCGCCGCCCGCAATGCCGTCGACCCCGCCGCCCTCATCAAGACCGTCTTCGAGGGACGCCGACTCCCCCGTCGGGCTCCTGGGGCCGGCCGTGCCGTGGGCCGCCGAGCTGCGCGCCTGGAAGAAGGAGACCTACCCCGGGCCTCGGGTGCGGCCGCCACCGGCAGGTCCCGGGCGCCACCGCCGCCGGGACCGTCCCCGCCGGCACCGCCATCACCCTGGCCTCCTACACCGACCGCCCCGAGCCCGGAGATGGTCCCCTCCTGGCCCAGCGAGACTCGAGGCCGCCGGCTTCGAGGTCACCCAGGACGTGCGCGAGTACAACCAGATCGAGTCCGAGGCCCTGGCCGGCAAGTTCCACGCCGTCCTCGTGTCGCGCTCCACCGTCCTGGACTCCGGCGACGCCGTCGCCTACATGACCGCCGACTTCTCCTCCTCCGGCTCTTACTCCGCATGAGCGGCCTGCACGACGAGAAGGTCGACGCCGCCATCTCCCAGGCCGCCGCCCTCAGCCCGGCGACGAGCGCCACAAGGCCATCATGGCCGCCGAGCAGGCCATCCCGCCTCCGGCGCCGCCATCCCGCTGGCCCACGAGCGCGTCATCCAGGGCGAGGCCGCCGGGGTCACCGGCGCCCAGCGCGACCCGGGCGAGCGCGCCCTCATCACCTCGGCCACGACCGTGAAGAAGTGAGCGGCGTGCTCCCGGCTCGCCGGGCGCTTGCGCACGGGTGACCTTGTCACCGGCATCTCGCGCCTGCTCGCCCTGGCCTGCCTCGTGGGTCTGGTGGGCATGCTGCCATGGCTCTCGGGCAAGGACCCGGCCCTGACGATCCTGCGCGCCACCTCCTCCGACCGGGAGCCCACACCGAGGTCCTGGCATCCATCCGCAAGAGCATCGGGACCGACGGCGGCCCCCTCCACGTCATCAGGCACTGGCTGGCCGGGTGGCCCGCGGCGACCTGGGCCGCTCCTGGGTCTCGGAGCCGACGTCGGCCCGGACGCCGTGGACGCCTTCGGAGTCTCCCCTGAGCCTCATGGCCGCCGCGCTCGGCGTTGGAGTCATCGTGGCCGCCGCTCTGGTCCTGCCCGCCCTGCGCGACGGGCTGCGAGGGCGACCCCGGCCTCGCGGCGGCGCGCCTCCGCGGTCCTCATCTCCCTGCCCGAGTATCTCCTCGCCCCGATCCTCATGCTCGTCCTGGCCGTCTACCTCAGGATCCTGCCGCCCTTCGGGTGGGGCAGCCCCGAGAAGGTCATCATGCCGGCCCTCAGCCTGGGCCTGCCCACCGGCGGCTACCTCGGCGGACTCGTCTCCGACGCCGTCACCGCCACCTTCTCCGAACGGTGGGTGGCCACCTGGTCCACCGCCGGCATCCGCGGACGACCCCTGGCAGGGGCCGTGCTGCGGCGGGCCCTGGCACCACTGACCGGGCAGGTGGCGCTCGTCGTCGTCGCCCTGACCGGCGGCGCGGTCGCCGTGGAGAAGATCTTCGCCATCCCCGGGCTGGGGCGCGAGCCCTGGACGCCGCCTCCGCCCAGGACGTGCCGGCCCTCCAGGCCCAGATCCTGCTGCTGCTCGCCCTGGCGCTGGCCGCCGGCGTCATCGCCGGGGCGGCCCGACGCCTCCCTCATGGGGCGGGCCTCCGGGCGGGCGGTCTCCACGGCACCGCCCCGGTGGAGCACCCGGGGCGGGCCGCCCGCGTCATCGCCGTCAGCGGTGCCGCCCTGCTGGCCCCTCATGGTGGCCGTCGGGATTCGGCGCGACCCCTACGCCGTCGTCGCGGACAAAGCTCGCGCAGCCCAGTGCTGCCCTCCCACTGGGCGCCGACTCGCTCAGGGCGCGACGTGCTGGCACGGGTGGCTCACGGGGCCGTGTCCACGGTGAGCAGCGCCGTCATCGTCACGGTGGTCTGCTTCGCCATCGCCATCCTGGTGGGGCTGGCGCCGCGGGCGGCCACGGGGTTCATCGAGGTCGCCAACGCCGCCCCGCCGATCCTGGCCGGCCTCATCGTCGCCCGGCGTCTCCGGGCCCAGCGCCACGGGCGCCGCCATCGCCGTGGCCGGCGTCGGCTGGGCGCCCCTGGCCTCCCACGCCGCCGGACTCGTCGCCGAGAACCGGCAGCGCCCCTGACGTCCTCCCTCGCCCCGGTCCTGGGGAGGGGCGGTTGCGGATCACCCTGACCCGGGTCCTGCCCGCCGTCGTCGGCCCCCTGGCGCGCCACGCTGCCCTGAGGCTGCCCGGCAAGGCCCTGGCCCTGGCCGCCCTGGGATTCCTCGGCCTAGGTGCCCAGAGCCCCGCACCGGAGTGGGGCTGGTCCTGTCCGACGCACTGCCCCTACATCGAACGGGCCCCTGGGCCGTGGCCACGCCCGCCGCCGCCCTCGTGGTCCTGTCGATCACATCGGTCGCCGCCTCCCCGCAGCATGCGGCGCTGAGACCGCGGGGGACCGCTGGAGCCGTTGAGCCCGCTGAGGCCCGGTGGCAGCGGCCCGGCTCCGGCCCGCCGGGCGAAAGGGCTGCGCCGTCGGGCACAGATAACGAGGCGGGCGCCAACCGCGCAATGGGTTGGCGCCCGCCTCATCAGCCGACCGGGGTCTCAGCCCTCCAGGGCGTGGAGACGGTCGATCGAGGGTGGAGACGGCCTCGCGAGCGCGCACCACGGCCTCCTCATCAGGGGGCGTCGTAGAAGCTACAGGCACTTGACCGTGTCCTCACGCACGTAGGGTGCGCAGGAAAGCTCACCTCCGGCACCTGGGCGTACTTGGGGGAGTTGGCCTTCTTGCGCCAGGTAGGTCTCCATGGAGATCTCCTCGGGGATGTCCCACTCCACGAGGGTAGTCGGCCTTGCGGGCCAGGGCTCGCACGTCCTCCAGGCTCGGCGCCCACGAGGCGGACCTCGTCGGGGCCAGTGACCTCGGCGTCGGCCGCAGCGGACCGGACGGCCTCGGTCAGGCCGGTGACGTCGTCGGAGTCGAGCTCGACGATGGTGAAGATGCGTTCGTGACTGGCGGTGACCTGCGACTCCAGGACGGAGGCGCGGCGGCCTCAACGGCCTGGGAGACCTGCGCGATGAGGGCCTCGGCGGCCTCGCGTGACGGGGTGGTGGGGACGAGGCTCGAAGAGCTGGAGCGACATGGCGGCTCCTTTCCGTAGGGTGTGCGTACCAACCTTGCGGTCCGTCCGAATTATTCCCGCCGACTCCGGTGAACTGAGGACGTGCTCGCTCTGCGGACACGTCGTACGGCGCAGTATCGTGAGACCCGATGAGGAGGTGGGGGCATGACGTGTATTAGGGCGGCGACGTGGATCCCGAGAGTTCCGCCGAGGCGTGAGCGATACGTGCGAGCATGACGCCACCGGGCGCTTGAGCGCCGTTTTCAATCGCAGAGATGACGGACTGACGTGTTCCCTGCGCGTCGGGCCAGTTCTGTCTGGGAGATTCCTGCGGCCGCACGCGCGTTGTAAACCAGCTCGGCAAGTTGGAGGCGGGCCTCGGTCTCGATAGCAGCCTGGTTGTACTCGGCTCGCTCGGCCTCGGTCATGGCGGCCAGCGACTCCTGCCTGGTTTGCTCCCACGAGGTGGTGACGGTGGGCTGTTCGCGGCGGTGCTCATGATCTTCTCCCGTTCTTCTCTTCAGCGTGCCGACTGGCCTCGTGGGCGGCTTGCGCTCGTCTGGCGCGCAGGACTTCGGTTCGCTCGTTCTGACGTTGCTTGCGGAACGTCGTGAGAGTGACGACTCGGCGGTCCGGGTCGAACACGTACGTGATGCGGCGGTTGACGTTCTCACAGGGGAACCGCAGTTCATGTAGCCCGTCGCCGAGTGGTCGGGAGTGTGGCATGCGGAGCATATTGCCCCGCAGGTCAAGCCGTTCGAGATTCGGTCTGTCGAGGGCCTTGCCGGCGGGAGTCAGTCCCGCATACCAGGTGCGCACCTCCTCGGAGAACTCAATCGACCACCTCACACTCACGCCATGACTATATCATCAGGAGGATATCCTCTCTAGAGGATGTCTGTTCTGGCGGTGACACCTACCTCGGAGGTGGCAGGGCGTCGCAATCAGCGCGCGCCACCGCCGGCTTGAGCCGGGCGGCGCCTGGCCCGTTACGCTGTCACTCGTGAATGAGAACCGACAGCGTCAGCAGCAACGGAACTCCGGCCTGGGACAGCGCCCGCTACCTGCGGGAGATCCTCAAGGCCCCCGTCTACGAGGCGGCCGAGCACACACCCCTGCAGGAGATGCCGGCCCTGTCGGCCCGCCTGGGCAACACCGTCGAGGTCAAGCGCGAGGACCTCCAGACCGTCCACTCCTTCAAGATTCGCGGCGCCTACAACGCCATGCGCTCCCTGAGCCCGGCCGAGCGCGAGCGCGGCGTCGTCACCGCCTCGGCCGGCAACCACGCCCAGGGTGTGGCTCGCTCCGCCGCCCTGCTGGGGATGAGCGCCATCATCGTCATGCCCACTGTCACCCCTCAGATCAAGGTTGACGCCGTTCGCGCCCTGGGTGGCGAGGTCCGCCTCCACGGGGACAACTTCGACGCGGCCAAGGCTGAGGGCCACCCGCCTGGCCGAGGGCCGAGGGCCTGTCTACATCGCCCCCTTCGACGACCCCGTGTCATTGCCGGGCCAAGGCACCATCGGTCTGGGCTCATCCAGCAGGACGCCCATCTCGACCGCGTCTTCGTGCCCGTGGGCGGCGGCGGGCTGGCGGCCGGTGTCGCCGTCCTCATCAAGCAGGCTCATGCCCGGGATCAAGGTCATCGGCGTCGAGCACGAGGTCGGCCTGCCTCAAAGGCCGCCCTCCTGGGCAGGGGAGCCCATCACCCTGCACCACGTGGGCCTGTTCGCCGAAGGGGTGGCCGTGCGCCGCATCGGCGAGAGACCTTCCGCATGTGCCGGGCCCTGCTCGACGACGTCGTCACCGTCTCCTCCGACGAGACCTCCGCCGCCGTGCGTGACATCTTCGACGACGTGCGCGCCATCTCCGAGCCCTCCGGCGCCCTGGCCCTGGCGGGGCTCAAGCGCTACGTCGCCGAGCACCACCTGTCCGGCGAGCGCCTCGCCTTCATCCTGTCCGGCGCCAACCTCAACTTCCACCAGGCGCTACATCTCCGAGCGCAGCGAGATCAGTGAGCAGCGCGAGGCCATCCTCGGGGTCACCATCCCCGAGGGCAGGGAACTCCTTCCTGCGCTTCGCCTCAGTCCTGGGGGCCCGCTCGGTCACCGAGTTCAACTACCGCCTCTCCGCGGCCCGCACCGAGACCGACCCCGCCCGCATCTTCGTGGGCGTGCGTATCGCCCGGCGCCAGGAGCGCGCCGAGATCGTGGCGGACCTGGAGGAGGCGGCTACGACGTCATCGACCTCACTGACGACGAGGCTCGCCAAGGTCCACGTGCGCTCCATGATCGGCGGGCGCGCCACCCCGGGAGTGCCTGAGCGCCTCTTCTCCTTCCTCTTCCCCGAGTCGCCCGGGGCGCTGGCCCCACTTCGCTGGGGTCCTGGGGACCCGCTGGAACATCACCCTGTTCCACTACCGCACCGACAGCGCCGACTACGGCCGCATCCTGTGCGCCTTCGCGGCCGGGCCCGACGACGTCGGTCGACCGAGCACATGGACCGCCTCGGCTACTCCTACAACGAGGAGACCGCCGACCCCGCCTTCCGTTTCTTCTTGGCCCGATAATCCGTGATAAATCTGCGGCTCCCGGCGTTCTAACCGGAAAGGCGGGGGCGAGTGTGCGTGCGTTGTGGCAGGCATCATGCAATAAGGGGTCGCTCTTTCTGTTGGAACTCCCATAAGGTTATTGCTAAATCAATTGTCGCGGCCGGGTGCGCCAAAGGAGTCTTCGCCTGACGCCGAACCCGACCCGGCTCATCCCGACCAGGAGAAAAAAAGCATGACCCGTCTTGCCGTCGTCGTCGGTTCCGTTCGCCCCAACCGCGTGGGTGGCTCCATCGCTCAGTGGGTGGTCGACCAGGCCAACAAGATCGAGGGCGTTGAGGCTGAGATCGTCGACATCGCCTCCTTCAACCTGCCCCTGTTCGCCGAGGAGATCCCCCCGCGCATGGCCGTCCCCAGCGACCCGGCCGGCGCCGCCTTCGATGAGGCCCTCAAGTCCTTCGACGCGCTGATCTTCGTCACCCCCGAGTACAACTTCTCCATCCCCGGCGCGCTGAAGAACGCCATCGACTTCCTCCAGCCCGGCGCCGTAGCCAACAAGGGCGTGGGCGTGGTCGGCTACTCCTACAGCGTCGGCATCCGCGCCGTCAGCCACCTCCAGCAGATTCTCCAGGGCATGGGCGCCACCGTTGTGGCCTCAACGTGTTCCTGTCGCTCAGCACCGACTTCGCCGACGGCGCCTTCTCGCCGGCCGCCTTCCACGACGCCGAGGTGCCGGCCATGGTGCGCGACGTCGTCGCCCTCCGACGCCCTGGCCTCCCTGCGCTGAGACGTCGAGGCTCGGTCGTTCGGCTGAGCCGGAGGACGCCAGTCCATCACGTCGCCGTCGGCGGCACCTGCAGGGTGCTCCGGCGGCGACGTCGTTCGCTCCGGGGCTGGTGGGGAGCGGTATGGCGGGTGGGTAGGGGTTTCCCCATGACTGAGCGCAGCGAGCGAGGCGGTTCCCGCCGGGACGACAGGGGCGGATACGGCGACCGCGGTGACCGGGGAGGCTCCGGCGGCGGGAGGCGGCCGCGGTGGTGACCGCGGCTACCGGGGCGGCTCGGGCTACCGAGGAGGCTCGGGGAGGCGGTCGTGGAGGAGACCGGGGTTACCAGGGCGGCTCCGGCGGTGATCGCGGAGGAGACCGCGGCTACCGGGATGGCGAGCGCGGCCGCTCGCGCCGCGTCTATGACGACGAGCCCCGAGACGGCCTCCTGGCCGACCTCGTCGGCCACCTCCACGCCCTCGACGGACGCTCCTACGCCGCCTACAAGGCGATCGTCCGGACGCTACCGGGCGCCCGCCGGCTGGTTCCTGCACATTGACCGCGTCGGTCCGACCCCTACGCCCCGCCCACGCGCATCCACGTGGACGTGCCCACCGACCTGCACGGCCTGGGGCTGCTCGACGAGGCCGACCTGCTGGCCGATGCAGACCGGCGCCTGGCCGTGGGCGACTTCCTCACCCGCGAGCTGCACGCGGGCTTCCGCAGCACGGCGCTGTCCATCGCCTCCCCGGGCCAGGAGATCCTGCAGCGCTCCAGCGTCATCCTGCGCCCCGAGGAGAAGAAGGAGGGGACCGGCTGGGTGCTGGAGGTCCGCGCCCGCCTGGCCCTGCCCGCCCAGGGTCGCTCCATCCAGGGCCACGAGGCCTCCCGGATCGTGGGTCGCGACCTCGTGCGCAGCCTGGAGGAGGCCATGGACCTCACCGGCGAGCAGGGGCGACCGGCTCGTGCGCCACGTCGCCACCCTTGAGGACCACCGGGCTCTGACCGCGACGGTGGCCCGCAACGGCTGGGTGGCCTTCCTCGCCGACGGCTCCGTCCTGCCGCGCCGTTCCGGGGTGAGCGACGATCCCCTGGACGGCGGTGTTCCCCTCCAGGCCCCCGAGTCCATGGCCGCCACGGTAGAGCTCCCGCACGCCGGGACAGTGCGCGGCACCGTCGTCGAGGCGGGCGTCAACGTCATCGTCGGAGGCGGCTACCACGGCAAGTCCACGCTGCTGAGCGCCATCGAGCGCGGCGTCTACCCGCACGTGCCCGGGGACGGGCGCGAGCTCGTCGCCACGGCCCCGGACACGGTCAAGGTGCGGGCCGCCGACGGGCGCGCCGTGACCGGCGTCGACCTGACCCCTTCATCTCCCACCTGCCGGCCGGGCGCGACACCGCCTCCTTCACCACTCGCAACGCCTCGGGATCCACCTCCCAGGCCGCCTCCATCATCGAGGCCGTCGAGGCCGGCGCCACGACGCTGCTGCTGGACGAGGACACCTCCGCCACGAACCTGCTCATCCGCGACTCGCGCATGCGCGAGCTGGTGGCCGCTGAGCGCGAGCCCATCACGCCCCTGGTGGATCGCATCACCGCGTTGTTCCGCCGTCGGGGCGTCTCCACGGTCATGGTCATGGGCGGCTCCGGGGACTACCTGGACGTGGCCGACCGGGTCCTGCTCATGGACGCCTACCACCTGCGCGACGTCACCGAGCAGGCCCGCCGTGTCGTGGCTGACCAGCCCCGGCCCCTGACCGGGCTGGAGGACTTCGCCGAGCCCCCGGCAGCGCGTCCCTCGAGCCCGCCCCGCCGCGCACCCGCCGGGGCCGGTGCGCACCCGCGCCCACGGCACCTCCACCCTCATCCTGGACCGGGAGGACATCGACATCTCCGACGTCGGCGGCGTCACCGACCCGGGGGCAGGCCGAGGCCATCGCCTACGCGTTGCGCGCCCCTGCTGGAGCAGCGCTTCGACGGGGTCTCCCCGTTGCGCGAGTGCCTGGACGACCTCGAGGCCCTGATCGACGACGAGGGCCTGGACGCCCTCACCGACGAGCGCGAACGGCCCGCCTTCCTCGTGCGCCCCCGCATGGTCGACGTCGCCGCGGCCGTCAGCCGCTACCGCAGGCTCGAGGCTCGCCGGCCGGGCAAGCGAGGACTGACGAGGCGTGCTCGCAAGGCCGACCTCCCACCCACACGTTCGGCCTCCCCCCGACACACTTCGACCGAATCTTCAAAAACGACGCGGCTCCGGGTCGATTCTGAAGATTCGGTCGAAGTGATCGGCGATCCCGGTGTCCACAACGGCGCCGTCGGCCCGCTGTTTCCTCCGGGCGGTGGGCGCGCCGAGTGAGGGCCGGGGCGTTGCGGGCAGCATGGGGGCATGACCACCGCGATCTCCTCCCCGCCCCTGTCCGACGGCGAGGCCCTGCACCCGCTGATGTGGAACGAGACCGGTCTCGACGGCGTCGCGTGCGCGCCCGGACCTCAGCCACGACTGGCTGCGCGTCGCCGCCGGCGTCTACGCGCCCCGCGCGGCCTGGCAGGGAGGCCGCGTGGATGGAGCGCTACTGTTTGCTGCTCGAGGCGGCGCACCGGAAGTACGGCGACGACCTGGTGCTGGCGGGCGCCTCCGCCGTCGCCGCCTACGGGCTGCCACTGGTGGGGACGGTCCTGCGCCGAGTGGAGGTCGTGGACGGGCGCCCCGGCCGGGTACGGACCTCCTTGCTGAGGCGCCACGTGTGGCGCCGTGGCACTGAGGTCGTCAGAGTGGGCGAGCATCTCGCCGTCGCGCTGCCGGACGCGCTCATTGACCTGGCTCGGTGGAACGGCCTCATGGCGGGGTCGCCGCCATGGATGGGAGCCCCTGCAGACGGGACTGTGCTCCGCGGAGGGACTGCAGAGGCGCTGGCGCGTCTGCCCGAGACGGCAGGTGGCGGCCCTCGTGCGCGGCAGGCTGTGCGCCTGGCCGACGGCCGCTCCGAGTCGCCGGGCGAGTCGATGTCCCGCGTGCGCATGTGGGAGCACCGGCTTCCCAAGCCGGGCTGCAGGTGAGCGTGCGGGTCGGGTCAGGGCTCACATCCTGGACTTTCTACTGGCCGGATCATGGGGTGGCCGGGGAGTTCGACGGTCGGGTCAAGTACCGGTCGGCCTCCTTCGGGCAGGACCCGGAGGATGTCGTGTGGCGTGAGAAGCTCCGAGAGGACGCGCTGCGGGCCTCGGGCCTGACGGTGGCCCGCTGGACATGGGCGCAGGCCTGGGGCGACGCCGGGGCGCAGATGCTGCGACGACTGGCCGCTGCCGGGGTCAGGCCCACTGGCCGACGTTGGTAAATCCTCCCACGCTTCGACCGAATCTTCAGAATCGACCCGGAGCCGCGTCGATTCTGAAGATTCGGTCGAAGTGAGTGGGTCAGTGGGGGCTGGCGGGGGCTGCGCGGCTCGCGCTAAGCGGCTGAGCCGGCCCGGTACTCGGCGCGGTACTCGCTGGTGCGGGTGTGGATGAGGCGGGGGATGGAGATGGTCTTGTCGAAGCTGCCGTCGCGGTAGCCGGCCTGGAGGTTGAACAGCACCATGAGCCGCAGCGCCATGGGGTTGCTCGTGCGAGCCACGCGCCGCAGCGTCGAGACGGGCATCTTGCGCAGGATGCCTGCGATCTTGCCGGCGTCACGCCAGTTGGCACGCACCGCTGGAACGTTGAGACGGTTGAGGGCCTCGACCTCGCGCAGGAAGAAGTCGGCGCCCTCCCTCTCTGCCGCGCGCCACCAGCCGGCGCGGTAGGTGGCCTCGAGTCGCTTAACGGCGTCACACAGGGCGTCGTAGTCGACGCCGACGACCTCGGTGCGCAGCTCCTCGGCCCGGATCCGCTCCAGGGCGGCGTGCGCCAGCGGCAGGATGGCGCGGGCGACGGCGTCGACGGCGTTGTTGCGGGTGAGGCGGTCCGTTTCCGGCAGGGGCTTGCCGTCGCGGGGCAGGTGCGTGTCGACCTCCTCCAGGTGCGCGATGGAGGTGCGCAGGTTGCTGGTGAGGCGGGCGGTGGAGCGCGGAACCCCCATGGCGATGAGCAGGCTCGGTTGCGGCGCGCCACTGGAAGTCTGTGTCCTCAGACCAGTGGGGCTGCGATGCCTCCCCGCTGGAGACCGGTCCAACAGGGGTGCTCGTCTGCTGGCTGCTCATCGGGGTTGAGCCTCCTGTCATGCGCAGGGAAACAGGTCTGGGCGTCGCGGGCGCTCACAGCTGGGAGTGCTGGCCGGCGACCAAGGGACAGCATCTCAAGACAACGTGTGAGAACGCTGGTGATTGACCCGTCAATGGCTGGGGTGGTGTCCTCAGGCCGGGGCGTCGTCGGGGGCCAGGATGTCGGTCTGTGCGGGAAGGTCCGTGAGGCCGACCGGGCAGGTCACCCCGTTGGGGCCGTGGTTGCAGTAGCCGCCGGGGTTCTTGTGCAGGTAGGCCTGGTGGTAGTCCTCGGCCAGGTAGTAGGGGCCGCCGAACTGAGCCGGCGCGTCCGCGGCCTCCTCGATGGTGGTGACGCAGGTTCCCAGGCCCAGGCGGGTCAGTTCGCCCTGGAAGGCCTCACGGATCCGTACAGCCGCCTCGCGCTGGGCGGGCGTCGTCGTCCACACCGCCGAGCGGTACTGGGTGCCGACGTCGTTGCCGTGGCGGTTCAGGTGCGTGGAGTCGTGGTTCTCCCAGAAAGTCTTGAGCAGGGTCTCCCCGCCCTCGCCGCAGACGGCCGGGTCGTAGACGACGCGCACCGTCTCGGCGTGACCGGTCGTCCCGGTGCACACCTCCTGGTACGTGGGGTTGGGCGTCTGGCCGCCCATGTAGCCCACCGACGTCGAGACGACGCCGTCCTGGCGCCACAGGATCCGCTCCACACCCCAGAAGCAGCCAGCCGCGAGGTAGATGACCCGGCTGCCCTCGGGCCACGGCCCGTCCAGGGGCGTTCCCAGTGCCGGGTGGTCTCCGGGAACGGGCAGGACCGGTGTCTCACGACCGGCCGGTGCCGATCCGCTGAGCGAGTGACGAAGGGCGTTGAACATGAGGACACCGTACTGCGCGAGGTCCCTATTCCCGCCCGCGCTTCACTGACCGCGAGGAGCGGCCGTGGCGGGGACGTCGAGCCGGGCATTTCTCGCGGCGCCCAACGGAAATTCGGTGGGACTGTGCGAAAAATGCCCGGCTCGGTGGAAGGGGAGCGGAAAAGAGGCTCAGACCCGCTCGACCTTGACAATCTCGGCCTGGATCTTCCGGCCGTTGGGCGCCTCGTAGGAGACGGTGTCGCCCGCGCGGTGCCCCATGAGAGCCTGCCCCAGCGGGGCGTCGGGGGAGAAGACCTTGACGCCGTCGGGCACGTCCTCGGTGATCTCCTGGCCGCCCAGGGCGAAGACCTGCTCCTTGCCGGCCACCTTCGCGGTGACGATGGTGCCGGCCGAGACCGAGCCGTCGTCGGCCGCCTCGCCGATCTGGGCGTTCTCCAGGGTCTCCTCGAGCTGGATGATGCGCGCCTCGTTGAGCCCCGCCTCCTCGCGGGCGGCGTGGTAGCCGGCGTTCTCCGCAGGTCACCCTCCTGGCGGGCCGCCTCCACGCGCTGGGCGATCTCCTTGCGCTCGGTCGTCTTGCGGTGCTCGAGTTCGGCGGCCAGCCGGTCGTAGGCCTCCTGGGTGAGCCAGGTGCCCTGTGACTGCTCGGACATGGGTCCTCCTTGGATGACTGGTGATGGTCGCTCGGCAGCCGGTCGGTCACCTGCGACGACGACACCCGGCGGCTCCTCGTGGGGCCGACCGGGGTTGAAGCGCGAGTCTACGCCGCAGCCTGAGGGAATGCTGTGCGGTTGGCGAAAGGTGCTGGAATACTCCGGGGGCTGGGGTCGGGCGGCGAGGCGGGCGAATCCGTGCTGGCCCGCCTGATCGACGTCGTCGCAGGGGTTGGGGGAGGAGGCGGACAAAGCAGCCGGCTCGACGGCGTGGCGGGCCGCCCGCCGGGTCCAGCAGCCTCCGTGGCCGCCTCTCGGCCAGCCTGGCCCGCCGTCCCCGCTAGCGCAGAACCGCCAGGAAGCAGGCCACGCACTGGCAGGCCCACGCGGCCACGGTGCACACGTGGAAGATCTCGTGGAAGCCGAACCAGTGCGGCAAGGGGTCGGGAGTCTTGCGGGCGTAGACGATGGCGCCCAGCGTGTAGGTCACGCCGCCGGCCACCAGCAACCACACGATCGCGGGGCCGCCCGCCTGCCAGAACTGAGGCAGGAACCAGACTGCCACCCAGCCCAGAATGATGTAGAGGGCGGTGGTGAACCAGCGCGGGGCGTGCATCCACAGCAGGTTCGTGGCCGTGCCGATCGCCGCCCCCGCCCACACGATCCCCAGGACCAGGGTGGCCGTGCGCGTCGGCAGCAGCGCCGCCGACAGGGGCGTGTAGGTGCCGGCGATGAGCAGGTAGATGTTCGCGTGGTCGATCCGCCGCAGCGTGGCCGCGACCTTCGCCGGCCAGTGCCCGGTGCCGATGTGGTAGACGCCGGAGTTGGCGAACAGCAGCAGCGAGCAGGTCAGGTAGACGGCGCAGGCCCATTTCAGGCCCGCTCCCGGGGCCAGGACCGTCAGTACGATGCAGGCCGCCAGGGCCAACGGCGCAGTACCGGCGTGGATCCATCCGCGCAGCCTGGGCTTGACGGAGGCGATGACGCCCTTGGCGCTCGTGGACGCGGCGCGGCGCGCGGCCGGCGACGTCGAGGGCGATGTCGGTGACATGGGCGTGAGTGTCCTTCTGGGTGGTGTGGGGTGGGAACAGGTTGATGCTGAACCTCACGACTCCGTAGGTTACGTGAGCGTAGGTTGCGGTGGTAGCCATCCCTGCGGCGATGTGACGCGGCAGGCATGGTGGTCTGCGGCGGCAGGTTCCGCGGTCGCCGTCGCCAGAGCCGGTGCGGCCCGGCCGCCTGGCATGCCTCCGTTGTGCCCCGGCAACCCTGGGTGAACCTGATGGGCGGATTTGGCTCGGCTGTGAGCCGGCTCGTCCAGCGCAGGGAGGGGTCTCGCGCGATAGCGTTGGAGGTGGCCCCGCGCCGTCGGGCCCCGTCCCCCAACAACCCCACCGAGGAGCCTCGAGGAACACGGCATGGCAGGCGACAACCTCCTCTACGACATCTACGAGCGTCGGCTGGCTGCGCGCATCGACCCGGCCACGGTGCCCCACCACGTGGGTGTCATCCTCGACGGCAACCGCCGCTGGGCCAAGTCCATGGGCTTTCGGGGCCGCTCAGGGCCACAAGCGCGGCGCGGACAAGATCGAGGAGTTCCTCGGGTGGGCCGAGCAGATGGGGGTCCAGGTCGTCACCTTGTGGCTGCTGAGCACCGACAACCTCTCCCGCGACCCGGCCGAGCTCTCGCCCCTGCTGGACATCATCGCCCACGCCGTCGACGAGCTCGCCGAGACCGGCCGCTGGAGCCTGCGCCTCGTGGGCGCCGTCGACCTCCTGCCCGAGCCGCTGGCCGAGCGCCTGCGCGCCGCCGTCGTCCGCTCCCGGCCCTCGAGCGCGGAGGCCTCTGGGGTGGGCGGGTCGGCGGACGAGGCTGTTGAGACCGCTGAGGCCGAGGACCGGCGCATGCAGGTCAACATCGCCGTCGGCTACGGGGGCCGTCAGGAGATCGCCGATGCTGTGCGCGAGCTGCTGCGCGAGCGGGCCGCCGCCGGGGCAAGCCTGGAGGAGGTGGCCGCCTCACTCAGCGAGGAGGACATCACCGAGCACCTCTACACCAAGGGGCAGCCCGACCCCGACCTGGTCATCCGCACCTCGGGCGAGCAGCGTCTCTCCGGGTTCCTGCTGTGGCAGTCGGTGCACTCCGAGTACTACTTCTGCGAGGTCAACTGGCCGGCCTTCCGGCGTGTGGACTTCCTGAGGGCGCTGCGCGACTTCGCCAGTCGGGAGCGCCGCCTGGGCAGGTAGTTCGCCTCATCACGTGACTGAATGACGTGGCCGTCGGGGGCGGTCCTGGGGCCTTAAGTGTCACGAATGGCGACTTTTCCGCCTGTTCTGCGGCTGCTGTTTCTCGGGCGTGCCGTAAAACCGCTGGTCATAGCGTTTCGCGGGCCGCCGCATCGAATGCCTGCACAGTGAATAGTCGCCAGGAGTGACACATTGGCCGATGTGGGTGTGCGCTGGCGGGGGTCAGGCCTCGAGGAAGCCGCGCAGGCCGCGTTCGAGCAGGGCGCCGCGCACCTCGGCGACAAGATCCCGCATGGAGGACTCTGCCGCTGCGGCGTCCCCGGTCGCGATCGCACCGGCGACTCGCTCGTGGAGCTTGAGCGCCTCTGGCTGAGGCACTTGTACCTGGCCGGTGAGTCTGGCCCGTCCGGAGAGCACCTCCGCGACGACCTCGGTCAGTGCCTTGAAGGTGTCGTTGTGGCTGGCTTCCAGGATGAGCCGGTGGAAGGCGATGTCGTCGTCGAGATAGGAGGCGACGTTTCCGGTGGTTCCCTTGGTGCGGATCGTGGCAGCCAGCGCCAGCAGGCCGGAGCGCTGTTCCTCGGTGGCTCGGCGGGCGGCCGCAGCGGCGGCGACCGGCTCGATGGCGGCGCGCAGCTCGGTTAGGCTCCGAGCGTGGGGCCGTGCGGATCGGCCTCGAGCTGCCAGCGCACGAGCTGAGGCGCCAGAGCCGACCAGTGCTCGCGTGGTAGGACCACAATGCCCACCCGACGTCGCGAGGTGACAACGCCGACGGACTCCAGGGCGTGGACGCAGTCGCGTGCCAGTGTTCGGGAGACGCCGTAGCGGGACTGGATCGCCTCCAGCGTCAGGCTCTGGCCCGGAGTCATCTCCCCGGTCACGATGGCGCGCCCGAGGGAGTCGAGGACGTCGCGACGTCGGTCGGTGGGGGACATGGATGTGCTCCCGGAGGGTGGTGCGAGATGTCTGTGGGAGATGCTATCCGACCCTTTTAAAAGTACTACGTTTGAGGTAGATTCGTCATATCAATTCACGACAACGGCGTCATCAAGGAGCAGATATGAGCCGATCCGTTGAGCACCTCGTTCTCATGGGAGTCTCCGGCTGCGGCAAGACCACGGCCGCGCTCAACCTTCACAACGCACTGGGGTGGCCCGTCGCCGAGGCCGACGACTTCCACCCCAAGGTCAACATCGACAAGATGAGCCGCGGCGTCGCCCTGACCGACGAGGACCGCTGGCCCTGGCTGGAGTCCATGCGCGATTGGATGAGCGAGCGCGCCGCAGACGGCGTCAAGACGATCGTCACCTGTTCTGCGCTCAAGCGCTCCTATCGCGACCTGCTCTCCGGCGCGCAGGGGCGAGTCTTCTTCATTCATCTGCTTGCCCAGGCCGATGAGCTCCAGGAGCGCATGGCTCATCGTGAGGGACACTTCATGCCCCCGAGCCTGCTGCCCTCCCAGTTCGCCGCCCTCGAGCCCCTGTCCGATGACGAGGACGGGGTCGCCGTGGTCTCGCAGGCGACGCCGGAGGAGACCTTCGAGGCGATTCTCGCCGCACTTGAACGGGCTTCGTCCAACGCCGTGTAAGCACTGTTCCTCGCTGACGATCGCAGGCGTCCATGCCAACCAGCTGGAGCGCGCGGTGCGCGGCGCCCCGGCGCGCTGAGCCCGGCGCACATACATCCCGCCCTCACCCATCCTCCTCCCACTGACAACGGAGACAACAATGACGTTCACTCTTGCAGCTCAACCGGTTGCGTTGCCGGCCGCGGACACCGTGAGTCACACGGACAATCACGCGCAGCTCATCGCGGCCGCCCTGCTCGGCATCGCCTCGATCATCGTGCTCATCGTCTGGCGCAAGATGCATCCCTTCCTCGCGCTGACGCTGGGCTCGGCGGTCCTGGCCGTCGTCGCCGGCATCCCGTTGGCCGATACCTTCACTGCTTTCACCAAGGGAATGGGCTCCACCATCGGCGACGTGGGCACCCTCATCGCCTTCGGGGCGATCATCGGCCGTCTCCTCATCGACTCCGGAGGCGCCGACCAGATCGTCGACACCGTCTTGGACCGCACTCCCGGCCCCCGCCTTCCCTGGGCGATGGCACTCATCGCCTTCGTCGTCGGCATCCCACTTTTCTTCGAGGTGGGCATCGTTCTGCTCATCCCCGTGGTCATGATCGTCGCCCGGCGGGCCCGTCAGTCCCTCATCCTGCTGGGTGTGCCCGCTCTGGCTGGTCTGTCCGCGCTCCACGGCCTCGTGCCGCCGCACCCCGGACCGCTCATCGCCATCAACGCTGTCAAGGCCGACCTGGGGCTCACCCTCGGACTGGGGCTCCTGGTCGCCGTGCCCACGGTCATCATCTCCGGGCCCGTTGCGGCTCGCTTCATGGCCAGGTGGGTGCCGATTGAGGCCCCCGAGCCTCTGGGGACTTCGGACCAGGAGCACGACGGGCCGCGTCCCTCCTTCGCGACCTCGATCATGGTGGTCCTGCTGCCCGTGGGACTCATGCTTCTGCGCACCATCGTCGAGACCCTCGTCCCTGAGGACAGCGACAATCCGGCAGTCCACGCGGCCCTGTTCGTGGGCAAGCCGATCGTTGCCCTGCTGATGACGGTCCTGGTCGCCATGTACCTCTTCGGGGGCCCGCCTGGGACTGGGGGCCGACGACGTCAGCGGACGGGTCGGGGCCTCGCTTGCGCCCATTGCTGGGATCCTGCTCATCGTCGGGGCTGGAGGAGGGTTCAAGCAGACCCTCGTCGACTCAGGGATCGCCGGCATCATCGCCGCATGGATCCAGCAGGCGGCCGTGCCCGCCCTCCTGGCCGGATGGCTCGTCGCCGTCGCCGTGCGCCTGGCCACCGGATCGGCGACGGTGGCCACCATCACCGCGGCCGGGATCATGGCTCCGCTGGCCAGCCACATGCCGCAGACCGGCGTCGCCCTCCTCGTCCTCGCGATCGGTGCCGGCTCCGTCTTCCTCTCTCACGTCAACGACGCCGGCTTCTGGCTGGTCAAGGAGTACTTCGGGATGACTGTGGGGCAGACCTTCAAGACCTGGTCGCTGATGGAGACGATCCTGTCCGTCGTCGCGATGGCCACGATCAGCCTCCTCGCGCTCGCCCTGGGAGTCTTCTGAGGGGCCCTCAGGTGTCACGAATGGCGACTTTTCCGCCTGTTCTGCGGCCGCTGTTTCTCGGGCGTGCCGTAAAACCGCTGGTCATAGCGTTTCGCGGGCCGCCGCATCGAGTGCCTGCACAGTGAATAGTCGCCCGTAGTGACACATTGCGGGATCTCAGGCAGGATGGCTCCCTGGTCCGGGCGCCGCCCGGCCTGGCTGGTGCCCCGGCCCCGGCGCGCGTCGCCCCACAGACGCTCCGCGCCGTTGAGCCGCGTACGCCGGCACCTCACGCACCGACGCGCACGCTGCCAGCGACACGCGCCGGCGTGCCCGCGGTCCCAAACGACAGGATCCTCGTGGCCGCACACCGCACCTCCGCCTCACACCGCTTCGCCTCCGGGAAGACCCCGGCCGCGGGTGAGACCACCTTCGCCGACCTCGGCGTGGACTCAGACCTCGCCGCCGACCTCGACGCCCGCGGCTTCACCGCGCCCTTCCCCATCCAGGCCGCCACCCTGCCCGACACCCTCGCCGGGCGTGACGTGCTCGGCCGCGGCCGCACCGGCTCGGGCAAGACCCTGGCCTTCAGCCTGCCGCTGGTCCAGCGTCTGGCGCAGCAGGACAAGGCCCGCCCCGGCCACCCCATCGGCCTGGTCCTGGCCCCCACCCGTGAGCTCGCCCTCCAGATCGCCGAGGTCATCGAGCCGCTGGCCCGCGTCGTCGACATGGACGTGACCACCATCTTCGGCGGGGTCTCCGCCAAGCCCCAGGAGAAGGCCCTCAAGGCTGGGGTCGACGTCGTCGTCGCCTGCCCCGGCCGGCTCCTGGACCTCATGGGGCAGGGGCTCGTCAGTCTCGACGAGGTCGAGATCACCGTCCTGGACGAGGCCGACCACATGGCCGACCTCGGCTTCCTGCCCAATGTTCGCCGTATCCTGCGCGCCACCCCGCAGCGCGGCCAGCGCCTGCTGTTCTCCGCCACCCTGGACAACGGCGTGGACACCCTGGTCAAGGAGTTCCTCCACGACCCGCTGCAGCACTCCGTGGACCCCTCGACCTCGCCCGTGGACGCCATGACCCACCGCGTGTGGATGGTTGCGGACAAGACCGCCAAGGACGGCATCGTGCGGCGCCTGGCCTCGGGGGAGGGGCAGCGCATCCTGTTCACCCGCACCAAGCACCTCGCCCGGCGCCTGGCCCGCAAGCTCGTCCAAGCCGGGATTCCGGCCGTCGAGCTCCAGGGCAACATGAGCCAGAACGCGCGCGAGCGCGCCATGCGGGCCTTCTCCACCGGACAGGTGCACGTCATGGTCGCCACCGACATCGCCGCCCGGGGCATCGACGTCTCCGGCGTCGAGCTCGTGGTCCACGTCGACCCGCCCGCCGAGCACAAGGCCTACCTGCACCGCTCGGGCCGCACCGCGCGCGCCGGGGCCGCCGGCAGCGTCATCACCCTGGTCCTGCCTGAGCAGAAGCACGATGTGCAGGTCCTGCTCAAGAAGGCGCGGATCCGCGCGGACATCGAGCGCATCCGTCCCGACGACGACGCCGTGTCCGCCCTCGTGGGGCAGGTCGCCGAGGCCGTGGCGTTGGAGGACATGCCCGAGGGCGTGGCCATCAAGGGCAGCAGCCCCAGCGGTCGGGCCTCCACCGGGCGTCCGGGGCACGGCCACGGAGAAGCGGCGCGCGCCGGTCCGGTCGCGGGGCCAAGGGTGGTCAGGGCGGCCGGGGTGGCCGCAGCGGGGGAGCGCGCGGCGGGCGCGGCGGGAATGCTGGGCAAGGCGGGCGCAGTGCGAAGCGACGTGGCGGAAGTGGCGAGCAGGGCGCCGGGCAGCCCTCCGGCCGGGGCGGCCGCAGCGGCGGCTCCCGTGGACGTGGAGGCCGCGGTCGCGGGGCCAAGGGAGGTCAGGGCAGTCCTGCCTGAAGACTTGCGGTAAACCAAGTTCGGGTGAAATGATCTTGGTGTAAGCAAAGCACCTAGGGGAACTGTGGACTACAACGCCACGCTCACGATTCACGCGAACAAGCCCGCCACTGAGAATGACGACATCGACGACGTCATGGAGGCCTTCGCCTCCTACCACCCCGCCGTCGGGGATGCACCCGCATGCCCCGGGGCCCTCAAGGCTGTCATCACCCTGCCCGCCCACACGCTGACCCAGGCCGTGGCCACAGCCACCGCCCTGGCTGCCCAGGTCGGCGACTTGGTGGGCATCGAGGTCATCCCCACCAGAATGTGGGACTGCCGCGAGGGTCTGAAGATCGACGACGTCGAGTTCGTGGGCGTGTCCGAGGCGGCCGTCCGGCTCGGGATCACTCCGCAGGCGGTGCGCGACCGCATTACCTCCGGGCGCCTGCCCGGCAAGAAGGTCGGACGCAACTGGGTCGTGTCCGACGCCGCGCTCCCGCGCTGAGCCCCTACCCGCCTTGGCGAGTGGCGCCGGTGGTGCGGCGGTTCAGCCCTCGCTCCGGCCGAGCGGAACCGGGATGCCGGTGCTACCGTCGAGTGGCTGACGGCGATCAGGAAGGTGGGTGGAGAGCGTGGCAGCGCACCTCTCGCGGCGAGCCCTGACCGGCGTGATGGCGGGCCTCATCCTGGCCGGCTGCGCTTCGCAGGGACCGCAGCGAGCGGCAACGCACTCGACTCCGCCGCCGTACCTGCGCTCGCGCGGGGCCGGCGCTGCGCCGAGCCTGCGGCCGACGTCGGGCGACCTGTCGGTTCCCGCCGCGTTCTCCTACACCGACGACGAGGACGAGACCTCCGACTGCATCTTCTACGCGACCACGGGAGCACCGGTCGGACTGGTCGTCTACCTCGACGGCGACGGGCAGTCCTTCCACAGTGAAGGGAACCAGGACCAGGACGAGAGGTCCCGCGGTGGACTGGCCGGTGCCGGGGGGAGTCGTCGAGGCGGCGAGCGCTCGCGGGTACGACGTGGTCTCGGTGCGCGCTCCCGGAGACGACGGAACCTGGTGGATGGAGGATCAGGACGGCAAGGTCCGCTACCTGGAGCAGGCGCTCGACTACGTGGTCGCCGAGTGCGGCGCCACCACGGATCGTGTCTGGCTCGTGGGCTACTCCGGCGGCTCGGAGTTCATCAGCCAGTGGTTCTTCCCGGCCTACGCCGAGCGCATGGCGGGCGGGGGCTTCCTGCTCTTCGGGGGCGGCGACGCGCCTGAGGAGCAAGCGGCCTTCTCCTCAGGCGCCAAGGAGCGACTCTCGTTGAACTGGGTGACCGGGACGCGCGATGTGCCCGCCAACAGCCTCGACGGATTCGACGGCAGCGGGCACGCCCGCAACAGCCTGGCCTATTACCGCTCGGCGGGCTTCGGCCATATCTGGAGCGAATGGCCCGACGACGACCACGGCAGCATCACCGAGAAGTTCGGGAGCTACGTCGGGCGCGTGCTCGACGCCGCCACAAGCGGAAAATGACCAGGCTAGCGCGGAGGCTGGGTGGGGTGTCCGCCCCGCCTGGATTGGTGCCATCTGAGTTCACCGAGTTCCAGCAACCATCACGTATCCCGAAACCATGTGCTGACAGGGTGGTGAGGGGTATTGCTGCAGGCCTCAGTCCCTGATGGGGCTCAAGGTGATTAAGGTGGACAACCGACGATCTTGATAGCACCATCACTTATCTGTGAGTTGCAAAGGTGCGATTGAAGGTTCGTGGCTGTGGCTTTGCGAGGGTGCGGAGGGAGGTGTTTAGTTGTGGATGAAAGCAGCGACACTCTCTAGGATCTTCTGAAGAATGCCCTTAATCTTTGAGGGAATCCACGATATTTTCAGGGTGAGAAGGGTTGAGGTGATTGACTGTCGCTCTTTCTTGTTGTGGGTGATATAATGAAGTACGTTGCGCTTCGACATAATGATGGCGGAGCGGTGGCTTTGTGCTCGATAACTCGACATGAATGCCCGACAGAGTTTTACGGGGGAGGAATCAAAGGTGAACTCGAAACCCAACAATAAAATTGGTTATGCGATATTTGGCTGTCAAATGTGTCTGTACACCTGCGTCATGACTATAGGGTTTGGTGGGATGGATTTTTCCACTGGGGAAACTCCTGTGTCGGGTGGCGTGATTGTGGGCTGTGCCTTCGCGCTGGGGGTTGTTGGCGCCTTGGTTGGTTGGGTGGTTGGCTCTCGTATTGCCCAGTCTCCCGGAGTGAGGGGTAAACGGATAGGGTTCTGGCTCGGGTTGTTTATCCCTCTTCAGGCATTCTTTTTCGTCTTAGTGTATGCTGCAGTTGTTTCCGTTGTCCTGGCAATCGTTTCAATTTTTAGTCCAGGAGTACTGGATTATCAGCGTGATCTCATTCTGCTGGGTGTGTGGGTGGTGTCAATTCTGGTTTCAATATTTACTGTAACGGATAATGGTCAAGAGTCTGTCGGCATGAGAGGGGTTTATAGAGGATGTCGTGTGGGGGAGAATCACAATGAGGTGTCCTTGAACGCAAGTGGTTCGACCTCAAGTGGGATCGTCTATCGTTCGACACCGAATCTTTTCGGTGGGACGACAACCCATGGTTCTGACGGGACGGTGTATCGCACCACAGAGAGCATCTTTGGTGGGACGACAACCTATGGTTCCGATGGGACGGTGTATCGCACCACAGAGAGCATCTTTGGTGGGACGACAACCTATGGTTCCGATGGGACGGTGTATCGCACCACAGAGAGCATCTTTGGTGGGACGACAACCCGTGGTTCTGACGGGACGGTGTATCGCACCACACCAAATCTATTTAGTGATGGAACGACTACCCGCAGTGAGTGAATAAACTTCCAGCAAGTTCCAGTGTTTTTGAGTGATTATTGCTTTTGGTTTCCGGGTTTGTACTTCATTGTGGAATGAAATGAAGTCGTATTCGGCTACCTGGGATGACGCCGCTCTAGTCTGGATCGACATTAGTAAGCCCTTCCGTCCCTGCTTGCCGGAGTATTCACCTTGCGTGGATTGGCGCCACCTGAGCTCGCCTGATTCCAGCAAACATCACGCAGCCCGAAACCACGTGTCGACAAGGTGAAGAGGGGATACTGCTGCCTGCACCCCGGACGTGAAGGAGGCCCCGGTCCCTGGTGGGGCCGAGGCCGGTGCGGTACCCCCTGTGGGGCTCGAACCCACGACCTTCGGATTAAAAGTCCGCAGCTCTGACCAACTGAGCTAAGGGGGCGCGCCGACGGTCGGAAGCAGAGTCCATACGCCATCGGCAGGGGCCAGCATAGCCGGACAACCGACCGCCGTGTCGAACCGGCCTCACCGTCGGCCGGAAGTGAACCCATGCGGGAGCGCCCGTGCTCCCGCGAGACAATGGGGCTGCGCGTCGTCGCCGGCGCGCCCGCACCGCGTGAGGAGTCCCCATGGCCCGCCAGTTCCACCGCCCCGCCCGGCTCGACCCCGAGGCCGCCGAACAGATCGAGGGCAGCACCGACACCGCCGTCGCCTCCGAGCTCGCCCACCGCGCTGCCCAGGCCCTCATCGGCGGCTTCCCCGGCACCGAGACCGAGGACGACCCCATCACCCGATCCGGCGTCGTCGCCGCGGTCGCCGCCAACGGCATCGACGACATCGCCGAGCTGTGGGCCGACTCCCCGGCCACCACCCTGCCCGGTACCCTGTGGCGCCTCTTCCTCGTGCGCGAGTGGATCCGCCGCGACCCCGAGCTCGTTGCCCGCCGCTACGCCACCGTCATCGACCTCACCGAGGCCGACGACACCACGAACGCCCGCCTCGAGTCCGCCCTTAGCGAGGCGCGCCCCGCACCTTCCCCGACCGACCTGCGCGAGCGTCTCGACGCCGTCCTGGCCGGCAGCGTCGAGGGCTCCGTCACCGAGATCGCCCCACTGCTGAGCGCCACCGCCGGATTCCTGCGCGCCCTGGCGGCCGGCTCCAACCCCGTGTGGATCGAGGACGACACCGACGAGCTCGCCGACCGCGTCACCCGCCGCGACTCCGCCCTCCTGGCCACCGCCGACGAGCTCGCCGACGCCGCCCGCCGCGCTTCCGCCGGACTCCTCGACTGAGAGGGCCTTGCGCAGGGGCGATCCGGGCGCGAGATGTCCAAATCGGATACAAAGGCCCGAAGTGGGTGTGTGAAGGTAGATCAGAACCGCATGATTCCGCGGATCTGTTGACGGTGTGAAGAGTGCGCAAGCTCCTTTGTCTCCGATTTGGACACGATCGGCACCATTGGCGAGATCATGCGCGCTTCGTTGGACGAGACGTGGGGGAGCGCGCAGCGGGGGCGCCTACCACCCGCGAGTCCCAAAGAGCGGGCGTGAGCGGCGGCGCCTCGCATCATCGCCGAACTGGGGAGGACCTCCACCCCACAAGGCCGCCCGGACGTGGGACCATGTGGCCATGACCAACGACGCGCCCCACTCCGCCCCCACCCCGCTCTCCCGCTTCCTGGGCGGGTGGATGCGTCACTCCAGTCCTCAGGAGCCCGAGCAGGTGCCCGACGACGCCGAGGCGACCGAGGCCGCCGAAACTGTTGAAGCCGCGGAAGCCACGGAGGCCGCCGAGTCGGCGGTCTCGCCCGAGGCCGCGAGCACCGACGGTCCGGCCGTCTCCGCCGAGGTCCCCAGCCCCGACGCCCAGGGCGAGCCCGAGGCTGACCCGGCCGCTCCTTGCGACTCCTCCACCTGTGGCGAGGCCCCCGTAGGGGCAGGAGGCCCCCGAGCGCGTCGAGGCCCCGGAAGAATCCCCCGACCCGGCCGCTCCGGCCGACCCACGACTCCGAGCAGGCCGACGACCCGGCCGACTCCACCAACCCCTACCAACCCCGACGACCCCGAGGGCGCCGAGGAGACGGTCGAGGAGGAGCACGTCATCGAGGTCGCCGACCCGCGCGACTTCGCCGACGACTCCGGCCCCCAGTACGAGGACGAGGACTTCGACGACATCGTCGACGGCGAGGCGGCCCCGCCCCCGGCCCCATCGGCACCGCGACCCCCGCCATCGCCCCTCCTCCATCACCTCCGCCAGCTCGCACTCGGCCCCGTCGGCCGCCGAGGCTCAGACGGCGCCGGCCGCCACGGCATCGGGGGACCCGGGTCTGCCCGATCCCGGCAGCGCCCCCAGCGCGGGCCCCGCCGCCGGCTCCGCCAGCGCCCCTCCGCGCCCTCCTCACTGAGCGCGGCCGGCGCGGCCGACACGGCCGGTGCCGACGCCGCCGACGACGCCGCGGCCTCAGCCGCTTCCGCCGACACCGCCCAGGTGGACCCCGAGGATCTCCTGCCGCCCCTGAAGTCCTTCAAGAACCGCTTCATCGACCGCGAGCTGACCTGGCTGGACTTCAACGAGCGCGTCCTGGAGCAGGCCGAGGACCACACCCTGCCCCTGCTGGAGCGCGCCTGGTTCCTGTCGATCTTCTCCTCCAACCTGGACGAGTTCTACATGGTGCGCGTCGCCGGGCTCATGCGCCGCATCAAGGCCGGCATCACCCCGGTGCGCGCCTCCGGCCTGGACGCCCATCAGGTCCTGGCGCAGGTCACCAGCCGCACCAAGGAGCTCACCGCCCGCCAGGCCGCCCTCTTCCAAGAGGACATCCGCCCGGCCCTGGCCGAGCACAACGTGAAGATCCTTGGCTGGGACGAGCTCAACTCCGACCAGCAGGAGCGCCTGACCCGCTACTTCCGCCACCAGATCTACCCGGTCCTCACCCGCTGGCGGTCGACCCTTCCCACCCCTTCCCCTACATCTCGGGCCTGTCCCTCAACCTCGCCGTCATCCTGCGCAACCCGCGCAGCGGCAAGGAGCACTTCGCCCGCATCAAGGTGCCCGACTCCCTGCCGCGCCTCATCCAGGTCCCCGGCCGCGAGCTCGACGCCGCGGACAAGGCCGCCGGCTGCGCCGTCATCCCCATCGAGATCGTCATCGGCCAGCACCTCGACCACCTCTTCCCGGGCATGGACATCCTGGAGCACCACCTCTTCCGGGTCACCCGCAACGAGGACCTCGAGGTCGAGGAGGACGACGCCGAGAACCTCCTCAAGGCCATGGAGAAGGAGCTCGAGCGGCGCCGCTTCGGCGACTGCGTGCGCCTGGAGGTGGAAGACACCATCTCCTCCTTCACCCGCCGCTACCTGGTACGCGCCCTGGGCCTCAAGGGCGACGACGTCTTCGAGCTCCCCGCACCCCTGGACCTGACCTGCCTCAACCAGCTCCACGACCTGGACATCCCCGACCTGAAGTACCCGCGCTTCGTGCCGGTGACGGCCGCGGGCCTGGCCGCCTACGAGTCCTCCTCCGCGCCGGACGTCTTCGCCGCCATGCGTGAGCACGACGTCCTCCTGCACCACCCTTATGACTCCTTCTCCACCTCCGTCCAGGAGTTCGTGGCCCAGGCCGCCGCCGACCCCAAGGTCCTGGCCATCAAGCAGACCCTCTACCGCACCTCCGGCGACTCCCCGATCGTGGACGCCCTCATCGAGGCCGCCGAGGCCGGCAAGCAGGTCGTGGCCATCGTGGAGATCAAGGCCCGTTTCGACGAGGAGGCCAACATCTCCTGGGCCCGCAAGCTCGAGCGCGCCGGCGTCCACGTCGTCTACGGCATGGTCGGCCTCAAGACGCACTGCAAAGCTGCTGCTGGTCGTGCGCCAGGAGTCCGACGGCCTGCGCCGCTACTGCCACGTCGGCACCGGCAACTACCACCCCAAGACCGCCCGCGGCTACGAGGACCTGGGGCTGCTGACCTGCGACCGCGACGTCGCCCAGGACCTGACCACCCTGTTCAACCAGCTCTCCGGCTACGCCCCGCGCGCCCGCTTCCGCCGCCTGCTCGTGGCCCCCCGCGGCCTGCGCGACGGGCTCGTGGAGCACATCGAGCAGGAGATCGCCAACCACAAGGCCGGCCTGCCCGCCTGGATCCGCATCAAGGTCAACTCCATCGTCGACGAGACCGTCATCGACGCCCTCTACCGCGCCTCGCGCGCCGGGGTGCCGGTCGACATCGTTGTGCGCGGCATCTGCGGCCTGCGCGCCGGTGTCGAGGGCCTCAGCGAGAACATCCGCGTCCGCTCGATCCTGGGGCGCTTCCTGGAGCACTCGCGCATCTACGCCTTCGCCGGCGGCGGCCAGACCGAGCTGTTCATCGGCTCGGCCGACCTCATGCACCGCAACCTCGACCGCCGCGTCGAGGCCCTGGTGCGCATCACTGACCCCGCCATGGTTGAGGACCTCGAGTGGCTGGTCACCCACTGCGCCTCCGACGACGTCGCCTCCTGGCACCTCCAGCCCGACGGCTCCTGGGAGCGTCGCCTCCTCGACGCCGAGGGCAACCGCCTCGAGGACATCCAGGACAGCCTCATGGCCCGGGCGCGCTCGCGCGTCAAGGGCCGGCACTGAGACGGCCGTGCCATGAGCCCGTCCAGCAAGAAGAACCGGTCGCGCGAGACCGTGAAGGCCGCCGGCGCCCTCGTGTGGCGTGAGAACGGCAAGCACCTCGAGGTGCTCCTGGTCCACCGCCCCCGCTACGACGACTGGTCCATCCCCAAGGGCAAGGTCGAGCCCTGCGAGTCGGTGCGCACCTGCGCCGTGCGCGAGGTCGCCGAGGAGACCGGCGTCCAGGTCATCCTGGGCCAGCCCCTCAGCCGCGTGCACTACAAGATCGCCGACGGCTCCCGCAAGGAGGTCCACTACTGGGCCGCCCGCGTCGCCCCCGAGGCCTCGGCCGCCGTCGCCGCCCGCTGCACCGTCAAGCCCGCCTCGACCAAGGAGATCGACGCCGTCGAGTGGCTGCGCGTGAGCCAGGCCCGCAAGCGCCTGACCTACTCCTACGACCGGGACCTGCTCGGCGAGCTCGTCGACCTGTGGGAGGACGGCAAGCTCGACACCTGGACCCTGGTCCTCGTGCGCCACGGCCGCGCCGTCAAGCGCTCCGTGTGGAACCGCCCCAAGGAGCGGGACAAGGAGACCGACGAGGCCACCCGCCCCCTGACCCACGACCAGGGCGAGACCCGGGCCCGCGCCCTCGTCCCGATCCTGGCCGCCTACGGGGTGGGGCGCGTCCTCACCAGCCCCTGGAAGCGCTGCGTGGACACGGTCGCCCCCTACGCCGCGGCCGCGGGCCTGGACCTGGAGACGGCCGGGGCCCTCACCGAGATGGCCCACGCGGAGAGCCCCAAGGGGGTGCGCTCCGTGGTCAAGAAGGTCCTGCGCGTGCGCGAGGGAGCCGACGGCGCTGTGCACCCACCGGCCCGTCCTGCCCACGATCATGGAGGTCGTCTCCCAGTACGCCCCCGGCCGGCTCCTGCGCTCCGTGCCCGACCGGGACCCCTGGCTCAAGACCGGCGAGATCCTCGTGGTCCACATGGCCCGCCGCCCCCGCGGCAAGATCCGCGCCGTCGCCATCGAGAAGCAGCGCCCCGTCCTGTCCGAAGGCCGCTGACCGGACCGTTGGCCGGTGCACCGGGCCTCCCAGTGACGGTCCTCATAGGGATCGTTTACCAACCGTTTACCCCGGTCACCCGGAACCTTCATCCGGGGCGCCTATCGTGACCGCTGCCTGACAATCACCCGGTATCCGACTGGACCCCCGACCCCCTCTGACTGAGCGAGGAGAGCCTGTGCTCCTGACCCGTCGCGGCGCCCTGGGCGCCCTGAGCGTGGCCACCCTGACCGCGCTGACCGCCTGCGGGCGCGACGCCGGCGCCGCCGACCCCAACGCCTCCAGCGACCTGGTGGGGGAGATCCGCGGTGCGGGCGCCACCTCCCAGTCCGATGCGCAGGACGCCTGGATGAACACCTTCATGGGCGCCAACCTGCGCGCCACCGTCGACTACGCCGGCGGCGGCTCCGGGGCCGGGCGCACCAAGGCTCGTCGAGGGCGCCGTCGACTTCGCCGGCACCGATACCCCCATGACCGCCGACGAGATCAGCCGGATCGGCGGCGCCGTCGAGCTGCCCTCTACATCTCGCCCATCGCCGTGGCCTACAACCTGCCCGGCTTCACCGGCGAGTCCCACGTCAACATGACCGGCGAGGTCCTCGCCAAGGTCCTCTCCGGGGCCATCACCCGCTGGAACGACCCCGCCCTGGCCGCCCTCAACCCCGGCGTCGCCCTGCCCGACCTGCGAATCATCGTCGTGGGCCGCTCCGACGACTCCGGCACCACCAAGGCCCTGACCACCTACCTGGCCACTGTCGCCCCCAAGGCCTGGCCCCACGAGCCCGAGGAGACCTGGCCGCTGCGCGGCGGCCAGTCCGGCGACGGCACCGCCGGCATGATCCAGACCGTCTCCGCGGCCACCGGCACCATCGGCTACGCCGACGCCTCCAAGGTCCCCGCCACCCTGGGAACCGTCGCCGTCGGCTCCAACGGGGCTACGTGCCCGTCTCTGCCAAGGCTGCGGCCGCCGCCCTGGACGCCGCGACCCTGGGCTCCGAGGCCGACGAGACCCGCCTGCTCTACCAGCCCAGCCACGACGCCGCGGGCGCCTACCCCATCGTCCTGGTCTCCTACCTCGCCGCCCGCCTGCGCTACGACGACGCCCAGATCGCCGCCGTCGTCAAGGCCTACCTGCGCTTCGCCGCCTCCACCCGGGGGCAGGACGCCTCCACCAAGGCCACCGGCTGCGCCCCCATCACCCGCCAGATGCGCGAGAAGATCAACGCCGCCATCGACAAGATCGCCGCCTGAGGCCGCCCGGCCTGCCCGACGCCGCACCCGACCACATGACCAGCCAGCACCCACCCGCCCAGCCGCCGCCCCAGACACCCCGAGGAGGGTCAGCCGTGGCCAGCACCACCGCACCGCCGTCGTCGCCGCCCCCAACGGGAGCCGCGACCGCCTCCAGCAGCGCCGACGACGCCATCATCCAGCCCGGCAAGGCCCCCGGGCAGACCGGCAACCGGATCTTCACCGGCCTGTCCTTCGGCGCCGGCACCTTCATCATGGTGGTGCTCGCCCTCGTGGCCGCCTTCCTCATCCGGGAGGCGCTGCCCGCCCTGACGGCCTCGCGCGAGACCCTGGAGTCGGTCTCCTTCATGCGCGACCGCAGCCTGTGGGGGCTATGTGGCCCCGCTCGTCTTCGGCACGCTGCTGTCCTCGACCATCGCTCTGGGCGTCGCGGTGCCGCTGAGCATCGGGGTGGCCCTGTTCATCTCCCACTTCGCCCCGCGCCGCCTGGCCCAGGCCCTGGGCTACATGGTGGACCTGCTGGCCGCGATCCCCTCCGTGGTCTTCGGCCTGTGGGGATTCCTGTGGCTGGTGCCCCTGCTCGACCCCCTCAACACCTGGCTGAGCGAGCACCTCGGCTTCATCCCGCTGTTCGCCGACTACACGGCCCCGGCCAAGAACATCACCACCGCCTCCCTGGTCCTGGCCGTCATGATCCTGCCGATCATCACCGCCACCATCCGCGAGATCTTCCTCCAGACACCCACCCTCCAGGAGGAGGCCTCCCTGGCCCTGGGCGCCACCCGCTACGAGATGATCCGCCAGGCCGTCCTGCCCTTCGGCCGCTCCGGCATCATCTCCGCCTCCATGCTGGGGCTCGGGCGCGCCCTGGGGGAGACCATGGCCGTCCTCATGATCCTCTCGCCCGGCATGGGGCTGAACCTGCGTATCCTCCAGGCCGGCCAGCACCAGACCATCGCCGCCAACATCGCCTCGCAGTTCCGCGAGGCCTACGGATTGAGCGTCAACGTGCTCATCGCCACCGGCCTGGTCCTGTTCATCATCACCTTCGCGGTCAACTCCCTGGCGCGGTGGATCATCGCGCGCCGCTCCGAGTTCTCAGGAGCCAGGCGACATGACGCCCACGAACACCCCCGAGCCCACCGCCGGCGCCGCTCCCGACGGCGCGGTCTCCCGCCCCGCCCCGGCCGCCGCTGCCGGTGCGGCCGGCGAGACCGTCACCCCGCGCCCAAGTCCCTCAAGGCCGCGCTCGCGGCCGCCGAGGCCCCGGCCGCCCCGTCGACCCCTGGCCGACCCGCCCACCATCGAGGGCGTGCCCCTGACCTCCTACCGCCTGCCCGACTGGTTCATCTGGGCGGCACTGGGAGCCGCCTTCGTCGTCGTCGGCGGGGTCGGCTTGCTGGCCGGGTGGAGCATCGCCGCCGTCGTGGCCCTGACCGCCCTGGTGTGGGTGGTGGGCGCCACCGCCGTCTCCTGGGTGCGCGAGGGCGAGCGCTGGGGCCGCAACACCCTGGTGACCCTCCTCATCTACCTGTCCTTCGCCGTCGTCATGGTGCCGCTGGTCTCCCTGGTGTGGATGGTCCTGTCGGGCGGCTCGGCCCGCTTCGGCTACGACTTCCTAACCACCAACATGCGCGGCGCCGACGCCTCCAACGGCGGCTTCTACCACGGCATCGTCGGCACCCTCCAGATCACCGGGATCGCCACCCTCATCTCGGTGCCCCTGGGACTGTTCACCGCCGTCTTCCTCGTGGAGTACAACGGCGGCTGGATCGCCCGGGCCATCACCTTCCTCGTCGACGTCATGACCGGCATCCCCTCGATCGTGGCCGGGCTGTTCGCCTACTCGATCTTCCTCATCGCGGCCGGCCCCCGCTACCAGGCCGGCATCATCGGGGCCGTCGCCTTAAGCGTCCTCATGACGCCGGTGGTCATCCGCGGTGTGGAGGAGATGCTCAAGCTCGTCCCCTCCCACCTGCGCGAGGCCTCCTACGCACTGGGCGTGCCCAAGTGGCTCACCATCGTCAAGGTCGTGCTGCGCACCGCGGTGGCCGGCATCACCACCTCCGTCATGATCGCCATCGCCCGCGTCATCGGCGAGACCGCCCCGCTGCTCATCACCGTGGGCCTGACGATCCGCACCAACACCAACCCGCTGGACGGCTCCATGTCCACCCTGCCGGTGCTCGTCTACGACCAGTACTCCCGCGGGGAGGCCGCCGCCATGGAGCGGGCCTGGGCCGGGGCGCTGACCCTCATCATCCTGGTCATGCTGCTCAACCTCGCGGCCCGCCTCATCTCCAAGTACTTCAGCCCCAAGGGCGGCCGGCGCTAACCCGGCCGGAGCCGCCGGGACCACTGTGCCCGCAGCGACCCCAGCGCCCCCAGAGCCCTCAGCAGTCCACCTCAGGTAAAGGAACCGACGTGTCCAAGCGCATCGACGTCATCGGCGAGAACATCTACTACGGCGACTTCCTGGCCGTGAAGGACGTCAACGTCGTCATCGAGCCCAAGTCCGTCACCGCCCTCATCGGCCCCTCCGGCTGCGGGAAGTCCACCTTCCTGCGCACCCTCAACCGCATGCACGAGACCATCCCCGGTGCCCGGGTCGAGGGGCAGGTCATCGTCGATGGTGTCAACCTCTACGGTCCCGGCGTCGATGCCGTCCAGGTGCGCCGCGCCATCGGCATGGTCTTCCAGCGGCCCAACCCCCTTCCCCACGATGTCCATCGCCGAGAACGTCCTGGCCGGCGTGCGCCTCAACAACCGGCGCATCAAGAAGTCCGATGCTGACGACCTGGTGGAGGCCTCCCTGCGCGGGGCCAACCTGTGGGACGAGGTCAAGGACCGTCTGGACCGGCCGGGCCTGGGACTGTCCGGCGGCCAGCAGCAGCGCCTGTGCATCGCCCGCGCCATCGCGGTCAAGCCCGCCGTCCTGCTCATGGACGAGCCCTGCTCCGCCCTGGACCCCATCTCCACGCTCGCCATCGAGGACCTCATCTCCGAGCTCAAGACGGACTACACGATCGTCATCGTCACCCACAACATGCAGCAGGCCTCGCGCGTGAGCGACATGACCGGATTCTTCAACCTGGAGGCCACCGGCAAGCCGGGGCACCTGGTCGAGTACGACTCCACCGACAAGATCTTCTCCGCCCCCAGCCAGCAAGCCACCGAGGACTACATCTCGGGCCGCTTCGGCTGAGGATTGAGGGGCCAGGTGTCACGAATGGCGACTTTTCGGGCCGCCTGAGGCCGGTCCGAGCGTCCCCTGATTCACGTCCCCGCAGGTCAGCGCATGACACGTTGATCCGGGAGCTCTTACCGCGCAGGTAAAAGTCGCCCGGAGTGACACTTCTGGGCGCCGTGCGTGACACGGCGGTGCGGTCACGAGAATGAGGCGGGAGACAGGCCGCTCGGGAGAGATGGGGACGTCGGGCCGGAGAGCGCCAGTCGGCGCGAATGCCGCTCGCGGCGGCTTGAGTTGGAGCCCGGGGCCCGTCACGGCCCGACGCCGCCCACGAGTCTACAGGTCCGGGCTCCGGGCCGCGGCGGTGTCCACCCAGTGAATCCACCCGACGGTCAGGGAGACGCTGGGCTGCTCCTGGCTGGGGCCGACCCGGGCCTTCTCAGGCTCCCCGGGGCCGGCGTACTCAGGTGTCCTCGGGGGCGTCCAGGCGGTAGCCGACGTTGCGCACCGTGCCGATGAGGTTGTCGTGCTCGGTGCCCAGCTTGGCGCGCAGGCGACGGATGTGCACGTCCACCGTGCGCGAGCCGCCGATGTAGTCCTCGCCCCACACCTCGTGCAGGAGCGCGTCTCGGGTCAGGACCCGCCCCCGGTTGGCTGCCAGGAACTTCAGCAGCTCGAACTCCTTGTAGGTCAGGTCCAGGATCGTGCCGCGCAGTCGGGCCGTGTAGGCGGTGACGTCAATGACGAGGTCACCCACGTCGATGCGGTCGTCGTCGGTCTCGTCCACGACCGGGACGTGGGCGCGCAGCAGCCGCAGCCGGGCCGACAGCTCAGCGGGCTTGGCGCCGGCCATGACGAAGTCGGCGGCGCCCCAGTCGATCTGCACCGCGGCGGCGCCGCCCTCCTCCACGATGAGGGATGATGGGAGGGCAGTCCATGGGGCCGGTGAAGAGGCGGCACAGGGGCACGGGCGCGGGTCAGGTCCCCGCGGGCGTCGATCATGACGACGTCAGCGCTGTCCACCTCCGCGTAGGAGGAGGGCATCGGGGGGAGGCACTCCACCGGGGAGTCGAGGAAGGCGGTCGCCGGCAGGACGGCAGTGGCGTCACTCTCACGAGTGAACATGATGATCCGCATGGCTGCTCCTTCCGTGGCTCGCGACCAGGAACCGCCGGTGCAGTCGAGTTGACCAGCGGCGATACTGTTGGGACAAGTCAACCACACCTGGTCGCAGGCGGAATCTCCTGGGGCAACGACTGTCCGGATAGTGACCGTCCGCGAGGAGTGCGGGGCGGGGCCGCAGTGAGGTCGCAGTGGGCCCTGCGGCCGCCCGGGTGTGGGACGATGCGTGCTGTGACTACCCACCACCGACGAGCCCAACCGGCCGCGCGCACCCGCAGAGCCTCCCCGCGGCTCGCGCCATGACTCCCATGCCGCAGCCGTTTCGACGGCCGCCGGTGGCGCGTCGGACTGGGCCAGCGTCATCGGCGCGGGCGACTCCCACGCCTCGGCCGGGCCCGACGGGTCGGAGCCCACCGCGGCCTCAGCCGTCTCGGATGCCGTTGGTGAGCCGAACGGCTCCTCCGACGTTCCAGAGGCGGCCCGCTCAGCCGACTCAGGTGACACTGCCGACCTCGCCGAGGACCTGGGATACGCCACCCGTCGCGCCTCCAACCGCCCCAAGGAGCCGGGCCTGGTGGACCCGGCCTGGACCCGGCTCGCCTTCGCGGGCGTGGTGCCGCTGCTGCTGGCGGTCGGCTCAGTGCTGCCCGGCTGGGTGAGGCTGGCCCTCGTGGCCGTCCTGGTGCCGGCCGCCGCACAGGGCTGGCCCGCGCTCGTGCGCGCCCGGCACGACCTGGGCGGCACGATCGTCATGACGATCAGCGGGCTGTCGGCCGCCGTCAGCGTCTACCTCCTCGACGACATGGGGGTGGCCGGCCTGATCATGGCCTTTTCGATCCTGCTGGCCTTCGTCGGCCAGATGCTGCGCCGCGACGGCCGGCACAACCTGGTCGAGGACCTGTCCTCAACGGTGGCCGGCTGCCTCGTGGCGGTCTCCGGCTCGGCCTGGTGCGCCCTGGAACCGGGACTGGCCGACCCGGCCATTGTCGTGCCCACCTGCCTGGCGCTGTTCGTCGGCGCCGTCCTGACCGTCCTCAACGTGCGCGCCCGGATGTTGGAGGCCCTCACCGTCACGGTGCCGGCCCTGTTCGCCGGCGGCGCCGGATACGTGCTGGCCTCGGCCGGCTTCTTCGGCCTGTCCCACATCAGTGCGACCGCGGCCCTGCAGAGCGCCGTGGCCTGCGTGGCCGTCGGCTTCGTGGCGGGGGTCCTCATGGCCTCGGGCAACCGCGTCCTGTGGACCCACCGGTGGGTGCCCGGTGGGCGGGCGGCGGTGGCCTCCGCGCTCGTGCCGATTCTGTCGGTCGGCGTACCGGTCTACGCCATCGCCCGCCTCCTGGGCGGCTTCATCGCCGGCTGAGGGCGGCCGACCGGCCCCGCGAGGCCCTGAGAACGCCACGTCACGGCGACCGGATGTCCAAATCGGTCACAAAGAGACTCCGAGGCCCAGCGGTCACGCGAAGAAACCGCAGAATCATGCGGTTTCGTCTGGCGCACTCAGTGCTCCTCACTGCCTTTGTATCCATTTTGGACACCGCGGTGCCGATCCTGCCCGGATCTGGGGCTCCAGAGCGCGCCGGAGGCTCAGGGCGCCGGCGGATCCGCGCGGCCCGAGCGGGCGGCGCGCGTGATGCGGCCCGGGGTGACGTCGTAGGCTGCGGACATGGCATTCACGCTTCCTGACGACCTGGCCCCCGAGCTCTACCCGCTGGCCTGGCTGACCGGCACCTGGCGCGGCTACGGCATCCTCACCTACGGCGAGACCGTGCCCGAGCAGGCCGTCTACCAGGAGATGACCTTCGACCACGACGGCGGCCCCTACCTGCGCCAGACCACCACCATCTGGACGGTGGACGCCACCCGCTCCAAGAACCTCGACTTCGAGATGCCCGGCCTCCAGGGCGCCTCCCTCCTGGCCCCCGCCCAGATCTGGTCCACCGAGACCACCTACTGGCGGCCCGTCGGCCAGGAGCAACCCGATGGCGCCGAGACCACTGAGCCCGCCGAGGACGACGCCGACACCAAGGGCTCCGGCGGTCCGCTCGTTCCCGTCACTCAGCTCGAGCTCGTCTCGGCCGACCCTGCCGGCCACGTCGCCGTCTGGGAGGGCTGGATCCAGGGGCCGCGCGCCCAGGTCGGTACCCAGGCCGTGGGCCGGGCCCGCACCGCTGTCCCCGTGGAGGAGATGACCCGCATGTTCGGGCTCGTGGGCGGCGACCTCATGTGGACCCAGGACATGGCCGCCTTCGGCCAGAGCGAGGTGACTACTTACGCCTCCGGCCGCCTCGGCCGCGTCGACGACTTAGATGACCCCGCCGCCCAGCCCGGCTCCGCCCTCGACCCGGCTGAGCCGGAGGGCGAGTCCTCCACCTCCTCCTCTCCCGCCTCCGACGACGCCGAGCCGACCGTCTGATGCGCACCTCCCCGCTGCTGAACCGACCCGGTGCCGTCGCCTCCGCGCCGGACGACCCCGACGGCGCTGTCCCCGCCCACCTCGGCGACCCCGGCCGCGAGCAGGCCGCCCTGGCCGAGGGGCGCGCGGTCTGTGCCCTGGCGCGCGACGTCGTCACCGTCACCGGGCCGGACCGCCTGAGCTGGCTGACCACGCTGTCCAGCCAGGTGCTCACCGGCCTGAATTCCGGCGACGGCGGCGCAGAGACGCTGCTCCTCGACGCCCAGGGCCACATCACCCACGCGCTCGCGGCCCTCGACGACGGCCGCACGCTCTGGCTCGTCACGGAGGCCGGCCGCGGCGAGGCGCTGGCGACCTTCTTGGACTCCATGCGCTTCATGCTGCGCGTCGAGGTGACTGAGCGGCCCGACGTCATGGCGCTGGGCGCCCTGGGGGAGGGCCTCGAGGCCCTGGTCCAGGCGGCGCGCGACACCGCGCCGGACGCCTCCGATTCACCGGCCGAGGCCGGTGATGCCGAGCCTCAGGGCTCACTCATCGGCCTGTGGCGCGACCCGTGGCCGGGCGTCGTTGAGGGCGGCACGAGCTACGACGTCGGAGCGGATTGGTCGCACCCCGGCGAGACCTACCGGGGCGGTTTTGTCCTCGTGCCCGCACAGAGCGTGAATGCTGTGGTGAGCACCTTCCTCGCCGCCGGGGAGGGGCGGCGCCTGGCCGGCGCCCTGGCCTGGGAGGCTCTGCGCATTGAGGCGGGCCGCCCCCGCTGGGCCCGCGAGGCCGACGCCCGCGCGATCCCGCACGAGCTGGACTGGCTGCGCACGGCCGTGCACCTGACGAAGGGCTGCTATCCGGGCCAGGAGACGATTGCGCGCACCCTCAACCTGGGCCGGCCTCCGCGCCGCCTCACCGTGCTGCAGCTCGACGGACTCGGCGGCGACCTGCCCCAGCCGGGGGCGAGCGTGCGCATGGGGGAGCGGGCCGTGGGCGCCGTGACCTCCGTGGCGCGCCACCACGAGCTCGGCCCCATCGCCCTGGCCCTGCTGCGCCGCGCCGTGCCCGTGGGCGAGCAGCTGACCGTCGAGATCACCGAGGTCGATGAGGCCACCGGCGAGACCATCCCCGTCGGTCGGGTCGACGCCGCCCAGGAGGTGCTGGTCTCGCCCGAGGGGCGCGCTCAGGCCAGTCCGGCCGAGCGTCCCGGTGCGGAGCTGCGCAAGGGCCTGCGGCTCTGAGCCGTCCGGTCGTGCGCCGGATCCCGGGCGCTCCCGGGACTGCTGCTCTGGGACCCGAGCCCGATGTCTGCCCGGTGATGGTCCGGGGTGCTGTCACCCGCTGTGGCCAGTCTCTGGCGGCCCGTCGCTGATGGAACGACTGCCGGCCGCCGCGTGAGGCCACCACTGTTCTCGCTGGGCGTGGCCGCCTCTCTGGGATCGTTGACCGGCGACCGGTAGCCTGGGGCGCGTGAGCGTCCTTTATGCTGTGTCATTCTTTCTCTCCGAGGCGGTCAGGTGGAGCTGGTTGGCCGCCCAGTTCATCTCCCTCGTTATGGGGGTCTGGGCGCTGATCGACTCCCTGATGCGGCCCGCGGAGCACTACGCGGCGGCCGGCAAGAACACCAAGCGATTCTGGAACCTGGTCAACGCGGTGGGCACGGTGGTGGTCGGCCTGCTCGGGGCCGCCTCGATGTTCGGCCTGCTGGGCGTCGTGGCCAGCGCCGTCTACCTGGTGGACGTGCGCCCCGCCCTGCAGGCGCTGGCGCCGGTGCGGGTGCGCTCCTCGATCCGCATCCCGGGGCGGGCCTCGCAGCGCCGGCCGGGGCGCGATGGTCGCGGCTGGAGCGCTGGTCGCTGATGCGCGCCGTCATTCAGCGGGTCAACCGCGCGGCGGTCCGGGTCGACGGCGAGGTGGTCGGCGAGATCGCCCGCCCTGGCCTCATGGTTCTCGTGGGCGCCACGCACGACGACGGCCCCGCGCAGGTGGCCACGGTGGCCCGTAAAATCGCGGACCTGCGGCTCCTGGAGGGCGAGCTCTCGGTGACCGACGCCGGAGCGCCCGTGCTCGTCGTCTCCCAGTTCACCCTGTACGCCGACACCCGCAAGGGCCGGCGCCCCACCTGGAACAAGGCGGCCCCCGGCGAGGTGGCCGAGCCCCTGGTGGAGGCCGTGGCCGAGGATCTGCGCGGGCGCGGCCTGGAGGTGGCCACCGGCCGCTTCGGCGCCGACATGAAGATCGACATGGAGGCCGACGGCCCGGTGACGATCCTCATCGAGGCCGAGTAAGCCGAGGACGCCGCAGAAGGAGCCGCTGAGATGACAGGGCGCTCGCGGGCAGTGGTGGTCGCCATGATGCTGTGGTGGGCCGTCTTCGGCTGTATCAGCGTGTCCTGGGCGCTGGGCTCCCCGTGGCTGGTCAACACGGTCCTTCAGGGCGAGGGGCTGAGGCTCGCCCAGGAGCGGCCCACCTGGTTCGTCGTGGTCGTCCTCGTCTCCGGGCTGGTGAAGCTGGGGTTCGTCGTCTTCGGCTTCGCGCTCCTGCGCCCGGACGTCATCAGGGTGCCGCGCTGGATGCGCCTGGCCTTCGGCTGGGTCTCGGGAGCCATGCTCATCGCCTACGGGATTGCCGGCTCGGTGCCGGCGATTCCGACGATCTTGTCGGGGGGAGCCGCTCTCCCACTATGGATGGTGGCGGCTGGTTCTGTGGATGCCTCACTTCTGGGTGGGCGGGATCCTGGTGCTGGCCGCGACGGTCGCCTACCTGCGCTGGAGCCGGCCCGTGGCGATCGATCCCGCCGTGCATGCGGGCCCTGCTGGGCGCTGACTCCCCGCGGCGGGTGTCCACAGAAATGACACTAGCCCGCACAAGCCACCCGCCCACCACCTAGAACCACGGAATCACGCGGTTTTCAAGCCAGCACCAACCTCTCCGGGCATCCAATGTCATTTCTGTGGACATCGGGCGTGGCCGGGCGAGGTATGTCGATTCCATGCATCGCCTATGGGTGGGCGGAGAGAATCCGTTGGACATCGGTGACGATCCTCCCTGAACGCACATTGTTGGACGTGAAGCGGATGGGCGTATAACCCTGCCGGACCAGTTCGCGATCGCGTTCCCGGTCGTGGTGGAAGGACCAACGGTCGGAATGGAAATCGTAGCCGTCCAGCTCGATGACAAGCCACCCGGCCACCACCAGGTCCACTTCTCCAACGTCTGAGATGACCATGCCGTCGGAAACATCTATTCCAGCGTCCTGCAGCTGAACTCTGGCCAGGGTCTCCAGTGGGCTGCGAGCGCGATCGCTGGCGCGCTTCAGGCGATTCCGGCCAAGAACACGGCGAGGACCGCGCAGATATGCGGATACCTGCTGGCGAGTCGTTCTGCCCCGATGCAGGGCGGCGTCGGCGGCGACCAGAGCCGTCCACTCTTCTGCGCAGCACAGGAGATCGGCGATGCAGCGGGCGAGGGAGACAACCGGGAAGTCTTCCAGCCGAAGGACGGAACGTCCACGAGTCTCGTGTCTGTGCTCACCCCATAACGGAGGTAATCGACGTCCTTGCGGAGTCAGAACATGGACACTGCGCGGTAGAGAAGGGAGCGGAAGGCCGTAGTAGACGGCTGCATGCTCGCAGGTGATAAGACCTCGGTGAAGGCGGGCGATGAGGATGCGTCGGTCGGTGCCGGGCAGCGCTACGATTCCGTGCGGGTACCGTTTGAGTTCGCCCGCGTCTACCAGGGCCTGGAGGCGGCGGCGCCCAGTACGGTTCAGGTGTAGATCAGCCTGTGCAACGGCGCCAAGCGCATCGCCGATGCGGGTCAGCACATTGTCGTCCATGAGACAATTCTTGGACTGCCGGAGCTGAGGCGCTAGGAAGTGGCTGGTTCCTGTGGATAACTTCCGGCGTTGACGAGCCGCGTCTCCTGCTTGACGTCCACAGAAATGACATTGGATGCCCGACAAGGTTGGTGCTGGCTTGAAAACCGTGTGATTCCGTGGTTCTAGGGTGGTGGGCGGGTGGCTTGTGCGGTAATGTCATTTCTGTGGACACTCGTGGCCGCGGGAGGGGCCGTGGTGGGGTGACGCAAGGGGCGCTTGTGGCGGCGCGGGCCGCCGGGGCAGAGGAGAGGGCCGGGTATGCGCCCCCGACTGCGCTCCCCGGCCCTCAACCGAGTGTCGCCCGATTCTCCGCATCGGCTCAACGGGGAGTGGTACCCAACCGGCCGTCAGGTATGGATTGGCCGGCTTCAGCAGTTGAGGGTCGCGTCGGTGCTGACGACGGAACCGGCGGAGATGCCGGCGAGCTCGTGGTCGTCGGCGTTGCCGCCGGTGCAGACGATCGCGCAGGGTCCCTGGCGGGTGGGGTCGGCCATGAGCCCGGCCAGGCTCGAGGCCCCGGCGCCCTCGGCGAGGGTGTGGGCGTGGGTGGCCATGAGGCCGACGGCGCTTTGGATCGCCTCGTCGTCGACCAGGATGAAGTCGTTGAGGCTACGGCCAAGCACCGACTGGGTGAGGGTGAAGCTCGCCCCGACGGCCAGCCCCGCCACGCGTGTGCGGCTGTGGACGGTGGCCGGCTCCCCGGAGGTCCAGGCGCGGTGCGCGGCCGGCGCGGCGCTGGACTGGACGCCGATGATCCGACACCCGGGTACCAGGGCGTCGCGCACGAGGCAGGCGCCTGCCGCCCCGGAGCCCGAGCCGACCGGCGCGTAGACGGCCTCCAGGCCCGGGTGGCGGCGGAAGAGCTCGAGGTAAACGGTGGCGTGCCCGAGCACGATGGCCGGCTCGTCCCCGGGGGAAACCATGCGCATCCCCTCACGCAGGGCGAGGGCCTCGGCGTGCGCCAGCGACTCGCACATCGTCTCTCCCCTCCACGACGACCCGAGCCCCCAGCGCGCGCACCGCGGCCACCTTGCGGGCCGGCGCGCCCACCGGGACGACGACGGTCACGGGGACCTCGCTGCGGGCACCGGCCCAGGCCAGGGACTGGGCGTGGTTGCCGGTGGAGGCGGTCACGACGCCGCGGCGCCGCTCCTCGGGGCTGAGCGCCGCCATGAGCGCCACCCCGCCGCGGACCTTGAAAGCGCCGGTGGGCTGGACGTTCTCGTGCTTGACCGTGACCTCCACCCCGGCCTCGGCGTTGAGCAGCGGGTAGGACCAGGCAGGAGTCTCGGGCAGGACCCGCGAGACGACCTCGTAGATGCGCAGGACGGCGTCGAAGTCGAGGCCGGACTGGGTGTCGGCAGGAGCCTGGGGCAGGGTGTCGGTGACGGTCATGGCTTCATGATGCGGGCGGCCGGAGTATCGGTCCAATGAATCTTTTGACGAATACCCATCGATACAAGACATACTTGGTGGCGTGATCGATGTGCAGCAGCTGCGGGCCCTCGTGGAGCTCTCCCGCCTCGGCACCGTCTCGGCCGCCGCCGAGTCCCTGGGCTTCAGCCAGTCCACCGTCTCCCACCAGCTCGCCGCCCTGTCGCGCGCAACCGGCGCGGTCCTGCTGACGCGGGCCGGACGCGGCGTGCGGCTCACCGAGGAGGGCCGGGCGCTGGCGGTGCGGGGTCAGGAGGTCCTCGACCTGCTGGATCGCACCGAGCGCGAGGTCGTCTCCATGGCCTGCGCGGAGGCTGGGCGCGTGCGCCTGGCCGCCTTCCCCTCCGCGGTGGCCTCCCTGGTGCCGGGGTGCTCGACGTCGTCGGCCGGCAGTACCCGGGCCTGGAGGTCGAGTCTCGTCGACGCCGAGCCGCCCGAGGCCCTCGACGCGCTGCGGCGCGGGCGGGTGGACGCGGCCCTGTCCTTCTCCTACGTCGACGACGACGCCGGGCGGGGCCTTCAGGCCGAGCACCTGCTCGACGACGTCCTCTACCTCGTCACCCATCCCGGCGGCATCACGCGCATCACCGACGGCGCCCAGTGCCGGTGGGTGACCGGCTGCGCGCGCTGCCGCGAGGAGCTCCTCGCCGTGGGGCGGGCCAACGGCTTCACGCCCGAGACCGCCTACGCCTCCGACGACTACGTGGCCGTGCAGGCGCTCGTCGCCGCCGGGGTGGGGGCGGCCCTGCTGCCGGGGATGGCGCTGAGCGCCTACCGGCACGAGGGGGTCCAGGTGCGGCCCCTGGCCCGCGAGCAGCGGCGCGTCGAGGTGGTCACTCGCGCCGAGCGGCCCCGCCCGCTGGCCATTGACGTCCTGGTGGAGGCCTGCCAGGCGGCGGCCCTCCGCACGAGCCTGCGCCGGCCGATGGTCAGGACCGGCAGGAGTGCTGCCTCACGGTGAGGTGTGGTGTGATGGGACGTGTGTCCGTGCTGCATCACAGAGAGGAACCGGAGATGGGAGCTGGTGTGCGAGCTGTCCTGGGTGACGTATCCGGCGAGGTCGCCGTCTTCGGGTCCCTCAATGCTGACCTGACGGTCCGAACCGAGCGCTTTCCCAAGCCCGGTGAGACGATCCGCGGGGAGGACCTGGTGATCCTGCCGGGAGGCAAGTCGGCGAACCAGGCGGTTCAGGCCGGTCTTCTCGGTGCTCACGTGAGGATGATCGGGGCAGTCGGGGCTGACGGTCACGGCGACCTGCTCATCGATTCCCTCCAGCGCGCCGGTGTGGACACCTCCGCGGTTCAGCGCGAGGACGTGGCCACCGGCACCGCCATCATCACCGTGGACTATACGGGGGACAACACCATCGTGGTGTCTCCCGGTGCGAACGGGAGGGTGAACGTCTCGACCGCGCAGCAGCACCAGGGCGTCATCGGCGAGGCCCGCGTGCTGGGGCTGTGCATGGAGGTCAGCCCTGAGGCAGTGGAGGCCGCGGCCCGCATCGCCCACGACGCCGGTACCCGCGTGGTCTTCAACAACTCTCCGTTCCACCCGGTCCTGTCCGCCGGGCTCCTGGAGGCGATCGATGTCTTGGTCGTCAACGAGCATGAGCTCGCCAACATGTTGAAGCCGGGTACGAGCGACGTTGCGGCCGAGCCGGAGGGTGACCGGGCCGACGACGCCACGGACTGGGGTGATTGCGCGAGGCGGTTGGCCGCGATGGGGATTCCCTCCGCGGTGGTGACTTTGGGGGGACGCGGGTCGATGGTGATCGAGGGGGATGAGATCACCCCGGTCGATCCTTTCCCGGCTGATGTCGTGGACACTACCGGTGCTGGTGACTCCTTCCTGGGCACGCTGCTGGCGGCGCTCGCCGCAGGGGCGGGACTCAAGGAGGCGGCAGGTGCGGCCTCGGCCGTCTCCGCCTTTGCGACGACCTCGGTGGGGGCGCAGGCCTCCTACGGGGACATTGCCGCAGTCGAGCAGCACTTCGGATAAGAGCAGTTCGACGAGCGGGCGAGAGCCGAGGTCGCTCCCGGCGGCCGCAGAGGTTTGTGAGCCTCAAGGGGCAGGTGACAGGAGACCGGCCCCGACGGCCCACGCCTCAGTCGTCCGTGAACTGCTCGAGGTTCTCGGTGTGGGGGTGGCCGTCGTCGGTGGAGCTGAGCCAAAAGACAGGGGCGTACTTGGCGTTGACGTCCTCTGAGGGAACCTGCTTAAGCGCGAGGAGACCTGGCCCTGTGGGGAGGCCGACTTCTTTCATCAGGAGATCTGTGATGTCGGTGTGTTGACCTGAATCGGGATCCACGAGTTCCCGCCGAATGCTATCCAATTGTTCATATGCGATTTCACGTTCTTGTTTGCCGATGGGGTCGTAGATTTGAGTCAATAATGATGACGCAGTTCCTGGATCGGAAAATCGTGACATCCAGCCCCCGGAGTAGACGTCGGTGACGCCAGTGATGGTATCGATCGTGTGACCTGTACCGTCTATACGAGAGACCGTCTTAGGAGTGCAGTTTCCCGTGCAGGGTTCGCTATATATGCTCTCACTCATAAGAAAAGACCTGTGGCTAGCACCTATGAGCCACTGCGTTGTGGGTAGAGTGGTTGGAGGTGAGTCCTGCTGTGACAAAGAAAGAACTGTTAATGTGGCGTGTCCGTCCCTTCCGGGGAACGGCTGGTCAGATGTTTCGACAGCAAGATGTGTGTCAGTGAGTGCCACACCAATGATTCTTCGAGTGACATGGGTTGTCTGGACAACTTCTCCGGTGGAGGTGTTGACCACCGCGAAGTATGTGACTGACTTGGATGAACTATTGAGTTCGAATACTACATACTTCCCGTCGGGGCTGAGTGTCCAGTCGTTCGTAAGGGCGGTGGTCTTTGTTGATGGTGACTGTTCACTCGAAGAATCTGGGCGGGTCGACGCATCAAGCGGATGTGTGAAATCGTTCACTCTGATCTGTGTTGCCCATACTATGCTCTTGTCTGAGAATCGCCTTCCGAACACGGAGAGCGAGGGAGGTTCACCTCCGGTTCCCTCGTCTATGAACTGGCTTACTCCGGTAATGTAGTACCCGTTCCCGGCGATGGAGTTCTTCCACGATGTGAGGTTTGGGGGATTTTCGGCCGAATCTATCGACTCAGCCGTAGAGAGATCCAGTGATGTGATCTTAAGTCCAATGGTAGAATCTAAGGAGCGATGGTGATGGCAGGTGCTGATTGTTAGCATAACTGCAATCATAAGGGCTACAACAGTGAATACTCTGGCATCTCTCCGTAGTTCCTGTTGTACGAATGAGTGAGATGTAGAGGCCTGCAGTGAATTCATGCGTTCCGCTCCGTAACTCCGTAGAAGCGATAGGTCGAGGAATGTTCGCTAGGGCCACTGATATTCAGAAGGATGGTGGTGCATCCGGGGGTGCTTCTGAAATCCACATAAGGTCCCCTAAACTCTCCTTTATCTGCCATAAGTTGACGCACTCCCTCTGAGAGACTGAGTGGACTCGTGTCGATAGTGTCACCTTTGACTGGGATAGTGAGTGCCGGCGAGCCGTCCGATGGACGTAGGGAGATGGTCGCGATGATGGAGTCGCCGTCTGGACGAGGGGCGATCCCTGCCTGAGCAGAAGCTAGGCCTGGGTAGTGCTCTGCAGATGTGGCCGTCCGGTCTCTGGGCGTGAATACTGTGGCGACTCGTGGAGTGTCCCAGGCAGTCATGACGTCATATATGGACTTGTCGGAACCGTAGTAAGGGTATGTTGACAGAGTTTGAGATGCGGTGGAGGCGACTTCATTAATGCCAGACGCTGCGCCAAGAGGAACTCTGTCTATGTCGCGAGAATCAGTCTTGGAGGCCTGATCGATGTTGATGGCCTGTGCGGTAGGGTTCCCGTTCTTGTCGCTCTGATTGGTGAACTGGGCGGCCCATCCAGAAATGATGACCGGATTTGCTCCCATATCATCGCTGTAGCTTCGTGACCGTAAGTTATCGACGACCATCGGATCAATGAGGAGATTGTCGATGCGGGTGCTTGCGGACGGGTTGGTGTCGGGAGCCACAGCGATGCTTGAGGTTCCTGCCCATTTTTCTTCATCTGTGTCCTCATTGTCTTGTTCGAAGGTTGAGACAATGAAGGTACTGTGGCTGGCTGCCCCCATGAAGGTAGTATCAATGGCGTCGCTGTCGCTCCACAACTTCCTCCCGTCCTTCAAGGAGTATGCTGTGTCCCCGTCGAGAAGGGCGGAATCTGTGAGCTGTAAGCTGCCACCGTGGCTCATGTGTTTTATGACGGGAGTGCCTGTTCGAGTATCAAATACCAGTGTCGTCTCTGGTGGATCGGATGCTGACAAGTATTCTTCAGAATTGATGCCCAGATCATCTGGGATTCTTGCCCTGAGAGCGAGGTAGTCTCTGTTGGGGCTTGTAAAGGCATATAGTGTGTTAAGGGTTGCTCCGTATGTCCATAGGGTACTGCCGTGGGCTGGCTCTAATGCTGTGATCCCCTCGCTGCTGATCACAATAGGTCCTGTCGATCCGGCAATGACGCGATCGACTCCCACCATATCTTTGACCCAACTCGTTTTGGTGTTGATTGTCGTTGCGATGGCTGCTGTCTTGTGAGGTCCGGCAGAGGTACTGTGTATAAAAGGTGTCACGAAATAGTGTGCCGTTGATGTCAGCAATGAAAGTGCGATGATTGGCGTGAGTGATATGGCGGCAAGTTTTATCTTCGTGATCGGTTGGAGTTTTAATGATGCTTGCTTGGTTACCTTGACGCTGCTCTCGCCTGGCTGAGGACGTGCTGGGAGATACAGACTTGCGCCAGCGGGCCGGATTGCTGAGCTGCCTGGGGTGTATGGAAAGTAGGGTTCGCACGCGATGCAGGATGATGCTCGTGCAGATGAGTGTTGTGAAGCCAAGAGTCTCTGCTGCGTGGCACAGGAAAAATGGGGATGGAGATTCCGGAGTGCTCGTATGCTGTCATCCAGTGGTGAATATTGATTCCTGTCGTCGCGGCACCAAGTAGTGCAATGAGGCTGGCGATGATGGTCGTCGCGGTTCGTCTCAACTGACTAGCGACTGCGGCGATGGACCATAAGAGGAGCTGTAGTGTGAACATTGCGACGATTGGTTGTGTTGCCAAGTCGGAGGCAGATCGTACTGAATTCATGTGAAGGACGTCGATGTCGATCCTGTAGATCGAACTCAGTAATTTTGCGATACTCGACGAGGCAAACATCGCTAACACTCCGCCCCAGCGCAGGGCGCGCAGGGCGAGGACGCCGCGCAGTGGGAAGGGCTCGCCCTCGCTCGTGCCTTCGGTCTTGCCCTTGCTGTCGCCGGCGTCGGTTGTGGCCTTGCTGGACCCAGCGGCATTGCGGCCGGCATGGCCCTCGGCCTCTCCTGTGTCCGGCGCCGTCGAAGTCTCGTCGCTGGAGTCGGCAGCGCCTGGCTGGGTGCTGGGATCGGTGCCGTAGTCGTCGGTGTCGGCGTCGGGTGTAGGAGGCATGGCTCTATTGTGGTGACCGGATCGTGATGGTGAGGCGGAACGAGGCAGAACACGGGGGATAGTTCTCCCCTCCGTAACGATCGGAGCCACCGTGCCCTCGGAGGCGGTCTCACGTCGCTTCGGTCGCTCCCAGCGCCACCGTCGGGGCGTCCTGGCGCTCGTCTCAGTTGTTCTTGAACTGCTCGAGGTTCTCCGTGTGGGGGTGACCGTCATCGGCGGCGCTGAGCCAGAAGCGTGGTGCGCCTGACTCCCGGTGTCCCTTGTCGTTGATGACAACCTGGCTGACGAGGAGCCCCGGACCAGTGGGGACGCGGTGCATCGAAGCGATCTCGTTGGTTTCGTCGTAGACCGTTCCCGAGTTCGTATCGACGACTTCCCAGCGGATTCGATCCTCGTCGGGTAGGTAGGTGCACCGCCTGATCCACCCTCCGAGAAGGATCTCGCTGGAATTGTTGAAGGAGTTCAGGTGCTTGCCGTGAAGATCGACTTGCGTCACGGTCGACGTGGTGGTGGAGTCGTGAAGGTGGATGGGCTGTGAGGACAGGAGAAGAGTGCTCTTCCCGGAGCCTGCGAGCCACAGGCTTGTGTTGAAAGAAGTCGGAGATGACGTTGTGTCCGTCAGTGAGAAGACGCTGATGCGTCCCTTGCCTTTCCCCGCGGGGTAGTAGGCGTCAGCGGTCTCGACGGCGAGTGAGTCGCTGGTGAGGGCCTGACCCAGGACCAGCCCGGAGACCTCTGCTGTGCGCACCCAGCTTTCCCGGAAACTGCGTCAAGAACGACGACGGTTGTTCGCTGATCTCCAGGCTTAAAAGGCGTCTCCTGAGAGTGAGGGTGATGCTCGCTGGTGTTCTCCGGTGGGCGCAGCACCAGAGAGACAAACTCCCCGTTCGGGCTGACGGTGGCGTATCCAGCAGTGTGTGATGTGAGAAGGTCGTGCGCCTCCTGTTGAGCCTGACTGGGCGTCGGCCTGGAATCTTTGTACCCATAGTCTGCAGCCTGCGGCGTCAGATTGATCGCCCAGCGGGGCTCCTTGCTGGAATCTTCATATCTTGCCACGAGCGTTGACATTTTGTCGTCATCCATGAATCGGTGAGTGATGCAGATGTCTCCATCGTGTGCGGGAAGGTAGGAGGGAACGCGCTGGAAACTATCGTCTCGGCCTTCGGACTCTCTCTTGCAGTTCTCCTTCTCGTCCGCTGTGAGGGAGGTTGATGATACGTGCGATGTGGTGGTGGTGTGTGACGTGGTGTGGTTGGTGTGGCAAGCGTATAGAGTCGGTATCAGAAGCAGTGAGAGTGTCGCCATGAATGCTGTGCTTCGTCGGTTCGCGTAGGCAATGCGGTGCGGAAATTCTAACTTCATGTCGACCTACCCGGAGAAGCCGTAGATTCGGAAAGACTGTGATGCTTTGGGGAAACTGGGGTATTGTTGATAATGGCGAGTGGCTCCGGGAGTACTCATTGAGGAGATGTGGTGATGATCGTCCCAGCTGACAGCAGTGTCCTCCATGGCGGAGTTATATTCTCCTGACTTTAGCGGGTAGTAGGTTGATCCTGGCTCAATCTCTGTAAGCGGAATGATCCTGCTGTCACCCGTTTTTGATCGTGATGTGGCCATCGCCTGTGGTGATAACGGAGTTATTTCCATCTGTTGTGTTGGTGGCAGGTGTGCCGTTTTCAATGTTCGTTGCCGTGATCCCCACTGCTGTGACATAGTGTGGAGACTGATTGAGTGGTGCCACCGTCATGGTGGCAGGATTGAAGACCGTTCCGATGCTGCTTGAGTCTTTCCATGTTGAAGAGTAATTAAGGCTTCTGGTCTCGACAGGTCGTCCGTCCGGTGTCGTCGCCGGAAAGACCGAGATCGTGCCGGTGGAGAGGGATGCTGGGGCGTTGATGCCCAGCGTTGTGCCCAAGTCGAAGGCGCGAGTGTCCGCACCGGGCGCCTCGCTGAGGGCGTCCAGGCTGATGGCGTGGGCTCGTCGTGCCTTCAGGTCGTCGTTCTCGTGATGTTGTGTTGGGGTGCGCTCGTCGTAGACGCCGATCCACCCTCTGGCAGTGATGGTGTCGCCGAATTCCTGCTCCTGAAGGGCGCCGGTAACCTTCCTGGGCTGGGAGGGGGTTAGCCTGAGGTAGAACTATGAGAGAGTCGCTACCGCTATCGTATCCATAAATGAAGCTCGCGTGTCCTGCCGTGCCCGCGTAGGCGGCGACGGGATTCGGTACAGTATCTTTGTAGAGGTGGATGTCCTTGAGGTCCCACATCCGTGAGCCGTCAGTCAGGGAGTAGGCGACGGTACCGTCAAGAAGAGCTGAATCGCTGAGTTGAAATGTGTCTTCGTGGTCCTCGGTCTGACGGGGATGCTCCAGAATGACCTTCCCGGTGACGGCGTCGAGAACCAGCGTCGTAACCGGTGACGTGCCGTCGAGTTCACGCCATTCTGGGCTCATGGACGAGTAGATCGTCGGATCTGTGGCAACGACTGCCACGTATCGCCCGTTCGGACTGGTGATGAGTCCCAGATCCCCTGACGCGACGGGATCCGTCTCGAGTAGCTGGCTGCGGAACTCAGCGCCGGCACGGCGGTATTGCCAGCGCGCCGAGCCGTTGGCGGGGTCGATCCCAGTAATCGTGTCCTTGGTGAGGAGGATCGGGCCCGCGGCGCCGCCTGCGATATCGAGGAAGCCGTCAACATCCTTCACCCACGTCTTTTGCGTTCCGAAGGACGTGGAATAGGTGGGGAGCCGGGCATCATCGATAGCAGATGCGGTGGTCTGTGTGACAGTGGGGGTGTCGGCATATGTGCTCTTCACCGTGAGGTAGGGGATGCCGAAGCCTGTCACCAAGGCAATTGCGGGCAGGAGCGCGAGGGCCGCCGTGCTGAGGCGTCGAAAGGGGTGTCCTTGCAGAGCTCGGAGGCACCCCTGCCACGTTCCGGTGCTGCGAGGGCGGCTGAACCGGGGGTCCAGGTCCTCGGGAGCCGGATCACCGCTGGAGGGCTCCTCGGTGGGGAGGATGACTGAGCGAGCCGCCCAGAGCCCGATATGCGCCATCACGATCAACCCGCATGCCGCGATGCCCATGGTGAAGGCCAGGAGCTCGCCCAGACGGACACCGAAGGTGGAGGACGTCTCCCGCCACAGGTTCAGGACCGGAAGGCAGGCGTAGACGGTGCATGCCGCGACCGCGGCCACGGGCAGCAGCTTGAGGGCGGTGATGACACCGGTCAGGAGACTGCTCTTCCCGGCGGTACGGTAGTAAGGCGTGGGCCATACGGATGCGCCGATGATCCACAGCACCAGCAGCGGTGCGCACCGTTTCCATGACTGAGCGACCGCTATCCGACCCACGCCTTTAATGCCGCTGTTCCAGCGAAGAACAGGATCACTGCCACGATCAGTGCGATGACGCTGCCGGTGAGCAGGGCGCGCATGTACGCCAGCAGGCGCGGGTGATCGCCGAGCACGGCATCGTCGTGATCGAGGTGCGCCGGTGATACCTCGACGTCGGCACCGGCGGTCTCCTCGACTTCGGAAGGTGAGGACGAGGTGGGCAGAGAAGATGTGGGTTCCATGACGGTGTGTGGATCGTGGTGATGTCAGTGGTTCTCGAACTGCTCGAGGTTCTCGGTGTGGCGGTGACCGTCGGCGGCGGCACTGAGCCAGAAGACGGGCTTGCGCTCCGTTGAGCCGTTCTCGGCGGAGACGTCCTGGTAGACGACCAGTCCGAGGCCATTCGGCACACTGCGTTCATCCACGAACATGTCGGTGGTGTCCGTGGTCTGGCCGGTGTCGATGTGGACGAGCTGTTTCGGGAGCTTCCGGAGCTTCTGGCGTGCCTCCTCAGTTGCGTCATTGTTGTCCGGAGACGCATGCAGTGTGTGGACAAGACTGGCGGCCGCTTTCGGGTCCCGGTACTGACTGACCCATCCTCCGGGATGAACAGCGGTGACTCCAGGCAGGGTGGCGATAGTGTGCCCATCGGTACCGCGCCGCGTCACGGTGTACGGGGCGCAATACAACGTGCACTCGTAGGGCGGCACGTCCGGCGCCAGAAGGAGGTCCTGCCCCGAGGCGCCGATGAGCCACTGGTCGGTGGAGAACGAGGATGACTGCGCGCCGGAATTCTTGATCGAGAACACGTGGATGGTTCCCTTGCCGGAACCTGCCGGGAAGTAGTTATGGGCGGTCTCGACGGCGAGGGTGCTGTTGGTGAGGGCCTGCCCCAGGACGATTCCGGAGACCTCGGCGGTTCGGACAGCCTTGCCGGTCTGCGTGTCGAGGACGACGACGTGCGTGTGCCGGTCGGTCGGCGGTACTCCGCTTTGCGACTCATCAGATGTCAGGACCAGAGACAGGTAACGGCCGTCGGGGCTGACGATCATGTCGCCAGCATGTGACTGGCTCGTTGTGTGGTCGTGTCCGTATTCCGTATCCGAGATACTGTTCGGCATCTGGCGGTCGGCGGCTGATGGCGTAATGGACACCGCCCACTGGAACTGATCGGTTGAGGGATCTCTGCTGACGATCCTGGTGACGTCCGCATCCGGTTTCTTGGTGGCTGTGCCAGTGTTGTAGTTGGTGCTGATGAAGAGTTTCCCTGTTTTGGTCGTCAGCTTCGTCAGCGAAGCATCACGCAGTTCCTGTGCCGAAACACCCTGCTTGAGGTCCTCCACGGACTGGGAGGAGAGAGACGTGAGCGCCGGCTCTTGACCGTATGCGCTGATGTTGCATGAGGCTATCGAGAGGGACAAGGAGACGGATGCGGCCACCGCCAGCATGCGGCGATACGGAGTGTGGTCACGATGCCCTGGAGTGAGTGAGATTCTCATTTCTGCTCCCCCGTGATTCCGTATATCCGATATGTGTGCGGGCATCGTTCGCTCTGGTCGTACTTCCCGCGGGTGTAGTCTCTTTCGGTGTCGCCGGTGGCATTGAAGATGGCGATGACGGCTCCGGGAGTTCTCATCGCTTGTGCTCGTTCGGCGGTGCCGCCTGGAGTGCTGCTCGCCAGGAGGGTCGGAGGAAGGTCGGTGGAGCCGGGAGTGATGGGGATCGTGGTTCCGGTGGAGCCGTCTCCGGGACGAACAGTGATGGCGGCCGACAGTGAGCCATCGTCTGCTGGTATGTCGACGAACTCGACCGGCGAGCCGGTGAAGCCCGGGTACTGGGCGATAGAGGTGACAGTGAGGGTGGATGGATCGAACACCTTCTCCGTACGTGGCTCCGACGGAGAATCTCGCCGACCGTTGTCCAATCTGATGGGGGAGTAGGTGACGATGCTTCCGGAGCTCAAGGATGCAGTGGTGTTGATCCCTGAGGTGGCCCCAAGGGGGAAAGTCCTCGTGTCGGCGTCGTCGACCTTGGCCAGCGCGTCCAGGCTGATCGCCTCGGCCACAGGGTTACCCGACGAATCGAACTCGCCGGTGTAGCGTGCAGCCCATCCCTGAATGAAGCAGGTGGGGTCGGCTGGGTAGTCATAGTAATCGGGAGGATTGGCAAGCACATCATCGACCTCTACGGCAGCCGAGAGGTCCTGCTGTGGAGTGACGCGGAGAGTGATTGTTGACTTGTAGGACTGGGGGGAATTTTCATGACGTCGATCATCGCTGTACTGGTCCAGAATGAACGACGAGTGCCCAGCAGTTCCGGAGTAGCTGGTTCTGTGGTAGCCGGAAAAAGACCAGAGCTTCTTCCCGTCGGTCAGGGAGAAGGCGGTGTCGTTGTCGAGGATCGCGGAGTCGGTCAGCTGAATTGGGCCTTCGGTGCCTTGACGTTCAAAGACGAGCCTGCCGGTCAGGGCATCGAAGACCAGGGTGGTGGCGGCTTCGCCCTCTTGGGGAGATGCGATGAAGTTGGGGAGCTGGATTTGGGTGGCCACGTACCTGCCGTCAGGGCTGGTGATGAGTCCAGGGCTGTCGGAGTAGCTGTTGGGGGCGAATGTGGAGTGCTTGCGCTCATAGCTCCACAGGACGCTGCCGTCCTTGGAGTTCAGTGCCAGGATGCCGTTGTCGGTCAGGAGGATGGGGCCGCCGGCGCCCGCGACGGTGGTCAGCTCGGTGGAGGAGATCTCTTTGGTCCAGGAGGCCTTCGGCGCCAGTGACGTGGGCGGCGCCAGCGAGGTGTCGGCGGGGGCCTTGGCGATGACATGGTGGACCGGGTTGATGAGTGCCCATGTTCCAGCAACGGCGGAACCGAGCGTCAGCGCAGGGGCAATGACCAGGGCCGCGAGATAGGCGCGGGTACGGCGGGTCACCCGAATGCGCTCGTAGCGGGGGTGACCCCGGTCGGTCTTCTCTCCGGTCTTGCGCCGGAGGCGGCCCCAGCGGCTCGGATCCTCGTCATCGCCGAGACCTACCGCGGTACTGCGCAGGTAGTGCAGCAGTGGGCCGATGCTCAGGAAGAGCGCGGCTGAGAGCGCTACTCCAGCCAGGGCCAAGAGGAACAGGACGGAGAACCCGGTCTCCTGGTAGGTGTTCCACCACGCCAGAACCAGGTGTGCTGACGTTGCCATCCCAAGGGCCGCCATGACCGTGGTCATGATCGTCGCCAGGACGGGGCGCTTCTTCTCCCTTAAGTTGAGGAACGGCCAGGCCAGTAACCCTGCGACGATCATGCAAGTCGTCAGTGCTGAGACCTTGTCCGGGATGAGGTTGCGGGCGTCCACCAAGCCCCGGAGCAGTGCCAGCGTGGTCACTGCGAACACGACGGCGCCGAGGAGTCCGCCCCAGCGCAGGGCGCGCAGGGTGAGGGCACCGCGCGGTGGGAAGGACTCGCCCTCGTTCTTGCCTTCGGCCTCGCCGTTGCTTTCATCGGCGTCGGTTGCGGCCTGGTCGGCCTCAACGGCATCACAGTTGGCGCTGCCTTCGGCCTCACCCGTGCCCTGGTCCGTTGAGGGTTCGTCGCCGGAGGCAGCAGCGCCTGTCTGGGTGCCGACCCCTTGGCTGCTGGGATCGGTGTCGGGCTGATCGGTGCCGTTGTCGTCAGTGTCGGCGTCGGGCGTAGGAGGCATGAGCCTATTGTGGTGACCGGATCGTGATGGTGAGGCGGAACGAGGCAGAACACGGGGGATAGTTCTCCCCTCCGTGGAGATCGGAGCCACCGTGCCCCAGGAGGCGATCTAACGTTGCTTCGGTCGCTCCCAATGCTTCCGGTCGGGTGCGGTGACGCCTTGAATAGTGCCGAGCTTTCGCCCCCGGGTATCGACGCGGGTGAGCGTCACCGACACGTCGTTGCGCCATCCGGTAGCCAGCGACTGAGGGGACAGGAGCAGGGCGCCGTCGTCGATCCCGGTGAGCCACTGGTCGGTGGCGAAGGATGCTGGAGCGGCGGACGTGTCGGTCAGGGAGTAGACGGTGACCGTCCCTTCCCGTCCCCGGCCGGGTAGTAGGTCCGGGCGGTCTCCACGGCCAGGGCGTCGTTGGTCAGCACCTGTCCCAGGACGAGCCCCGAGACCTCCACGGTGCGGACCGTCTTCCCGGTGGCGGCGTCGAGGACGAGGACGTGGGTGCGCTGAGCGGCGACGTCGAGCGGGTTGCGGTCCTCATCCGAGTCATGAAGCACGGGCCTCATCTGCGGTGGACGCAGGACGAGGGAGACATAGCGGCCATCGGGACTGACGACGGCGTAGCCGGCCGCCGCCAGGCGAGGAGGTCGCGGGCAACGTCCTGGGCAGAGCCTGCCGTCGTCGTCGTAGAACCAGTTGACGACGGCCGGCGTGATCTCACGCGCCCACAGCACCGAGCCGTCCGAGCCGCGGTACCTGGCGACGATCGAGTCTGTTCGGCCCCGACCGGTCCTGTCTGCCGCGTTGCGCCTTCTCCTTCTCCGTCAGTTCCGGAGCAGAGACGTAGAGGTAGTCCTCGCCGACAGGCAAGGCATCGTCATCAGTGCTGGTGGGAGTCTTCGAGATGCGCTCCTTGACCTGCGAGGCGCTCAGGGCGGTGGACTCCACCTGCTGCAGCTGCGAGGTGTTCGGGCTGCAGGCGCTCATGGCCCCCGCGAACAGGACCGCCGCAGCCAGGGGCTGAGCCGACGACTCGCCGGCGACGGAGGTGAGGGCGTGTGCTGGTCATGACGATGCTCCTGAGATGCCGAAGATGCGGAAGGAGTGGGAGCCCTTGTCCGGGCCGGTGGCCATGATGACGAGGGTCGTTCCCGGCGTGCTCAGGGTGGTGAGCAGTGGATCCGACGACGGCGACGGATTATCGATGGTCCAGAAGTGCCGAATCCCGGGCGGGTAGTAGGTGGAGCCTGCGGGCACGTCCACCGTCGTCGGGGTGCGCTCCCCACTGCTGACGCTCAGGACGCCGCCACCGCCGGACTCGGCGCGGGCGAGACTGGCGTAGGGACAGGAGTCCGGCCTCCTGCGCCGAGTGGGAGACGGTCCGGGTCTGGGGGTCGAAGATCGCGGCGGTCGTAGTACCGCCCTCGAGTTCCTGGGGAGATGACGGCATGTAGCCGGCTCCGTGACCCTACGGTCCGTGGAGGCAGAGTCGTCAGCGTGCTCGTGGCGCGGGAGGCTGCGCTGTTGGTTCCGGAGGTCAGGCCCAGGTCGTAGGCGGTGGTGTCGGCACCGGCGACGCCCGCCATGGCGTCCAGGTTGACGGCCTGCGCCGCCCAGCCTGTGGGGGAGGTCTGGAAGTCGATCGGTGTGGGTGTCTGTGTGAAGGCGGCCACCCAGCCATCGACGACGAGAAGGTCGCCCCGGCCGTCGGTGAGAAGCGGGGCGCTCTCACGGCGTACCGAGGGGCGGTGTCGGGCATGAGCGTGTAGATTCCGTACACTCCGTCGCTGGACTCTTCCCCATCGGGGCGTCGTTGCGTGCCCCGCAGGAGGAAGGTGGAATGACCGGCCGTGCCCGAGTAGGGCCAGGTATCAGGTGAGACGGAGACATCCTCCTTGTCGATGGACCACAGTCGGGAGCCGTCGGCGAGCGAGTAGCCGGTGGCGCCGTTGAGCAGGACGGAGTCAGTGAGCTGGAGGACGCCTTCCTGCCTGAAGCCCTCGTAGGTGACGCGCCCGGTCACCGTATCGAGAACCACCACCAGGGGGTCGATACTCATTCCCTCCGGCTGCTCGCCGTCGGTGGCATCGAGGGTCACCGCGAGGTGACGGCGGTCCGGGCTCGAGTAGCAGCGGATGAAGCGCGCGTGCTTGCGCGGATAGGTCCACCGGGTCGAGCCGTCGGCGGGATTGAGGCCGACGACGCCGTCGCTGCTCAGGACGACCGGCCCGGCAGCACCGGCCACCACCTCCGCCATGTTGTGGATGTCCTGCGACCAGGCCGCCGTCGAGGCGAAGGACCGGGGCAGCGCCGGAAGCGCAGAGGTGTCGATACTCGCAGCGGTCGACGGCGTGACCCGGCTCGCGACCAGGTGCGGGACCGTGGCCGCTGCCCCGAGGGCGAGCGGCGGAACGACGATGAGAATGACCGCGCCGAGGACGCAGCGCCACGAGAGGCGGGGCAACCGAATCCTCCGCAGACCTCCCAGCCGCGCCCTCAGGTGCTGCTTCTGCGGCGGCGGGAAATAGGTGGCCCGGGTGGCGCGAACCAGGAGATCGGTCGCCGCCAGCAGGCCCAGGCCCAGTGCCCCCACCGCCAGTGTGAGTAGCTGGTCGATACTGACCGAGGTGCTGCGCAGCTGGGCGTGCCACAGGCGAAGAAGGACGACGGCGAAGCCGCCCGAGAACACCAGGAAGCACAGCGGTTGGAAGAGGACCGTCTTCCTGACGAGCGCTCGCGGTGAGGTGGGATAGCTCTTCAAGGCGAAACGCGCGTTCTCCCTCCACTTGAAGTAGCCGGCGATCCACATGAGCACGGCCAGGCCGCCAATAAAGCCCCCGACCGACTTCATCGCGTCACCGGGATCCATCATCCCGCTCTGGTAGACGAGGAACAGCACGGCCATCGCCCCGACCGCCAGGAGCCAGCCGAGGCGCAGGGCCCGCAGAGCCCGCTGCATCGTGAGGATGCGTCGTGGAGGATCGGGCACCGAGTCGTCTGAGGCGCCAACGGAGTCAGCGGCCTCGGTGGACTCTTCGGCCTCGGCGGCCTCGGCGGCCTCGGCGGTCTCGGTGGCCTCGGCGGCCTCTACGGACTCCGCAGACTCCGCAGCCTCGGCTGAGCCGGCGGGTGCAGGGGACTCGGCGTCCTGGGACTGGTCACTGTGCTCATCGGTCATCGTGCTGTCTCCCGTGCCGCTACTTGCTGGTGAACTGCTCGAGGTTCTCGGTGTGGGGGTGTCCGTCATCGGCAGAGCTGAGCCAGAAGAGCGGGGTGTAGGTTGTCTCACCGCTCGCGTCAGTGCTCGTCCGGCCGACCACCAGCCCGGGTCCGGTCGGGACTCCCAGGTCTTCGACGATCGTTCCGGTGACATCCACGCTGCTTCCCGTGGAGACATTGACGACCTGCCGCGTCAGGCCCTGCAGGGCGGCGTTGAGAGAGGCCGGTTTCTCCTTCTTGCCCGCCGCTGCGAGGTTGGCCGACGCATTGACGGCCGCCGGGTCACTGACCTGCGTGACCCAGCCGCCCGGGTGCACGGCCTCAACACCCTTGATGGTTGAGCGGACCTTCCCGGAGGTATCCACCTGGGTGACGGTCGATGCGCCGGAGTTGCTTTCCGGCCCGTACGGGGAAGGCGGCTGCGGTGACAGCAGCAGCGAGTCGGTCCCGGCCCCCGCTAGCCACTGATCGGTGGCGAATGACGAGGGCGGGGCGGATGGGTCGTCCAGCCCGAAGACATGGACCTGGCCTTCCCCCGTACCTCCGGGGAAGTAGTCGTTGGCGGTCTCCACGGCCAGAGAGCCGTTCGTCAGGCCCTGCCCCAGGATCACTCCGTTGAGCTCCGCAGTGCGCACCACGGCGCCGCTGGTGGCGTCCAGGACGACGACGTAGGACTCCTGCTCGGCGAGCCTCTCCTCCAGCTGTCCGTGATGCGGGGTGAGGATGAGGGAGACGCGGCGCCCGTCGGGGCTGACGACGATCTCTCCGCTGGTTTGGGACGTCATCAGGTCTGAGACGTTGTGCTGCGGGGCGTCTGCATTCTCCAGAGCGTTGCTTGATGCGCCCGGCGGCGTGATCGTCACCGCCCACTTCAGGGCGCCGTCTGATCGGTTCCGGCTGACGAGGGTGGTTCCCACGGGCGTGCGATGGTTCTTCTGCCAGTTGATGAGCACCGTGATGGTGCTGTTCTCAGTGGGAAGCGTTGGGAACTCCATGTCCGGGCCCGTGTTGGCATCGGCCTCGAGGCTCGTGACCTGCTCGGCGGTGAGTGCAGTGGCCTTGACGGTGACCTCCTGTGTGGTCTGGTTTGGGGCTGAGGTCAGCTGACCGGTGCAGGCGCTCAACGGGAGGCCAGCAGTGCTGCGGCAAAGAGCAGCCGGGAGGATCGATGTCGACGGTGCGCAGGTGCCGTGGACGTGCGGTGGGGGTGCCGGGCGGCTTGTCGGCTCATGACGAGGCTCCTACCAGTCCGTAGAGACGAAGGCGTGTACCGGTGGTCTGACTCTCGTAGGTGGGGCGCAGAAGGACGACGGTGACGCCCGGCGCGCTGAGTGCGCTGATGTCGTCGTTACCTCCTGGTGTATTGACGGAGAAGTCGTCAAGGTCGGCGTTGGGACCGCCTGTTCGTGGATCGAAGAAGACTGTGCCGTTCTCCAGGGGGATGGAGGTGGCTTTCGACTTGTCTCCCGACTGAAGGCTGATGCGCCTCTGCCCGTCGTCGGCCCGGGTGACCCCGACGGCGGTGACGAGCCCCGGGTCCTGGGAGGCTGCCAGCACAGCACGTGTCCTGGGGTTGAAGGTGGTGGCGACGGTGGACCGGTCCTTCCAGGCATCGGGGATGTGACTCTCGTCCGGTTCGACCGGGGTGGGTGCGGTCTCCGGCAGGACGGCCAGTCTCCCGGAGAGGCGGGATGCCATCGGGGCGATGCCGAGGGTCTGGCCCAGGTCGTAGGTGTGGGTGTCGCCTCCGGGGACCTTCGCCAGGGCGTCAAGGGAGACGGCCTGGGCGCGGTGGGCCTTCGTGTAGTCCCAATCGATGTCGGTGGACTCGTCTTTCGTGGCCTCGGGGTAGGTGACCGTCCAGCCCTCGACGATGAGCGGCTCCTGGTTGGCGAAGGCGATCAGAACATCCCTGACGACTCCACGGGGGTTGGTGTCCGGGACGAGCGTGAGACGGCCGATCCCGTTGTGGCTTCCTCCACTGTCCTCTTTCGTGAGAATGAGGCTGGCGTGCCCTGCTGTACCTGTGTACTGGTGGTACTCCTTGGAGAGATCGAGGTTGACGTCGCCGAGCTGCCACATCACGGAGTCGTCGGCCAGCGAGTAGACGGTGCTGCCGGTCAGGAGCACGGAGTCGGTGAGCTGGACGGTCTTGCCGTCGTGGAAGTGCTCGTTGGTGACCCGTCCGGTCACGGTGTCCAGGACGATGGTGAGGGCCGATTCCAGACCGTAATCGCCGTCGGAGCTCTTGCCCTCGAACTCCCGCTCCCCGAGCGTCAGGGCGACGTGGCGCCTGTCCGGGCTGGTGATGAGATATGGGCGCTCACCACGGACGCCGTCGATCCGTTCCCCGTACTGGGCGAACTTCTTGCCTTGACGGTGGTAGTCCCAGCGGATCTTCCCGGTGGAGGGATCCAGGCTGATGAGGCTGTCATCGGTGAGGACGAGGGGGCCTGCGGCCCCTGCGGTCACGTCCAGCGCGGCGGGGATGTCATGGGTCCAGGTTGCCTGAGACGGGAAGGAGGTCGGGTAGGTGGGCAAGGTGGCAGGGGGCGGCCACAGGGATCGGGCGGGGCCGGTCCCAGTTGTGGGCGAGGTAGGCGCTTGCGCTGAGCACGAGGGTCGGGGCCAGGAGGATTACCACCAGAACGATGCGCGGCCCCCAGGAGCCGGCGCTCCGGAGGTGGGCGGGTAGGAGGAGACGAGCGGACCTGGCACGCAGCCGTGAACGGAGCGAGGAGGCCTGTGCGACCTCGGGGAAGAAGGAGCGGGTGACGCGCTGGAGAAGATCGAAGGCGAAGAAGGAGCCCAGCCCCAGGGCCGCCATCGCGAAGGCGAGTAGCTCGCCGGCGCTGGCGTCCAGCGGCATAAAGATGTCGTGCCACAGGCCCAGCGCGCCTCCGGCGCTGAGCAGGCCGCAGGTGGCCACCCCGGCAACGGGCAGGAGCCGCTTAATGATGCGCCGGCAGGACTTTGCCCGATGCCGCCAGTCGACCCAGTACTCGGCCGGCTCCTCCCAGGCGAGAATGCCGATCCCCCCACAGGACGAGCGCCGTGACCAGCGGCGCGAGACCGAGGTAGAGGAGCACCCAGCGCATCGTCAGATCAGTGCGCCACGCCAAGTAGAGGCCGGCCGCCACGAGGACGGTGAGCAGGGCGCCGACCTTCAACGCCCAGAAGAGGCCCTCGAACCGCCGCGACCAGACCTGACGGCGCTTCTGAGGCGTGCGAGGACGACGACGGCGGGCAAGGGCTGACGGCGAGGAGTAGGGATTCTCTGAGGTGAGGGGAGTGGGAGCCGCGAGAGGCTCCGCGTCCTCGCCCGTGGATTGATCGGTCATTGTGCTGTCCTTCGTGCCGCTACTTGTTGGCGATCTGCTCGAGGTTTTCGGTGTGGGGGTGGCCGTCGTCGTCGGCGCTGAGCCAGAACTGTTGGGGGCTGCCGTTGCCGTCGGCGCCCTCATGGCTGATGAGCAGGCCGGGTCCGGTGGGGACGCCGACCGATTCGGCGCTTCCTCCCGTGAGGTCGTGCGTGCTTCCCGAGTTCAGGTCGACGATCTGGGTGGGCAGGGCGTCCCAGTCTGCTCGCGTCTGGTCATCGTCCTTTCCTGCGGTGCCGGTGGCGAGTGTGGCCGCGGCGGCAGGATCGCTGAAGCGTTGAAGCCATCCGCCGGGGTAGAGCTGTTTGACACCGGTGATGGTTCTGCGCACTGTGCCGTCCGTACCCATCTGGGTCACCGTGAACGGGCGGAACCGGGTGCTCCAGTCGTTGCCGGCGGTGGGGGAGTACGGGGACAGGAGGAGTGAGTCCCGGGAGGCGCCGATGAGCCAGTGGTCACTGGAAATGGTCGATGGTTTGCCCGCAAGGTTGCTCAGCGGGTAGACGGAGATGACTCCCTGACCCTCGGCTCCCGGGTAGTAGTTCTGGGCGGTCTGGATGGCCAGGCTGTCGTTGGTGAGGACCCGCCCCAGGATCAGTCCGGAGACCTCCACCGAGCCTTCGAGCTTCCCCGTCTCGGCGCTGAGGACGACGACGTAGGTGCGCTGGGCCGAGAAGTCGTCGTCCTGAGCTGTCCGGTGCGGCTGGAGAATGAGCGAGATGTGCTGCCCGTCGGGACTGACGACGCCCATGCCGGAGGACTCCTGCTTGAGAAGGTCGTAGGTCTGCGTCTGGGTGGTCGAGTCGCGGTCACCGTCGCCCAGGTCTCTGGTTCTAAAAATGGGGTGATTGAGGCGCGTCGCCCACTGAAGGGTCTTGGTCTTCGGCTCGTCGTCGGTGCTCCCAGATTTGTAGCTGGCCACGACTCCTGAGGACAGAGAACCATCATCGGATTCGGGTAGTGAGTTTTCCGCGCTGACCGTCCCGTAGCGAGTGGGCAGGGTCGCGGACAAAGACGGAAGAGAAGTGCTTCCGTTCGGACTCCACCTGATCTGCACTGAGCGGGGTGACGGAGACTCCCGCCGCCGACGTGGTCGCTGCAGGCTTCGGGGCCGAGGAGCCGCAGCCTGACAGTGGCAGTGAGACGAGGAGCGCTGCCACCAGGGCGCGAGCGGCGCGGCTCGCCGCCGAACCGGTGCGGTGACGGCGCATCGACGGTATGGGGGGCGGGCATGGGGCTGGGCTTCGTCGCCTGTGTCGTGTGGCGCATCATCGGGCTTCTCCTCCCACGGCGTAGATGCGAGAGGTGCCGGTATACCGCGTGCCTGTCCGAACCATGATGATGGTGGCGCCGGGAGTACTGACTGCGGTCACCAGACTGTCTTCATGGTTGCCGTCGGCCAGTACCAGATCCTTGAGCTGAGGGTTGTAGAGCTTGTCTCCCGGCGGAGCGAATGTTGTCCCCGGCGCCAGGGGGATTGATACGCCCGATGACCCGTCTGCGGGCTTGACAGTGATCCGTCCCTCGACGGCTTCACCGACGGCGATCTGGGTGATGCCGACGGAGGCGGCGGCCAGTCCCGGCGTCTTAGCCGCTGCCGTCACCTCACGTGTCCAAGGGTTGAAGACGGAGCCGACAGTGCCGGAGGCCTCCCACAGGAAGCGGTCCGAGCTGGAGTACTTCTTCTCAGGCTTCTCGGCTGGGAGAGGCGGGAAGGTCACGAGGGCTCCGGCCTTCATGGAGGCGATGTCGTTGACCGCAGAGGTCATGCCGAGGTCGTAGGCCCGAGTATCTGCTCCGGGAACACCGGCCAGGCCGTCGAGGCTGACGGCCTGGACCTCCCAGTCCTGCGGATCGTTATCCCTGGACCACGACGGCCTGGACTGTTTCCCACGAGGCTTGTCAATGACCATCCAGCCGTCGATCACCAGAGGATCATCCGCCTTGCTGTAGTCAAATTCGATACGTCCGTCTGACCGGGGCGTGAGGGTCGGGAGCTCATGGGTGGCGGTGGGATTATTCTGTGGGACCGCAGCGTCATGGTATGTCGCGGGGCGACTCAGGACGAAGGCTGAGTGACCGGCTGCGCCGGAGTAGGCGGCCTGGGCGGACTGGGAGCCTGAGGCGCCGTCAACGGTGAGCTTTCGAAGGTCCCACATGGTCGACCGGTCCTTCAGCGAGTAGGCGGTGGTGCCGTAGAGGACCGCCGAGTCGGTCAGCTGGAGGGGACTGTCGCCGCGCCAGTCGAAGACCGTTGCCCCGGTGATCGTGTCGAGCACGACGGTGGCTTTCGGCGTCGAAGGACTGAGATTTCCGTCCGTTCCGGTCATGGACGTGTAGACGACCGGCTCTTCGAATCTCATCGCCAGGTAGCGGCCGTCGGGGCCGGAGATGACGTCTGTCGCGGTTGCTCCCTTACGCTGGTAGCTCCATCGGTTCGAGCCGTCACGGGGGTCGAGCCCGGTGGCTCCGTCGGAGGTGAGAACGATGGGGCCGGCGGCTCCGGCGACCACGTCCTGTCCGCTCGCCAGATTCTTGGTCCACATCTCCTTCGAGGCGAAGCCGGTGGGATACGCCGGCAGCTGGTCGGCGTTCACCGACGGGCCCGTGGACTGAGTGATGGTGGGCCGGTCGGACGTCGTCGGATGGCCGAGGTAGGGCACGGCGAAGGAGGCGACGAGCGCCACGACGGGAACCAGGGCGAGCAGGGCTCGAGGGCCCAGGGCCCGGAGGGAGGAGCGCCACGGTCGCCGCAGCTGATCGCGCAGGTCGTGTATCCGCTCCGAGATCGGATTGGGAACGTAGAGCGACTCGTCGGCATAGGGCTCGAACAGAGCGCGCAAGGCCCGCAGAAGAATGTCTGTGGACAGCAGCATGGCGAAGGCGGCGACACCCATGATGTAGGCCAGGGCCTCGCCCAGGCTGACCGCGTAGGTGGAGAACACGAACCTCCAGAGACTGACGATCGGGAGGACGGCGTACACGGCAGCAGCCGGGACCAGGACGGCGGGCAGGAGCATGAGTGCTGAGCGGGCCGCGGTCAGGACCCTGTTGCGCGTGCTGCGGCTGTCATGGCGCGGCTCGGGCCAGAGGACGACCCCGCACGCCCACAGGAACACGGTCAGCGCCAGCCCCTTCCAGGACAGCAGAGGGAGCTTGAGCAGCACCTTGGCGATCCCGCTGCCGCAGATGACGCAGAGGGCGGCCGCGGCCACCATGCCGAGGAAGCAGCCGAAACGCAGCGACTTCAAGGCAGCGATGATGCGCTGATGGCGGCGCCTGCGCCGGTTGAGGGCCGCATCGGCCTGGTCGACGCTGTGGCCGGAAGCGGAGGGGGACTCGTCGATGGGGTGATCGACGTCGGCGGCGCGTGGCATGGCGTGAGGGTCTTTCGTTGCGGGGAGGCTTGGGTCTTACTTGGTGGAGAACTGCTCGAGGTTCTCGGTGTGGGGGTGGCCGTCGTCGGCGGCGCTGAGCCAGAACTGCGGGGTGAAGGTGATCGTGCCGTTCTCATCAGAACTCTTCTGACCAATGACGAGTCCCGGCCCCGTGGAGACACGGTGCGTCCACACGCGGTCGGCGTCATCGTCGTAGACCGCTCCGGAGTTGGTGTCCACCACCTCGCGGTGAAACCGCTTCTCTCCAGGCAGGTACGTGCTTCGACGCACCCACCCGCCCAGGATGATGCCGGAGGAATCCGTGAAGGTGGCAAGGTGCTTGCCGTGAAGATCGACCTGCGTCACCGTTGAGGTGGAGGTGCCGCTGCCGCCAGGAGGCTGCGAGGACAGAAGTAGAGAGCTCTTCCCGGAGCCTGCGAGCCATAGGCTGGTGGGGAAGGACGTGGGGGAGGCGGACGGCTCTGTCAGCGAGAAGACGCTGATACGTCCCTTGCCTTTCCCCGCGGGATAGTAGGCGTCAGCGGTCTCGACGGCGAGTGAGTCACTGGTGAGGGCCTGACCCAGGACCAGCCCGGAGACTTCCACTGTACGTATGGGCTTACCGGAGGCCGTGTCGAGCACAATGACCGTCGTGCGTTGAGCGGCCAGGTTGAACGGCGTCTCCAGGAGTTGTCCGGGATCATCCTCTTCCGCCTCCGGGGGACGCAGCACCAAGGAGACGTATTGTCCGTTCGGGCTGACGGTCGCGTATCCAGAAGTGCGTGCCTGGAGGATGCTTCCCGCCTGCTGTTGCGCCGAGTATATGTCGCTTTCATGGTCGTTGAAGTCGGCGGCTTGCGGGGATACTGACACTGCCCAATGGGGATCGCCGTCGGGTGTGTCGAACCGGGCGACGAGTGTCGAGTCGTGGCCTTTCGTGTTGAATTGTCTGGTGATACAGATCAGTGCACCCTTCACGGGAAGATATGACGGCCCGTTGTACTTGCCCTCCTCAAGGCAGGTCCTTTTCTCGTCTGTGAGAGCATCGCCGATGAGACGGATGGTGCGGTTGTCGGAGCAGGTGGGGTGGGCTGTGTGTGGCAGGCGGCCAGTGCGGAGATCGTCAGTAGAGCAGAGTGCGGCACAGGTGGTCCGGCTCTTCCGTATGGTTCGCAGAGCTGTGTGTGAGTGATTCTGTGATTCCATGTCTAACTACCCTGGAATGCCATAGATTCGGAAGGCATGTGATCTGAAAGTGAGTTCGGGTGAATCGTCGAGGATGGCGATGGTGGCTCCGGGGGTGCTGAGTGCGGAGATAGTCGGAGGGTAGGTGTGTTCGCCTGCTAAGGGTTCTAGGCTGGAGTTGTAGGATAATGGTGGTTGGTAAATGGATCCTGGTTCGAGGTCGCATACGGGGATGATGCTGCCATCGCCCGTCCTGATCGTGATCTGACCATCGCCCGTGGTTGCCTCCCGGGAGATGACGTGATGCTGTTGCGGGCTTTCCATCCTCCGGGTCGGTCGTGGTGACCCCTACGGCTGCGACGTAGTGGGGTGCCTGCCCAAAGGGTGTCACCGTCATGGTGGCTGGGTCGAAGATCGTGCTGACGGCGTTGAATCCTTTCTGGGTGAAGATGTCCTCGTAGTCCTCATCGCTGTCAATCCTTCCAACCGGCGAGCTGTCGGGGAGCACGGACAGCGTTCCGGTGGGGAGTGATGCTGCGGCGTTGATTCCCAGGGTCGATCCCATGTCGAAGGTGCGGGTGTCCGCGTTGGGTGCCTCAGCGAGGGCATCAATGCTGACTGCGTGCGCGCGACGTGCGGTCGGTGGATCGTCCTTGACGTTTCTCTCGGCGTGGTCGTCGTAGATGCCGATCCACCCCTGCGCGGTGATGACCCGGCGCGGCTTGCGCTCGTGGAGTACGCCAGCGACTTTCTTCGGATGAGACGGATCGGATTGCGAAATCACAGTAATTGCGTCGCTTTCGTCGATACTTTGAAGAATGAAGCTGGAGTGGCCGGCTGTTCCTATGTGTGTTCTGTCAGAACTGTCGCTGCTTTGACATGCAGTTTCCTGAGATCCCACATCTGTGATCCATCGCTTAAGGAGTAGGCGACCGCCCCGTCAAGGAGCGCTGAATCGCTCAGCTGAAGTGTATCGTCATGGTCGTTCACGTCTTGGGGATGCTCCAGCACCGCCTTCCCGGTGACGGCATCGATGACGATCGTTGTCCTTGGGGACTCGCCTTCCAGGGGCTTCGGTTGTGACGTCAGTGACGTGTAGACGACAGGATCGTCAGCAATCGCTGCCACGTAGCGGCCATTCGGGCTGGTGATGAGACCCTGATTCCCTGACGCAACAGTATCTTTGGAATCCGCCCCGGTCTGGAACTGCGAGCCGGCCCGGCGATACTGCCAACGAGTCGAGCCGTCACTTGGGTTGATGCCGGTGATGGTGTCATTCGTGAGTAGAATCGGGCCAGCGGCCCCACTGACAATATCGACGAGGTCCTCGACATCCTTCACCCAGGCCTTCTGAGACCCGAAGGATGTGGGGTAGGTGGGTAGCTGGGAGGCTTCAAGTTCGGAGCTTGTCGTCTGCGTGATGGTGGGGGTGGAGGCGTGCGTGCTCGTCAACGTGAGGTAGGGGATGCCGAATCCGGAGACCAGAGCAATGGTTGGCAGGAGCGCGAGAGCCGTGGTGAGAGGGCTGAGAAAAGATGGGGCTTTTCGGGCGAGGGCGGTGTCTGTGGGAAGTGGCGTCCGTAGGGTGGGTGGGCTTGGAATCCGAATCTTCAGTGGCCGCCTCGTCATCCGGGGAGCCTCGCCGGAGATGAAGGAAGAGCGGAAGGCATTGAGGGACATGTGAGCCATGGCGATCAGCCCGAATGCGGTGATGCCCATCATGAGGGCCAGCAGCTCCCCGAGGCGGACGCCGTAAGTGGCCGCAGTTTCCTGCCACAGATCGAGGACCGGAAGACAGGTGTAGACGATCCATGCCGCAACGCCCGCCACTGGAAGAAACTTGAGAGCGGTGAAGGTGCGTGTGAGAAAGTCGTGCGTGTTGTCGGTGGTGTGGTAATCGGAGGGATCCGTCCAGCAGACCATGCCCACCAGCCAGAGCGGAACAATGAGCCAGAACCGGTTCCATGAGCGGCCGAGCGCTATGTGTCCCACGCCCTTGATGCCGCTGTTCCAGATGAAGTACAGGGCGACCGCTGCAAGCAAGGCGAAAACGCCGCCGGCGAGCAGAGCGCGCAGAGCGGTGACGGTGCGCTGAAGGCGGTGGTTGCGATGCTCGAGTGCTGCGGCGAGCTGGTCATCGGTGGCCTCGTCTGCGGCTTCGAGATCGGCGGTAGGTGGCATGGTGTGCGGCCCTTCGTCGCGGGGAGGCTTGGGTACTACTTGGTGGAGAACTGCTCGAGGTTCTCGGTGTGGGGGTGTCCGTCGTCGGCGGCGCTGAGCCAGAACTGCGGGGTGGAGGTGGTCTTGCTGTTCTGGCCCTCACCGGTGGTGGTCTCCCGGGAGACGAGGAGCCCTGCAGCGGTGGGTAACGCGACCTCCTCTACCTTGAGTCCCGCGACGTCGGTGGTAACGCCGGAGTCGAGGTGGACCAGCTCGGTGGGGGTGTCCTCATCCGTGCTGTCGGTGCCGTCTTTGACCCGTCCGACCCAGCCGCCCCGATAGACGTCGGTCACGCCGGTGACTGTTCCGACGACGTGGCCGCTCTCGCTCAGGCGGGTCAGCGGTTGAGCGCCGAAGTGCCCTTGGCTCATGTTGGACGGCGCCAACAGCAGGGAGTCCTGGGTGGCTCCGACGAGCCACTTGTCGGTGGGGATCGTGGCCGCCTTGGCCGTCGGCTTGGCCAGGGGGTACGTGGTGATGGTCCCGTGTCCGTTTCCGCCGGGGTAGTAGGCCTGGGAGGTCTCCACGGCCAGAGTGTCATTGGTGAGCACCTGGCCCAGAATCAGCCCCTTGACCTCCTCAGTGCGGACAGTCCTTCCGGTCTCGGTCTCGATGACGAGGACGTAAGCACGCTGGTCTGCGACGGTGAAGTCCCGATTCTCCTCCCGTGCCTCGTAGGGATCGAGCATGTCAGCGGGTCGTAGAAGGAGAGACGCGTGACGTCCATCAGGACTGACGACTGCGTATCCGGATGTCGACTCGAGAAGCTGACCTTCGGCGGCCATCTGAGGTGTCGTTGTCTCCCCCAAGAGCATGTCAGCAACAGAAGGAGTGATTGTAGTGGACCACACAATACCTCCCTCCGTATTGTGTTTTACTAATGTTGTCTGACCGTTGTGGGCGTCGTACATGCTGAGCGGGCCACTATTGGTCGGAAGTGGGGCGACGCCGGAGTGGCTGAAGTATTCTCCCAGTTCGACATTCTTGGCTTCACCGGTACTGAGTGAAGAAGCTGAGGGGGTCGATGCCGTGGAGGGGGGGTGCTGGTGATGGGGAAGCATGCTGCTAGTGATGTCACCCCAAGGGAAAGTGACATCAGAGTGCCGGTGATGCGCAGAAGGTGGCTCGAGTGTTGCCTGCTCGAGCGGAGGATGTTGTCGGCGACTCTCATTGCTGTGTGGCCTCCGTGATCCCGTAGAGGCGATAGGATCGGCTCTCAAAATTGGGGCGCGCGGTGGGGTTGAGGATGATGATGTTGGCGCCTGGCGTGCGAAGCGCAAAGATGTCCGCGTAGTCTTCGAGGGCGACAGCGATTTCCTTCATGTCGGGGTTGTATGTTGGATAGCCTGGGGGGTAGAAGACGCTACCTGGCGAGATAGGGAAGGAGGTTTCGGTGTCGTTGACCATGGAGGAGATTTTTATCTCGGCGCCGGCGGACGATCCTGTGCTGGTAGATGAGATTCCGACTGCTCGAATGAGGCCTGATGTCTGACTGGCCGACAGTGTTGTCTGTGTTGAGGGGTCGAAAATCGTTGAGATAGTGGTGGAGTCATCCCAATCAGGAAAATCGTCATGGTCGCCAATGCTGCGTGCCGGCGGGGGCAGCGTTGCCGGGAGCATGACGATTTTCCCGGTGGTCAGTGATGCTGGGGCGTTGATGCCCCGGCGCTTCGGCCGATATGGTGAGTGGGTTCGCTGGTGCTGCCTGGCTTCGCAAGTGAGTCGAGGTCGGCGACATGCATCTGCCACCCCAGGTCGTCGGAGCCGTTAGCAGTTGTGGGGGTACCGTCACTGAAGATGGCCGTCCACCCACCGATCACCAATGGGAGCGCCTGATTCCCCATGAGAGGGACTGGGGGAGTGGCGTGAACCTGGCTGGGGTCGTCCTGGGAGATAAGGGACAGGCTCCCGTACTGCAGGATGCCTGTGCCATCCACGCGGTCTTCGGAGTGTCCCACAATGAATGTTGAGTGTCCGGCAGTCCCGAAATACCTTTCTCGCCCTCCCTCTTCGATGCTGACGCCAAGCTTCTTCAGATCCCATTTCTCGGTCTTGCTGCCGAAGGTGTAGATCTTATGTCCGTCCAGGATCGCAGAATCGGTGATCTGAAGGGTTCCGTCGTCGGAAATATGGTCATTGACCACTTGGCCGGTGATGGTGTCCAAGACGATTGTGATCGTTGTCTGGTCAGTGATTGGAAGGTTCTTCACCTTGCCGGGGCCGGAGATGCGAAAGGCGATGTGCCGGCGGCTGGGACTGACTACAAGCGTGCGAGCGTATTTCTTCCCCGCTTGTTTACCTATGGTGTCGAGGAATGTCTCGTATGTGGCACCCTTTCTCGCGTAGCTCCATAAGGTGCTTCCGTTAAGGGGGTTAATTCCTAGGATGCCGTCGGTTGTGTGGATGACGGGGCCGGCGGCCCCCGCCACAATGTCGAGGACGTTGTCGATGTCCTTGACCCAGGCCGGCTCGCTGGCCATGGAGGTGGGGTAGGCGGGAGGAGTCTTGGCGACTGATGGGGGAGTGAGCTTCTGGACGGCCTTATTACGTCGGCTCAGCGGGACGGCCGCCGCGCCGGCAAGGAGGACGGAGGGGGCCAGCACCAGAGCGGCACGTGCGAGCGTCCGACGTCGCGGGCCCTCGGGGTACTGATCCGGCCTTCTGGGCTTCCGGAGGCGTCTCCACCATTTCCGCTGGTAGAGCTCCGGAGGCAGCACGGCGGCCCGGAGCGTGCGAATAAGAATGTCGGTGATGCTCAGGAGTGCCAGTCCCGCCGTTCCCGCGGCGATGGCAATGAGGTCCACGGTGTTGATCCCGGTGCGGGAGAGTACGGAGGACCACGTCGACAGACACTCCCACATCATCCAAACGGCGAACACTGCGATCCCACTCATCGCCAGGACGGCGACCGCAGTGCGTATCACGGCGATGGGGGAGCCGTGGACGGGGTCGCGGAACCTCGAGGGCCGAGGGCGGATGATGCCGGTCGCTATCCAGAAGGCGCCGATCGCGGCAGGGGGCATGCCCCACAGGGGGGCGGTGCGAACGCCGCTCGGCCAGGCGAAGAAAAGCGCAACAGCTCCGATGACGCTGAGCAGCGCCCCGATTCTCAGCGCCGGCAGGACGGGCAGTAGACGTTGCGCGATATCCGCGACCCCTCGCTCGGCCTCCCGTGCTTCGGTGTCAGCGGCCTGACCGGTGCGCGTGTTGTCGTGGTCGGTCGGCGCAGTGTCGTCATGGCCGGCGTCGGCGGGAGAAGGCACGGGAGGCATGGCCTCCATTGTGGTGGGCCGTCTCGGATTGTGCGGCAGAGTATGTGGGGCAGTTCTTCCCATGCCGCTCGAATGGTCTGGCTTCACGGCGCACGCAGACGCGCCGACGCCGTCTCTGCCGCCGCGGTCGTACCTGATGTCGCGCTGTCGAGGGTTATAGGGTGCGAACGCGCGACCTACCCTACGAACGCGGCCGGTGGGGTGGTGCACCAGGCGTGTGGTGCCAAGGGCGGTGCGCCAGCCGGGAGGGACCCCTGCCCTCATCTTGAGCCGACCCGACTCAAGGCTTACTCACGCCTACCGCGAACAGGGGCATGGCCCGGGCGTCGGCCTGGTTAGCCTTGTCAGCACGTGCTCTCAGCGCCATCTCTCCGCGGCGCTGCGACATCCCTCGCCACCACCGGACGAGCGGTCCCGCACTGAGCGCGTGCCGAGGAGGAATTACTGATGTTTGAACGCTTTACCGACCGCGCCCGACGCGTCGTCGTGCTCGCGCAGGACGAGGCGCGGGCCCTGAACCACAACTACATCGGCACCGAGCACCTCCTTCTCGGCCTCATCCACGAGGGCGAGGGAGTGGCCGCCAAGGCCCTGGAGTCCATGGATATCTCCCTGGATGCCGTGCGCAGCCAGGTCATCGAGATCATCGGCGAGGGGCAGTCCGCCCCCACCGGCCACATCCCCTTCACGCCGCGCGGCAAGAAGGTCTTCGAGCTCTCCATGCGCGAGGCCCTCCAGCTCGGCCACAACTACATCGGCACCGAGCACCTGCTCCTCGGCCTCCTGCGCGAGGGCGAGGGAGTGGCCGCCCAGGTCCTGACCAACCTCGGCGGGGATCTGTCCAGCGTGCGCCAGACCGTCATGCAGATGCTCTCGGGCTACGAGGGCAAGGAGACCGTCAACGCCGGCGGCCCCTCCAAGGAGGGCACGCCCTCGGGCAGTGCCATCCTGGACCAGTTCGGCCGCAACCTCACCGCCGCCGCCCGCGAGGGCAAGCTGGACCCGGTCATCGGCCGCAAGAAGGAGATGGAGAGGGTCATGCAGGTCCTCTCCCGGCGCACCAAGAACAACCCCGTCCTCATCGGGGAGCCGGGCGTGGGCAAGACCGCCGTCGTCGAGGGGCTGAGCCAGGCCATCGTCCACGGCGACGTCCCCGAGACCCTGCGCGACAAGCAGCTCTACTCCCTGGACATGGGATCGCTCGTGGCCGGCTCGCGCTACCGCGGCGACTTCGAGGAGCGCCTCAAGAAGGTCCTCAAGGAGGTGCGCACCCGTGGCGACATCGTCCTGTTCATCGATGAGATCCACACCCTCGTCGGTGCCGGCGCCGCCGAGGGCGCCGTCGACGCCGCCTCCATCCTCAAGCCCATGCTGGCCCGCGGCGAGCTCCAGACCATCGGGGCCACCACCCTGGACGAGTACCGCAAGATCGAGAAGGACGCCGCCCTGGAGCGCCGCTTCCAGCCGGTGACCGTCGAGCAGCCCAGCATCGAGGAGACCATCGGGATCCTCACCGGCCTGCGTGACCGCTACGAGGCCTTCCACCGCATCGTCATCACCGACGAGGGCCATCGAGGGCAGCCGCCAAGCTCGCCGACCGTTACATCAACGACCGCTTCCTGCCGGACAAGGCCATCGACCTGGTCGATGAGGCCGGTGCCCGCCTGCGCATCCGCCGCATGACGGCTCCGCCCGAGCTGCGTGAGATCGACGAGCAGATCGCGGGTCAAGCGGGAGAAGAGTCGGCCATCGACGACCAGGACTTCGAGCGCGCCGCCTCCCTGCGTGACGACGAGCGCCGCCTGGCCGACGAGCGCGCCGCCAAGGAGAAGGCTTGGAAGTCCGGCGACCTCGACCAGGTCGCCGAGGGTCGACGAGGCGCTCATCGCCGAGGTCCTGGCCATGTCCACCGGCATCCCGGTGGTCAGGTCGACCGAGGCCGAGTCCGCCAGGCTCCTCAACATGGAGGCCGAGCTCCACAAGCGCATCATCGGCCAGAACAAGGCCATCGAGGCCCTGTCGAAGTCGATCCGCCGCACCCGTGCCGGCCTGAAGGACCCTAAGCGCCCCGGCGGCTCCTTCATCTTCGCCGGCCCCACCGGCGTCGGAAAGACCGGTGGCCAAGGCTCTGGCGGAGTTCCTGTTCGACGACGAGGACGCCCTCATCCAGGCTCGACATGTCCGAGTTCGCCGAGAAGCACACGGTCTCGCGGCTCTTCGGTGCCCCTCCGGCTACGTCGGCTACGACGAGGGTGGCCAGGCTCACCGAGAAGGTGCGCCGCCGCCCTTCTCAGTGGTCCTGTTCGACGAGGTTGAGAAGGCCCACCCGGACATCTTCAACTCCCTGCTGCAGATTCTGGAGGACGGCCACCTCTCCGACGCCCAGGGCCGCGTGGTCGACTTCAAGAACACCGTCATCATCATGACCACCAACCTCGGCTCCAGGACATCGAGCAAGTCGGTGGCCACCGGCTTCAGTCCACCGAGTCCGGCGCCATGGACTACGAGGAAATGAAGTCCCACGTCAACCGCGAGCTCAAGCAGCAGTTCCGGCCCGAGTTCCTCAACCGCGTCGACGACCTCATCGTCTTCCCGCAGGCTGACCAGGATGAGGTGCGCCAGATCGTCGACCTCGCTGATCGTGCGCCTCGACAAGCGCCTGGCCGAGCAGCAGATGACCATCGAGTGACCGAGGCCGCCAAGGACCTCCTGGCCGAGCGCGGCTTCGACCCGGTGCTCGGCGCCCGTCCGCTGCGTCGCGCCATCCAGCGCGACATCGAGGACGCCCTGAGCGAGAAGATCCTCTTCGGCGAGCTCGAGCGGGGCCAGAAGGTCATCGTCGACGCCGAGGGCGAGTCCATCCTGGGTGAGTTCATCTTCCGCGGTGAGCCCTGGGAGCAGGGCGAGGCCGAGGTTGCCGCATTGCGTGAGGCCGAGGACGCCGCGGCCGGCGGTGGGGGAGGGGCCTCCAGCCCGCTGCGCATCTCCACCCCGCCCATGAGTCGCGGCGGCGGCGCCTCACCGGCCGCCGAGCCCGGGCGCTGACCTCGCCGGGTTCGCCCGGTCCAGCTCCCTTATCAGTTCCATACGATGGGCCGCAACCTCACTGGGGTTGCGGCCCATCGTCGTCGCCGAGCATCGGGGCCCTCAGGCTGCAAGGCCCATGGGGGTGAACCGCAAACAATGCGGCGGGGTCGCATTGTCTCCGCCATCATTTTTCCAGGTGGAGACCATGATCGTGGGCGCACGAGATTACGGGGTGTGATTTATGGTTGTGAATATGCACGGGTGGTGAGCTCGGCGCTGCCACGGAACAGTTGCGTGAAAAGTGAATGAAATCTGAACGAAGCAAGGGAATGTTCTGGGAGTTTGGCTTGGCCGTCTCATGTCTGTCCTCTGCCGGATACAGTGGAGTGACGATCCGTCGAAAGTCGTCCCTCGGACATGGTCGATCGGTGTCGTCACCCGCCTCGCGCGGGGCCGTCTCAACCGCCATCGCCCCTACTCGTCCTCACTGTCCGTACCTGTCCGCCCTCATTCAGACTGCCGCGACACTCCTCGATCGCGGCGCCGGAATGTCCGGCTCGGATCGCCCGTGCGTGCTCACGCATTCTTGGTGCCGCTACTCCCATGACCCAACTCAGATACGAACCGCGACATTTCCACCAGCATCGTTTTCCGCGTCTGCGAACCGCTAACGCTACTGCGACCCTGGGCGTCCTCGGCGTGGTGGCAGCGGTGCTGCCCTGGGGCGGCTGGCCGAAGCAGGTCACCGTCGGCGTTCTGGTCCTCACGGTCCTCATCGGCCTGGGGCTGGTCACGGCGCCGCCCACCCGGGCCCTCAAGCGCGGCGGCATCGCCCCGGGCGCCCGCTGGCACTGGGGCGCGGCGATGCTTCTGGGCATGTCTCCGGCGATCCTGCTGGGCCTGAGCTTCCCCGTCGTCTCCCAGAAGATGGCCGCCAGCACGGTGAGCGGCACGGGCCTGCCGGTCATCGTCCTGAGCGTGTCAGTGGCGGTGCCCTGGCTCAGTCAGATCATCGGCACCCCCGTCTACCGGCTCCTGGGCGACTCCATCGGCCGCGGCCCGCAGGGCGGTCCTGGAGCGCTACTGCTCCATCTGGCGGCCCTGTTCCTGTGGGCGCTCCTGCCCACGGCGCTGGAAAATCCTCGTCGTGGCCGCCGTGACCGGCTGGAACCTGCACGTCCTGGGCGTCCACACCGCCCTGCTCCTCCTGCACGTCGTCTTCGTCCAGTCACTCATCGTCGCCGACGTCGCCGGACGCCGCCGCCTGTGGTCAGTGGGTTGGCTCTGCTACGCCGTCGCCCTCGTCGCCGAGCCCACCTGGTGGTACCTGCCCCCGCTGGTGGGAACCCTCAGCCAGGCTCCTGTCCATGGGGGCGCTCTCTGGGAAAGATCCTGCGGCCCCGCGGGTCGCCACCGGCATCCTCGTGCAGGACATGCTGCGTGGTGCGATCCTGGGCGGAGTGCTGTGGTCGGACAAGTTCTTCCTCTTCCTGGGCGCCGGTCGCGACTTCGACGTGGCGCTGGTCTACCTGTGCCTCCAGCCGGCCGTCGTCGCCTACTGCTACTACTTCGCGGTGACCGCCCCCCGGGTCAACACCGAGATCGCCCTGTTCCAGACGGTTCTCAAGCGTGAAGGCATGGCCAGCCTGCGCGAGCGCGGACGCACGCTGCGTCGGCTGCTGGACGCCAGCCTCATCCGCGCCTGCATCGTGGGGGCCGCCGGCGTCATCGTCGTCGTGTGCTCCATGGCGCTCATGTCCACCGAGCAGGTCCCGCTGGTCCTCGAGGTGTGCCTGTCCTCGACCCTGTTCACGGTGCTGACGCTCCTGAGCTACGAGATCGACCACATCGGCGACTCGACCACCGCCCTGCTCCTGTCCGGCATCCACGTGGCGATCGCCGCGGCCGTGCTGCTCAAGGTGGCCGACGCCGCCGCCTACCTGCCGCTGGCCGGCGTCGACCTGCTGCTGTGCGCGCTGGGGCTGCTGCTTTACCGCAAGCGGTGGGCCGCACCCGAGTACTCCTTCTTCTGGGGAAAGGCCATGTCCTGGTGAGCTCGTCATCCTCCTTCCGTGCCCGCCTGGAGAGCCTTCCGCTGCGATACTCGGCTCCCGCCGGCGGCTACGCCCCGATGCCCAGCCCCGACGACGCCCCCGGCATCGGCGACCGGGGCGAGGAGACCGGCCCCAGGATCAAGGTCGGCCCCGACGGCTACGGCGTCGTCGTCACCACCGGCGGTGCCCCGAGTGGGCCCTCGGCCGCCAGTCCCTCCGTCGGCTCGGCCACCCCCTCCGCTGCCACGCCACCCACGGCTTCGTCCGGCATGCCGGCCGCCACTGAGTCGGCCTCCACTCCGGCGGTTCCGGCCGCACCGATCTACGGCGTCGTCCAGACCCCGGCGCCGGCCGGCTACGGCGTGGTCCAGCCCCGCCCCAGAGGCCCGGGCCGACCTCCCGCAGAGCCCCGACGCCCTGGACTCCCCGATCTTCGGTGCGGTGAGGCTCGGCCGCGCCGGCTGCGTCGGGCGCCTCGGCCCCCTCACCAGTGGAGCCGGCCGCGCCCGCTCCGCCGCGTCACCGGCACCCGACGACGCCGCGGTCTCTGATGCCGCCACAGCCGAGACGCTCCTGGCGCCCTCTGCGCCACTAGCGGCCTCGGTGCACGGCGAGCCCTCGGCCCCCGCCGAGCCGGCCCCTGCAGGTCCGTCCTCCCACAGCCCGACCAGCCCGCGCCCCAGCAGCCCCAGCAGACTCCCGCCCCCCACGGCCATCGCCTGGGGTCCGTGGCCTCGGCCGCCTCCCACCGCCGCGATCCCCTGTCCCAGCAGACCGCCCAGGACGAGGACGAGGAGGCCCCGCCGGCGCGGCCGAGCTGCTCCCGCTTTCCGAGAGCCCAGGCCCGAGGCTGATGAGCAGGTCCTGCCCGATGGCGTCCCCGAGGACGGCGTGTGCGTGGACGTCGATGTCGCCATCGTCATGGAGTCCACCTACCCCTACCTCAAGGGCAGGGGTCTCCGCGGTGGTCCACGACATCATCACTGGCAGCCGGACCTCACCTTCGGGATCATCCACATCACCTGGGACTCCCACTCGCCACTCAAGGACCTCTACGGCATGCCGGACAACGTCGCCTGGGTGAAGGTCCTCTACCTGTCCATGGAGGAGCACCAGGGAGGACTTCCTGCGCGCCCGCCCGCGCGACCTGCGCATGAACCGCCGCCAGCGCCGCAGGCTGTCCCGGCGCATCCTGGGCGCTATGCTCTCCCTGGCTCAGGACGGCCAGACCGAGCCGCTGTGGGACCTCATCAGCGAGGGCCTGAGCGCCTCGCGCCGCTACCCGGTCTGGGCGATCCTGGGCACGCGCGAGTTCATGGAGGCCTACCACGACATGATGCCGGACCTGGGGATGTCGATGACCGACATCTTCTGGTGCCTGCGCGACTTCTTCTCCCTGGCCTACGCGGTCCTGGCCGAACCGGTCCCGCGCCCGAGGTCTACCACGCCCACACCACCGGCTACGCCATGCTGCTGGGCGTCAACGCCGCCCGCGAGCACGGCACCAGGTGCTGCTGACCGAGCACAACCTCTACGTGCGCGATACCGTCAACACCCTCCTGGAACGCCGGCTGGACCTCAACGTCAGGCTCACCGACTACCGCACCTTCGACGTCACCGGCCGCGAGCGCATGTGGATGGCCTGGTGGCTGGAGATGGGGCGCCTGTGCTACCCCTACGCCTACGCTTCCACCTACCTCTACCCGCGGGCCATCACCGAGGCCAATGAGAACCGGCGGCGACGCCGGGCGCGCCATCGTCATCCCCTAACGGCATCGTCACCTCGAGTTCGACGCCTCCTACGCCGCGCGTCTGGCCGCCATCGAGGAGATCAAGAAGGAGGTGCGGACAAGCACCTGTGAGGCGGTGTACATCGCCCGCGTCGTACCCATCAAGGGGCTGCTGGACATGATTGACTCGGTGCGCCTCATGGTGGACCGGGGCCTGAACATCCACCTGGACGTGTGCGGGCCCACCGAGCACATGCCCTCCTACTTCGAGCAGTGCCTGACCCGCATCGTCGAGCAGGGCCTGGAGAGCGTCATCACCATCCGCGGCACCGTCAAGGTCCGCGAGGCTCCTGCCCGAGTTCGACCTGTTCGTCCTGCCCAGTACAACGAGGGCCTGCCGGTCGTCTCCCTGGAGACCATAGGGGGCCGGCATCCCCACGGTGAGCACCGACGTCGGCGCCGTGCGCTCGGTCGTCGAGGACATGATCGTCACCGATGACGGACAGACCTGGGACCCCTGCGGCATCATCATCGAGCCCGGCGACCCCACCGTCATGGCGGACAAGGTCCAGGAGGTCATCTCCGACGTCGATCTCTACGAGCGTCTGAGCCTCAACGCCCGCGGCCGAGTGGAGGCGGCCTACGACCTGGTCAAGGTCAACGCCTCCTGCAACACGATCTACCGTCAGGGCGGCGCCGGCGAGCAGACCGTTACCCGCACCGACCAGGAGGAGCATGAGGAGCAGCACCGGCGGCGTCGGGCCTGGATCCGTTACGGCAACCCGCTCGAGCGGGGAGGCTGGACTTCGCGATCGCCCACTACCGGGCGGCCATCCTCCAGCCCTGGGAGACCGAGGCAGCAGCCCGCCTCAAGGAGGCACGACCGGACATGACGGTCCTGGCCTACCGGTGCCTGTCCTCCACGCGAGACTTCGAGCCGGACTCCATGCGTGCCTCGGGGCTGTCCTACCGCGAGGCCCGACGCCGCGGCTGGCTCGCCAGGCGTGACAACGGCGACCTGGTCGAGTGGAACACCTACCCAGCCACTTCCAGGCCCGCGTGTGGGACCCCGACTACCGCGCCCGCTGGGTGGAGGAGGTCTGCCAGGCCACCGCTGAGACCGCCTTCGACGGCGTCATGGCGGACAACGACGTCTTCGACGACTACTACGGCCTGGACCTCCCCCTGGACGGAATCGCCGACACCGCCGCCCTGCGCGCCGAGTTGAACATCTTCGTGGACCAGGCCGGTGCCGGCCTCAACGGCGTCGGCAGAGATCCTCATCCCCAACGTGGCCGAGGGCCCGCCGGGAACCCGGCCGCTGGGAGCGCCACTCGGCCTGGGGTGGTGGCTTCGACGAGTGCTGGCTGGGCTGGGGGACCATCACCTCTTCGATGAGGCCACGGCCCCTGGCCCAGATTCACTGGCTGCGAGGGCGGGCCTGTCCATCGTGCGCACGCCCGACGGCAGGGGGCGGCGGCTCCATGTCGGTGCCCGCACGTCCCCCGGCCTCTACGGGCTGGCGGCCTTCTGGGTCTTCGGGGAGGGGAGGGCGCCTACACGGCCACCGGTCACGACGACTACTGCGCACTCCCTGGTTCCCCGCCCTCGACGCCGACCTGGGGCGCCCGCTGGGACGGCGGAGGACCTCAGGCGCCTGGGTGCCGCGAGTTCGAGGGCAGAGTGGCCGCCGTCGCGCTCGGCGAGGAGGAGGCGGCACCGTGCGTCTCCCGGCGGGCCTCAGGTCGCCGGGGCCCACCGGGGACCCGGACGGTGAGGCGCTGGCTCTGGAGGTGCCCCTCAGTGCGCATTGTGGGATGATTGCCCTGCGTGCATGAGTCATGACCCGGTCCGCTCGTGCGGATCCGATAATGGGGCTAAAGACCTGTCAAACGTTAGTCTTGTTGGGTGGATCATTGACCTGCTTGACTTCCTGAGATCCCCGCCGTCCGTACAGCGTTCTCTCGGGCAGGAAGTGCGGCGTCCGTCTCGGGCGGCGTCGACAGAGTTCCACAGGACCCAGGACAAGGATGACCTATGGCACAGACTTCCCAGAATAGCGCGGCGGACATCGCGCACAAGCCCATGATGAGCACTGCTCAGATCCTGCTGATGAACGTCAGATTCTTCGGCATCCAGTACTCCTTCGGCATGCAGCAGAACGCCATGTCGCCCATCTACCAGTTCCTCAGGGCTTCCGCTGACGAGATCCCCATCCTCAATCTGGCCGGACCCGTCACCGGCCTGCTCATCCAACCGCTCATCAGGGCGCTCTCGGACCGGACCTGGAGCGAGAAGTGGGGACGCCGTAAGCCCTTCTTCCTGATCGGGGCCGTCGGCTGCTCCGTGTTCCTGTTCCTCATGCCCTTCGTCACCGCTTTGTGGATGGCGGTGCTGTGCCTGTGGCTGCTGGACGCCTCGAACAACACGGCCGTGGAGCCCTACCGGGGCCTTCATCGGCGACCGCCTGCCCTCCAAAGCAGCTCGCCAAGGGCTTCCTCGCCCAGTCCTGTTCATCGGCGCCGGCTCGGCCCTGGCCGCCAGGGACCCTCGTCGTTCTGGAGAAGACCCTGGCGGGCCACCGCCGCCGGCATCCCCTACTGGGTCTTCGGCGCCTTCATGGTGGGCTCGGTGTGCTCCATCGGCTCGGTGCTCATCTCGGTGCTCTCCACCAGAGGCGCCGCCCACGCCGGAGGGCTTGGTCGAGCTCGAGCGCAGAAGCGGGAGGAGGGCCCCTTCGGCTTCCTCAGGACATCGGCGTCGCCATCGTCGAGATGCCCCGCGGCCTGAAGAAGATGGCCCTGGTCTACTTCTTCCAGTGGTACGCCATGAACGTCTTCTGGCGGTACCTGGGCCTCATGTGCGCCGTCACCTACTTCGGCGTGAACCTGTCCGACCCGGGGTACGCCAAGACCGAGGGCCTTCAACGACGCCTCCGGCTTCGCCACCAGGGCTCATGGTCGCCTACTACGTCTCCTGCACGGTCGTCGCCCTCTTCCTGGCGCGACTGTCCAACCACATCGGCCCCAAGCACGTCCACACCGCGGCGCTGTTCCTCGCCGCCGTCTGCCTGGTCCTGCTCACCCGCATCGGCAGCCCCAGCCACACCGCGGTCCTCTACCTGCCCATGAGTCGGCATTGGTGTGGCCTGGGCTTCTACAGGGCGTGCCCTACATCATGGCCATTGAGATGATCCGCAAGGAGCGCCGAGGCGTCTACATGGGCGTTATCAATATGATGATCGTCATCCCCAGTTCATCCAGACCCTCACCTTCGGTCCCATTTACAAGCACCTGCTCGGCGATCACCCGGTCAACGCCATGCTCTTCGTCGCAGTCTTCCTCGTCATCGCCGGTCTGCTCATCCAGTGGATCGACACCGTCAAGGACGCGGACCCGCAGGGTGCGCGCCGCCGCCGTGTCCGCCACTGAGACTGCCGTGGCCTGACCGGGTGCCCCACGAAAGGATGTCATCCGTGACCTATACCACCATTGTCGCCGGGCGTCGGCGATGTCGAGGACGAACACCCACGTCATCGATCGCGCCTGCGAGATGAGCTCGCCTGTGCGACGCCGCTCTTCTCCTCGTCGCCGGCTTCGACCCCGTCTCGGCGCGGGACAAAGGCTCGCATCAACGAGTTTGCCCCGTCGCCGATGTGCGGGTCGGGCTCACCGAGGACCAGGCCTACGCCGTCGTCGAGAAGCGCGTGATATCGCCGTTGAGCGCGGCGTCGCCCTCGCCCAGGGCGTCGTCGTCGAGGGCACGGCGGTCGATGCCGTCACCCTCGTCACCTTGGAGACCGAGGCGGACCTCGTCATCGTCGGATCCAAAGGCGTCGATTCGCTGTTCGGCCGCGTCTTCGGAGCCGTCTCCGTCCAGGTGCTCCGCAAGTCGAAGTGCGACGTCCTCGTCGTCGTTCCCTAGTCGCCGGATGGACGTCGGACGCACGCGTCGGATCCTGCGCGATCGGACCGGCGGCGGATGCCCGCCACGCGGAAGTGTGGAGGTATCCGCCGCTATGTTTCGAGGTTCTTCGTGTGTGAGGGCGTGGTCGGGGTGAGCGGGTGCCGGTGGTTCGGCGTCTCGGGGTCCTGCGCGGTCGTACTCGGCGTCGCGTGGTCGTACCCGGCGGCGCGCGGTCGTACTCAGAGGGGCTCATGGGTACGACCGCGCGGTTTTACGTACGACCGGGTGGGATCGCGTACGACCACGTACCCCGAGACCCCGACGAGAGCCCGCACAACCCCATCCCGACACGAAGAACCCGTTTTGAGCAGTTGTCGTAACTCCTGTGATACGTGGGGCCGGGCTGGGCGCATGGTGGCGCTGCGTCTGCCCGGGTGGCCCCTCGCCCCTGACCCGCTCCGGGGCGCCCGACGAGTGAGTCCCTGTCCACCCGCATCACCCTGCCGGGACACACCGGCCTGCTGGCGCTGCGCCCTTAAGCCCCGGGGCCGGCCGGCGCAGCCCTGTTCGCGGCTGGATGAGTCACCTGCAACATGGGACCGAAGTCACATAGAGTGCTTCGTGTGCGCCTGCGCGTGCACGAGTCCCTAGTTCCACAAGAACCGAAAGAGGCAAGGATGCCCAAGTACGTGTACCGCTTCAGCGAGGGGTGACAAGGACCAGAAGGATCTCCTGGGAGGCAAGGGGCGAACCTGGCGGAGATGACCCGGCTGGATCTCCCCGTTCCCCGGCTTCACCATCACCACCGACGCCTGTCGCGCCTACCTGGCCAGCGGCGGGGTCCCCGAGGCTCTCGGTCCAGGTCACCACCGCTCTGCGTGGAGTCGAGGAGGAGGCTGGGGCGCGAGCTCGGCGCCGCCGAGATCCCTGCTCGTCTCGGTGCGAAGCGGCGCCAAGTTCTCCATGCCCGGCATGATGGAGACCGTCCTCAACATCGGCCTCAACGACGTCTCCGTCAAGGGCCTGGCCGCCGCCAGGCTCCGACGAGCGCTTCGCCTGGGACTCCTACCGCCGCCTCATCCAGATGTTCGGCAGAGACCGTCCCTGGACATCGACGGCGACCACTTCTCCGACGCCCTGGACGCCAAGAAGGACGCGCGGGGCGTCTCCATGGACTATGAGGCTCCCCGTGGACGCCCTCCAGGAGGCTGGTCCGAGAGTACAAGGCCATCGTCAAGGAGCACGCCGGCATCGACTTCGCAGGATCCCGCTCCCAGCTGGACATGGCCACCGAGGCCGTCTTCCGCTCCTGGAACACCGAGCGCGCCCATCTACCGCCGCCGCGAGAAGATCCCGCACGACCTGGGCACCGCGGTCAACGTGTGCACCATGGTGTTCGGCAACATGGGGAGACCTCCGGCACCGGCGTGTAGCTTCACCCGCGACCCCTCCACCGGGCGCACCGGCGTCTACGGCGACTACCTCGTCAACGCCCAGGGTGAGGACGTCGTCGCCGGTATCCGCAACACCCTGTCCCTGGCCGACCTCGAGCGCCTGGACAAGAACTCCTACGACGAGCTGCGCTCCATCATGCGCCGCCTGGAGACCCACTACCGCGACCTGTGCGACATCGAGTTCACCATCGAGCGCGGCAAGCTGTGGATGCTTCAGACCCGCGTGGGCAAACGCACCGCAGCGGCCGCCTTCCGCGTGGCCACCCAGCTCGTCGACGAGAAGCTCATCACCATGGACGAGGCCCTCACGCGCGTCTCCGGCGAGCAGCTCACCCAGCTGATGTTCCCCCAGTTCGACGACGACTCCAGCCGGGACCTGCTCACCCGCGCCATGCCCGCCTCCCCGGGCGCCGCCGTGGGCTACATCGCCTTCGACAACGACGAGGCGGTCTCCCGCTCCCAGAAGGGCGACTCCGTCATCCTCGTACGCCGCGAGACCAACCCCGACGACCTGCCCGGCATGGTCGCGGCCGCCGGCGTGCTCACGGCCCTGCGGCAGCAAGACCAGCCACGCCGCCGTCGTCGCCCGTGGCATGGGCAAGACCTGCGTGTGCGGCGCCGAGGGCCCTCGAGGTCGACTCCGCCGCCAAGACCCTGCGCATCGCGGGGCGCGATGAGGTCCTCACCAGTGAGGACATCATCGCCATCGACAACACCACCGGCGAGGGTCTTCCTCGGTGAGGTCGGCGTCGTCGACTCCCCGGTCATGACCTACCTGCGCCGCGGCCCTGGACGAGGCGCTCAGGGCCGCCGGCGACGACGACACCCGCGAGCTCGTCACCGCCGTGGACCGCCTCATGGGCCACGCCGACGAGGTTCGCCGCCTTCAGGTGCGCGCCAACGCCGACACCCCCGACGACGCCCGCCACGCCATCCACCGCGGCGCCCAGGGGCGTGGGCCTGTGCCTGCACCGAGCACATGTTCCTGGGCGAGCGCAAGCAGTTCGTCCAGAACCTCATCCTGGCCTCCTCCGACGCCGAGCGCGAGGCCGCCCTGGCCGCCCTCCTGCCGCTGCAGAAGGGCGACTTCATCCAGATGTTCGAGACGATGAACGGCAAGCCCATGACGGTGCGCCTCATCGACCCGCCGCTGCACGAGTTCCTGCCGGACCTGACCGAGCTGAGCGTCAAGGTGGCCGTGGACCGCGAGCGTGGCGGGCTGGACCCGGCCGACGAGGGCTCCTGGCCGTGGTGCGCAAGAGCCACGAGGCCAACCCGATGCTCGGCTGCGCGGGAGTCCGCCTGCTGCTGACCATGCCTGGCCTCATCGAGACTCCAGGTGCGCGCCATCGCCGAGGCCGCCGTCGAGCGCCTCAAGGCCGGCGGCGACCCGCACCCCGAGATCATGATCCCGCTCATCGGGTCGGTGCGTGAGCTCCAGCTGGCGCGCGAGCGCGTGGAGCACGTGCTGCAGGAGGTCTCCCAGGCCTCCGGCTACGCCCTGGACTTCCCGGTGGGCTGCATGATCGAGCTGCCGCGCGCGGCCGTTACCGCCGCCCACGTCGCCGAGAGGCCGACTTCTTCTCCTTCGGCACCAACGACCTGACCCAGACCACGTGGGGCTTCTCGCGTGACGACGTCGAGGGCTCCTTCGTGGGCCGCTACATCGACGACGGCATCTTCGGGGTCTCCCCCTTCGAGACCATCGACGCCGACGGCGTGGGCGGCATGGTGCGCCTGGGCGTCGAGGGCGGCCGCTCCTGGCGACGATGAAGATGGGCGTGTGCGGCGAGCACGGTGGGGACCCCGAGTCCATCGGCTTCTTCCACCGGGTCGGCCTGAACTACGTCTCCTGCTCGCCCTTCCGGGTGCCAGTGGCCCGCCTGGAGGCCGGGCGCGCGGCCGTCGCGGACAAGGCTGAGTAACCGGGTAACCGGAGAGCCGAGTAACGCGGCTCGCGGACCAACAGCGCCGTGGGGGTCGGGCTGGGATCAGGAGGCCGGCGACGGCGAGGCGATACCCAGGCGCCCGCCCAGCCAATCGAGCTGGTCGGCCAGCGCCGGCCCCCACACGGCCCAGGTGTGTGCGCCGTCGTACTGGCGGGTGCTCACCGTCATCCCGGCCCTCGTGGCGGCCTCGGCCAGAACGGGCACGGCCCCGCGGTAGCTGGTGTCCTGGCGGCCCACCGACACGATGCCGGCGATGCCGTTGTAGCGGCCAGGTGGGGCGGAGGACATCAGGGAGAGCGGGTCGTTGGCCTCGTAGGCGGCACGGTCCCCTCCGAAGCCCTGGGAGATGGTGCGCTCCACGCTGCCCAGCGAGGGGTGCTCCTCGGCACTGATCGCCAGGAAGGTGCGGTAGACGCCCGGTGAGCGGGTGACGACCTGCATCGCGCAGGTGCCCCGTTGGACAGGCCGGCCACCGCCCAGTGGGCTGGGTCGTCGTCGACCTGCAGGTTCGCCCGGATCCAGGCTGGTACGTCCTTCTCCAGGTAGGTGGCCACCTTGCCGCCCGCCTCGGTGTCGGAGCACAGGGGATTGGTGTACGGGCTGCCCAGGAGGTCGGCGACGACGACTACCGGGGCCAAGCCGTGGTGGTTGGCCGCGTAGGCGTCCATCGTGTCCTTCAGGTTCCCGAGCTCGAACCAGTCCGACGGGCTTCCCGGCTGCCCGGTGAGCAGGACGAGGACCGGCAGGGGCCAGGGCGCTGTGAGCCCAGGTAGGCGCGGCAGGGTAGATGAAAGGCCCCTCGCGGCGTGAAGCCTTTCGTTCCGGACTGGTCGCCGGCCGGGATGTCGGCGGTGACCGCCTGGCCGCGGGCGGGCATGTCCGACGGCGGCCTCCAGGTCTCCTCCAGCATCCCGCGGCCACGTACAGGTGCCGGAGACCGGGCCGCGGCGCCCTGCAGACGGTTGAGTGGCGTGGTCGCCACCCCGTAGCCCAGGACCGATGCCAGGGTGGGGTAGGAGGCGAAGAAGGTGTTGATGGCCAGCAGGGAGGAGGCCACCACGGCCACGAGGCTGGAGGCCGACTCCGTGGCGCGCACCAGGCGGCGGTTGCGTGAACGCACCGCCCGGTGACGTCCCTCGGTGCGGTTGCCGGTGACCAGCTGGGCGATGACGAGGCCGACGACACCCACCCAGGTCCACACGAACCAGCCGACACCGTCGGCGACGGGATGCCAGATGACGTCCACGACCAGCCAGGAGGTCACTGCGCTCACTGCTGCGGCAGCAGCGGGCACGACGAGCTGGCGAGGCCAAGGCAGGTAGCGGGTGCGCCGCCACCACAGCCAGGCAATGATCACCGCGGCCACGACCACGCAGACCGCCCCCATCCACGGCTGGAGGATGTGGACGGCGCGAGAGCGCCCACGACGCCGCTCGACGCCTGCACGTCGGCGGTGGGCGCTCCAGCACCGCTGATCTCAGTCACGGTTCATCAGCACATGGGCGAAGCGCGCCGTCTGGGAGGGCTTGGGACCGGGAAGGTAGGCCCGGGCGATGGCGATCCCCACCGTGGGCAGGTCCACTGGGTCGGGAACCGCCAGGTACATGGGCACGGGCGCGGCGAACTTGCGCTTGTAGGCGTGCAGGGAGCCGAATCCGTAGGCCGGCTCCAGCACGGAGACCAAGAGGTTCAGGAGCGGGTCGAAGCGTGAGGAGGAGCCGCCGTCGGCCGGTGCGGGCGCGACAGCGGCGCCCCGGACGAGGGACAGGATCTCTAGGGCCCTCGGCCTGGGCGTCCTGGGCGGCGCGCCCGATGAGTACTCCATGACGGGCCGGAAACCGCCCTCGCGGCGCCGCATGAAGTCCAGGGTCAGGCCGATGACGCGCCCATCGCGGTACACCGGCAGCCAGGAGGTGACGCCCTGGACGGTGCCCTCGGCGTCCACGGCCAGCAGCAGGCGCGTCTCGGCGTCGTCGAGCTCGGCCAGGCCGCCCAGGGTGAAGCCCATCTCTGGCAGCGGCTTGTCGCTGGCCCAGAGCCTGGGAGATGGCGGATCTGGTCGCGCCCGGCCGGCGGGGCAGTCGCGGGCTGGTCCACACCGCCTCGACGCCCTCCTTCTTGGCGTGGTTGAGGGCGGTGCGCACGTCCTGGTAGAGCCTTGCCGCGGAAGGCCAGGTCCGGTAGGGTCAGGACGGCCTCCTCGGCCACCTGCATGATCGTCCAGCCCATGGCGCGGGCGGCCTCCATCGCCGGGGCGTGCACCGAGTACAGGGGCCGGGATGAGTCCGGCGTCGGTGGCGAAGTCGGCGAAGTCGCGCACCGCCTGGGCCACGTCGGCGTCGTCGGCGGCGGGGTCCCCCGACCGTCAGGGGCGACGTCGCGGCTGGGCCGGTAGGAGAAGCCGGCCGTGCCCGCCTCGTTGACCCAGGCCTCGTTGCGCTTGCCAGTGAGCATCACCCCAGGGTCCCGGCGCCGCGGCTGCGCCAGGTCGACGAGGCTCCTCGCGGTCGGAGATCCGGGTGCGGGCGGGGAGCGGACTGGGCCAGCCACACCCACAGGATCGTCAGGAGCACACCAGGACCGGAACCCACCCGGTGAGCAGATGGGCCAGAGGGTCAGGGGCTCGACGATCAGGCTCATGATGCCGCCGGTGCTGATGGGCAGCAGGTAGGACACGTGAGGTCTCCAGCAGGGGCGGGCCAGGTCGCGTAGGGGAGAGTCGTGGGACATGAGCAGGCCCCGGCGACGGTCAGGACCGCCCACCCAGGAGGGTCAGGGAACCAGGCGACGACGGCGCGACGAATGACGCCGGGGCGCGAGGCAGGGTGAAGCGCCTCCTGGTCCACACCACCAGGCTGATGACCACGATGTTGAGCAACAGCGGCACCAGCAGGTGCCCGAGCGCAGCCAGGCTGTGCAGGAGGCTGGGTCGTGGTGGGACCTGACGCGGGCATCTGCTCGCCGATCTTCTCCACCAGGGCGAACAGAGGGCCGCGCACCCCCAGGAAGATCTGCAGGGGCGATGGTGCCGTAGGCCTGAACAGCGCCCCCGGCGCAGGCCGTCGGCCAGGACCAGGCTGCAGGAACGCCGGCATGCACATCAGAAGCTGCTCGACCGGATAGATGACGGCGTCCTTGGGCGGGATGGCGGGGGTCAGCCCGTAGCGGGCGTCGGCCAGGGGCCTGCGGCGTTACTCACCACCGCCAGGGGCGCAGGCTCACGGCCAGCAGGCCACCAGGAAGGCCACGAGCTCGCGCTCCGAGCGCCGGGGCAGGCTCCTGGGAGGGGCCGTCTGCTGCCCACGCTCCAGGACGACTCCCATGATGGGGCCGATGACCCCTGCTCCCAGGCGGGCCAGGGCGCCCACGGTTCCGGTCACAGCGGCCGAGACGACGAGGGACGGCGAAGGTCGCCAAGCGCGTACGCCGTCGCCAGGACGGACGCATGACACTGGTGGAGGCCGCCACCAGGCCGGCGGTGGGCAGGCTGATGCCCTGGATCGGGGCGAGGACGAGGTGGGGGACCAGGGCGTCCCACACGTGGCGGATGAGGGGTAGAGCGCCTGGGCCAGGACGATGCCTCCGGCGCAGGAGACGACGGCGGTGGCCAGCCACCGTCGAGTGCCCAGGAGCCGCTCCAGCAGCACGCCGACGGACGGCAGCATGGGGCAGCCGGTCACCGGCAGCAGGGTGACCAGGGGACCGCCCAGGCGGTCAGCAGGGTCCACACCCGCTGGGGCTGGTGGATGTGAGCGGACGGGGCGATCTGCCCCCGGGACCCCCAGGGCAGCAGGACGATCCCGATGACCAGGGTCAGCGCGGCACAGGTGGTCGCAGCCGGCGCCGGGGCCAGCCAGGCGCGCGCGGCCCGCCGGGCTTGACGCGCGTAGACGCTCAGGTGCGAGGGCTCCAGACGCAGGGCGGCCGACGCCGATGACGGTGATGGTGCGGGCGATGAGGTGGAGGAGGGCGCCGGGGAGGGCGCGAGGCTCAGGTGCGTCCGGGGGGTCGTGGTGGATGAGACCGACGGCATGAACGCTCCTCAGGCGGTAGGAGATGGGAGGCTGGTGAGGCGATAGGGGATGGAGGGGCTCCCCGCAGAAAGTCGACCAGCGACATTCTTTCCCACTTCCCGGGCATCCTCATCCACCTCGAGGCGGATGCGACCATGAGACCGGTCTCTCAAGAATCGAGGGATAACCCTAGGAGATAACCGCGATCTGGTTGTGTTGCCGCGGTTTTCTCCCTGTGTGGGGGCTGATGTGATGGGGGCGCGGCCCACCCGTCGTTGCCGTCATGAGATAGTCTGCCGTGTGCCGGCGGTCGTAACAGGATGGCTGGGCGCTGTGTTCGTGGGTGACTCGACTGAGAGCCGCCCGCGCGCTTGCCCACCTGTGCTGAGGGCCATCGCGGAGCAGGACGACGAGGAAAGGCGGCCCGATCCGCGGCCATGTACGAGCTCGACGGCAACCACCTCCTGCCCGTGCGCCTGGGTCGCTCCGCTGACGCCATCACCCTGTCTCACAGTCTGGTCGCCATCCAGCGTCAGATCGTCGATGTCCTGCGCCGTCCCTCTTCCCCCTGTCATGGGAGGAGACCGAGACCGGGGCGAGCCTGACCGCCCTGGACGCCACCGGGCAGGTCGTCGTCGTCGAGGTCCTGGAGAACGTCGACTCCACGGGGCTGCTGGCCGCCATGTCGCGCCTGACCCAGGCCGCCACCGCGGGCCGCCGTGAGATCGCCAGCAGGTACGCCGGCGGGCTGGGGGCCTTCAGCCAGGACTGGAACGAGTTCCGTGAGGCGATGCCCGCCCAGGTCGAGGCCGGACCGCGGCTGACGATCCTGAGCGCCTCCCTGGAGCCCGACGTCGTTGGAGGGCTGGGAGTACTGGCCTCCTCCGGGCTGGAGATCCACGAGGTCGACGTGCGTATCGTGGACGAGTCGCGCATCGTCGTCGTGGTGGAGAAGATCTCCGGAATGGACGTGGCCGCCGGTGGGCCGCTGCTCGTGGCCCGTGCGCCCCGGCCGGCCCTGGCCGGTTCCGCCTCCGCCGGCTCGAACGGCTCACGGGCCATTGACGCCACGGAGCAGGCCGAGCACATGAGTCCGGTCACCGGCCCCATCGAGATCGTCATGCCCGCCGAGCCGGCGCACACCCCTGAGACCGAGGGCACCGAAGATGCCAGCGCCACCATCCCGGCGGGGGCTTTCGCCGCGACGGGTGCCGCCGATGCGCTCTCCGAGCTGTTCGAGCCGGTGGCCGTCACCGCCGAGCAGCCCCAGGTGCATACCCTCTTCGCCCAGGGCGGGGAGGTCCTCACCCGAGGAGCCCGATGAGGCCGGCGCCGCCCCGCCCGCCGGGCAGGCCGCGTCCGAACTGGCTGAGGGGGCTGCGGAAGCCCCGGCCGATGACGCCCACGCACAGGGCCCGGCCCAGGACGCCGCTGATGGCGCCGATGCAGCCACCAATGAGGGCGCAGACGATGCTGTCCGCGGCCCCGAGACCGAGCACGAGGCTGATCCCGAGGCCCCTCAGAGCCGGCCGAGCCGGACCCGGAGCGCCCGACAGCGCCCGCAGGCGCCCGCCGCCTCCAGGCCGGGAGCGACTCTGGTGACTCCGACCACCCCGACCATGAGGGCCGGTGACCGCGTTGCCGGTGGACACGACGCCGCCGGCGGCGTTGGCAGTGTCGGCAGTGTTGGTCAGGACCTGGCCGACATCCTCAGCGGGGACACCGTGGCCGTTCCCGCCTCCGTCGACCTGGGGAGGGCCCTCCGCCGACAATGCCGGCCACCGGGGGCGCCCCGACTCCGCCGATGACTCCAATGCCGGGCAGCGGGCCGTCGCCGCCCTGGCCGGAGGCGTGGACATCCTTGGTGGGGAGCAGCCTGTCCGGAGGCAGCGGTTCAGCAGCGTCGGCGGCTCGGCACCTTCCGACGCTCCGCTCGGTCCGGACCGAGGCTCCGCAGGCCGGCGAAGCCCCGAGCGAGCCGGTTCGCACACCCGCATGGGACGGCGCTCGCGGGCGGCGCACTCCCAGTCGAGGCATCCTCGGCCGCGCCCGCCGCGCAGGCCTGGTCCACCGTCGCCCCTAACGAGGTCCCGCCCGGGAGCGCCACCGGCGCGGTGCCCCTCGTGTCCTGGGGGCCGCTGCGCGCGGTCGGCCGACAGGCTCGACCCGGTGGCCGAGGCACTGGGCGGCGACCCCTCAAGTCCCTCCTGGTCCAGGAGACCGCGGAGGCTCGCGGCCGTGGCGGCCTCGCTGGGCAAACCGACCCAGGCTCATCTGGCAACGGCTGCGCCGAGGCATCTACCACGGGGCGATCCTGTCGGTGGAGGGTCATCACCCTGTCCGACGGGCGCTCCTTCACCGACCCGACGTCGGCCGCCAACGCCGCCCAGGCCGTCACCGACGCCGACGGCTGGCGCGTGATGGCGCGTGAAGTGCACGGCGCCCACCTGGGGGACCTGCGCGACGACCTGGCCGACCGCGGCCTCTGAAGCCCCTGGCCCCGAGTCTGACTGTCCGGTCGGCTCGTCCGTGCGGTCGAGTCCCTTAGGGTCGTGGGTCGTAAACCACCTGACATCCTCCGCCCGTAGAGGAGAGCCGCCTGGGGCCTGCGAGGCTGGAGGTGGCTCGCGGCTTTCCCGATCACGCGGGCCGGGGAGATGATGATGAACGCGACGCGCAACGTGACGCGTAGGGCCGTCGCGCTGGTTGTGGTGGCCCTGTTGGCCTCGCTGTCCCTGCTGACCGCTTGTGGCTCGACGTCGTCGTCGGCCAGTTTGCCGCCGCGTGAGCCTCCGTCTGGTGAGCATCAGCTGACGGCCGAGGACGTCAATGCCTGGTTGGACGGGAAGTTGCCCGATGCCTTGAAGAACGAGGATATTCCGGGTGCGGTGGTGTCGGTGGTCAAGGACGGTCAGGTGGTGACCACCCGCGGCTACGGCTGGGCCGACACCGGTGCCTCGGGCGGGCAGCCGGTGGCCGTGGACCCGCAGAAGTCCTTGTTCCGGGTGGCCTCGATCTCCAAGATCCCGACCTCCATCGCGGCCATGCAGTTGGTGGAGCAGGGCAAAGTGGATCTCGATACCGATATCAGCGCCTACCTCGACTTCGAGATCGAGCGGCGCTTCGATGAGCCCCTGACCCTGCGCAACCTCCTGACTCACTCGGCGGGCTTCGAGGAGAGCATCCGGATGGCTCAGGACGAGACGGACCTGGAGGCCTACGTCAAGACCAATCCGCCGGTGCAGTTCTTCGAGCCGGGGAGCACCCCGGGGTACTCCAACTACGGCATGGCCCTGGCCGGTTACATCGTGCAGCGGGTGAGTGGTCAGCCTTTTGAGACCTATGTGCGTGAGCACGTCCTGGAGCCGGCGGGCATGACCTCCTCCACCTATGAGCAGCCCCTGCCCAAGGATATGGCCGGCTCCCTGGGCCCGGGCTACACCTCCACGGGTGAGGAGGTCCCCTTCGAGGCTCATGGGTGACTTCCCGGCAGGCTCGCTGACTGTCTCGGCTCCGGACTTCGCGGCCTTCATGAACGCTCAGGTGAGTCGCTCGCTTAGGCTGTTGCGTGAGGGAGACCTGGGAGCAGATGTGGTCGCCCGGGCTGGGGAGGAGCGGCTCAGCAGCCAGGCCAAGGCCGGGGAGATGGGCCTGGGCTACTTCGACCTCTCCCGTCACGGCCCGGCGAGTCGTGGGGCACAGCGGCGACATTGTGGGTGCACTCCCAGTTCGAGGGCTCTGCCGAGGAGAACACCGGCATCTTCATCTCCTACAACGGCGATGGTAATGACAGCGACTCCTCGAGACAACCTGCGCGAGGACCTGGCTCAGAGCTTCGCCGACCGCTACTTCCCCGGCGAGACGGTTAGGCATCCGGCAGCAAGGACTCCGCCGAGCGCCGCCCGCCAGGTGGCCGGCTCCTACGTGCCCAGCAGAGTCCCGTGGGCCTCCTTCGCGGCGGCCTGGGTGCCGACTCTCTTCCGGCAACGATCGAGCAGACGGGCGACGGGGACTCAAGGACGGTAAGACTCAGTATGTCGAGGTCGAGCCCTGGGTCTGGCGGCAGGGTCGACAGGGCGCAGCGCCTTCGCCGCCCAGGTTGAGGACGGCAAGGTCGTCAGCCTCAGCCAGGGGCCCGCGCTGACCCTGATCCCCATGACAGCGGTCCAGCAGGCGCTCGCTCCTGTGTTCGGCATCTGCCTGGTCCTGCTGCTGGTGGTGACGGTGGCCTGGCCGATCAGGGGCACTGCGACGACGTCGGGCCCTCGCGCGGGGCCGGGAGGTCAGCGCCCCGGTGTCGTGGCTGACCCGGGTGGCTCGGGGCAGGGGGCGCCGTGGCGCTGGCCTCTCAGTTCACCTGGATCGTGATACTCGTCGTCTTCGCAGCCGTTCAGTCTTCTATCGTGGGCTGTGAAACCCTGCCTGGGTCGTCCCGGTGGTACAGGGGCGCCCAGGTCCTTCAGAACTCTGGGCGTGGTGGCCGTCATCCCGGCAGCAGCTGACCTCGTGATGTCCCTGAGGCGCCGGACGGGCTGGCGGAGGATCACCATGTCGACCGTTCTCCTGACGGCACTGGTGGCACTGGCCTGGTGGGCCTGGGCCGGCAACGCCCTGGTACCCAGGCTCGGACTGTGACCGGGGAACGTCGAGGCCTGTGCCCGTCGGCGACAATGCAGCTATGAGCCTGTCCGATCCCACCAGCTCGGTCCCGATCCGGCGCAACGACGTGCTGCTGGCTCTCACCTTCGCCGTGGTTCAGCCGGCCGTGGCGTTCCTTGCGAGCACCTCGGTGCCGGTCGGCCCTCGGCCGTGGTTCGCCGCGACGGCGATTCCGCTCGCGGCCGAGGGGCTGGCCCTCGTGCTGTGGCGCAGTCGCCCCCTGGTCTGTCAGGCGCTGGTGTGGTCGGCGGAGGTGGCGACATCGTTGCTGCTTCCCGCGGGCTACGTCGCCAGCGGCTACGGTCAGCTCGTCGTGTCCTTCAGTATGGGGATGCGGTTTCCTCTGCGCCGAACGGCGCTGCCCTGACCGCGTTGTCCTGAGCTTACTCGGCGGTCGACAACTGGCGAGACCCGCCCAATCAGTGGGGCTGGCCGCGGCAAAGGTGCTGGTGAACCTGGCGGCCTGCCTGCTACCGATGCTGGGCGGGGCGGCGCTGACCAGCAGTCGCAGGTACGAGCACTCCCGTCAGGGCTCCTCAGGCGCGAGCACGGCCGGCAGGCTGGGTGGCCCTCATCCAGGAGCGCCGCCGCCTGGCCGGAGGCGCACGACGTCGCCGCCCACCACCTGGCCGGGATCGTCGTGCGGGCGGCCGCGCTCGAGCGACTGATCGACCGCGACCCGCAGACGGCCAGGGGACGCGGCTCAGCAGCTGCGCCGACAGGCTAAGGAGACCCTTTCGGGGCTCCGCTCCGTGGTGAGCCTACTGCGCGGTGACGAGGAGGTCGAGGTCCACACCCGGACTGCGCGACCTGCCCGAGCTGGTGGCCTCCACCCGGGCGCTCGGCGTTGACGTCGAGCTGCTCGACGGTGGCCTTCTGGGTGACGAGCCGGGTGATGGGACCACCCACACCACCTCCGGCGGTGTGCCTTCCGGAGACGCTGCCGCTTGCATGCCGGTCCTGTCGCAGCGGACCGACACCGCCGTCTTCCGGGTGGCGCAGCAGTCGATCAGCAACGCCCTGCAGCACGCGCCCGGAGCCCCGATCACGGTGGAGTTGAGGAGGACCGAGGACTCCCTCGAGCTGACCGTTCTCAACGGCCCGGCACACCGGCCCTCAACCGACCCCGGTGGCGGCGGCACTGGCCTGACGGTCATGCGGGAACGGACCGACGCCGTCGGCGGCTCTCTCCACGCCGGCCCGGTGGAGGGCGGCGGCTGGCGGGTACGGTTGGTCCTGCCGTTGGCTCAGGGGGCTCAGGAGGAGGACGTGTGATCGGGGTGGTACTGGTGGACGACCAGGCGGTGATCCGCGCCGGCTTCCGCATCCTGCTGGAGGAGAACGAGGACATCACGGTGGTGGGAGAGGCCTCCGGCGGCAGGGAGGCGGTGCGCGTGGTGCGCGCGACCCGGCCCGACGTCGTGTGCATGGACCTGCGCATGTCCGAGGGGGACGGCCTGACGGCCACGCGCCAGATCGTCGCCGAACGCCAGGACAGCGCCCCGGCGGTCCTGGTCGTCACCACCTTCGACATGGACGCCGACGTCTTCGGCGCACTGGAGGCCGGGGCGGACGGCTTCATCCTCAAGGACTGCGAGCCCGGGGAGCTGGTCGACGCCGTACGCCGCCTGGCCTCCGGCTGCGGCCTGGTGGACCAGAGCGTCACCCGGCGGGTGATCGCCGAGTTCGCCCGCCGCCAGAGCGGATCGAGAACCAGGGAGGCGCTCGGTGTGCTCACCGAGCGGGAGCATGGTCGTCCAGGCTCTGGCGGCGGCATGTCGAACGCGGAGATCGCCGCCGCGCTCGTCGTCGGACCAGCACGGTCGAGTCGCACCTGACGCGGATCCTGCCCAAGATCGGCGCCCGCGACCGGGTCCAGGCCGTCGTGTGGGCCTTCCGCAACGGGTTGGTCTGAGGTGCCGGCCGTCGTCGGAACGGATCAGCGCAGCACGTAGGCGGCCATCCAGCGGCGCAGGGCCGAGAAGACCTGCTCTCGCACGGGCAGCTCGGACAGGGGTGGTCATGGACCCCGCCGGGGAAGCGGGCGATGGTCACCAGGCTTTGCCGAGCATGACGGCGCGGCGGGCGGTGGCGTCGGCGTCGATGATCGTGTCCGCGCTGCGCGACTCCGGAGTCCACGTCACCCCGAGGCGGGTGGAGGCCGCGCCCATGGACAGCACCGGGCGGCGGATGTCCAGGCCCTGGGCGACGCGGTTGTGGCCCTCCACTGACGGCCTGGAGCCAGCCCACGCGCACGGGCGCGGAGGCGATCGACCAGGCCGGGTTGATGTCCCAGTCGGTCACGTAGGGATCGTCAGCCCAGGCCGGATCGGGCAGGCTCGCCGTCACGCTCGGGGAGCCAACCGTCGGTGATGGAGAAGACGCGCGCCGGGTCGACCAGCCGTCGAGGATCGACATGCGCGGGTCGCGCAGCCTCAGGGTACGCAGGACCGGGTCGCCGACGGTGCGCACGATCTCGAGGCCCTGGGCGAGAGCCAGGCGGAGTTCAGAACCAGGGC